>Ga0182741_1000284_pt1 | contig 78361 bp, 64 predicted proteins | sample eDN5th37CBELigOP_FD_128874 | JGI IMG/M metagenome (GOLD analysis project Ga0182741, IMG submission 128874) | Enriched Organic Plus compost microbial communities from Emeryville, California, USA - eDNA 5th pass 37_C BE-Lig OP (version 2) (version 2) ...
CCGATGATCAGGTCCTTCAACGTGCCGGCACCGAGACGGCGAGGACCGGCGAACCCGGTCGCGACCATGCCGCCAAGCGTCGCCGTCGCCGGCCTAACCATGTCGACCGGAAGCTCCTGCCCATGCTCACCAAGAGCCGCCTGCACATCAGCGAGCGTCGTCCCCGCATTGATCGACACGGTCAGGTCGGTCGGATGGTACTCGCGGATTCCCGACAGCCCAGACACGTCCAGCGCGATGTACGGTTCATCAATCGGGTTCCCGGTATGCAGGACCGTACCGCCACCAACCGGGATAACAGGCTTCCCGTTTTCCGTCGCTTCCCGCAGGGCCGCCGCGACGTCGGCGGGGGAACCTGCACGAATTGTTTCTTCAATCCGGGGCGCGCCCGGATGCGATTGCGTTTCCATGCGCTCCCCTCCTACATCGGCACGATGCCGTGCTTCTGGGCCATCCGCTGCATATGGAGGTCACGGACCTCACCACACATGGTTCCCTTCGGCAGGACCTTCTGCGGATTGAACCGCTCGTCCGGGTCGAACGCGCGCTTCAGGCCGGCCATAGCTCGCAGGTCATCCTCGTTGTAAATGAGGGGCATGAAGTCGCGCTTCTCGCTCCCGATCCCGTGCTCGCCGGAGAGCGTGCCGCCAAGGCTGACGCACGTCTCGATGATCGTGTGACTGGCCTCCAGCACCCGCTCGATCGCGCCCTTCTCACGGCGGTCGAACAGCATGAGTGGATGCAGATTCCCGTCACCAGCGTGGAAAACGTTCGCAATGGGAAGCTTGAAGTCCCGGGAGATATCATCGAGGCTCGAGAGCGTCGTCACCAGTTTCGACCGGGGCACCACCGTGTCATGCAGGTAATAGTTCGGCGCGATTCGGCCCATGGACGCAAGCGACATCTTGCGGCCCTTCCAGAGCAGCTCCTGCTCGACGGGATCGGATGCCTGGCGGAAGAGTGTCGCGCCCGCCTGCTCACAGACCTGACGCACCTCCTCGCCCGACTCATGAACGTCGAGTGGATGCCCATCGACCTCGATCAGCAGTACGGCGGCGGCGTCCAGCGGATAACCGGCGTGGTAGGCCGGCTCGACTGCCTGGATCGTGAGGTTGTCGATCATCTCCAGAGACGCCGGCAGGTTACCCGTCGCGATGATGTTGGTGACCGCCTGGGCCGCGTCCTCCATGGTGCCGAAGGCGGCCAGCATGACGCTCACCGATTCCGGAAGGGGGGTCAGCTTCAACAGCGCCTTCGTCACGATGCCGAACATGCCTTCGGATCCGACAATGGCGGCGGTGAGATCCAGCCCGCCGTACCCGTCCTGCGTCGAGTCCAGCCAGACCACCGAGCCATCCGAGAGCACGACCTCAGCGCCAAGGATGTGGTTCGTTGTCACGCCGTACTTGAGGCAGTGGGGCCCGCCGGCATTCTCGGCGATGTTCCCTCCGATCGTGCTCGCCTTCTGGCTGGAGGGATCCGGGGCGAAGAACATTCCCTGCGAATGGACGTGCTGGGAGAGCTCGAGGTTGATCACGCCCGGCTCGACCAACGCGATCCGGTCGATCGGATCGACCTCGATGACACGCTCCATGCGCGTCATCGACACGATGATTCCGCCCTGCTGGGCAACCGCGCCGCCCGAAAGCCCGGTACCGGCGCCGCGGGCGACGATCGGGACGCCTGCCCGCTTCGCGACCCTGACGATCGCGGCCACCTGCTCGGTCGTCGTCGGGAGCACGGCGGCCATCGGGGTCGCCGTATCGACCGCGCCGTCTACCGACCCGTCGTACTCGAAGACCATGAGGTCGACCGGCCGATGACGGACGCCGTCAGGACCGACGATCCGTTCAAGCTCGTCGATGATGCGTTGCCGCTCCATATGCCTGTTCCCTGGTGATGGTATCGCCGCGGAGCGCGCCAATACGCCGATGTTTCCTGTATGCAGTATCGCCCCGCCCGGATGCCGTCGCAACCGCAATGCGCTTTCCCACCCATGTGCCACTGGCACCCAGGCACCCTTACCGGCCAAAATATGATGTGCCAATCAATGCACCAACGAACGACCAGGAGCAAGGTCAGGACATGAGGAAGCAACCGCACATCGATATCGACCCCTCGGACCTGTCACTCCCACTCGTGGACGACGCCATCGAGCATCAGCATCTCGACGAAAAGCCGAGCTGGCGCGGCTGGATACATGCGGGCACTTTTCCCGTCGCTGTCGTCCTCGGGATTATCCTGGTCATCGCCGCCGATGGCGCTACCGCCACGATGGGATCCGCGGTCTTCTTCGCGTCTTCCCTGCTCCTCTTCGGCATCAGCGCCCTCTATCACCGGGTGAACTGGAGTCCCGGTGTGAAGGCCGTCTTCCGACGTATCGACCACGCCAACATCCTGTTGCTGATTGCCGGCACCTATACCCCGCTGAGCCTGCTGCTCCTGCCGGATGACAAGGCACGGCTGCTGCTGGTGATGGTCTGGACCGGGGCGCTGCTCGGGATCGGGTTCCGCATTTTCTGGCTTGGCGCGCCGCGATGGCTCTACGTTGCGCTATACCTCCTGCTTGGCTGGGCAGCGGTCGTCTACATCGTCGATTTCTTCCGCGCCAACTGGATCACGATGACGCTCGTGGCGATCGGGGGGCTGTGCTATTCCCTCGGCGCGGTGGTATACGGGTTGAAGCGTCCAAATCCGTTCCCACGGGTGTTCGGGTTCCACGAGATCTTCCACTCCCTGACGGTGATCGCGTTCATCTGCCACTGGGTGGGTGTCCTGCTTGTCGCGATAGATCCGCCGCTCGCCTGAACGTCGGAAACAAGAAATGAGCACGAAAAAGGCGCCCTCTGCGGGCGCCTTCTCATTTCTGGTGGAGATGGGGGGAATCGAACCCCCGTCCAGAATCGTCTACCGGACATCTACTACACGCTTAGTCGGCGTTTTGTGTGCCATATGACGCTCCCACCGACAGGATCGTCATACGGTGAGTTGGACTGCCTTTGGCGATTGCGCTCCAACGGACTAGATCGCCGCACCCCGTCTTTGGTGGCGCCCCGTATCGATCCCGACAGGGAGAAGATCGTGGGACGCGCTACCTAGAGGTCTTTGACTTAGGCAGCGTAAGCAAGCTGGTTGTTGTCAGCTATTGTTTTGCCCGTTTTTACGAGGCCTCGGGCGCCTCGGCGTGCAATGGCCTGGCGTTCGACCCTGTCGAAACCGGACATCCCCATTGCCGTCGCGCAACAACTCTCGCGACAGCCTTATTCTAGCAAATACCGGGGGGAATTGCGAACAGGTGTGCGGATCAGCGACGGGCTTCTCGCATCGCGCGGTCGATCTGACGCTTCGCGTCACGCTCCGACGCGGCCTGACGCTTGTCGTAGAGCTTCTTGCCCCGCGCCACGCCGATATCGACCTTTGCCCGGCCGTTCTTCAAGCGCACGCGCAACGGGACAAGCGTCATCCCCTTCTGCTCCGTCGCCCGAACCAGGTCGTCGATTTGACGACCATGCGCGAGGAGCTTGCGCGGCCGATCCGGATCATGGTTCGTCCAGCTACCGTGCGTATAAGGCGTAATATGGCTGCCGACCAGCCACAGTTCGCCGTTATCGATGCGCACATAAGCCTCGGAGATGGTGATCTTGCCATCCCGAATCGACTTGATCTCTGTTCCTGTCAACACGATGCCGGTCTCGAGCTGTTCCTCGATGAAGTAATCGTGAAACGCGCGCCGGTTCTGTGTCACCACCCGATCGCCGCCGGGCGATTCGGCAGTGGATTTTGCGCCCTTCTTCTTCGCCATAGCGGAAATCTTACACGGTTTGCGCCCTTAACGCGGCAGGAATCACACCTATATCCGGATTGTGACAGATTGCACAATCAATTGCATACCGGATACACTTATGGTGGATCGGGTCGCGGCTCCCGTGCCGGAAGGGATACCAGGGACACACTCTCACCGGCGCGCCAGCGCCGGGTGGCGCCATCGCACGCGGCCACGGGGAAGGCCATTTCATGGGCCAGGTCGTCGCTGTCGTCCTTCTGGCACTCATCTTCGGCATCTCGATGTGGCGGAACATCAGCATGGGGGCGGTCGCCCTCGTAGCCGCCTACTTTGCCGGTGTCCTCTACTTCGACCTCACGTCCGCCGAGATCTCCGCAGGGTTCCCCGGAGCCATGCTCATCACCCTTTTGGGCGTGACGTACTTCTTCGGCATCGGCCGCGCCAACGGCACGGTAGACCAGGTGGTGCGCTCGGTCGTGCATGCGGTGCATGGCAACGTGGTCTGGATCCCGTGGGTGTTCTTCCTGTTGGCGGCGGCGATCACCGCGTCCGGCGCGCTCAGCATCGCGACCTACTCCATCCTGATCCCTGTAGGCCTGGCGTTCGCGCGAAGTCACCGGATCAGCCCGCTCCTGATGGGACTCTCGATCCTTAACGGGACAAATGCCGGCGGATTCTCGCCCGTGGCGGTCTATTACCAGATCGTCAGCGGCGTCCTCGAGGACAATGGCGTCACGATCGAGCCGATTCCCATCTTCATCGCGACGTTCCTCGTCAACGCGTTGCTGAACGTCTTCGTGTTCTTCCTGCTCGACGGCCGCCGCATCCTCCAGAATCATCGTCAGGGAACGACTCCGCCACTCAGGACGAACCTTGATGGCATGGAGAACGTTGCCGATGTGCCGAAAGCTCGCTGGACCGCGGCCCAGATGCTGACGATCGGTCTGATGGCGTGCATCGTGACCGGCGCACTTGGATTCGGGATGGATGTCGGGTTCCTCGCGCTCTCTGCGGCGGTCATCCTGGCCATCATCTCGCCCGACGATGGCGCGAAGGGGTTGGTCGAGATTGGCTGGGGCGTCATCCTGCTGATCGGCGGCATGGTGACCTACATCAACATGCTCGACCACGCAGGCGTCATCGAAGAGCTCGCGCTCTCCGTCGCCGGGGTCGGCACCCCGCTGTTTGCCTCGTTGCTGATGCTGTTCATTGCCGGTGTCGTCTCGGCCTTCGCCTCGACCAATGCCATGTTCGTCGTGCTGGTGCCGCTGGCCGCGCCGCTCCTCGTGTCGGGCGAGGTGTCGTCGCTCGGGTTCGCGATCGCCCTCTGCATCGCCGCATCCGTCGTGGACTCCAGTCCCTTCTCGACCGCGGGCGCGTTGGTGCTGGCGAACACGGAAGAGCACCGACGGGACAAGACGTTCAGGGGACTGGCGACGTGGGCATTCTCGATGATCGGCATCGCGCCGGTACTTGGCTGGCTCTTTTTCGTGGTCCTGACCTCGTAAGGAGGCGCGCCCCCTCGAAGGCCAGCGACCGAAGGATAGCGTTAAGACGAGGCCAGGAATGCCTCTCACCATAGAAAGGAAGGCATGGATCAACTCATCGGCGTCGTCGGATTCATCCTCATCTTCACGCTGGCCATCTGGCGCAGCCTCCACATGGGGGCGGTCGCGCTCGGGATCGCGTACATCGTCGGTACGCTCTACTTCGGACTCCGTGCGGAGGATGTCTCCGCCGGTTTCCCCGGCCAGCTGGTCATCTCGCTGATCGGCGTCACCTACTTTTTCGGACTCGGACGCATCAACGGAACGGTCGACCGGATCGTCGAGACGCTGGTCACCGCCGTTCGAGGGCGCGTTGTCCTGCTGCCGTGGGTGTTCTTCGTGCTGGCGGCGTCGATCGCAGCATCGGGCGCGCTGACGGTCGCGGTCCTCTCGATCCTGATGCCGATCGGGATGGCCTTTGCCCGCACCCACAAGATCAACCCGCTCCTGATGGGCCTGTCGATCATCAACGGCACGAACGCCGGCGGATTTTCCCCCGTCGCGATCTACTACATCATCCTCTCCAGCCTGTTCGAGGAGCACGGAATCATCATCGACCCGATTCCCATGTTCTTCTGGACCTTTACCGGCAGCCTGGTCATCAACATAGTCATCTTCTTCCTGTTCGGGGGCCGGGACCTGATCGGCGTTCGCATCCCGCCGATCGACCCCGCCAGTGCAACGCCAGACGATCCAATATCAGCCGACACGACAGGGTGGACCGGAACGCAGCGCATCACCATCGGCATCATGATCGCCATCCTCATCGGTGCCCTCGCCTTCAAGCTCGATGTGGGCTACATGGCAATCATCGGCGCGCTTATCCTCGCCTCCCTGCAGCCGCAGCACGCGCAGGCTGGTTTGCAACAGATCGGTTGGGGTGTCGTTCTCCTGATCGGCGGGATGGTCACTTACGTGAACCTGCTAAACACAACCGGTGTCATCGAGAGCCTGGCGCACCAGGTCGCCTCGATCGGGACGCCGCTTGTCGCCGCGCTGCTGTTGCTCTGGGTATCCGGGTTCATCACCTCGTTCGCCTCCAGCAACGCCATGTTCGTGATTTTGGCGCCGCTATCCGCGCCACTCCTGGTGCAGGGCGACCTGCCCGCACTCGGTTTCGCCATCGCGCTCGCACTCGCCGTGGTGCCAAGCGACTGCAGCCCTTTCTCAACCGCCGGCGCGCTCGTCGTGGCGAACTCCGAGGAGCATCGTCGCGATCGCGTGCACCAACGTCTGATGATCTGGGCATTCAGCCTCGTAGTGGCTACCCCGTTCCTGGCGTGGGTGTTCTTCGTGGTCATACCGTCGTGATTTCGGGTCGACAGTGCCCTCGACCGGGTATGATTTCTGCATGAGTGACGCATCACGGGTTCCTGACGACCCATACGCCAACATCGCAGAGCTGTACGACCTCGAGCACGAGGGCTTCGACGCCGATATCGAGCTGCTGCTCAACTTCGCCGAGGTCGTGGGTGACCCGATCCTGGAGCTGGGTTGCGGCTCGGGCCGACTGCTGCTGCCGCTTGCTCGCGCAGGGTTCAACGTCACCGGCCTCGACTCGTCCCAACCTATGCTGGACCGGGCGCGTGCAGCCATTGACGCAGAGAGACTCGGGGAGCGAATCACGTTGCACGAGGGCGACATGCTTCGCGCCAACGAAGCGCCGGGCGGCCCGTTCGGACTCGTGATCTTCTCGCTGAACAGCCTGATGCACTTGACGACGCCGGGCCAGCAACGGGCGGCGCTCGTCGCCGCGCGGAAGGCGCTCGATCCTCGAGGCCAGCTGATCATTGACACGATGAACCCGTCGCCGGAGACGATCCGCCACCTCATGGACGGCCCACACCTCGAAGGGAGCTGGACCCTTGCGGACGGCTCCGTGGTCGACAAGTGGTCGCATCGCCGCGCCGGCACCGAACCACAGGTGATCGACACGCTGCTCTGGTATGACCGCACCGCACCGGACAGTTCGCTGACACGCATCCGGAGCGCCTTCCCGCTTCGTTACGTGCATGCATCCGAGCTGGCGCTGATGCTGGAGTTGGCGGGGTTTGTCGAGCCGATGTTCTACGGCAGCTACGACCTGGATCCGTTCGATCCGGAATCCGAGCGCCTGCTCGTGACCGCCGAGATCACGGCATCACCGCGTCGTTAGCGTTTGCGGCCGGTCTCGCGGGCGGCTAGTATGGCCGGGGGACCGGGCTGTCCCTACGTAGACCGAGCCACCATCCGGGGAGTCCTATGCATCTTCGTTACCTGACCGTCACCTCATGGGGCATGACGATCCTCGGCGTGCTTGCGATCGTCGCCGCAGCGTTGCTCAACATCGACCCGGTCTGGATGCTGCTCGGGATCATGCTGCTCCTTGCCGGCGTTGTAAAGCTCGGCATGATGCTGATCTGGACGCGCGTCGCCAAGATGGGCACCGACCAGCATCGCCCGATCGACGCACTTTAGTCTGGAGGCTGTAGAGCCATGAGCCAGAGACAACCACGACAGCGACGACCACGGCAGCAAAGCGACCGCGTGCGCCATACGCGCCAGGTGCTCGCGGGCGACGCCGTGCGTCCCGACCCGGATCCCTGGGCAGCCAATCAGGGCGGCATCCCGTTGACGCCGCTCCAGCGCAACTTCGTGATCATCCTTGCCGCCCTGCTCCTCATCGGCGGTATGCTCGCCATGGCGGATTTCCTCCTGTTGGCGACCATCCCGTTTTTCATCCTCGCCATCGGCCTGATCGCCGCTCGTTTCGTCTTTTGATGCACGAAGAAAGCGCCTGCCGGATGTATCCGGCAGGCGCTTTCATGTTGTAGCGGAATGACGGTTACGGGACCTCGATCGCGGCCACGTCCACTTCATTTACCACCACGGTCTCGACATTTGCATTGGCGTTGATCGCGTGAACGGTAATCGAGAACGTCCAGGTGCCCGATTCCCAACCCGTCGGCGGGATGTACCGATCCTCGACGCTTGTCGTCCCGACCGGTAGCGGCAGGTTGTCGTCGATCTCGAATTCCTCCACGAGCTCGCCATTGTGACTGACCGCCAACGTCACACGCGACCGCGAGATGTGGTTACCGGTGTTCTCGATCTCGAACGCCACGTTTGCAAACTGGATCGGGTCGGCATTCCCTACGATCTCAATCGACTGGACCGTGACCGGCGCAACCGGCTCTGGAGTAGCGGCAGGCACGACCACCGGCACACTCTCGACCTCTGGCTCGGGAGTCGGCTCCGGCACAACGTTGACCGATATCTCCTCGAAGGAAGCGGTTGCCTCGGTATCCGCATCGGTCAACTCGACGGAGACAAGATATTCCCCGACCGGCAATGCGTTGGGCAGCCATATTTCGAAAGGAGTAGTATCGCCCATATACACAGAGCCCATCGCAACTTCGCCAGTGGCAACCTCTGCTCCATTCGAGTCGTGCAACGTTACGTTCCCAGCCGGACGGACCCGGATATTCCCGGTGTTCTCAACCGGTGTCCTCAGCACCGTCTGCCCCTGCTGAATCAAGACTTCGGGTTCACCGAGCGAAAACGAAGGTTGGGCTTCACCGGGCACGAGGACGACGACCGCCACTACCTTCCGGAGCACCTGACGAAACGCTCCACCCTCATCTCCAATGGCAAAGGAGTCCGCGGTTTCGACCGCGATCGCTGTCACGTACTGGCCCGGCGCCGTGCCCTCCGGAACGGTCACTGTAAATGGCTGAAGCAACTCCTCACCGCTGGCAATGTCGAAGGTTCCTTCCGAAACATCGAGCCACGTCGTTGGCTCGGTCCGCTCCTGGTCCTGGAAGTTCACCCCCATGCCTCCGTTCGTCATCGAGTAGACGTCAGCGGGATAGACAAGGAGCTTCAGGTCCGATGGTCCAGCATTTTCCAACGCGAGCATGAACTCATGGCTTTCACCAGGCTCGACGAAATCCTCAAAGTACACACCCTCCTGCGTTCCTGCCGGATACACGCCAAATACCACTTCAGGTGACGGGGATTCCTCAGCGACCGGAGTGCCCTGACCTGAAGCTCCTTGCATACCAGCCACAGGAAGGGATAAGAGCCCTATGACCAATCCAATCCATGACGCTCGTAGTGTCTTGAAGTTCATATGGCTTCTCATCCTATACAGGTGCATCAGGTAACACGACCATCGTTCAGATTCGTCCCCTACATGGTTATGCCCAACTCGATTGCACCGTTGTCCGATTCATTTGTCCCGGCTGCGACGGTACCCCGGGCAGGACTCACCTTGCCCGGGGATCTTATGTGCGTCCCGCCAGGACTATGGGTTGACGGGGGTGTAGGTCATCGTCATTTCTGCCGTGTACACGCCTGGTGGTGTATCGGTGATGTTCTCGATACCTCCCCAGCGAACTCCCCAGACTCCGATGATGGGCCCCACGGCCGTTTCATTGCCTGAGAGGATGGGGTGAGTGCTCAGTGCGGAGTAGACCGGGCCGTTACCCCCGAATCGAACGTCCGAACCGTACGCACCCGGCCCAGACACATTGCCGGCCGGCCCCCATGTTCCCGTGTGCTCGAGCTCTGACGAGAAGCATCCGAACTGTGGAATGCAGCTCTGGCCAGGATAGAGGGCCTTACCATTGTGGGTGTTCACCCGCAGGTAGAAGTGGTCCGGTGTCGAGATCACGTTCCCCTCTGGTGAGATGAAATCTGTCATGCTCGCGCTGACTGACCATCCCAGAACGCACTCATTGACGTCCATCACCAACCTGGCGTGATTGGTCGAACTCGTTGATCCAATCCAGGCGCCAGGTGATGCGGTATCAGGATCCCAGGTCGGATTCATCGTCACGTTGAGCGATAAAGACGTCGGATCGTCCACACATCCTGTGTCCAGCACCGTAATGCTCGTCTCGATCTGCCGCGCTGCGCCAGATGTGCTGAGCATCGCCAAGCTCGACCCCATCAACGCCACCAGAGCGGTGAGTACGAAGAGTCCTTTTCTCAGTTTCATGATCACGTCCTCGTTCCAGGCTGCATCCGGATCGATTCCCCGGAGTGCGGCCAAATCAAGCGAGAAAAACTACGGGTTGTCGCCGCTGAAGGTGACAGTGATCTCCGCGGTGTAGGTTCCCGGCTCGACAGTGTTGTCAAGACCGGTCAGCATGCCGGTGAGGTCGACATACATCTCACCGCGCACGGGGGTCGTACCGTCGTGGCTGGCGATAGGAGCAGACCCTGACCAAATGGTTCGGCCCTCTGTATCGGTGGTGTTGGTAGAGTTGAAGGTGATGTTCGCGGCTGGACCGGCGACTCCAGGCACAACATCCCCGCCCGGCGTCATTGCATTCTCCGATGCATTTGGTTCGCCGCCTGGAAGACTGAACTTTCCGCCGGGAATCGTCGCATTCTCCTCCGAAGTGAAGTCAGTGATGCTCGCGCTGAAGGACCAACCTGCTTCCTCGCAGGGGGCGATGTCCATCGACAGTCGAAGAGCTCCTTGCTCAGTTGTCGAAGACGAAGCGCCTTCAACAGAGGGGTCGAACTCCGAAAAAACCGTGCTCGAAGCGCCTGGATTCTGTCCGATCGAGTACGTGGTGGTCCCGGCGTTGTCATCCCCACACAGAACGGTGAGAGACACGTTCGCCGAACCGGACGTCGATACGTCTTGCGCCGACGCACTCCCGACCATCAGGGTCCCGGCGAGCGCCATCGCGCCCGCGATCCCAATGAACTTCCGTTTCATGTTCATGATCTGTCCTTGTCTCGTGACGCGCGTACGATCGGACCACGGCACGCTACAATGGACACGTGCCGAAAAACGTGGGAAAGAAGCGTGTTTTCTGCACACCACCCTTTCTGTGCCGCGCGCCTGGCTGCTACCCGGACGCGCGGTACGGACATCTTTCCTGGTCCCGGTCCCCCACAAAATTGGATGACAGGGGCGCTACGGAGCGCCGGCTGTCGACGTGATAGTGGTCGCGTAGTCACCGCCCGAGGCGGTCGCCGGTACTGGTACCGATACCGTCAGGGTGATCGTGCCGCTGATTGGGAAATCGCCTCCCGGCTGGGAGTGGATCGTGATGGACCCGCCGTCCTGGGATGATCGAGCGCCGTCGACTCCGGAAGCGTCGATGAGCGTCATGCTACTGGCCGGGATCACACCGTCAGGGGAAACGAAGTCGTCGACGACGGTCGTGATCGTCCAGCCACAATGGGCGGACGCATTGGCATAGTTCAGCGTTATCGTCCCGATCGAAACCTGTGCGCCATCGGCGACGTCGACCGTCGAGAACAAGGCAGACGTCAGTTGCACCTCAGGCAATGCGGCCGGGACGGCGTTGATCGTCAACTCACGGACGACGGTCTCCTCCATCCCCGTGTTGCCTGAGGTTGCCACGAACTCAAGCGAGAACGTCGAGGTCGACGTTGCCTCACAGGCGAGTCGTGAGGCGATCGCGAACCGGCTCGAGAAGAACCCGGTATCCGAGGGGTCATCATCGAGCAGAACGAGATCGAGTTCATTCCGCGCCAACTCGACTGGATCATCAAATCCACGGTCATTGACCGGAACGATCTCCCACCCGCTCACCGGGTCGATCGGCCGGATCTTCACGGAGGCCACATCCTTCGTCGCCCAGGTGATCGTGCAGTCCAGCCAGGACCAGTTGGTGGCGCCTGCGACTGGTGGCGTATCGCCTCCACCAGGGTTGCACGTCAGGGTCGGATCGAACGGGACAGGAGGCTCGATTGTTGGCGTTGGGGTTGGAGCCGGTGTTGGCGTGGGTTCGAGTGTCGGTTCAGGATGCTGCGTCGGGATCTCGGTCGGCACGATCGTCGCGGTGGGCTCGGGAATCTGGGTTGGCTCTATGACTTCGTCCGGAACCACCACAACGGTCGACTCCGGCGTTGGCTTTGGGTCGAGCTCCGTCTCAACCGTCGTGTTCTCTGGATTGGTGGGTTCGGCTGGCTGGGCCTCCAACTGGGCCGCAGCCGGCATGCCCCAGTTCCCCATGACCAGGAACGCTATCACTGCGACGGTTCCGACGACCGCAATCAACCGTTTCCGTTCACGCACGCGCAAACTTTCCCCTTTCGACACCTGCCTCTCGATGATCGGCGGTTGTCGATTTCCCTGCAGCGCAGTTCGTGGTTCTCGAACTTCCGTGGCCCGTGGATCGTTAACTTTTCGTTATTGGTCTCCCGATATTGTTATGTCATTTTACACGCCTACTGCTGAGATGCAACCCCCTTTCAGTTGGGAATCTGTTCTGGAGGAAACCCGCGTTATCGAACGATTCTCTGCCCCAAGCACGAAACAACCGTCGTTTCGGAATCCCGAAAGACGGTTGCCTTCGCCGATTATTGATATTGACAAAAGAATATATTCAGTCCCGGAAAAGCGGCAGCACCCATTCATCGTGGCGCGACGACCATTCCGGAATGTCGTCTGATAGCCCGTATACAGCGACGAGATTCCAGAGCCACACCGCCGCGGCGTCCTCATGCATGACGCGAGCGAGCTGCTGGTAGAGTGAGCGGCGCTCGTCCCGGTCTGGTTCTACGGCCGCTTCCCGGATCAGCTCGTCGGCTTCGTCATTGCTGTATCGCGATAGCACGCCGTCCGACGCCCAAACGAGGCTCAGCAACGTATGAGGATCGAACAGCGGGCTCCACGTCGCCATCTTCAGGGGCGGCGCGGCAGCATCGGACCAATCGGCGTTGAACTGTGCGTAGTCAGCGACCTGGAGCTCGACATTTATGCCGACCTCTCCCCACTGCGCCGCGATCGCCTCCGCCACCGCCTGGTTGGAACCCGTCGTCATCTGCAGCACCGTGTCCAGACCTTCCCCGTACCCGGCATCGGACAGCAGTGATGCCGCCTGCTCGGGATCGTACGCCCAGGGCTCCAGATCGGGGTCGAACCCGAGGGACTCCTCCCCTGGATGGATCGACGCGAGGCGCCGGGAATCCTCGAAGATGAGCGCGCCAGGGAATTTGTCGATGTCCAGCGCAAGATTGAGCGCCTGCCTAACGCGAACGTCCGAGAATGGCTCAACGTCGGTAGCAATCCGTATCCACGCCGAGCCTGCGAGCGACTGTGGCCGGACCAGCGCTCCGTCATCCTCGACGGTCGACTGCATATCGAACGGCACATCGGTGATGAGCTGCGATCCACCAGAAAGCAGGTTCGAGATCCGCGTCGATGCGTCCGGCACGAAGTGATACCGGACCACATCCGCGATCGCCACTCCCTTTGCGGGAGCCGGAGCGTAATCCTCGAATCGCTCCAGGGCGATCTCGCTCCCCCGCTCCCAGGACGCGAGGCGATACGGCCCTGACCCGATCGGCTCGGTGGCCAGGAATTCAGAGGTGGCGCCTTCGGGAAGCAATACATGCCAGGTCGCCATCTGTGCCGGAAGCCAGGGGCTCGGTTCACTGCAAACGATCTGGACTGTCAGGTCGTCGACGCGGCGAACCTCTTCGACCGTCGAGAATAGATCGACAACGAGCGAGTCCCCTCCTCGCACATGGTCCATCCCGCGGATCACCGCATCGGCGGTCACCGGGGAGCCATCGTGGAAGGTCATTCCCTCGCGCAACGTCGCCTCGAAGGTCAATTCATCGACGACCTCGAAGCGTTCGGCGGCGATGGGCTGGATCTCACCCTTCGCGTCAAACCCGACCAATGCATCGTAGATCGCATGCACAATCGACCAATCGGTCGGCGAGTACGCGATAGCCGGGTCGATGCTCACCGGTTCACCGGAGAGGTCGATCACCAGCTCCGGCAAGGTGTTCGCGACCACCGGTGTCCCCTGTGCTTGAAGCAGTCGTGTCCCAACGGGCATCGCGGCCAGGCTGGCGCTCGCCCACGCGAGTGCCTTGCGCCGCGAGATTCGTTGTCCGGTCATGATCAGGCTCCTTCCGCAACCGGCGGTCGCACCGGGATGATGTACTCGTCGCCGCGCGGTCGCCAACCGGTGACGTCGCGGTTCACACCATAGGTCGAAACGAGATTCCAGAGGTAGATCGCAGCAGGGTTCTCCTGCAGCTCCCTGCCAAGTTCGTGATAAATCGCCGCGCGCTCCTCGGCAGACGGGGCAACGGACCCGTCATCGATCAACTCCGCGGCGACCGGGTTCTCGTAGCGGGACAGGAAGCCGTCGCGATGGATCACAAGGCCGAGGAACGACTGCGGATCGTAGAACGGCCGCCAGGTCGCATACCGTAGCGGCGGGGCGGAATCGTCGGGCCATCCCTGGTTGAACGCCGCAAGCTCCGACGAGACGATCGATACCCGAACGCCGACGTCGCCGAAATAGGCGACGATGGACTCGACTACATCGCTTCGCGATCCGGCGACCATCTCGAATTCGGCATCAAACCCATCCTCGAACCCGGCCTCTGCCAGCAACTCGCGCGCGCGATCCGGGTCATAGGTAAATGGCTCGAGCGACTCGTCGAAGCCAAGCCCGCGAGGATCAGGGAAGACGCTCGCCAGCCGATTCGCACCTTCTCCAACCAATGCGTCGGCGATCGCCTGGACATCGACCGCGTGGTTCAGGGCCCGGTTCACCCGGGGATCGTCGAACGGCTCGACGCCGGTGGCGATCCGCACGAACGCCGTGCCCAGGATCGGTGCCGAAAGGGCAACATGCCCCGATGATTCGACGGCATCGATCTGGTCCGCCGGCACCTCCGCAATGATGTGCGCGGCGCCAGTGGCGAGGTCGGCGACCCGCGTCGCCGCCTCGGGCACGAACCGGAACACCACCCGCTCAGCCAGCGCGGTTCCCTTCGGACTGTCCGCGAAGTAGTCCGGATTGCGCCGCAGCGTGATCGCGCTTCCCGCCTCCCAGGATTCGAAAATGTACGGACCGGACCCCACCGGAGCCGTGGCGAGCGACTCATCCGTCGCCGACTCGGGGAAGAGCACGCCCCAAACGGCGATCTGCGCCGGCAGCCAGGGGCTCGGCTCCGACGTGACGATCTCCGCGTTCAGGTCATCGATCTCACGCACCTCGGTGATGACGCTGTACAAATCCGAGATCTGCGACTCCGCGTCCTGGATATGCCTCACCGAGCGGGTGATCGCGGAGGTCGTCACCGGGGAGCCATCGTGAAACGTCATCCCCTCACGCAGCCGGACCCGGAACGTCATCGCGTCGTCCGTCGAGAACTCCTCCGCGGCGAGCGGCACGAGGTCGCCCTCCGGGCCGAAATCCAGCAGTGAGTCGTAGATCGAGTGCAAGATCGACCAGTCTCGCACGGAGTACGTCAGCGCTGGGGTCAGGTGGTCTGGAGGACCACTCAGGTCGATCACCAGCTCATCCATCACCTCCGCATCGGGCGTGGCCTGGGCGGCGATACGGCTGACTGGAGCGAGGCCCACCGCGCCGGATGCCAGCAGCAGGCGCCGCCGATCGAGCGTGAATCCGTGAAGTCGTCGTTGCATATACCGTGATCCTTTTCTAGCGAAGCGTGGGATCGAGACGATGGCGCAACCAATCGGCGCAGAGATTGAACCCGGCGACAGCAAGCGCGATCGAGAGACCGCCAAAGACGCTGACCCACCAGGCGGTGTAGATCAGCTCCTGCCCTTCGCGGACGATGCCGCCCAGCGTGACGTGATCGATGGGGAGGCCGATGCCGAGATAGGTCAACGATGCGCTCCAAAGTAGCATCGACCCCATCTGTTGGAAGAGCACCACAATCGCGGCCGGCGCGAGGTTCGGCGCAATGTGGCGCAAGGCAATCCAGGTGCGAGAAGCTCCATACGACCGTGCCGCCTCCACAAAGCCGGCATGGATCAACGACCTCGCCTGGAGTCGCAGGATGCGCGCGTGGGTGATCCAGCCGGTCGCAATGAGCAGGATGAGCAGTGAGGTCATGCTCTGGCCAATGGTCGCGGTGATCATCAGGCCGATCGTAATGAACGGCACGGCCAGCAGCGTCTCGACCAGCATCGTGATCGCCCGGTCGACGATCCCGCCGATCATGCCCGCGGCGATTCCGGCAATCACCCCGATGAGGGCCGCGCCGGTCGCGGCGACCGCACTCACGATGAGCGACGATCGCGCACCGATCGCGATCCGGGCGAGAAGGTCACGCCCAAGGCCGTCCGTCCCGAGCGGATGCTCCCAAGATCCACCGAACCACACCGGCGGGGTGAGTCGCGCGGAAAGATCCTGCGCCGATGGGCTCTGCGGCAACATCACCGGCACCAGGAATCCCAATGCCAGTAACAATGCGAGCGGAATGAGGCGTACGGCGCCGCGACCAGGAATCGGGCGCCGGATCGTCCGCACCCGGCGCGGAGCTGGTGGCGTGCTTTCGACGACCGGCGCAAGGGCGAGAGGCTGCTCAGCCACGAACAGCACCTCCGGCAAGCGACTCTCGCTGACGCGGGTCGATCGCGAAACCGATCATATCCACCACGAGGTTGAGGAGGATCACGCCGACTGCAGTGACGGAAACGAAGGCGTGGATAACGGGAAGATCATGCTGGGTCGCGCTCTGGAGCGCCAGCCGGCCAACGCCCGGCCAGGCGAAGAGCGATTCGATGACGACCGTGCCGCCAATGAGGAATCCAGCCTGGAGCCCTGCGTAGCCAAGGACCGGGAGCAGCGCATTCGGGAAGACGTGTCGCCAGGAAACGGCACGCGCCGAGAGCCCCTTGCTGTTGGCGGTTCGCACGTAGTCGGATCGCGAAATGTCCTGCATACCGGTCGACATCAACCGGGCGATGATCGACGCCGGCTGCAAAGAAAGGGTGACTGCCGGCAAGATGATAGAGGCGGGAGAATCGTTCCCGGACGCGGGAAGCCAGCCGAGCCTCACCGCGAACAGCAGCATGAGCATCGCACCGAGCCAGAACGTCGGCACGGCCTGGCCAACAATCGGGAACGACCGGACGATCCTCAGCAAAATGCCCGACCCGCGAGAAGCGGAGATCACCCCGGCCAGGATGCCGAATACGAGGGAAATCAACAGGGCGCCTCCGGCGAGAGACAACGTGGCAGGAAGCCGGTCGAGGACCGCAGCCAGCGCGGGTTGATGGTCGCGCCACGAGTCACCGAAGTTGCCGGTGAGCCCGTTCCTCACGAATCGGATGTACTGCTCGATGATCGGATCGTCCAACCCGAGCCGTTGCCGGACGGCGTCGCGCACTTCCGGCGACGCCCCGGGTGGCATGAATCCCTGGGTGGGGTCACCCGACGCGTGGATCAGCACGAACACCACGGTGGAGGCCAGGACCAGCGTGACAAGGATCTGGAGGATGCGTTTGAGGATCGTTGCGATCATGTATGCCGCTAGCCGGACACCCAATCCGGATGCGCGAGCCACACGCGGCAGTCACCATGCGCAGCTCGAGCCCGGATGGCACCCGGCGTGGATCTCGAAGCGGGCATAAAAATACCCGACGCCGGAGGCCATCGGGAATCATTACGGAGCGGCAGACGATTACACCCCGCGAAAACGAGGTAGGCGGAAACGGGAGTCAATCCCCTTCCCGATCGTCATGACGCCTTCTCCCATCCGGACTATACCGTCGGCTCCGGAGTCTCACCGGATCGTGCGCTCGTGCTCCCACTTGCGCTTGCGGGCTGTACCGCCGGTCAGGACTTGGCCGACATCACGCGGCGGCCTCACCAATCCCCGAAGGCTTTGTTGTAATGAATGCTACGAAATGTCCCGCAATACGTCAATGCTTCACGAGCGATAGTGGCAGTGCGCCACGACACGGACGTGTATTTTTGCGATAGACTATGGGGAGAAGAACACAACGCTATTAGATGAGTCCGCCGGGCTTCCTGTCTGTCCACCACCTGGGGAGCGGCGAGCAATCGGCGTCGAGCAGCATGCATCGGGGAGTAAAACGGGGATGGTGGCCAACTCTGACGAATCACCGCGAACCTACGATCAGCATTGGCTCATCTGGGACGGTCAATGCGGATTCTGCCGGCGCGTCGTGGTGTGGTTCCAGCAACAGGACAACCGGCGCGCGTTCAGGATCATCCCGATGCAGTCCTGTCCGTCACCGCCGATGACACCGAAGCTGTACGCCGAATCCCAAAAGGCGATGCAGGTCATCACACGGGACGGCAAACAGATATCCGGCGGTCGAAGCGTGCTCTACGTTCTGGAGACGATTGGCTGGCACCCCCTGATGATGCGGATTGCCTCGAACCCACCGTTCGTCTGGGCGATCGATGTGGGCTACAAGATCGTCGCCCGCAACAGAACCCTTGTCTCACGGCTTCTGTTCGGGGGACGAGGCGCGGACGGCCCCACCTGCTGAGAAACTTTTCGGTAAGGTCGATCGAACAGTCATCAGCTCAGGTCTCCGACGGTGATCCTGAAATCGTGCTTGCCGGGTGCCAGCGGGGCGAGATAGATGAAACGAGCTCGGGCATGATGCCCGAGCTCGTTTCCATTCACGGAAGGTCTGTCCTCCAGGACCCTTACCGTTCCGCTCTCACGCCGCGGACGTAGAAGGCGGTTGCCGCCAGCACGCTCGCAGCAAGAGCAAAGACCATTGCGATCTCTGCTGTACCGGCCACGGACGAATTGCCCTGACCAGTGCTCGGGAGGACACTCACATTCGAGCTGCCGCCTGAGCTGCCGGAGTCTCCTCCAGTATCGCCGGCGCCGTCATCGGGCTCCGTACCATCGTCGGCCGAGTCATCCGCGGAGCCAAGCTCGCATTCGTGCTCGACGTCGACCGATGTGGTCGTCCCATCCGCAACGCTCACCTGGAACGGGTCCACGAGCTCGCAACCTTCCGGTGCCACAAGCTCGGTTACCAGGTAGTCGCCGCTGGCCAACCCGTAGGTGAGGATGCCGCCATCGACGCTATCCGGAGTGGTGCCCGTGACCTGGGCGCGCATCTGCATGGTCGGGACATCGCTCATTCGCGAAGAGGGTCCCGCGCTCGCCATCAGCTGCTCGGTCTCGAGATCGAACCCGAAAATGTCCAGGTCGTCGATCACGCTATCGATCAGACCATCGACCACGTCCAGCCCATCATCGATCACGCCGTCCACGAGGCCATCGACGACGTCGAGGCTGTCGTCGATAGCATCATCGATGAGGCCATCATCGCCACTGGAATCAGAATCGTCGATGAGGTCGAGACCATCATCGATGGCGCCGTCAATGAGGTCGTCGACAAGGTCGAGATCATCGACCGCCCCATCAACAAGGTCGTCAACAATGTCCAGACCGGCATCAACGACACCGTCAATGACCGTATCGTCCTCGCCATCCGCCACGTCAACGCCATCGATCAGGTCGAGGTTGTCATCGATGACACTGTCAACGAGGTCGTCGACGAGATCCAGATCGTCGATGACGCCATCGACCAGGTCATCCACGATGTCGGTCGAGTCGTCGATCAGGTCGTCCACAACAGAGTCGTCTGTACCGACGTCATCCGAGCCGACGTCATCTATCGGGCTGCCATCGTCGATCAAGTCGAGGCCGTCATCGATCACGCCGTCAATCAGGTCATCGACAACATCCAGACCGTCAATCGAATCGTCGACGACGTCATCGACAAGGTCCAGGCCGGCGTCAACGGTACCGTCAATCACGGTGTCGTCGGCGCCATCGGGCACGTCAACGCCATCGATCAGGTCGAGGTTGTCATCGATCGCCCCGTCGACCAGGTCATCGACAATATCCAGGCCGTCGTCAACCAGATCGTCAACGACACCATCGATGACGTCCGTCGAATCATCGACGAGGTCGTCAACGATCGAGTCATCGGTACCATCGCCATCGGCGCCATCAGTGGCGTCCGCATCATCAGTCACATCCGCGGAGCCGTCCGCATCGTCGATCAGATCCAGGCCATCGTCGATGACGTCGTCAATCAGGTCATCGACGAGATCAAGGTCGTCAACGGCGTCATCCACGAGGTCATCAACGATATCTGTCGCGTCGTCGATCGCGTCATCGACAACGGTATCGTCCTCCCCGTCCGGCACATCCACGCCATCGATCAGGTCAAGGCCGTCGTCAATCGCGTCGTCGACCAGGTCATCGACAAGGTCAAGATCATCGACTGCGTCATCGACCAGGTCATCAACGATGTCAGTCGAGTCGTCAATCAGGTCATCGACGACGGAGTCGTCGGTTCCCACATCGTCCGTGACGTCGGTCGCGTCTGCGTCGCTGTCACCGTCGATCAGGTCGAGGCCGTCATCGACCACGTCGTCGACGAGATCATCAACGACATCCAGTTCGTCATCGACGGCGTCATCAACCGCTCCATCGACGACATCGGTCGTGTCATCGATGAGGTCATCGACAACGGTGTCGTCGGAGGCATCAGTAGCGTCCGTTGCGTCGGTCGCATCCGTTGCGTCGGTCGCATCCGTGGCGTCGGTGGCATCCGTCGCATCGGTCGCGTCGGTCGCATCCGTGGCGTCGGTGACATCCGTCGCATCGGTCGCGTCAGTCGCGTCGGTGGTGTCATCGACGGCATCCACTCCGTCGTCCACCGCATCATCGCCACCATCGACATCGTCGACAGAATCATCGACAATAACATCGACGGTGTCATCCACAGCATCCGTCACGTCGGTGCCATCATCCACGGCATCGACGGCATCATCACCGGTGTCGGCGCCGTCATCCTCGGCGTCGGCACCATCATCTTCGGCGTCGTCTCCTACGGGAACGATCAGGAAGACCGCCCCCTCGCGTTCAGCTCCCGTCTGATCGACGACGACAAGCTCCAGCGTCCCTGCTCCACCACTATCCTGAGCCGATGCCGCGAGCATTCCCGAGTACATCAGCTGGAGTGTGAGCAGGATCACGGAGATCGTGCGCAACACCCCGAATCGTCTTCGTTGCTTCAACACGTTATCTCCTCCGCACACGTGTGCCCTTTGGAGCCAGTGCTTTCGAAGCTCGAGCGCTCCCTCCTCGAGATTCAACAAAATCCGACACTCCGTATAGGCATCACCCCCCTTTCATAGATTTGAGTCAAACAACCGCATGGCGCTCGGCACGAGATGAAACGTGTACGTTCCAGCCGAGCGGGATAGTGATCAAGTGAAAAGCGATCTGATCAGACACACGTGTACTGGGCGAGATGGGTCCGATGGATCTTGGTCTCCTCGCCGGACAGGCTCGTCGGCCGGGTCATCCGGAAGATCTGAACCTTTTCGAGCCGCGCGTCCCCTTCATAATGGGCGTTCCAGGTCCGGCAGGAATATGCTGCGAAACGGCGCCGATCTTCCTTGGTGTGCTTGAAGCCAAGCGCGGTCAGGTACTTGCGCCAGTGCTTGTCGCCGTAGTACTCACCCGGAATATCGGCAGGCTGGGCCCAAGAGACGGACGACACCTGCGTCAGGTCGTCATTTACGATGGGTGTCAGCAGGTCGATCGCCTGGCCGTCCTCCAGGACGCCCCGAACGACGATCCAGGTAATGCCGGTCGAAGGGCGCGGCGCGAACATATTCCACTTTTGGTACAGACCAGAGGCGTATGCGAACGGTCGAGCCTCGTTCGGTAGCGCGAAGCTGGTCACCGACGTCAGGTTCCAGAGAAAGATGAAAACCAGGCAAAACGAGAGAAACGCGTTGGCCAACGGCAGGGACCGCACTCGCCTGGCACTCCCGCGGTCATCGTTGTCATTCCCGGCTGGAACCGTTGCCCCGGTACCGGATTTGAGTCGAGGTTCGTCGATGGTGGAGACGAGTCCGCGCCCGCCGACCGAGGTGAACATGGGGACACCCGAAAGTCGATGCGTGAAGGCCGAAAGCGCTTCGTGTGCGGGTTCGACAAGTGCCCTCCTGAGTCCGGCATACCGCTCGCTGGTCATCGAGAACCCGGCTCGCACCCGGACAACCACGGTATCCCAGAACCACGCCGGCAGGAACGCAAGCATGCAGGCCGAGCTGAGCCACGGGAAAATGCCAACGTCCAACGTGAGGAAGATGCCGATGTGCAGGGAGATGATCGAGGCGCACCCGATCGTGCGCATGGGGCCGTTCCGGAACGGTACCAGCATCAGCACCGGAGCCAGGAACTCGAGGATGAGCGTTCCGTGGGTCAGGATCCGCATAAGCGTCGGGAATTGGAGCATGACATCGCTCATTCCCTTGGTCACGTGCTTCGCACTCATCGCGTAAAACAGCGCGGTGCCATCGGTTCTCCACTCGGGCGAGTCCTTCAGGATCGCAGTGAACCAATACATGAACGCGATCTGGAAAAAGAACCCGATCGTGGCGACCGACAAGGTCCGTGCGTTCAGGTTTACCGCCGGTCGTTGGAACCTGTGGTCCAGCGACCACTTCGCGCCGAGCGGAAGGAACATCGACCAAAACAGGACCACCCGCAGGAGCGTATCGGCGCCGCTCAAGACCAGCGGGTTGCGCGCCTGGATCGAGCACACCAGAACCCATAGGGCGACGGTCATGAGACGGGTGCGATAGCCGAGCGCCAACGCGATGGAAGCGGCTATGGCAACCAGGAAGACAGCTGCCTGGAACTCGTACGTGTCGTTGATGAAATTCAGCGACCACCGCCAGGGGATTCCGCCGTCCACAACGTGATCGCGTGGCATGACGCCTTCATTTGTGTAGAGCAAACGGATGCTGGGGAAACGAGAGAGGAGATCGCTGAGGATAATCAGGGCCAGGGAAATCCGGAAGATCGCGAGGGACCTCAGGTCCGCCCCGAGGATGGAGCCAATCCAGGTGTCCTCATACCGCCGCAAACTCCACCATGGGGCCTTTTCATCGGACTCGCTTGCGGCAAGCCCCTGTCGCAGTCGTTGAACGGCTCTGATCGTCGCCATCTCTGTCCTGCTCCTGACCGCCTACCCGTCTCTTCGACGATGCGGTCCATACAGCACGTAGCGAATCACGATTCTTTCCCATTTGCTGGAAGTGATGGGGAATCGCGTTGAGGCATCACCCCGGGGAGCGATAAGCCTGCAATTCTTCGGAACTGGGCACAGCCGGAACCAAGTTTCCATAAATAACACGTGAGCCCAGACTCGCATGATTTACGTAACACCCCGGCGAGGGCGGTATCTCTTGATTAGGTCAAAGATCTTGTTTCATCGATAGTATGACAAGCGTTCGAGATATGCAACCAGGTGTAGTATTTTTTGCGCCTGTATTAAAAGCAGAGAGGGCAGGTCCCAAGATGGAACCCGCCCTCCTGACGTCAATGGGCGCTAGACGCCCATCGCATCCTTCACTCGATCGAAGAAGCCCTTGCCCTTCGGCTGGTGCGTGACTTCCTTGCCAAGGCTCGAAGCCAATCGCTCGAAGAGCTCTTCCTGCTCGCTCGTCAGCTTCTTTGGGATGATCACATCCACGGTGACGATCTGATCACCACGCTCGCCGCCCCGCATGTCGGGCACACCCTTGCCCCGCAGCCGGAACTGCTGACCGGACTGCGTGCCGCTCGGGATCTTGAAGACGACTGGCCCGTCCAGCGTGTCGATCTCGATCTCGTCGCCCAGCGCAGCCTGCGCGACGTTGATGCCGACGGTGTTGTAGATCGTCTTGCCACGCCGCTCGAAGTACTTGTGGTTTTGCACGCGGACCTTGACGTAGAGGTCGCCAGCCGGGCCGTTGCCCGGCGCGTCCTCGCCCTGGCCGCTCAGCCGCAGCGTCGCGTTGTCATCGATACCGGCGGGGATCGTCACCTGCAGCGTGCGGTAGTGACGCGTCCGCCCCTTGCCCTTGCAGTTGTCGCACGGATCGGTGATCTGCACGCCCTCTCCGTGGCACTGCGGACACGGCCCGGAAGTCATGAACTGACCGAGGATCGTCTGCTGGACGCGTCGCACCTCGCCGGATCCGCCACACGTCGGGCACGACGGAGGCGTCTGGCCGCCCTTCATCCTCGTACCGTTACAGACTTCGCAGGTCTCCAGGCGGTCAACCTGTACTTCCTTCTCGGCGCCGAACACGGCCTCCTCGAAGGTAAGGTTCACCGACACCTGGATATCGGCGCCGCGCTGTGGAGCCGCCCGGCGACCAGTCGTCGCGCCGCCCATGCCGCCGCCGAAGAACGTCTCGAAGAGATCTCCGAACGGCGAGCCGCCCATGCCGCCGAAGCCGAACGGATCGCCGCCCATGCCACCACCGTTCGAAGCGGCATGACCGAACCGGTCATACGCAGCACGCCGGTCGGCATCGGAGAGGACCTCGTACGCCTCGTTGATCTCCTTGAACGCGTCTTCCGCGCCCGGATCCTTGTTGATATCCGGGTGGTATTTTCGCGCCAACGTGCGATACGCGCGTTTGATCTCCTGCTCGGAGGCTGTCCTGGAGATACCCAGGACGTCATAGTAGTCGCGTTTTTCTGCCATTGCCCAATCTTTGATGGAGTGGTTCGCTGAGGGAACGCATGCAAAGAACGGGCCGCGTACATGAATCTGCGCGCGGCCGCGTGATTTCTATCCTGTAAGTATAACGATCCATGCAACGCGCATATCAACCTGAGGCATGGATCGGGCCTGGCGAGCGCCAGGCCGACGTTACCCGGGGAACTGGTCCGCCATGTGGAGGTCAACGACGATGCCTTGCTGGCGAAGGATCGTCCGGTAGAACCACGGCGCCGCCATCGAGAGATAAATGCGGGCATCGAGGTCGTCGATGAACTGCTGCGGCAGACCGGCCGCGCCGAACCTGGCTCCGGCGATGCCACCGGCCACGGCGCCCAGCGCCGACGCATCCCCGCCCTGCCGGACGACCGGCAGCACGGCTTCTTCGAATGTCTCGGCGGCGAGGACACCGTCAACCACCGCGCTGATACGTTCGGACAGCGGGTGCCCCGAGCGAAGCGTGAGGTGATTCTTCCAGTCCGGGACACGATCGACGTGGCGCGCCGCGATCGCGGTCGCCTCCGCGACCTGCGCGAGGAGCTGAACCGAATCCTCGTCGCTATGCGTCAGCCCCGCTGCCAGCCGGGCGTCTTCAAGGAGCGCCCGGGTATCCGGCTCGCCGATCGAATGACGCAGCCCGACCGGGATGCCCCGCACGAGCAATGAGGCTTCCGGCGTGGACGCGAACGAATCCGGTACGAGCCCGTCGTTTTCGAGCGCTGCCTGGATCCCGCTGACAACCGCGTCAGACATCCACATGCGCGTCGGGCTTTCGATCACGAACCCGAGCCGCGCGTTGATGTTCTCCGGATCGATCACAGCTTCGTTCGTCGTCATCGATTCGATGATGCTGAGCATGATCTCCGTCTTGTCGGAGATCACGCCCTTCGTCGGCTGCCCTTCGGGCATGCCCTGCAATTCGAGATACCCCTCGAACGCGCCGTGCATAGACCGGATATCGTTGGCGGTCATCCCGTCGACCGGAAGCCCGAGGGCGTCGCCGATCGCGACGCCCACGATGACTCCAAGAAAAGCGTTTTCGTTTGCCGAGGGCAATGCCATAGTGCTCTAGTCTCCGCCAGGCACGACCTCCTTCAGGTGAACCGTGCCCGCCTTTGTCGATGTCGCCCTGATGTCGAGTGACGTTCCCGGAGCGGCTTTTACGATCCACTCCGCCTTACCACGTGCAAGGTTACCGTATCGCGGCGGGATTCCCATGGGACCATAGACGTTGGCGCGTCCTTCAAGGTGTCCGAGGTCCTGCTCCGGCTTGCCGGACACGATCTCCACACCATCGCCCGACGCCAGCGAGACCCGCACGCCCTTGTTCGACGGCACAGCCTTCCCCGCTTCCGATAGATAGGTCGGAAGGAATCCGGTATTCCGCACCACAGCGGACACCCGCCATACGCCCTCACCAACAGGTTCGATCAGCGGATCGTCCACCTCGATCCGTGGCAGCGTCGCCATCATCCGGGAGACGAATTTGGCATTGCCGGCTGTGACTTCCTCGAGTAGTGAGCCCGGCGGGTTCTGGATCGCAAATTTGTAGTCCCAGCCACCGATTTCCACCTCGCCAAGCTGCGGATGGTCAAACCGCTTCCACGGGTAGATGCCCTCCCCGCCGGCATGCTCGTCCAGCGCCCGGGCCATCGCGACGTCATCCGACGCCGGATGATCTTCGCCCCAGCCGATGAAGTCGGTGATCTCGATGCCCGCCTTGCGCGGCAGGCTCCAGAGCTCGGTCGCGTAGGCGTAGATGCCCATCGCGTCATAGAGCCAATCGAGCAACGATCCCCGGATCGGCTGCTTCTTGTCGTATGCAAACCCGTCGTGGATGGAGACGCAGGGGTAGCCCGTCTCCTCCTCGCCGAGCTTTCCGATTGCCTTGAACACCTTCAGGTCGAAGCGCGGGAGATCGGTGTCAGTCTTGTTCGAGGACGGGCGCAAGATGACCGCCGACCATGTGTGGAAATGCTGTGACACGCCGATATTCGGGTGAGACACGAGGAACTCGGCGATCGCCCGCGTTTCGGGCTCGCCCAGAGGAAGGTCGCCAGCACCCCGCTGGCGCGCTTCCGGAGCCCAATCGTGCGGGAAGTTCCGGTTCAGGTCTAACCCGTACGGCTCGACAGCCTGCTTGATCGCACCGCCGTCCCAATCGTTGATCACGCCTTCTTCATAGACGTCGTAATATTCGCCGCCAAACTCGTCCGGCTCGCGCCGAACCATCACGCGCGGATCGTCCGGAGAAACCTTCCACGCGCCGGAAGGCGACTTCACCCGCATCTGCAGGATGCGGCCGTCTCCATCGAGATCCTGCCGGAGCAGACCTTCCTTCGCATCCGGCTCCGGGTAGAGCCGCACCGAGGAGCGCAGCCGCTCGGCGGTGGTCAGGTAGAGGTCCATACCGTCGACCATGATCGCCGGCACGGCATACAGCACCGATTCATCAAGGAGTCGGGTAACGTGTTCATCTGTCCCATACCCGGTGAGCAAGTGGTTGATCAGCCACAGCACCGTCGAGCAGCCGGTCACCTCGCCCGCGTGGATGTTGGCGTCAACGAACGTGGCGGGCTTGTCAGCGTGATGCCCCGTCTCGACATTCGTCAGCGTCACCACCCAGATGTCGCGCCCCTCGTAACTCTTGCCGATACTTTCCACGTGGATCAGCGACGGGTATTCCCGTGCCCAGGTGTGCAGCAGCTCCGTCAGGAGCGGATACGTGTAGTACCGATCTGGCCGATACTCGGCAGACGTCGCCACCCAATGCGATATCCCGTTCGACATGCGATTCCTCCTCGAAAGAACACTTCGCTGAAACTCCCTGTTCTTCGCATGGATTCCTCACCTTGTCGAGATGTGCCCCTCTCCACAATGCCGATCGGTGCGACAATGACCACTGTTTTGGAACGACGTACCTTTATCAAATGGAGATCGATACATGGGGACAGCTCGTGAGGGCATTGCTTCGATGCGACCGGCCACGCAGGCGGTACATGGCGGCGAAAAAATCGATATCTCGCCCGCGGTGCCGACGGTGGCACCCATCCACCTGAGCACCTCGTTCGTCTTCGAATCAACGGACGACCTTGAACGCGCATTCGACGACCCGACAACCGGCTACGCGTATGCGCGATTCGGCAACCCGACGGTCCGGGCGCTCGAGCAGGCCGTCGCGACGGTCGAGGGCTGCGAAGCGGCGATTGCCTACCCCTCCGGCATGGCCGCGATCAACGGTGTTTTCCTGCAGTATGCGAAGCCCGGCTCCCATGTGGTCATCTCGCGCGATGTGTATGGCGCAACGCTGACCCTGATGGATACGCAGTTCCGCGATCTCGGAGTCACGCCCCACTACGTTAACCCAACGAACATCGACGAGATTGGACGGATTGCCGACGAGCACAAGCCCACGCTCATCTACGCCGAGACGATTTCCAACCCCCTGATCAAGGTGGCGGACGTTCGCGCCCTGGCGGGGATCGCCGAACGATCCGGCGCCGCTTTGGTGATCGACAACACCTTCGCCTCGCCGATGATCTCCCGTCCGACCGAGCTGGGCGCGCACCTTGTTCTGCACTCGACGACGAAATACCTCGCCGGGCATGGGGATGTCATGGGCGGCGTGGTCGCCGGCCCGAAAGCCACCATCGACGCGATGCGGACCACCGCGCGCTTCAATGGCTCGGTTCCCGGGCCAATGGATGCATATCTCACCCTGAGGGGTCTCAAGACCCTGCATCTGAGAATGCGCGAGCACAGCCGGAATGCCCGCAAGGTCGCCGAATGGTTGCGCAACGATGACCGCATCAAGACGGTGAACTACCCTTCCGCCGACGATGGATTCGCGGACCAGTTCCTCTCGGACGACCGGGGCGGGATGCTCTCGTTCGAGGTGGAAGGGTTCGGACAGGCGGAGGTGTTCCGCTTCCTCGAATCCGTTCGGATCATCGAGCCGGCCACGACGCTCGGCGACGTCTCGTCGCTCGCGCTCTACCCGGCCCGTACGTCGCAACGCGGCTTCACGACGGAGCAAAAGCAGGAATGGGGCATCAGCGACAGCCTCATCCGCCTGTCGGTGGGCATTGAAGACGCAGACGATATCATCAATGACATTGACCAGGCCCTGCGCAGCGCCGCCGGATAGCGCGAGAGGAGACTCATGAGTAGCATTCCGCAGAAAGTTGACTGGCCAGCCGGACATCGCGCCGCCCTGTCCATCCTCGTCCATGTCCCGGGCGTGGGCATGAGCGATGAGGAAACCAGCCAGACCGATCTTGTCGGACAGGACTACAGCGTCACCGGCCTTCACCGGATCCTGGAGAAGTTCGCCGATCTCGATGTCCCGGCGACCATCGCGTTTGGTGGGGATGCGGCCCAGGGCGCGCCGCAGCTGATCCGCCGGGCCATGGATCTGGGGCATGAGATCGCCGTCACCGCCTGCTCCGCCACGGGCTCGACCGAGGACCTGCTGGACGCCATCGGACGACTGAGCGATGAGAAAGTCAACGGTCTCGTCGAACAGCTTCCCGGATTCCAGGCATCCGAGCAGGACGAGCCGTTCGGCAACGATTCCGGCGCCGCCTGGCGCATCACCGGAGCCGGCGGGGACTTGCCGGCGCTCGCGCGCGACCCGGATGCGACACTGATTCCCGTCTCGCCATACCTGATGGACACGACCTGGCTCTCACCCACGCGCCCCCTGCCGCCTTCGTCTTTGCTGGAGGCATGGTCCCTGTCGCTTGGGGAGCATCGAGCCGAGGGAACCTTCATGCCAGTCGTGGTACATCCGCACATCATGGGACGGCCCGGCTTCGTCGGGACGCTCACCCGCTTCCTCGACGAGGTTATCGCGTCGGGCGATGTCTGGGTCGCGCGGCTCGACCACGTCGCAACCATGTGGAACCTGTACCAACAGAAGAACGAGGAGTAATCGCGTGCGGAATTCCCTGCTTATCCACGGTGGCCCGATCCTGACCATGAACCGGCAGCAGCCCGAGGTCGAGTCGGTCGGCATCGTCAACAAACGGATCGTCGCCACTGGGAGCCTGTCCGACGTCCGGTCGCGGATCGGCTCGAGCGTCGATGAGGTCGACCTGAAGGGACGGACGGCGGTTCCCGGGTTCAACGACGCGCACGCTCACATCATGGGGGTCGGCTTCGCCGCTGCCGAGATCGACCTCACACCGGACGCCGTCTCTTCCATTGAAGAGATCGCGTCGCTGGTAAAGGAGCGCGCCGCTTCGCAGCCTGCGGGATCGTGGGTGCTGGGTCGCGGCTACGACCAGGCGATGCTCGCCGAGGGCCGCATCCCGACGCGTCATGATATCGATGCTGTCTCGCCGGATCACCCGGTCATTCTCCGCCGCATGTGCCACCACATCGTGACGGCGAACTCGAAGGCGCTGGAGCTTGCCGGTATCACGCGCAATTCGCCCGACCCGGACGACGGCACGATCGATCGCGACGAGCATGGCGAGCCAACAGGCGTCCTGCGCGAATCCGCGATGGACCCGCTCTTCGACGCCATGGGCGAAGCAACCGAAGACGAGATCGTTGACGCACTGAAACTGGGCGGAAACCTCTTTCGCCAGCACGGCGTTACCTCGGCCGGCGAGGCCGGTATCGGCCGGAAGGAAGAGCTCCGCGCCTACCAGCGCGCGCACGCCAGCGGCGACCTCGCCCTTCGCACCTGGCTCATGATGCGGATCGACGACACGCTCGACGAGCTGATCGAGCTTGGCATCATGACCGGCTTTGGCGACGAATGGATGCGGATCGGCAACGCCAAGCTGTTTGCCGACGGCTCCATCGGCGGCCGTACGGCCCGCATGTCGAAGCCCTACGAAGGTGAAACGGACAACTTCGGCATCTACATGTACCCGCCGGAGAACATCATCGAGAAGATTGTTCGCGCTCACAAGGCGGGGTTCCAGCTCGGTAACCACGCCATCGGTGATGCCGCGATCTCGACGCTACTCGATGGCTATGAAGCCGCGCTGCGCGAGAAGCCGGTCGATGATCCGCGCTTCCGCATCGAGCATTGCTCGATCCTCTCCCCCGAGCTGATCGACCGCATCGAAAAGCTGGGCGTCGTCCCGATTCCCGGCACGACGTTCCTCTACGACATGCGACCGGTCTACCTCGAGAATCTCGGCGAAGAGCGAGTGCGCTACGCCTACGCGATGAAAACCTTCTCCGACCGTGGCATCGTGGCGGCGGCGAGCACGGACGCACCGGTTTCCGGCGTCAACCCGATGGTCGGCATCCAGATGATGGTGACACGAACCGACCGCCTGGGCGACGAGATCTTCCCCGAGGAGCGCGTCTCGCTTGAGGAAGCAATTCGCGCCTACACGTGGAACGGCGCCTACGCATCCTTCAGCGAGCATGAGAAGGGATCGTTGGAGCCCGGAAAACTGGGCGATGTCACCGTGCTCGAGACCGACCTGCGATCCGTCAATCCGCTCGAGCTGCGGAACGTGCGTTGCGACATGACCATTGCTGACGGCAACGTTGTTTTCGAGCGCAACTGACCGCTACCGAGAAAGGAGACCTGCCAATGACCGTGAAGATCACCTGGCACGGACAATCCGCATTCAGCCTGGAGGCGGACGGCAAGACCGTCCTGCTCGATCCATTCATCTCCGGAAACCCGGTGACGACGACGGATGCGTCCACGCTGAACCCGACCACGATCCTGCTCTCCCACGCCCACAATGACCATGTCGGCGATACCGTCGAGATCGCGAAGCGCTCCGGCGCGACGGTGATCGCGACGTTCGAGCTGGCCAACTATATCCAGAGCCAGGGCGTCGAGAAAGTGATCGGCGGCAATCATGGCGGCACGGTCGCATTTGACGGAGGAACTACCAAGTTCACTCCTGCCTGGCATACATCCTCCTTCCAGACGCCGGACGGCAAGGTCGTGGCGCCCGGCATCCCGGCCGGCCACGTGATTCGCTTCGGCGGCAAGACCTTATATTTTGCCGGAGACACCGCGCTCTTCCTCGATATGCAGTTGATCGGCGAGGAAGGGCTGGACATCGCGATCCTTCCAATCGGTGACCACTTCACGATGGGACCGAAGGATGCGCTGAAAGCCGTCAAGATGCTGAAGGCCGGAACCATCATCCCCTGCCACTACAACACCTTCCCACCGATCCGGCAGGATGCGTCGCAGTTCAAAGCGGACGTCGAAGGGCAGACCGCCTCGCAGGTCATCGTCCTCCAGCCGGGCGAGTCGACGGAGCTTTCGTGATGATCGACGCCGATCTCAAGGCGCAGATGCAGGCGGAAATGCGCCGCACGGCCTACCAGAAAAAGGCGGTCTCGCGAATGTCCGCCGCCGAGACGCTGGATTACGCGATTAACTTCTTCAAGGAGCGCGGCTACCGCGCCGGGCGGACCGGCCGGCCGAACCAGGCCTTCATTATGGGCGGCAAGGAAGGACTACTCCCCCGCGTGACGGGCGAGATCAAGGTCCAGACCGACGTCGGCAAGGGCAAGGTCACCATGGTGACGATGGACGGCGCTGGCGAGAAACTGAGCGCCGTCATGGCCGAGTTCCATCAGTCCCTGAGAGCAAAGAAGCCGGAATGACGCACTCAGAGCGACTCGCCCAGGTTTACTGGCTGGGCGGGTCGCCCTGCGCAGGCAAGAGCACGGTCGCTGATGGCCTGGCGACTCGATTCAACATGACCGTTTACAGGTGCGACGACGCCTTCTACGAGCACATCAGGCAGGTGGATCCGGCGCGCCATCCGACGTTCCATCGCCTCGCAACCGCGTCGCCGGATGGCATCTGGCTACGCCCAGTGCAGCAACAGATCGATGACGAAATCGCTCTCTACCATGAAGAGTTCGAGATGATCATCGACGATCTCATCGCGATACCGAACGATCGACCGATCATCGCCGAAGGCGCGGCATTGCTGCCTGAGCTGATCTCCACCCTCAACATTCCCTTCCACCGGAAGCTATGGATGATTCCGACCGAGGATTTCCAGCGCCACCACTACGGCACCCGCGAGTGGCGACACGACGTATTGCGGGAGACCAGCGATCCGGAACGGGCATGGGAGAACTGGATGCAGCGCGACGCCGGGTTCGCGCGCCATGTCGGCGAACAGGCGAGACTCCTTGGTGAGAGCGCGATCCTGATCGATGGATCCCTTCCGATTGGTTCCGTAGCCGCCAAAGTCCGCTCTCAATTCGCCTTGGATTCCTGACCTGACACAACTCGACCCCGGGATGTTCCCCCTGAGACACAACCATCCGGTCCATAGCGTCGCCTGCATCGACTCTTGCGAGTTGCATCCTGCACAGTTTAGATATATACTTACGAATAGTTACCAGCTCGCACGAGATGGGAGCCGCTACGTGAGCACCAGCAGGAATTCCGTGCCCACCATTCCATCTTCACACCGCGACATTCTCGAATCCGCCCAGATCGTCACACTGGCGACCATTGACCCGGACGGATCTCCTCAGGTCACGGCGACCTGGTTCGTTTGGGAGGATGACACGCTCAAGCTGTCGCTGAACTCGTCGCGCCAGAAGATGAAGAATTTGCAGAGAAATCCTGCGTTGACCGCGTTCTTCGTCGATCCCGCCACCCCATATCGCACGATCGAGCTTCGCGGCGAGGCGATCATCGAATAAGACGACGGCTATGCCGTTGCCCAGAGCGTAGCGAAGAAATACGGATCCAATCCACGCGAGATGGATCAGCCCGGCGAACAGCGACTGGCAGTTCGCCTCCATGTAAAGAAAGTGAACACGTTTGGAAACTAGATCGAATCTCCCCTTCACCCCTCCCGTTCCCGCTCCCCAGCTGCTCCCGGCCGAGGCACGACTTGGCGCGGTCCATCTCGACGTCACGGACGGCGAGCGAGCCAGGACATTCTGGACGCAGTACGTGGGGCTGACCGAATTACCCTCCACTGGCGAGGGCATCCGACTCGGCGTCGGCGATGACGAGATGGTCGTCCTTCATCCCGGCGCGAGCGGGGCGGTCGTCCCCCGCCACACCGGGCTCTACCACGTTGCCATCCACCTGCCGACACAAAAGGAGCTGGCCCGCGTCGTCGCGCGCCTCTTCGGTCTGCGCTGGCCCAATAGCCCGACCGATCACGCCGAGACCATGGCGACGTACTTCTCGGATCCGGACGGAAACGGCATCGAGCTGACATTCGAGACGCCCGAGCGTGGCTCCCTCCAGACCGGCGACGGCCAGGGCATTGCGATCATGGCGGACGGCTCCACGCAGCCTCCAACGGCCGCGCTGGACATCGACATGCTGATGAGCGTGCTGACGAACGACGATGACCTCATGGCTCCCATGCCGTCCGGCACGCGCATCGGGCATGTCCATCTCCACGTCACCGACCTCGAAGAGGCCCGCCGCTTCTTCCGCGATGTCATTGGTTTCGGCGATCTTCGCGCCATGGACGCATGGGGCATGTCGGACCTCTCGCTGGAGACCAGCTACGTGCCGCATGCGTTGGCCGTCAATATCTGGAACGGCCCCCAGGCGACCGCGAAGCCGGAAGGAACCTCGGGATTGCGCGCCTGGTCGCTGATCGTCTCTGAAAGCGCGGATCTCGACGCGATCGCGGAGCGTCTCTCCGGAGCCAATAGGGAGTTCCGGCGCGAAGAAAATCGGCTCATCGTGCAGGATCCGTTCTTCAACACCCTCCAGATCGCGGTAAGCTAAGGGCGAGCAACGCATGGAATAGCTGCGTGCAGGAGGGTCCCCCGTGAGCGTGGTCGCGTACATTGATGGATCGCAGTTCTCGGAGAGCATCGCCCTGCACGCGGCCTGGGCTAGCCGGCAACTTGGTGTGCCGGTTCTTCTTGTGCACCTTCTCGAGGAGTCCGTCGATATCGGACTCCTCGACGAGGAATACTTCTCTCCCGGCCGGCTCGTCTCCCCGGATCCCGTATACGGTGCAGCCCAGGACTCCTCCTCCATCGCATCAAGCGACGCGACGGAGGACGCCCGCGCATTGTTAATCGACGTTGCCCGCTCGATCCGAGACAACGGCGTCGAGCACGTTCGCACCCACGTCGACTACGGGACGCTCGAGTCGCACATCCGCGAGCATGCCCAAGACGCCAGCCTGATCGTGGTCGGCAAGCGTGGCGAGCGATCTTCATGGAAACGGGGAGACCTGGGCAGTCATCTGGAAGGTGCGCTCCGCGCCGCCCGAAGCCCGGTCCTGATTGCGCCATCGGAGCCGCAGGAGATCCGTCGCTTTCTCTTCGCGTTCGACGGAGGGGCGCACTCGGGCGATGCTGTCCGCTACCTGGCGGAGAATCCGCTCCTTCGGGGATGCTCCGGCACGCTCCTCCTCGCGGGTGACCGCCCGGAAGTCCAGCAACAGCTTCAGGACGCCGCCAGCCGATTACGTCGCGCGGGCTACGACGTCCAGGAGGAAATCGTCCGGGGCGACCCGGAGACTGTCATCCCGGATATCCTCAACGCCGAAGAGATCGACCTGTTGGTAATGGGAGCCTTCGGCCATTCCCGAATTCGCGAGATCCTGGGCGGCAGCATGACGCTACGCCTGCTCCGATCCAGCACGAAGGCGATCCTCGCCGTTCGATGACAGCCCCCTCGGGCCGTTTTGCTACAATATTCGCCGGACGCGCACGTCCACGCCCCGGTAGCTCAGTGGATAGAGCAACCGCCTTCTAAGCGGTAGGTCGTAGGTTCGATCCCTACCCGGGGTGCCGCGGTTCAGAACCCTCAAGACGCAAAACACTCAGTCGTGTGCCCTGGTTACGGCTCCTGGTCAGGTGGCCTCAGCGCGTCGACCAGCCTCGGCAGGTTCTCCGCGATTTCGTCATCCTCCGTCAGGTCCAGCCGCAATCGCGCGCGCATACGCAGGGGCGGTTCGCATGGCTCCCGGACGACATAGATCAGCCGAATCGCTCGCTCTTCCAGCCCTAGGTGCTCGGCCAACACATTCTCCAGCTCGGCAAACCGCCCCTCTAGATAGGCGGGCGTCAGAACGGCAACGGTGGTGCGGCTTTCCTCAACGGCGCGAGCCATCTCGGTGACCAGCGACGCACCGAGCCGAAAGTCACGGTGGTCGACGCAGATGCGCAAGCCGGCATCTTCCAGCGCGGGAACGAATGACGTGCGCACCCAGGTCTTGTCTGGCTCCTGGTGTCGATAGCTGACGAACACGTCATAGCGATGATCGGGCGACATGGCGCCTCCCTCGGGATCGTGCAAGGTGTGATATCCATCAGGTCCCGAAGGTCTTCAGCATACATCCGCCCAGCCCGAACGGAGCTACCCAGCTGCCCGCAGGTACTTTCCGAGTTCCCTCCACGCAATCCGCATCTCTTCCGAGTCCTCGTGCGGTGCGCGGCACCACGCGAGATAGATCGCAATCTCGGACAGTTCCCAATGAAGTCGGTATGCCTCGATCGCTTGTTCCGAGATCACCTCGAGTCCCGTGATCTCGCGGTAGGCAGACCAGTCGGCATGCTCTTCGTCGACCAGCATTCGCAAATCCCGCTCGGGCGGCGCGAAGCCGACCGTATCCCAGTCGACGATCACCTGCGGACCCTCCAGCGTGCGGAGGATGTTCCCGGCATGCGGTTCCCCATGCGTGACCACCCACCTGGACGTATCGGCGTACACCGCTCGCACCAGGTGGTCGAACCGCTCCAGCTTCTCACGCACCCCGTTCGCGTGTTCCCGGACCAGCTCGCGCGCTGGTTCGGCATACGGACCACCTGTCCAGGGCTCGTTGACGTCCACAAGCGTCTCTTCAAACGCACTTCGCCCCGGAATCGTCAACGTATCTCGTCGCACGTCGTCTGTCCGGATACGCTGCGACGCAGCGTGCACCTGCCCGACAAGCTGGAGCGCCCCGACACGATCTTTCTCGCTTGTGAAGGCGCCGAAGTCGCTGGGCTCGACGTCGAGATGCGGAAACAGCGTCATTGCATACCGGTCGGTCAGGCGATGGACCAGATGGCCAGAGTCCATAGCTACTGGTGCGATGACGAACGATAGCCCGCAGTGATCCCGAAAACGACGAGCGATCTCGAACGCGGACCGGAGTCGCCGGAAAGACGCATCGACCTCCGGCAACAGGTGCTCGGCCAGGAGATCGTCAACGGTGATGAACCAACGTTCCCCGGTCTCGGTCTTTACCGTCCAGTGATGGCTTCCGAATCCGAGCGGAGCGTATTCCAGGACCCGGGCTCGCTGTCCCCATTGGTTCGCGAGCGCGCCGGCAACCAGGTCCGGGTTGAGATCGGGTGGCGGAGTCTTCATGCGCCTCTTTCCTCCGCGTGTGTCCACCCACTGACCGGGAGGAGCCTTAAACCCTCCGCAACTCGGCGATGATGTCGCCAAACAGCCTCAGGTCGTCGATGGAGTCCTCAGGCGGGGTCGTCGGCGCAGCATTTCCACATACTACGTCGTGGAAATGCTCCAGCTCGAACGTGTACGGGTCCTTGAACGTCGGCCGGATCACGCGCTCCGAATAGGCTTCGTCCACGGTCTCCGACACCGCAAGTGTCGTCGGCAGATGCCTGATGTATGGGGTGTCGAACTGAACACGGATTTGCGTCGACTCGCCGAAGACCTCCAGGTGCGCGTCGAACCGGCGCTGCTGATCCACGCCCATCTCGAACACCGCATTGAACCCGTCATAGCCGAACGTCGCCGTCATGAACCGGCCACCGTTCCAGTGCGAGGCGGAGACGACTCGCTCAGGCATGCCGATCAACTCGCGCATCGCCGACAGGTCATGACTTCCGAGGCCGAGCAACAACCGGTATGCCGCGATGATGTCGGGAGGCGCATCGCCGATCGCCTCGTTCACCAGCCTTCCTGCCCTCGCCATGCGATCCTCCGACATCTCCTGGGAGATATCGTTCGGGCGCAGGACGACGCTCGATTGGTCGATCATCAACCGGTTTGGCCCGATGATGTCGCGAACGCGCGCATAGAGAATCTGGGGAAGCTGGCGGACAAGCTCGACCGCCTCGAGGAACGCCGGGGCGAAGCGCCGCATGTACGCAACCATCACCTGAACGCCGGCCTCGTCCCGCGCGGCAATGATCTCCTCCGCCTCCCGCAGGTTGAGGCACATCGGCTTCTCGATCAGGACGTGCTTACCGTGCTTCAGCGCGAGGATTGCGTGCTCGGCATGATACTCGTCGCTGTTGAGCACCAAGACAGCGTCCAGATCATCCTGGGCGACAAGGTCCTCGGCCCTGTCGTACCGCTGCTCGATGCCGTACGCATCACCGACATGCGCGAGCAATGCGGGCGAGACGTCGCAGATCGCGGCAATCTCGTACCGGTCCTCCAGGTTGCGAAGCACGGGCAGGTGGATGACCTGCGCGACCTCCCCTAATCCGATCAGGCCAACTCTCACTCGCTCCACGCCGAACCTCGCCTTCCAGCCCCGCCCGTCACGGGCACCAATGCTATCCCGCCGCTTCGATAATGCGCTTGAGGATCTCTCGCTCCGCCGCCTCGGTGTCGACGTCCTTCGCCACGCGAATGGTCCCGGATCCGCAGTTCTCCAGCCGTGTCCAGCCTCTCGTCTCCCCGTCAATGCCAACAGAGACGTCGCATGCTTCGAATGAGAACAGATCTGGCCGCACGGCCGGCAGGATCGCCAGCGGATCGTGCAGATGCGTCGCCGTGACGGTTCCTGAGGCGATGCCATGGTCTTCCATGAAGCGGAACCACCGGCGGATTTGCCCGGCCAACACGTCCCCGATCTCTCCCATGGAACGCTGGATCGAGTCCACACCATCCTCGCGAATCCAGACCCGGGTTGTGACGTCCAGCCCGCACACCGTCATCGGGACCTTCGAGCGAAAAACGATATCCGCCGCCTCCACATCGCTGCGGATATTGTGCTCTGACTGCTCCATCCAATACGCGCCGCCCATGATGAAGAGGTGTCCCACCAACGTCGCGAATCCGGGATCCCGCTCGATCGCCCGCGCAATGTTCGTCAACGGCCCGATCGCGAAGACCTGGAGATGACCAGCATGCTCGCGAGCCGCTTCGTACAGCCACGAGGCCGCATCGATGGACTCGTCGACCGCGATATTGTCCAGGCCGGGAATACCTTCGCCCTCATGTCCGCCCCACCAAACCATGTCTCCGGAGATCGTCTCGCGCTCGCCCGGCACCACCGGCACGCCCGCCTTCCCCAACTGGTCACAGAAATACCGGGCCATCCGGGCCCGGTAGACCGTATCTCCGTACACGGTGGTGATACCGGCCAACTCGAATTCCGGTGAGTTGGCCAGGAGCGTGAGCGCCAGCACATCATCGACATCCGTGCCGATATCCGTGTCCAGGACCGCGACGAGTCGATGCGATTCCGACATACCTGTGGCTCCCATCCAGACCTGCGGTTCAGGCCGAAGCACGAATCATATCGGCGATCATCGCACGCCGCTCGCCCAGGGCAAACAGGTCGCGCATGCCGTCACGGGCTTCGACCTCCGCCACGACCGGAGGTCGCCAGCGCTCGGCAACGTCGGCGACTCGTTCACCACGGACGATCGCCGCGGCCTGGATCGCCGCTCCCCGTGCCGCGTGCTCCTGTCCTGACCGCACCGTCACGGGCACGCCGAGCACATCCGCGATCGCCTGCTGCCAAACCGGGTGTGCCGAACCACCGCCGACCAAGGTCGCCGCAGGCGCGGTGATTCCAAGTCGGCCGAGCGCCTCCACGCAATAGGCGATCCCGGCGGCAACCCCATCCAAAGCTGCCCGGATCATGATGTCGGGGATCGCGGTGGCGTCCGTCAATCCGGTCATGATGCCGGTCGCGTCAGGCACGTTCGGCGTCCGCTCGCCGCCGAAGTACGGCAGGAGGATCAGACCACCCGCGCCGGGCGACTGCGCTCCCGCTTTTTCCAGCGCCTCCCCGAGCTCCATCCCGAGCAGGCTCGCCATCGTGTCGACAACGCGCGTGCAGTTGAGCATGCACGCAAGCGGCATGAACTGGCCGGTCGCGTCGGCGAATCCCGCAACCTCGCCCGTCGGGTCAGACGTCGGCTCATCCCGCACGGAGAACGCCGTCCCGCTGGTCCCGAGGCTGATCACCAGCTCGCCGGGCGTCGCACCGACGCCCAATGCCGCGCCCATGTTGTCCCCGGTGCCGGGACCCACCGGTATCCCCGCCGGGAGTCCCAATTCACCGGCAGCTTCTTCGGAGAGCGCTCCCGCCGGTTCCTCCGGGCCCCGTACTTCCGGCAGTCCAAGACGGCTGGCGTCCCGGGCTCCGATAGCTAACTCGAGCAGGTCTCGCCGGTACCGTCCCTCGCGTGGCGACCACCAACCGGTCCCAGAAGCCTCCCCCCGGTCCGTGGCGAGCGTGCCCGTCAGGCGGAGGTTCAGCCAGTCATGTGGCAACCCGACGGCGACGGTCCGTTCGAGATCCTCCGGGGCGATCCGGGCAATGTGTGCAAGCTTGGTGATCGTGAAGGAAGCCACGAGCCCGACGCCAACTTCCGAGGGGAAGTCGGCCAGCTCGCTGAGGCTCCGCGCGTTCGCGGCGGAGGCGACATTGTTCCACAGTGGCGCGGGGCGCACGGGCTTGCCTGTCGCGTCGATCATGACGCAGCCATGCTGCTGGCCGGCGACCGAGATGCCGGTGACCGCGAGGTCATCCGAGACGACCTCGCGGGTCGCCTTCCGAAGCGCTTGCCACCAATCCTCAGGATCCTGGACATCGGCCCCGCTGTGCGGAGCCCGGCCGATCCCGACAATCTCCCCGGAATCGACATCGACCGCGACGACTTTCGTCGATTGCGTACTCGAATCCACACCAAGAACGACGGAGCGTTTCATCTCCACTCTCCCTCATCCCGGTACAGTGCCGGCCGCTCCGCCCTAGCGCGCGCCCAGCAGGAGCTCCATCACCATCTGGTCGAGCTCCTCGTACCGGCGTCCGCGAGCCGCCATCGCATCCGTATCGAATGGCGCCTGCTTCATCGACTCACCCTGCTCGCGACTGTAGCCGTCGCCGGCGTTTGGGCCGTCATACGACTCGTCTTGCGCCTTCAGTTCAGCGACCAGCGCCTGGATTTCCTGATCCTCGTTGAACTGGCGCACCTTCTCCTTCAGGATCATGTAGGTCCGCATGCAGCCGCGCGCGAACTCCCAGACGCCGTCCTGATCCTCGGTGCGGTAGGCGTGCGCATCGAAATGGCGAGGACCGTCGTATCCGTGTTCCTCGAGCATCTTCACCAGGAAGAAGGCCCGCTTCGGATTCTCCGCGCCGAAGCGGAAATCCTGGTCGTAGCGGCCTGGCTGCTGATCGTTGAGATCGATGTGGAAAAGTTTCCCCGCCTCCAACGCCTGGGCGACGCCTTGCGGGAAGTTCAACCCGGCCATCGTCTCGTGCGCGAACTCCGGGTTCACGCCGACCATCTCCGGATGATCCAGCGTGGAGATGAAGTGCAACGCATGGCCAACGGTCGGGAGGTAGATGTCGCCGCGAGGCTCGTTCGGCTTGGGCTCCAGCGCGAACCGAAGGTCGTACTTCTGGTCGAGCACGTACTCGCTCAGGTAGTTGATCGCCTCCCGGAACCACTTCATCGCATCGACCGGGTCGCGGTATGCATCCGTCTCCGTTCCCTCGCGGCCACCCCAGAACACATACGTCGACGCGCCCAGCTCCACGCCGAGATCGATCGCCTGCATCGTTTTCTGCAACGCGTATGCGCGGACCTGCTTGTCGGACGAGGTGAACGCGCCATCCCGGAAGACCGGATGCGTAAAGAGGTTCGTCGTCGCCATTGGCACGACCATGCCGGTTTCGTCCAGCGCCTTCCGGAAATCGCCGACGATGCAGTCTCTCTCGGATGCCGATGCGTCGAACGGGACGAGGTCGTTGTCGTGGAAGTTCACGCCCCAGGCACCCAGCTCGGCGAGTTTATGGACGCTTTCGACGGGGTCAACCGGCTGTCGAACCGGGTCTCCGAATGGGTCACGGCCGATGTTGCCAACGGTCCAGAGGCCGAACGTGAACTTGTCGCTTTTCTGTGGGGCGTAGATATCGGTCATGGCTGTGTCCTCCCTGTTCTCTCCGGGTCGAAAAGCCGCTCACATTGACGATCAGGAATCGAGGCGTGGTTTTTTCGGCGCCGTCCACTGCCGACTCTCCGCGCTGAGATGGACGGCGTCCAGCACCGCCTGGTTGCGGAAACCATCCTCGAAGTTCGGACGTGGATTCTCTCCGGACGCGATGCCATCGAGGAGATCCTTCACCGCATGAATGAAGGTATGTTCGTAGCCGATGATATGGCCCGCCGGCCACCAGTTCGCCGTATATGGGTGTGCCGGCTCCGTCACGTTGATCGTGCGGAAGCCCTGATACCCTTCGGGATCTTCAGTGAAGAAGATCTCGAGCTCGTTCATGCGCTCGAGGTTGAATGCGATCGACCCGAGCGACCCGTTGATCTCGAAGGTGTTCGCGTTTCGACGTCCGGCCGCAAACCGCGTGGCGTTGAAGCTTCCCATCGCGCCATTGTCGAACCAGGCAAGGAAGCTCACCGCATCGTCGACGGTCACCTCACCGCGCTCGGAGCCTCCCCTTGCCGAGAGCCCGGACCCGACCTCGCCAGTGGCCTCCAGCGGACGCTCCTTGACAAACGTCTTCGACATCCCGGTGACCTCGACGATGTCGCCGACGAGGTACTGGGCCAGGTCGACGCTGTGGGCAGCGATATCACCGAGCGCTCCGGACCCCGCCAGTTCCTTCTTCAGGCGCCACACGAGCGGGAATTCCGGATCCATGATCCAGTCCTGGAGGTAGTTCCCACGAAAATGCCGAATCTCGCCGATCTTCCCCGCATCGATGATGTGCTTCGCGAACCGGACGGCGGGAACTCGCCGGTAGTTGAAGTTCACCATCGCGATCGTGCCGGCCTTCCGCGCGGCGGTCAGCATCTCCTGCGCCTCGTCCAGCGTGTTTGCCAACGGTTTCTCGCACAGCACATGCTTTCCGGCCGCAAGCGCGTCGACCACGATCTGTTTGTGGGTGAACCCGGGCGATGCGACGTCGATCAGCGGGATGTCATCCCGCTCCAGCAGTTGCCGGTAGTCGGTGACGTATGACTCCCAGCCCAGGTCCTCGGCCGCGGCCCGGACCGCGGTCTCGTCGCGACCCGCCAACGCAACCATGCGCGGCTTGAGGGGAACGTCGAAATATCTCGCAACCTGGCGGTAGGCGTTTGAATGCGTCCGACCCATGAACTTGTAGCCCACAAGCCCGACACCGATCTCGCTCATTCCTGAACTCCTCGATTGCATCTGCTTCCATGCGCGTGCCCATCGACGGTCCCGAAATCTCCTCCCGGTGCCTGGCGGCCTGGCGATCGCGACCGTCTCGCGCACGCCATCAAGCCGCAGGCGTTCCATATGGCGGTTTTCCCGTGTAGGGTCCATTGTGGAGCTAATCCGCACTGACGTCCATGCCCCGGCGCTCGAGGAACGCAGAAATTCTCGCAGCCGCGAAATGTAGTCTCTCACCTGCCCCGCTTGACTCTGGCCATGAAGTCGGCGGAAATAAGGGCACAGGTCCCATCTCCACATTGGCACAATCGGGAGAATGATCCGATGACAGAGGAACGCAACACCGTCGGGATCGGCATCATCGGCGCTGGATTCATCTCGTCCATCTACCTCAAGAACTGTACGAACCGGTACAGCAATCTTCGTGTCGTCGGCGTTGCCGACGTGTTGATGGATCGGGCCCAGGCGCAAGCGGACGCGTTCGGCGTCGCAGCGATGACCGTCGATGAGCTCCTTCAGCACCCCGACATCGAGATCGTCGTCAACCTGACCATTCCGGCTGCTCACGGATCCGTCGCGCTGTCGGCCGTCGAGGCCGGTAAATCCGTCTATAACGAAAAGCCTCTGGCGGCCACACGCGAAGAGGCAGCCCAGCTCGTCGCCAGGGCGAAAGAGCGCGGCGTCCTCGTCGGCTCCGCTCCAGATACCTTCCTCGGGGCCGGGATGCAGACTGCCCGGAAACTGATCGATCAGGGAGCCATCGGACGGCCGGTTGCCGGCACTGCGATGCTCATGCTGAGCGGGCACGAGCGCTGGCACCCGAACCCGGATTTCTACTACCAGCCAGGCGGCGGACCGCTCTTCGATATGGGTCCCTACTACCTCGCCGCGCTCATGTCCCTCCTGGGTCCGGTCAACCGCGTCGCCGCATCAGCAGCGGCAACGTTCGACACCCGAACCATTCAGTCCGGCCCACGCGCGGGCGAGAAGATCCCGGTCGACACGATGACTCACATCGCCGCGATTCTGGACTTCGCGAGCGGGCCGATCGTCAACATGACGACCACCTTCGACGTGCAGGAAACCAATCGCACCACACTCGTTCTCTACGGAAGCGAGGGAACACTCCGTCTCCCCGATCCGAACACCTTCGGCGGCCCGCTCGAGCTTCTTCGCGCCGGCACGGACGCATGGGAGCCCATCGACCTCATCGAGGGGTACACGGATGACAGTCGCGGACTGGGGGTCAGCGACCTCGCCCGTGCCCTCCGAACCGGCCAGCCGCCTCGGGCATCCGGTGACCTCGGATTCCACATCGTCGACGTCATGCACGCGGCCCTGGAATCACACGGTTCGGGCCATCATATTGACGTGACCAGCACCTTCGAAAAGCCGGCTCCGCTGGCGCTTGTCGACGGACAGGTTCACTAGCCATTCCCGCACGCCGGTGTGACAATCGGATTGAAGGGCCTTCGATCCGCGGTCAAGCCAGGCGACAAAGGAGTCATCCCTCATGACGAAAAAGGCACTCATCTTCTACGGCGGTTGGGAAGGTCACGAGCCGGACAAGACCTCCAGGCGGTTCGCGGACATCCTCGAAGGTCATGGGTATCGGGTCGACCGGCTACCGGACCTGGAGGTCCTCACCGACGCAGAACGCATGGCTGGATACGACCTGATTGTCCCGATGTACACCCAGAGCGAGATCGAGCCGGAGCAGGAGAAGGGCCTGCTCGACGCCGTCAAGGCGGGCGCGGGACTCGGCGGCTGGCACGGAGGCATGGGGGACGCATTCCGGAAGAGCACCGAGTACCAGTTCGCGTGCGGTGGACAGTGGGTCGCGCATCCGGGAAACATCATCGACTACACCGTGAATATCACGAACCACGACGACCCCATCACGGCGGGACTGAGCGATTTCGAGATGCACTCCGAGCAGTATTTCATGCACGTCGATCCCTCGAACGAGGTTCTTGCGACGACGACCTTCGGCGGGGAGCATGCGCCGTGGATTGAGGGCACGGTGATGCCCGTTGTCTGGAAGCGAAAATACGGCGTAGGCAAGGTCTTCTATTGCTCGCTTGGCCACGTCGATGCTGATTTCGAAATCCCCGAGGCGCAGACGATCGTCGAACGCGGACTCCTCTGGGCAACCCGCTAGCTTCCCCACTTTTCGTAAATGAACGAACGTTTTCCCATCGCCACCCGGAAATCCGGGTGGCGATGGTGCATGTTACCCGCATATTCCCTTCGGCGTCCCCTCGCTCCGCATTGATTCGGGGGTCAGAAAATTCCTTTAGCGAAACGTTATGATACAGTGGTGTCACATCCACAAATCATATCGGCCGCACGGGATAGGCTGTGGCGGTATCGCATCAGCCGCATAGTTCGCTGGAGGCATCGCATGACCGATTACTCGCGTCGACTTCGTCACCCCTTCGGTCTTTCACCCCGACTCTCGCGCCGTAGTGTCGTTCGCGGGGCCGCCGGATTAGGGCTCGCATCACCGTTCGCAGGGCAACTGCTCCGTGCATCTGCGCAGGACGGCACGCCGGCCAGCGATGAGCAGGGCACGCTTTCGGTCTGGAGCCTGACCGGTGCCGGTCTAAACGAAGCGCTGCCAAGCGGTGCCGCCGAGCGAATGGCAGACTCGCATCCGAATATCGAGTTCGACCTGCAGGCGCTCCAGAACGATCCGTTCAAGACCCGGCTCCGGACGGCCATCGGCAGCGACAGTCCACCGGACATCTGGCACACGTGGGGTGGCGGAGTCCTCGCCGAGTACGCCCGGGAAGGCGTCGTTCTCGACATCACCGACGCCCTTGACGAAGGCGGATGGAAAGACCGCTTCGCGCAGGGCTTGCTGGACCTGATGAAGGTCGATGACCGCTACTACGGCGTCCCCATCGTCGCCAACACCGTCGTCTTCTGGTACAACACCGAGCTGCTTGGCGATATCACCGCCCCGACCACGTGGGACGAGCTCATCCAGCTGGTGACCGATATCAAGGCGGATGGGCTCGTGCCGATCACGCTCGGCAACCAAACGAAGTGGCCCGGCGCCTTCTACCTGAACTACCTCGTGCTACGGACCAAGGGCGCCGCGTTCCTTGAGCAGGTCATGGCCGGTGAAGCCAGCTTCGACGACCCTGGTGTCGTCCGGGCCGGCGAGATGATGCAGGAGCTAGTCGATGCGGGTGCATTCCCGGACGGGTTCAACGGCATCGACATCGACACCGGCGGTTCGCGACGTCTGCTCTATGGCGAGCAGGCGGCGATGGAGCTGATGGGCACCTGGCTGCCAGGAACCATCGCCTCCGAAATCGACGGCTTCGCTGAGAAACTCAGCTTCTTCCCGTTCCCGGAGATCGATGACGGTGAAGGCGACCCGAGCTCCGTGTTGGGTGGCGTGAGCCCGGCCTACGCGATCTCCGCTGCGACCGAAGTCCCCGAAACCGCCGTCAACTTCCTCCGTACGATTACGGATGACGCTGCCCGCGACCAGGTGGTTGCCGAGAACCGGCTCTCTGCGATGGTCGGCGCAACGTATGAGGACGAGGCCACGAGCCAGCTCGCGACCTTGCTGGAAGAGGCCGCCTCGGTCCAGCTCTTCTGGGACCAGTACCTGCCGCCCGAACTGGGTCAGGCACAACTGGACGTCTCCCAGGGGTTGTTGAGCAAGTCGATCACGCCGGAAGAAGCCGCAGTCCAGCTCGAGGAGTCGGCTGCGTCGCTACGCGGCGAGTGACGTCATGACGCTGAGCCCATGCCGGTCAGCCGGCATGGGCTTCTTGTTCGATACGACAAACCACGGACCAGGATCGGCTTATGGCACGCTCAACAGCAGTCCCTCATCCTCTTGGCAGCGAGACCGCCTCATCCTCCGCGATGTCCCAACCTTCACGGGAATTCCGGTTCCCCCAATGGCTCATTGCGCTCCTCTTTATCGCGCCCGCTCTGGCGGTCTACCTCCTCTACGTTGTCTATCCGATCTTCCAATCCTTCCTCTACAGCCTTCGGGACTGGTCGGGTATCGGTGAAGGAACGTTTATCGGGCTGGATAACTATCGTGAGGCGCTGACCGATGGGACGTTCTGGGGAGCGTTCAGGAACAACGTCATCCTGGTCATCGCATCGATCCTTATCCAGCTGCCGGTCGCGCTGCTGCTGGCCGTCCTGCTGTCCTCGCGGTTCCGCGGGTGGCGCTTCTTCCGGACGATCTACTTCCTGCCGTTGCTCCTGAGCACGGTCGCGATCGGCCTTGTCTGGATCAACGTGTTCGATCCGGTCTTCGGCCTTCTCAACGGCGTGCTGGATGTGCTCGGCCTCGAGTCGTTACAGCGCTCGTGGCTCGGAAACGAAGCCACTGCCCTTCCGGCGATCATTGCTGTCGTCTGCTGGCAATACATCCCCTTCTACATGATCCTCTTCATCGCCGGCCTGACCACGATCCCCGAGGAGTATTACGAGGCGGCAAAGCTCGACGGTGCGTCCGGCTGGGATGCGTTCTGGGGCATTACCCTGCCGCTGATGCGGGGCATCATCCGCACCGGCGCAATCCTCTCGCTGATTGGCTCGCTGAAGTTCTTTGACCTGGTCTGGGTGATGACGCGCGGCGGACCGAACCGGTCGACCGACCTCATGGCGACCTACATGTACGAGCGGGCGTTCGCCTCCTTCCGTATGGGATACGGCAGCGCGATCGCAATGCTGCTGTTCGTGTTCGCTTTCATCGCCGCCGGGTCGACGATCCTGATCGACCAGCGCCGCGCCAACCGCTAGGAGTCCTCGATGGCCATCACGCAACCGGATTCCCGGCCTGCTGACGTCCAATACCAGACGCCCGGCAAGGTCCTTGGCCGACTCGCAGTTTACGTCACGGCATTCCTGTGGTTGTTCATTTCCGGGCTGCCATTCCTGTTCGTCGTGGTCACATCCTTCAAGACGATCCAGGAATATATGGGCGACCTTTGGGCGCTCCCGGCAGCCCTCGATTTCAACAACTACATCGAAACCTTCGAGGGAGGCATCGGCCGCTTCTTCGTCAACAGCTTCCTTGTGAGCGTCGCGTCAGTGATCCTGACCCTGCTTCTCGCCGCCCTGGCCAGCTTCCCACTGGCAAAGATGCGGTTCCGGCTCAACCGGCCGCTCTTCCTGCTATTCCTTTCTGGGTCGATGATCCCCGTCCACGTGACACTGATCCCGATCTACACGCTCACGAACGATCTCGGCATCTACGACACGCTCTTCGCGCTGCTCGGCCCCTACGTCGCGTTCCACCTGCCGCTCGCCGTACTGATCATCACGGAATTCATGAGCCAGCTTCCGCACGAGCTCGAAGAAGCAGCACGGATCGATGGCGCCGGACCGTTCGAGATCTTCCGGCGGATCATGCTCCCATTGAGCGTTCCGGCGCTGAGCACCGTCGGCATCTATACGTTCATTTTTGTGTGGAACGAGTTCGTGTTCGCGCTCGTCCTGCTCTCGTCGCGGTCGAACCTGACGCTCCCACTGGGCCTGATGCAGTTCTCCGGCGAGTACAGCATCAACGTTCCGGGCCTCATGTCGGCCGTGACACTGGCCAGCCTCCCGATCATCGTCGTCTATCTCATCATGCAGGAGAAGGTCGTCGCGGGCATGGTCGCAGGCGCCATCAAGGGTTGACGAATGACGAGGCACGCACAATGGAACGGAATCCGCTGCTGCTCCGGGATCTCAAACAGCACGTTCACCTTACGCGGCCGTTCTCCATATGCACAACCGCCTTGATGAACCCCTCGGGCTTGTCCCGCAACGCCGCATACGCCTGATCGACGTCCTCCAGTCCGAACCGGTGCGTCACGAGCCGGCCGAGGTCGATCAACCCCTTGGCCTCCAGCTCCAGCCCGATCCGCATGCTCTCCAGCAGGTCTGCCTGTCGCCGGACATGCGCATTGACGACGTCGATCGCTTTCCAGTTCCACATCTCGACATCGACCTGACGGTCGCCGCCCTGATGGAACCCGAGGATCGACAGGACTCCGTGGGCGCGCACGAGTTTCCCGGCAAGCGTCAGGCCCGGCTGCGTGCCGGATGCCTCTATGACGACGTCAAGTCCCCGGTCGCTGTCCCAGTCCTCCCACTGCGTGAGGAAGTACTCGTCCGGCACCTCCGACGGGTGGTACACCTCGTCCGCGCCGAGTTCCAGCGCGTGCTGCCGCGCCTCCTCGCGAACATCGATCGCGACCACCTTGCTCGGTCCCCGCAGCTTCAGGAGCTGCAGCATCCCGAGGCCCATATACCCGAGCCCGATGAGCGCGACGCGGTCCGCCAGCTCCACCGGCGTCCGACGCTGCGCGTTGACTAGGCAGGCTAGCGGCTCCCCGAGCGCGTTCTCGTCGGCGACCCCTTCGGGGACATGCATCAGCAGCCCCTGTGGCACGACCGCCCGGTCGCTGAACGCCTCGAGGAAGAGCCCGGTGACGCGGTCCCCCGGCGAGAAGTCCTCGATGTCCGGGCCGATCGCCTCGACGACGCCGACCGGCTCGTGCCCCAGCCTCCGGGGGTACGCCGGCACCCCGCGGTCCCACGGATGCAGCTCCGACGCGCAGACGCCGCAGGCCGTGATGCGCACCGCCACCTCTCCAGGACCGGGACGGACATCCCGCCCTTCGACAGCTTCCGACCGCTGCGGCGCAACGAGCTGGCTGTATCTCATGCCTGTCCCCCCTCCGAAGCACCGGACAGCTCCACGATGCCGTAGACCGGGACGTTTCGTAGCGAGATTCGATACCGGTCACCATCCGGAAGGAGCTCGCCGGACATGATTCCGTCCGGGTCCACGCACCTGACGCCGGCATAGAACTCTGGGAGCCGAACCGATATCTCCAGCTCGTCGAGCACCGGCACGCGATCCTCTTCTTCGCAATAGTCGTAGCGAATCATATGCAGCGCCGCGCCTCGATCGGTGCGAACCAAATTGACCGCGAGATCGGCGTCGGTCTCGAGCTCGACCTGTTTCTCGCCGGCAAGCGCCGTCCAGGTCAGGTCATCCACCGTTTCGACGATGGTCGCGTTCGCATGATCGACAATCCTGCCGCGCGCTTCAATCGGCAGGTTTGCCCCGAGGCTCTGGTCCGCGATGATCCGTCCACCACCCTCCAGATGTGAGACCAGCAGGCCCGCCTGTTGATCCGTCAGTGCGTGGCACCCTGGCAGGATGATCGTGCGGTACTGTGCCAGGTCATCCGGCGTCAGGCTATCCTTTCGAAGCTGGCCTTCCGGAAAGAACACGACGTCGTATGGCTGGGCGGCCGATGAGAGCTCCGCCGTAACCGTCCAGAACGGCAAGACGTTTCCGGTCTGGATGTTCAGCGTGTTGTTTGCGATCTCGTCGGGTTTGGACCAGCCGAAGAAATTGCTCTCGATGCTGTAGATGACGGCGGTATCTGACAAAGTCTTCCACCCGAACAGTCGCTCGTTTTCGGCGAGGAACGTCTGGATCTCGACACAGAGATCGTGCGGCGGGTACCAGGCATGCTCCTGGACACTGCCCATCCACGCGCCATAAGGGACGCTCATGTTCGCGCCGAGCGCCGCTCCTTCGTACAGTGACATGCGGAACAGGTCATAGCCACGCCCGTTGTCGAGCTTGTCGACCAGGTCCGGCACCACCCCGCCATACGGGTTCTCGACGACCACCACAGGTTTCTCTCCGGCGAAGCCATGCACGTGCCGGTACCACTCGGGCTGCCGAAAGCGCGTGTTCCGCATCTCGGTGATGATCATGTCGACCTTCGGCTCGAGCGCATAGTACTGGTCGAGCAGGTTGAAGAAGTTGCCGGAGACGAGCACCTCCCGCCCCTTCGAGGCAGCGTACTCCCGGGCGTAATCTGCCAACTCGCCGAAGTACTTTGTGATCTGGCCGCACTGGAAGCGGATGTACTCCCAGTAGAGCGGCGATGATTCGCGTCCGGTCTTGAAGTCGTAGCCTCGCGCCTTCAGGAACTCTCCATAGTGGAAACTCGCGAGATCCTCACCCCGTAACTCTTCAGGCAACTCATCGTCCGGCAGCGCCTGGAGGTACGCGCGGAAGCCTTTCATGCAATCCTTGCAGAAGCAGCCGCCGTACTGCAGCGTCGTCATTGGCAGCTCTGCCTCGTCCAGTTGCACGCCGTCAACCCCGGCGTCGATCTGGATGCGGATGATCGCCTTCAGGTACTCCCTCCAGACCGGATTGTTCCGGTCCATCGTGTAGCAGTACTGCCCGTTGTCGGGCACCTCGACCCAGTGCGCGTGGCAGGGGTTCCCGTGGACATCCCGCGAGCAGCACTCCTCCATCAGGTCGGTGACCGGCTCGCCGTCGCTGTTGACGAGGCCACCCGGGAAGTACGTCCCGAACGCCGGCCAGAGCTTCGGGTACCGGTTCTGCGAGAACTCACGCAACCCCAGCCAGCCACGCGTGCCGACCCCGCGTAGTTCGTTGAGCGCGAGGATGCGGTCCTCGTCCTCGTTCAACTCGACCGGGAACTCCCAGCCCTGAACCTCGAAGACAATGCCGAACACCTTGATGCCGTGCTTCTGGCATTCCTCGATGAACTCGGCGTCGTTCATGAACCCGTAGAAGCGGAAACGGGAATCGATCTCCCCGTACGCTTCCTGCTCGAGATACGGGAGCGAGATCGACCCGCCACCCAGCGCCGACCAGACAAGCACGGTCGACTTGTACTCGACCAGGTCCTCGACCATGTTGAGCCGCCGTGCCGGCAGCGAGGGATGGTAGCAGTGCTGGCGCGGAAACCAGGCATCGAAATAAACACCGCGCTCCATGGAAGACCGTGCCCTTCGTTGGAAAGGGGCAGGCGACTGATCAATCTCCCACCCCTCTGTCCAGACTCCGCTATTCGCCGCCTGCCGGCGACCCGGTAAGGTGCTCGCGCATCTCGACCGGCTTGTAGAACGTAAACCGGGCCGTTTCCGCCTCGTTCCGGCTACCGTCACCGCCGGACCAGAAGTCGTCCATCCTGGCGATCGCCTCGCGCCCCCATCGGACGAGCTCTTCCCGGTAGTCGAGGTTGTCCTTCGTCAGCTCCCCGATCCAGTCGGTGCCGAGACGGACATGCGTTCGCTCATCGGCCTGGAGATAGTCGGCAAGCTCGGCGATCCGGGTGAATCCGCGCTTCTCCGCCTCGGTCCGCCACTCGCGTAGGGTGTGCATCAGGTTCGCCTCGGCCCAGCTGTTCGTGACAGCCAGCCGCTTCAGCGGATCCGGATCGTTCTGCATCCACCACCACAGCAGTGACCATGGCCCGTACCCAAGCTCGCCTCCCAGCTCATCCTCGACAGCCTTCGCGACGATCTCGATGTGCCGCGCCTCGTCCCACATCTGGTGCGCCATATCCATCCGCATCTCCCAGGGAAGATCCGGGAACTCGGCGAGCATCTTGCCCATTCGGTCCGTCGTTTCGACTTCCCCGTAGAGAAGCTGGTGGAATCGTTGGCGAAAGTCCTCGATCGTCCACGGCTCGTCGACCTGGTAGACGGCGAAGTCCTCGCGCTTGTCCGAGAACCAGAACGGCTCCTCGACCACCGGATGGTCCAACGGCGGGCACGTCTTCGCGAATTTGTATCCGCCCCTTCCCCGCTTGACACGCGGCTTTGCCTTCGCTTCGTCCTTGGCGCTATGGAACGCGAGCCAGTGCGACTCGATCCCCTGCCCGGTCACGCCGCCGCACTCGACCAACCTGCCCTCGATATCTGCCTGGACATCGAGCAAGCGCCGGCGATCTTCAGGCGTGCGCGCGATGTTGTCGAGGATGGCGTTACCCCAAGCAACATGCGACTGACCCATCGCGGCCAACTGATGCAGCAGTCGCACCGTCGGCGTATCCGTCATCGGGTCCGTCGCGTCGGCGTGATAAACGTAGGTGCTGACGAGATGCGGCTCCAGCACCTTGTAGACGGCCACCAGCCTGTCCTCGACCGACTGGAGGTTCCACACATACTCGCAAAGGCGGGCGAAGTCATCCGTGGCCGGCTCCTGCGCCTCGCGTCCGGAGCGCAGCTGCTCCAGGCGCTCACCGAGCAGGTTCGCGGCCTGCGCGTGGTCGTAGACGTGGTAGCCGAATGTTGCCTTGAGCGCGAGGGGCGGTGTGGTGTGCGACCATCCTCCGATCATCTCCATCAGCTGGATCTCGAGATACCGGTAGTTGGCAAGCCGCTGCGAATTCTCCTTGACTCCGAACCGTCCGCCGAACTCCCGTCGATCTACGACTGGCATGGCTATCCTCCTGACGTTGCGATGTGTGTCTCTTCAACGATCTCGATTGGCCCGTCTGCCCGGATTGCCTTGTAGACGTCATCCTCTCCGGTTCCCTGACGCAGGAGGACGATCGCGTTGGTCGGCCGATCCACCGCCAGCGGCGCACCGTGCCAGACACCTCTATTGAGAATGACCCCCTGACCGGCACGAACCCGAAAGACCTCGAACGTCGACCAATATGGCTCCTCGCCTTGCGGCCCGACGTAAACCAGGCAATCCGCACCCATCGGCACGATCATCTCCGCGCTTTGCAGGTGGTACTCGGCCCAATCGAACCGCAGCCTGTCCGGCGCGAGTTCGAGATAGCCCACCGTATACGGAGCCGTCACCTCCGGGATAACGACTGTTTCTGCCCACCAGCGCCATCCAGGCCCTTTTCCGTCGGGCTCCCTGCCCTGCACGCCGATCACCTGACCGTAGGGCTCGAAGGCGGAAGGCGTGAGTTCCTTCACCGTCAGGCGCATTGCTCACTCTCTTCCCGCGACCGGCTCACGCTCGAGCGCCAGATCGACCTGGTCGTAGGCATGAATTCGCGGCTCGCCAGAGAGACCGGAAGCGCGGGGTACCGCCTCGAGCAGGTTGATCAGCGTGTTCGCGACGCGAAGATCCAGCGTGTTTTCGCCAGGTTGCACGTGATCCGTGATATCTACTTCGTACGGTGCCCACAACCGGACACCGGCGCTCGTACCGTTGACGACCACTTCGATAACGTCGTCGGTCATCGCTGGTTCGAGGATGATCCGACGCCCGGCAGCCTCTTCTGGTAGCTGGAATGTCGTCGCGTACACACCGCGCCCGGAATAGAACGGATAGCCCTGATCGGTCCACGACCCGGGCCGAACGGCCTTACGCGGCGCGGCGATCCGCCACGCACCCTGCTCACCGGCGAGGCTGAAGTCGCCTGTTATCTTGACGAGGTCGAGCAACCCGTCGGTCGGCCCGGTCACCGTCAGTCCGACCGTGAAGACGTTCTCGCCGGTCTGCGCATGGGGCGTGATGTCGAGCCGCTGCATCTGGGCGTCGATCCGGCTCCGCTCGGGTTTCGCCGTGACCTCCTGCCCGTTGACGATCACGACCCACGCCGACCCGGCGAAGCCGTCGATGATCAGGTCCAGCGATGGAGGCATCTCATCGACGTGAAACTCGATCCGGTACCAGACGTCGATCGGGTACGGATCGCGCGGCTCGGCTGGGAGCTGATACGCCCATGCGCCCGGCACCATCTCCAGCCAGCCGTCCTGATTTGTCGTGTCGAGCGCTCGCGCCCGGTCCATCGGCTCGGAGGTTGCGAGCCACCGATCGACGATCAGGGCGTTGTCGTCTTCTACCCGGAACGTCCAATCCCCACCGATCGGGACGGCAATCGGCCCGGGACCTCCAGCCGATTGAATCCTGGAACCGCCTGCAACCGAAACGTGCCCCTCACCGCTCGTCAGGTATCCTCGCACCCGGTCTCCCTCGATCGACGTGATAACCGCGCCAGAGACATCAATGCGCATCGGAATCGGCTCATACGTCACGATGAACGCGGAACCGGTCGGCGGGAGTTCGATGTCGAAGGAGGTCAGGCCGTCCTCGACCTGCCACGGCGCAATCGGGCGCTCCTCCCCGGTGGACGTGTCCCAGAGGACGGGTCGGCACTCCTGATGCAGCGTCACACGAGCCGCCTGCGGCCGGAACGTCGGGTTCACGAGGAAGAAGAGGTCCTGCCCATCCTTCTCCCGGTGAAGCTCGAAGATCTCGGGATTGTTGATGGAGATCGAGGGGTCGATGAGCTGGCCGATCGCGTCGCCGACCGCCTGCATGATCTCGTCCCGCCCCTGGCGAACCTCATCCGAGATGTCCACGCGCTCGCCAGACGGGCTGACGAACCAGTATGACGTGACGCCATCGTCTTCCTCGATGACCATCTCGCCGCGCTGATCCGCCCACTCGCGCGGCAGTGACCGGGCCAACGCCTCGGCTTTCAGGAACCCGGCACGCCCGCCGCCGTGGTCAACGAACGTCGTCTCGATCGACGTGACCCTGGCATGGTCTTGTTGGCTTCTCTTCGGCTCCACGCCAAAAAGCGCCTCGATGCGATCGCTGATGTCGGCAATGCCCCCTGCCCGGAGCTCGCGATCCGGCAGGAACACCATCCCGAGCAACTTGCCACCTCCGGCGACGAACCGCTCCAGCCACTCCAGCGTTACCTCCTTCAGGTGCTGCATCGGCGGCAGGATCACCAGCTCGTAGGCCTCGTCCCGGATGCGGATCGAGCCTCCATCGATCTCCGCCCCGGCGAGGATGTCCTCATCGAGGTAGTCGAAATCGTGATGAAGCCGCAGCAGCATGTCGGTGATCGTATCGAAATCGGACTCGGTTCGCGCCGCCATCGGATGTTTCGTCTGCGGCGTGTATGTCGCGAAGATGTCGTTGATCGGCCAGAGTAGGGCGACCTTTGCGACATGGCGCCCGCCGGTCAGGATCTGGCTGAGACGGCTGACGTACTCCGAGAAGGCGCCGTAGTAGTGCCACCACGGGTACTGGTAGAACATCGAGGGCGGCCAGTCCCGCTTCCTCGGCCCCTCCAGCGTGTAGTGGAATCCGTGCGGGTTCAGCAGGTTCACGCCGAGCACGAACTCCCAGTCCGTGATCCACTTCATCCGCTGCATCGTGGCATCCATGAAGATGCCGCCGAACGATTCGCACAGGAGCCGGTCGCTCCCGAGCTGGTGCGCCGCCGAGCTGCCGAGCTTCATCGCAACGTGCTCGGAGGGGCGGTCGCGGTCGCCGATGATCGGGTACAGGTGATCGACGCCGATGACGTCCATGTAGCGGTAGTGACTGAACGGGTTGCCCTCCACACGCACAATCTTCCGGAGGTTCTCTTCGTAGAGGAGATGTCCGGTGAAGAGGACATCGTGCTCCCGGCACCAGTCCTGGATCTGCTTGTAGTACGCCTCGCTGTAGAACGCCGTCAGCGTGCTGAAAAAATCGTGGCGAACCCGGGCGCTGTCAACGCTGACATCGAAAAAGAGATCCGGCAGACGCGGTCGCAGGTTGTACCGGTTGCGCTCATGGAAGCGCCGGAACATGTCCTTTGTCCACGGCACGATCGGGTTCTCGCCCCCGGTCACGTAGTAGTGCATGGCGGGCTCGTCGGTGTAGAAGCCGACCATCGATCCGGCCATGTGCTCCCCGACCGGATCGACGTACGGCTCGTAGCCGAGACGCAGGAACTCGCTCGTCGCTTCCGGGTCTAGCGCGTCGATGTAGTATTCAGCCGTCTTCTCGACGATGTACATCAGCTGCCAGTTGCCCGGTGGCACTTCCCACGGGATCACGTTCTCGAACGAGAGATTCGGCGTCAGGTCGACGACCTCTCCCTCTTCGCCCAACGCGAACGCGGCCACCGGCGTCGATCGCTCGAAGTCGATGTAGCGGCTGTCGCCTCCCGTCAGGTAGGCGAACCATGGCCCACGGATCGGGAAGCTGAGGCACTCGATGTAGCGCTGCGAGAGATCGGGCCGCTGACGCAGGACCTCGAGGTCCGCCGTGCCGCTCGGCCAGTTCATCTCGTCGTAGATCCAGGTTTTCAGTCCGAGCCGGTCCGCTTCCTCGACTGCGAGCCTAATCCGATCCCGGAATTCCTCCCCGAGGTACTTCAACTCCAGCCCGAACCGGCCGTGCAGGATGATCCCCGGCATCCCCTTGTCCCGGAACTCCTGGAGCTGATATCTCATCTCTTCCGGATCGAGCTCGCCGTTGAGGAACCAGAACGGATAGATGCCGTAATCCCGCTCGGGCTCCTGGAATGCTTCGGGTGTCGCCGCAACCTCTGACCATGGTTTCCTGGGCATATATGACTCCGGCTTTCATTCGCATCGAACCGTGCAATCGTTTGCGCGGTGGTAAATCACCACATCCAGGAGGCTGCGATCAGCGGCTACTTCATGCCGCTGATCGCGATGCCACGAACGAACTGGCGCTGGAACAGGAGGAAGATCACGACCATGGGCACCGTGGCGATGACCGAGCCGGCCATCAACAGGTCCCACACCGTACGGTTGCGGACGACAAAGAGCGCGAGGCCAAGCGGCAACGTCCGTAGCTCTTCGCTCGTCACGATGATCAACGGCCAGAAGAAGTCGTCCCACTGATACGTGATCGTGAAGATCCCGAGCGCGGCCAGGGCCGGACGGCACAGCGGCATCACGATCTGGCTGAAGATGCGGAACTCTCCCGCACCGTCGATCCTTGCCGCGTCGAGCAGGTCATCGGGGATGCTCTTCATGTACTGCCGCAGCAGGAAGATGCCGAACGCGCTCGCCGCCTGCGGGACGATGAGTCCCCAGTAGGAATCCAGCCAGCCGCTCCCCCCGCTTCCCATGGCATCGTTCCCGCCGAAGAACGGGATATGCTTCAGGATCACGTAGTTCGGGATCAGGGTCACCTGACCGGGAATCATCAGCGTCACGAGCGTGATAACGAAGAGAATGTCCCGACCCGGGAACTGCCGCTTCGCGAAGGTATAGGCCGCCATCGAGCTGGTGAAGAGCTGCAGCGCTGTAACCGTGATCGCCACGTAGGCGCTATTGAAGAAATATCGTCCGATCCGCTCCTGCTGGAAGAACTCGATGTAGTTGTCGAAACTCGGGTTGCGAGGGATCCAGCTTGGCGGCCAGCGGAACATCTCGCTGACATCCTGGAGCGAGGCGCTGAACATCCACGCGAACGGCCCGACGAATATGATCGCGCCCGCAGACAGCAGGGCGTAGATGATCGCCTTTTGCCCCATCGCGTTCCAGTCGGTCCGCCGCTTTTTCCCATCATCCGGTGGAATCGGGATCGCGCCCTTCGATGGTGTCGGAGTCAAGACTGCCACTCGGTCGTATCCTCTCGTTCCTGTTCCTGGGCATCAATAGGAAACGTCGCGCCGCATGAATCGGAGCTGGAAGACGGTAAAGACCAGCATCAGCCCGAAGAGCGCGAACGCCATCGCGGCCGCGTAGCCCATGTTGAAGTCCTTGAAAGCGGTCGTATAGATGTACCAGACCACGGTTCGGGTGCGTCCGAGCGGTCCGCCATTGGTCATGATGAAGATCTGCGTGAATACCTGGAACGACCCCAGCACCGACGTCACCAGGAGGAACAGGGTTGTCGGCGCAAGCAACGGGATGGTGATGTCCTTCAATCGGCGCCAGCCCGTTGCTCCGTCGATCTTCGCCGCGTCGTAGTAGTCCTCAGGGATTGACTGCAGCCCTGCGAGGTAGACGACCATCGTGTACCCGACGCCCTTCCAGACGCTGGTGATGATGACGGCGGGCATCGCGAGGTTCTTGTCCGAGAGCCAAAGGAGTGGCTCGTTGATCAGCCTCAGCTCCATCAGGTAGTAGTTGAGCAGCCCATAATCGCCGTTGTACACCCATTTCCAGATGATCGAGGCGATCACCAATGGCGTCAGGACTGGCAGGTAGAACAACGCCCTGAACAATCCGCGAGCCCGGATCTGGTTGTTGAGCAACAGGGCAACCAGGAGACCGATCCCCATCGTCAGCGGCACCGACCCCAGCGTGTAGTAGGCGGTATTCATCACCGCCTGGTGGAATCGCGAATCGCTCGCCAATCGCGTGTAATTCTCGATACCCACGAACGGCTTGTGCGACTCGAGGATGTTCCACTCGTGGAAGCTGAGATAGAACGCGTACCCCACCGAGAAGAAGGTGAAGACACCGAACATGAGCAGGACGGGCAGCAGGAATACGTATGCTGACCATTGCTTGCGCATCTCGCGAAGAACGCCGCGCTTCTTACGTCGTTGCAGTTGGTTCCTCGGGATAGCCTGCGGGCGTTCAACCGCGGTGCTTACTGCCATCATGGATCCTTTCGGGGTCCGGGTTTCTCCCGTGCCCGGGTCGGGCACGGGAGGTCGTGTTCGTTACCCTTCGAGCAGCGGCTGTCCTTCCATCGCCGCTTCATCTAATGCCGTGGCAGCGTCGACCTCGCCGTAGATCGCGCGCCCGAGCGCATCGTTCAGGAGTTGCTCGACCGAACCGAAGTTCTCGTTCTGCGCCGTGTTGGTCACGCCGCACTCCATCTGCTCCGCGAAGCCCTGCATGATCTCGTTCCCTTCGAAGAACGCCGGGTCCTCGAGCAAGGATGTCCGCGTCGGCAACAACGTGGTCGGGTTCTCCTCCGTACCGCGCGTCCACAGCGCGAGGTTCTGGGGCGCGGACAGGAACTCGATCCACTTCCATGCCGCGTCGTGGTTCTGCGACGCCGCCGGGATGACGAGCGTGTCGCCCGCTACCGTCGTCGCGCAGCGCTTCCGCTCTGGCAATGGAGCAGCGTCCCAGAGCCCGTCAATGTCCGGGAACTCGCTCTGCATCACGCCCGCGAACCAGGCGCCGGCGACGTACATCCCGACCTGCCCCTGCGAGAAGGCGATCCGGCCGTCGTAGGAGTTCGAATTGAGGTAGTCCGCCGGTGAGTAATCGGCGAGCCCGACATAGAACCCCGCCGCCTCCTTGCCCGCGTCGCTGTTGAAGAGGATCTCCATCCCGTCCTCGGAGAGCAGCTCACCGTCGTTCTGCCAGAGGAACGGGTACCAGTAATACGCGGCCTCCGGGGCGAACAGGATGAAGCCATATATGTTCTCGTCGGGATTGGTAAGCGCCTCAGCCGCGGACTGCAGCTCTTCCCACGTCGTTGGCGGCGCGGTAATGCCTGCAGCCTCGAACATGTCGGTGCGATAAAAGAGACCGGTTGTCTCACCGTCGATCGGGAGCCCGTAGACGGTCTCCTCGTAGACCGATGCGTCGAGGAACGCCTGGACGTAGTCGTCGAGGTCGATCGCGGCACTCTTCTCGATGTACGGGCCGAGGTCCAGGAGTGCGTTCCGGGACGCGAAGTCGATCACCGCCGACTGATCGAGGAATTGGACATCCGGAGGATTGCCGCCCGCGATCCGGGTCGTCAGGCGGTCGGTCGCCTCCTCCGCCGGCACGTCCTGGAACTCGATCGTGATGTTCGGATGCAGCTCCTGGAACTGGTCGCGCAAGGTCGGCAGCGTCCCGTCATTTGACCCGACCCACGACGCGAAGGAGACGGTCACCGACTCGGTCGGCTCGGGGATATCCGGGCTCAGGTTCGCGAGATCCAGCTCCTCCCCGATGGCCGACGGTGAAGCCCCGGGAGAGGCTGCCTGGTGGTTATGAGCCAGCACCGAGCGACCGCTCGCCGCCAACGCTGCCGCGGAGAGCCCCAGTCCCACGCCACGTCTGGCGAATTGGCGTCTTCCTATCCGGGATGCTGTCATGTGCCGCAAGCCTCCTCGCTGGGTCGTGATCCTGCTTTCCGTCGAACGGTCTCGAGCCATGAGTTACACCTCCATACTGATCGCGGTTCGACTGATCTCCCGAAGCAACCGGCCGGTCAGAACTCCCTTCACGAACACCGCACCTGCGCGGGCCTGACAATGATCGACATGGTGGTTACATTGCAGCCGGACTCTCGCCCTTCCCCGGCTCAACGAGCGCACGGCAACTCTCCCGGGAGACAAGCGTTGTGGGAAGGACCGTGCGGGTATATGGCGCGTCCTGGTCCTTGATGCGCTGGAGCAACAGCTGCAGGCTCATCTCGGCCATCTCCGATATCGGTTGGGCGATGGTGGTCAAGGGTGGGTAGACGGCGTAGGACAGTCGGACGTTATCGAAGCTGACAAGAGACACGTCGTCCGGGACCCGGTATCCGGCCCGACGCAAGGCACTGTGGACGCCGAGCGCAACGACATCGTTGAACACGAACAACGCGGTGAAGTCGATGTCGCTCCGGAGAAGATTCGCGATGGCGATCTCTCCGCCATCGAAACGACCGTTGCTGTCCATCCGGGCCACGGGCCCGATCCCTGCCTCCCGCAACGCTCGTTCGAAACCCGCGAAGCGGCCGGCGCTCGGCGTGATATCGCTCGGACCAACGATGCACCCGATTTCCCGGTGCCCCAGGTCAACCAGGTGCCGGCCAGCCAGGTAGCCGCCCTGCTCGTGGTCTACCAGCACCTGATCCACCGGCATGTCGCCCACGTCGCGATCCACCAGAACGCAGGGCACGCCCGCCTCGAGTACCCGATGAATCGGGTCGTCCTCGTCTCGAAGCGAGATCAGCCCGCTGGAGACCAGGATCAGCCCATCGACCTGTTTCGCGAGGAGGACGTCGAGATAGGCTGCCTGCTTTTCCTGCGAGAGGTCCGAGTTGCAGAGAATGACGTTGTACCCGGCCCGGAAGCCGGCGTCCTCGATGATCCGCGCCATCTCGGCGAAGAAGGGATTCGAGTTGTCCGGCACCAGCAACCCGATGGTGTGCGTCACCTTGCGGCGAAAGCTACGAGCCAGCAGGTTCGGCCGATATCCGAGCTCGGCAATCGCCGCCCGCACCCGCTCTTCCGTCACGGGATCAACCACGACGTTCTGGTTGATCACCCGCGACACCGTCGAGATAGAGACTCGCGCCTTTCGGGCAATATCGGCCATCGTGGGCGTTCGGTTCTTGTCGGTACCTGAAGCCAACCTGATCCCTCGTCTTTCTCGCCCCCTGGGCTCCGTGTCCAGCTTCACCTTGCCTGTTTGAGGACGATAAAACTCCACGCTGGCATGGCCATTGTCAGCGTCTCGCCCTAGTTTCCGTCGATCTGGTCACCGCTCCACACATTTTCCAATGCCGCCCCCACCATCACGGCGGGAAGCGGGACCTCGGCATCAACGTCATTCGCGGAGTAGTTAACGACCACCAGGACATGGTCGTCGGCCCCATCCCCACGCAGGTAGGCGAAAACCTCGACGGAGGGCTCGGCGTTGATTTGGCTCCACTGCCTCGAACTGCCGGGTTGTGCAGCGCCTCCATGGCGGCGCGCCACTCTTCCCAGGTGGTCGGGACGTCGATCCCTGCCTCTTCCAGCAGGTCCTTGCGGTAGTAGATGCCGCGGCTATCGTGCTGCCAGGTAATTCCGGGGTTCATGCCCTGGAAGTTCCACTTCTCGTAGGCCCAGGGAGCCATGTCGTCAAAGGTTCCGTCCGCCTCCCATTCTGCGAACAGGTCGGAGATATCGAGCGCCTCTCCTTGCGCCGCCATGTTGAACGGGATACCGGAGTCGCCCCCGCCAATGTCCGGCGGGTTGCCAGCCTGGACAGCCGACAGCAGCTTCTGCGTGTAGTCGCCCCAGGCCAGCTGGGTAAACGACACGTGGATATCCGGATGTTCCTGATTGAATTCGGTGATGTTGTCCTGCATGCGCGACATGAAGAGCGAGCTACCCCAGTTCATGTCCCAGAACTCGAGCTGGACCGCCCCCTCCGCCGGCTGGATGGTCGGCTGGGGCGTTGCCTGAGGGGCTTCCTCGTCCTGCGCAAAGACGCCCGGGACTCGCGCGACCGCCCCGGCTGCACCGAGTCCGATACCGCCCTTCACCAGCGTGCGCCGATCAACGTGGGATTGAATGAGGTTCCGCCCGGAACCACGGAGGGGCTTGATGGCCATATGCTGCCGTCCTTCACATCACTGCGCAGAACGGCTCCCCGATAGGAGGTCGTCGACCAACTCCCGACGTCCCCCGGCACGACCGGTACGGGCTTTCACACGCTATGAAAACGGTTGCATTGTGCGCAGTATACGGAGGTGGCTCCGAGGTGTCAACGGCGCGTAGCCCGATGGAACTGTCTTCGTGAGGTGCAAAGGGCCAGTCAGACGCTGGCTTTAGGGGTGCACGTCGGTGAATGCGGTGCCTGGGGGGATCTCTCCCGTGAAGGCGTCCTGGTGACACTTGTACGCGCGATCGACCCACGGCGATGCATCCGATGCATCTTCCTAACCGAAGCCGAAAGGTGTATTCCCGTTGCCTGCTATGAGGCTTGGTCTCCAGTGGTGACCTACGCCCCCGCCCGCAACGCACAATCGGCAATACGAAAGCCCCAACAGAATCTTCTGTCGGGGCCTTCGCCATCGCGGTCATTCGCAACGAATGAAGTTTTCTCAGGCGTCAGACCACAACCGCGCCAGCTCAATGCAAACGCGGGTCGAAGCGTCCATGTCCTGCACGCTGATCCACTCAAGCGGACCATGGATGTCCTGCATCCCGGTGAACAGGTTCGGCGTCGGCACGCCCATCTCGGTTAATCGCGAGCCGTCTGTACCGCCCCGTGTCGGTGTCGAGAACGTCTCGATTCCGAGCTTCCGGGCCGCCTGTTTCGCCAGCTCCACCGGACGCATATCGTCCTCGAGCCAGTACCGCATGTTGCGGTATTGCGCCGTGATCTCGCAGGAGATCTTTGCTCGTGGTTCGGTGGCGGCGACCGTCTCGCAGACCTGTCGCAGCAGCGCGCCGTGCGACTCCAACCCGTCCCGCTCGAAGTCGCGCAAGATAAACTCGAGCACCGCCTCGGCCGGGTTTCCGTGCAAGCCGTACACATGAATGAACCCGTCACGGCCGTCCGTCGTCTCTGGTGTCCGCGTCACCTGCGGCAGCGTCTGGATGATCTTCGCGCCGAGGTGGAGCGCGTTGACCAGCGTATCCTTCGCCTGGCCAGGGTGCGCAGAGACGCCCTGAATCCGCACAACCGCCTTGTTAGCGGAGAATGTCTCGTAGACCACCTCTCCCCGCTCCCCACCGTCCAGCGTGTATGCGACGTCCGCCTTCAGGTCCTCCGGAAGTCGCTCGTGCACGCCACGCCCGATCTCCTCATCCGGAGTGAAGCAGACGCGGATCATCCCGTGCGGGATCTCCGGGTTCTTCAACAGGTGGTTCGCCATCGCCATCACGATCGCGACGCCGGCCTTGTCGTCCGCGCCGAGCAGGGTCTTCCCGCTCGCGGTGATGACGTCTTCACCGACCTTCTGCTTCAGGTACGGATTCGTCTCCGGAGACAACACCAGCGACGGATCGTCCGGATACGTGATCTCGCCACCGTCATAGGACCGGTGCACTCGTGGCTTGACCCCTTCACCGCTGAACGCGGCCGTTGTATCGACGTGCGCGAGGAACGCCACCGTGGGGATGTCCGCATCGGACGTCGCCGGAACCGTCGCGATGACGGCGCCATAGTCGGTCAGCGTCACATCGCTCGCGCCGATCTCCTTCAGCTCTTCCACAAGCAGGTTCAGCAGGTCGTACTGCCGCTCCGTGCTCGGCGACGTCGGCGAATTCTCGTCGCTGGTCGTGTCGATCTGGACGTAGCGGACGAGGCGCTCTTCCAGCTCGCGTGCGAACGATTCGGTCATGCTCTTGCTCCATCTCCGAAAAAACAGCTCATCGCTGTCAATCCTGCTCCCCGAAACGATGGATGGCAAGCGTCAACCCGATGCCCGGCGTCGGGCGAGCGCCGCGCCGGCGCCGACCAGAGGACGCGCAACGAGATAGAGCAGGATCGGCACGGTCAGGAAGATCGCGAGGAACTGATGCACCTCGAACCGGCTCCAGCCCGTATTGAAGTGCGCGTAGACGAACATCGGGTAGTACGCCAACCCGAGCGCGGTCGCGCCAGCCACGTACCACATGCTGACCCGATCGGGCCGAAGCGCGAACAGCGCGACGACCGGGATCAGGTACCACGGGTACAGGTTCGTCGACGTCAGGAACATGACCAGCAGGGTTTCCGCCGCCACGGTCGCCGACGCTCGCCCCCTCCACGCGGATATCGCCAGACCCAGCGTCCCGATCACCATCACGGCTGTGAACCGGTTCCGAAGCATCTCCTGCGTTTCCTCGGGCAAAATCTCGTGCGCCGGCCGGCTCATGATGAACTCCGGCCGCCAGTCATCATTGGCGATCTGCTGCTGCTCCCATTGCTGCGCGAGCGAGAACGGGGACACATGATCCATCCCCTGCGACTCCTCGAGCCCGTCCAGCAGTCCACCAACGAGCTTGCCGTCCGCCCAGAACGGCGCGCAGACCATCGCCACGACGACTGCGGTCAGGCCAACCGTCGCGCCGATTCGCTTCCAGCCCCAACGGTCCCGCAGCGCGACGACGATGAACAGTGGCAAGAGCACGCCGCTGTACACCTTCACCAGTGCTGACAGCGCGAGCAGTGGCCCGGCCAGCGGCGATCGGCGCTCCAGCGCGATCACCGCCCCGACAAGGAACACGGTCAGGAGAATGTCGTTGTGCGCATTCGCCACCCCCTCGAACATCACCAGTGGATTGGCGACGAACGCAGCAACGGCAAGCCATTGATGTCGGCGTCCCCTCAGGTGCCAGCCGATCAGCCCTGAGACAAGCGCTGCCAGGGCGAGGTGGAAGATCTTGATCCCCAGCAAGGTATGGACAAGATCGGTGAACCCGGTGATCGCGACCGGTAGCCACGACGCCACAACCCACGCCGGCCCGTTGAACATCCGGTCATCGACGAGGAACGCGTGCAGCCCGTAGACGTCTTCGCGATACGCCGCGTACGTGGTCATGTACGGGTTCTCGCCGTGATGCCAGGTCAGCTTCAGCTCGACCATGTAGTTGAAGACGTCCAGCGCGCCGACCGGATACAACAGGACGCTTCCGACACCCATCGCCATGGCGATGACGAGGACCGAGACCAGCGCCGTGCGTGCCGGCTTGCCCGTTCGGCCCAGCGCCACGAGGACGATGGCGTACACGGCCGACAAGGCGATGAAGATCCCCAGCGTCTGCCGAAGGACAGGGTTGTCGAACTGGCCCTCGAGGCTCTGCAGGGCATAGTGCGGCGCTTTCGTATGCTCGAAGACGCTATACCACTGAAAGAGAGCCCACCAGCATCCGGCCACCACCAACGCAAGGGCTGGCAGCATGATAAGGGCCGCCCGGCCGGCCCAGGCGCGGACGCCCGATCGTGGGCTGGCCGCCACCGATGTCGCCCCATCACCTCGGGGCTGGCTGTCTCCGGGCGCTTCGATTTCCAGATGCAACTCTTGCCCCATGCTTGCGCTCCAGCGACGGCAATACCCAGTTTCTGCCGCCGGAATGTAATGGAACCACCGTGGTCCGTGTCAAGTGGGACATACGCAAACTCCGGACCCGCCGACCGCGAGCAAGTTGGTTCCTTACCAGAAAAGCGCTCCCGAGCTGTACTCGGGAGCGCTTTTCATCCGGTCCGCATATTCTTGGACGCTACCGTGTCGACACGGGCCGATCGAGCACCTCGCGGAGCACGACCGCCGCGCGGACGCTCCCGGGATTCCGGAGCTGGCTGCGGATATCCCGGGCGTCGACGCGACCGGGTCTCCGGCTCTCGTCAGGTCGCCGCTGCGGCGCCCGGCGGATCGACGGCGCGGCCTCAGGAGCCACCTCCGCCGATGAGGATGCCGACCGTCTCTCGCCTCGCGCCATTCGCCGATCCGGCATAACCTCGGACGACGATTCGTATCCGCCGCTCTCGGAGAGGTCGCGGGGTCCTCCAACTGGTCGCCGTCCTGCAGGCGGCGCTACCCGCTTCTGGACAACCGTCTTCGCGAACGGGTAGATGAACGCCCCGATGATCACGAGCCAGATAATGCCGCTGAAGATGTCCATGATGGCCCCGCTCCTCTACGATTCGGGACCGGCGATCGTCTCGCGCATCCGCGTGTCCGCCTGGACGTTCTCCATCTTGTAGAAGTCCATAACCCCGAGGCGGCCACTTCGGAACGCCTCGGCCATGGCTCGCGGAACTTCCGATTCGGCCTCGACAACGCGGGCGCGCATCTCCTGCTCCTCGGCCATCGCCATTGCGCGACGCTCCTCGGCCCGGGCCTGGGCGATCTTCTTGTCCGCCTCGGCCTGGTCCGTCTGCAGCTCAGCGCCGATGTTCCGTCCGACATCGACATCCGCGATATCGATCGACAGGATCTCGTACGCCGTGCCCTGATCCAACCCTCGCTCGAGGACATACTTCGAGATCTTGTCCGGATTTTCGAGTACCTGCTTGTGCGACTCGGCCGAGCCGATGCTCGAGACCGTGCCCTCACCCACGCGGGCGATGATGGTCTCCTCGCCGGCGCCGCCAACCAGTCGGTCGATGTTCGCCCGCACCGTCACGCGGGCCACGGCGACCAGTTGGATACCGTCCTTCGCCACCGCAGACACTCGCGGCGTCTGGATGACTTTCGGATTGACGCTGACCTGGACCGCCTCGAGGACATCACGGCCGGCAAGGTCAATCGCCGTCGCGCGTTGCCACGGCAGGTCGATGTTCGCGCGGTCCGCCGAGATGAGCGCCTGCACCACGCGGCCAACATTTCCGCCTGCAAGGTAATGCGCTTCCATCTGCGCCACGCGCAGGTTGAGGTCTGCCTTGATCGCGCTAATGTACGGCCGGATGATGTCCGACGGGTTCACCTTGCGCAGGCGCATCCCGACGAGCGTTCCCAGACTGACCCGGGCACCCGAGAAGATCGCGGTGATCCACAATCCCACCGGCACGAAATAGAAGAAGAATGCGATGAGCGCGATCAGGATAGCGATCGTGATCAAAAGTCCGACATTGACGTCCATAAAAATATCCTTCGCTCGTCGCGACCAAAGATGCCTGTCCGGTTCGCCATACCGGAGTCGGGCAACGCGTTATCTCCCTTCGTCATCCTGCGGATATCTCCGCAAGCGTTCCCGTTCCATCGCCGTATGTCCGGTCTCGTCCCGCTCGACGGCCTCACCGCCTCCGGTGATCCGCACGAGCCAGCCAGGCTGGCGAGGATCGTTCCCGCCGTCATCGACGGTTGCGCCGAGGCTCAATCGCTGCAACCCTCGCGGCATACCCTCCGCCGACGGCACGAGCCGCGGGAGCAGGTAGAGGAACGCTGCGAGGAGCAAGATCACGGTGCTGAGCGTCAGGACCACCGTGGTCAGGACGTCTCCGGCCTCGCTCGCGAAGCCTTCATCGCCAATGTCCCGCATCGTCATCGTCAGGACCAATCCACCGACCAGCGAGACGGCGCCAAGGATGCCGGCGATCCCGAAACCGGGGATCACGAAGACTTCGAGGAGGATGAGGATAAGCCCGATGCCGATCAGGAGCAGGTCTTCCCAGCCCGCAAGCCCGGTCAGCAGGTAGCCCCAGAAGAAGAGCGCCAGCGCCAGGACGCCGACAACGGCCGCGATGCCGAACCCGCCGACAAGACCATCGAAGACGATAAGGCCCATACCGACCAGGACAAGCACCGAGCCGACGAGCGGACTCATGACCCAGGTCACGGCCCGTTCCCAGAACGACATACTCGCTTCGTTGACTGTTGCGTTCTCCGCGCCGAGTTGCTGCAGGAGGTCGTCGCGTGAGCCCGCGACACCATCGAGATAGCCGCGCTCCCGGGCTTGCTCGACGGTGAGGGTCAGGAGCGACTCCGAGGAGTCGAGCCCGTCAACAACCACCGTTTGGTCGACCATTGCCTCGGCAATGAGCGGGTCCCTCCCCTGCTCCTCGGCAGTCGCGCGGAACACCGAGCGCACGGCGGAGATGGTCTTGGCATCGGATGCCTCGCCGGTCGCCCCGCTTACCGGCGTCGCCGCGCCGAACACGGCCGCCGGCGCCATCCAGATTTGGTCGCTGGCGATGGTGATCAACGCTCCGGCCGAAAACGCCTCGCGATTCACGTACGCCACGACCGGAATCGGTGTTTCGAGGATTTCCGCGCGCATCTCCAGCACGGTATCGAGCCGCCCGCCGGGGGTGTTGATATCGAGGATGATCATCGACGCGTCATTGGCCTCGGCGTCCTCGATCGCTCGCTTGAGGAATTGCCCCATGCCGGGTTCGATATCGCCTCGGATCGGGATGATGTGGACAACGTCCGCGGGCGTAGTGTCTTGCGCGCTGGCAGAGCTGATCAGCGGGGCGAGCGTCTGGAGCAGCGGTGCGATCAGCAGCAGGAAGAGGCCAACCAGCCCCGTAAAGTGAAAAGGTCGGAAGGGACGATGAAAAGATGGCGTGCTGTACGTCATGGCAGGGGGCCTTCCGGTTGTTGCGATCCTTCGATTAAAAGAATACCACGTACCGGAAGGAACTGCCTAACTATTGATCAGCTTTTGTCGGACCTTCGGGCACATATTTGCCCCGATCCGGCACGGCGACCTCATCAAAGTTCGCGATCAGGTCCGCGAGCCCCTGTTTCAGCTCCGCACCCTGCATCGGGGTTCCGTGCCCAGTGGCGGCGATCGCCGGATCCAGCGCCGCCAGCGCCTCGACGGACCGCCGCGCGGAAACCCAGTCCGGCGTGAAGTACGCCGGGGGACCCTGGACCACTTCCTTCTGTTGCATCACTGCGTAGAGCGATTCCTGCTGCGTCGTGACGAACGCATCGCCGGCGATCAGGACGCGGTCCTCATCCCGGAACAGGGAGACATGGCCCGCCGTATAGCCGGGCGTATGGACCCACCGCCACCCTGGCATGAACGGCACAGAACCATCGTCGGGCAGTGTCTGTACACGCTCGCCAAAATCGTTCGCCTTGTTCGGATACGCGAACGACAGCAACGCCATCGCACCCTTGCCGACGGTCGGGTCAGGTTCGGGATAATCGCTGCCGCCTGTCAGGAACGGCACTTCCAGCGAATGCGCATAGATCGGGACATCCCAGCGCTCGAAGAGCTCGGGAAAGGCACCGACATGGTCGAAATGCCCGTGCGTCAGGATGATCGCGTTCGGCACGGTGCCTTCGCCAAATCGCTCCTCGGCCGCCTTCACGATGTCGCCGGCGCTGCCCTGGAGGCCGGCATCGATGAGCACCCAGTTGTCCCGGTCCCCGTAGAAGTACAGGTTGGTAAAGAGAAATCGCATGCGCGTGAGGTCAGGCGTCACCTGATCCACGGTCGACTTGATGGACATGGCTCCCTCCTGTCGCTTGCACCCGACTGCGAGCGCAAGACGTGCAGGAGGCACGGTGCATAATCCATGCCCGATCCTTGTTACCCCTGAGACGCTGACGGCCAAGACCGGCGGAAAAGGTCGGGATAAAGTTCCACGAAGCCGTCCTCATCGATCTGCAGCTCACGCGCGAAGTCCCGCGTCTCGGACTCGTATCGCACCGTGCCATCGTCCAGCCGCGTATAGCGCTGGATCACGGGCCGGATGGTGAGCGACGGAAGCTCGATGTACGCGACACGGATCTCCTGCTCCTCGCCTGGCCGCAAGTCCAGACGTCGGACCGGCAGCGTATTCGTCAGCGGCGACCACTGGATATCGACATCAACACATCCATCGAGCTCCGGAATACGGTGCTCCTCCGCGTCGGTCCAGACGCCTTCCCCGTTCGCGAGCAGGTGCAGCGCCGCCATGCTCCCCGGCGCCTGCTCGACCATGATCCGGATCTCCAGCGTCCGCCACGCCTTGTCGACGACCAGGGTGTAGCCGCCGCGCCGAACCTGGCCATCATGCTCCCGGATCACCATGCTGTCATAGACGTCCCATCCCGGGTGTCCGTCATCCAGGCGGACATGCTCGAATCCGGGCGCGTCCAGCGTCTGCCACATCAACTCCATCGCCATGTCATGTCCTCCAAATTGCCGGAGGCCGCCCCGGGATCGCCCCGAAGCGGCCTCCACGCAGTGCGTGCTCTCAGGTTAGCCGAAGATCTCCGCGGCGACGCGCGCGATCTTGAACCCGTAGGAGACGTCCGTCGCCCACGTTCCACCAAGATCCTCCAGCGTTACGATGTCGCCGGCCCACCCCGCCTGGAAGACGGCCTCGTAGGACGAGTCCACGCCCTGGAGAACATCCGGCAACGGCTCCCGGTCGCCATAGACCTCGGCGTGCATGTGCGCCATCTGCGCTCGCGCCGAAATCGTGCCGTTCTCGAAGCCCGGGCTGCCGCCGTGCGTTGACGGATCATCGTTGATGCTCAGGCCCGCCGGGTTCAGCCGCTCTCGCCACCAGTAGCTCTTCCAGTATCCGGTCTCCAGGGCCGACTGGGCGACGAGGAGCGACGGATCCATGCCGATTTCTGGTGCCAGGCGGTAGATCTCTCGGATGTACTTCTCGACCTCGTCCATGCGGACGGCGCCGGCGTTCTGCGCGAAGGCAATCGCCTGCTCCGGCGTCCCGCGCACCGGTCCGAGGATCGAGTTCGTCCAGTGATAGCCCTGGTTCGAGTTGATGTTCGGCCACGGCTTCGGGATCACCCCGACCGGGTTCGGCGTCGGGATCGGCGCCGTCGCGGTCGGCTGCGGCGCGACCTGGGTTGGCACCGGCGTTGGCGGCACCTGCGTCGGGACCGGTGTTGGCGGCACCTGCGTCGGCACGGGCGTCGGCGGGATGGTCGGCTGCGGCGCGGTCGGTGGCGTGATGCTCAGGTACGTGCTGAATGCCCATCCCGTCCGGCCGTTGTACGACACGGAGTGGAATCCGTTCGACTGCTGCCCGGTCAGGACCACCGTCGCGCCTGCCGGCATCACGGTCACGACCGCGTACGACGTGGCCGGTCCGGAACGCATGTTCAGCGTCTCGGTGACCCGCGCCGAGCTGGTTGGGCGTGTTTCCGTGTTCTCCGGCCGGATCCAGTCCTTGTGCGCCCAGCCTGTCCGGCCGCTATAGGTGACCTGGAGGAAGTTGCCGGACGACTTGCCGGTCAACGTCACGCGGGCAGAAGCCGGGATCACCAGGATCACTGGACTGGTCGTCGCCGCGCCGGTACGCATGTTCAGCGGCTCGGTAACGATCGCCGTTCCCTTGGTCTCCGTAACCGGCGGCGCAGGAGTCGGCGTCTGGGTGGGCTTCGGCGTCGGTGCCGGTGTCGGGACCGAGCTGCCGGACACGCGCAGCCACTCGGCCGACGCCCAGCCGGTCCGGCCACTGTACGTGACCTGCAGGAACCCGTTGGACGATTGTCCGGTGAGCGACAGCGTCGCGCCCCGCGGGATCACGAGAATGACGGCGGTGCCGAGACCGGCGCCGGAGCGCATGTTCAGGTCATCGGTCGTGACAGCGGTCTTGCCGCTGGCCGGGGGCTGCGTCGGCGCGGGAGTGCTGGGTGCCGGGGGCGTGCCCGTCGCGACGCGCAGGTAATCCGAGGAAGCCCAGCCGGTTCGGCCGCTCCAGGTCACGCCATAGAAGCCGTTGGCCGATTTCCCGGTCAACGTCACGGTCGTCCCGCGCGGGATCACGGTCAGCACGGTGAAGTTGGTCCCGGCACCGGCGCGCATGTTCAGCGCGTCGGTCGTCACGGCGGTCCCGGCCGCGGGCGTAGGTGGTGTGGAGGGTTGCGGCGTCGAGCCGGTCTGCCGGATCCAGTCACCGTGCGCGTAGCCCTGGTATCCGCTCCAGGTGATGGAGAGATAGCCGTTCGAGCTCGTTCCGGTAATGACCACGCCTGCGCCGGCAGGCATGACGACGATGACCGGCGACGAGCCGGATGGTCCCGAGCGGAGGTTGAGCGGCTCGGTGACCGTGCCGGCCGTCCCGTTGGTCGATGCGGGCTTACTGAGCGCCAGGTACTCCTTCGACGCCCAGCCGTCACTGCCCGCGTGGCGGATCGGCAGGAAACCCGCCTGCTCATTGCCGCGCACGGTCACCTCGGTGCCGTACGGGAGGACACGGATAACGCCGCTACTGAGCGACGGCCCGGACCGCATATTCAGCACATCGGTCGTGCGCGCGGTGGCACCCTCCTGGGCGACCGCGCGCTCCGAGACGAACGCCGTCGACGCGACAGGCGTCAACACGACGACGAGCACAAGAAGAATTCGTTGAAGACGACCCGACACTCCCTACCCCCTGGAACGGCATCGCTAAATTGCGTGATTCCCGTTTCCTGTCAAGGATAGAGTGCCGACGTTTCCGAATCAAGTATATGTTCGTTCAGTTTTTAGGGGCAATCCATAAGGATCCGTACGCGAATCACACCCACCAATGGATATGATAAGAGTGTACGTACTTTATTTATCTGAGACGTTGCCCCGGATAAAGGATAGCGCGTGCCGCACTTGCCCGAGATGGAATGCGGTATGTGCGATTGCCGCCATCGCGCCGCCCACCATATCCTCGTTGTCGAAGGCCTCGTCCGGCGTTTCCCTGATCAATTGCAGCAGGGTTTGCTGGCGGTCACGGAGCTTCTGTTTCAGCTCGTTCCACGCTTCATCAGTGACCGATACCACCGCCCATGACGCGTCCCAGTCCTGCGGGCCCGGATTCTCGCTGCGCATGTACTTGAACGCGACATCGAAATAGAAGATGACGTGATTCACCTGCGAGGCGATGCTGTTGCCCTGACCGACGACGGGAATCGATGCCTGCTCCGCGCTGACGCCGTCGAGCGTGGCGAAGAAATTGTCGCCCTTGTCGAGATACGCTCCATGGACGTTGTCGAATGTCTCGTCCAGGATGAACATCAGGGAATTACGGAAGACATTGACGCTGATCGTCGCTGACTGTGTCGCCGACATGACTCGCTCCTTCTCCTGTCCTTATGCCTTTGCATGCACCGATTTCCCAGCGTAGGATAGGAGCCGGCCATTTCATGTCCTCCTTTCGCTCCCGTGACTACTTGACACATCTTGCGCACATAGAACATATGTTCTAATGTGGTGCCAGATGAGATCGGGATGTTTCCCGACGCCGAGAGTGAGTCCAGGGAGCATGTCATGGCGATCGCCTGTCTCCGTATCCCCCATCCTGAATTACGGATTGCCCTGCTCGATCAACCCGAGCTGGACGGCATGCCCCTGATCCTCAGCAACCCCGAAAGCGGCCGCGCCGTGGTGCTCGACACCACCGACGAGGCGAGCGCGAAAGGCGTTCGCGCCGGCATGACGCTGCGCGAGGCAACTGCCCTGTGCCCGGACGCCGTCATCGTCATGCCGAACCCGGCCATGGTCTCCCGCATCAGCCGCCAGATCCTTGATCGGCTGGAAGCCATCAGCCCGCTGGTCGAGCCAGACGAAAACGAGGCCGCCTGCTGGTACATCGACCTCACCGGTCTCGGGCGACACTTCCCGACCACCACCGCCGCGGCCGAGCAGATGATCGCCTGCGTCCAGCCCATCCTGCGGCCGCGAGCCGGCGTCGCCACGACAAAGTTCACCGCCCGCGTCGCGGCCGGCATCGCCCGGCCGGGCGCCGTCCGCTCGGTGCCGAAGGGACAGGAGAAGGAATTCCTCGCGAATGCGCCGGTCTCCTGGCTTCCCTTCCCGCCCGAGATGACGCACCAGCTCCGCCGCCTCGGTCTCTCGACCCTCGGCGCCCTGACGGCCCTGCCGGCATCGAAGCTCGCCGCCCGGTTCGGTCCGGATGGCCGCCTCGCCTGGGAGCTCGCCTCCGGGGTCGATCCGCGTCCCGTCACGCCCATCGAGCGCGACGAGACGATCGTCGAGGAACTGGCCATGCCGACCCCGGCCGTCAGCCGCGAGATGCTCATGGTTGGCCTGCGGCAGATGGTGCACCGGGCGTTCTCGCGCAAGGAGTTGAAAGGTCGGCAGGTCCGGCAGGTCACGCTCCGCGCCATCCTCGAGAACCGGCGGTCGTGGGAGCGCCCCATGGTCCTCAAGGAACCCTGCGGCCCCGCCGCGCTCATCAACGCCCTCGAGCTGCGCCTGCACGCGATGGAGCTTCCCGGCCCCGTCGAAGCCGTCGCCCTGCAGCTCAACGGCATCGTCCATGAAGTCGCCCACCAGGGCATGCTGCCAACGCTCCGGCCCCGCCACGCCCCGCCATTGACGAACGCGGTCGAGCAGTTGAAGCAACGCTACGGTCTGTCACCCCTGTTTCGTATTGTGGAGGTTGAGCCATGGTCAAGGATTCCGGAACGCCGTCACGCCCTTCTCGTCTACGAGCCCTGAACGAACCGCGCCCAATCCAGGTCTTGACCGAGCACGACCTGCCCGTCGCCATCCTGCGCTCCGATGGCCGTGATGCCGTCGAGAACGTGCAGGACACCTGGATCGTGCAGGATGAATGGTGGCGCCAGGAGATCGATCGGCAGTACTACAGCCTGCTCCTCCGCAACGGCACCATCCGCACCATCTATCACGACCGCATCACCGACCGCTGGTACGAGCAGGCCTATTAACCATCCCGCCTCCATGCCCGGTCATCCTGAGCGGAGCAAAGGCTCGGGATGACATGGCTTCTTTGCGTTGAGGAAGGAAACGATCGTACAGGAATCGCGGACAACCAACAGGGACCCTCATGGGCGGTCCATCGCCCCTGGAAACGAATGGCCTATACCGAGCTCCACCTCCACACCGCATTTTCCTTCCTGGACGGCGCATCCCTTCCCGAGGAGATGATCGCCCAAGCCGTCGCGTACGGCTACGAATCGCTCGCCATCACCGACCACGATGGTCTCTATGGCGCCATGGAGTTCGCCCAGGCCGCGAAAAGCGCCGGCATCACCCCCATCACCGGCGCCGAGATCACCCTCGACGACGGATCGCATCTCACCCTGCTCGCGGAAACCCGTGCCGGCTATGGCAATCTCTGCCGCCTCATCACCGACAGCAAGCACGGCCGCCCCCCTGCCCCCGTGCCCTTGCCCACACAATCCTCGATCGGCACAGATCCCGTACAGGCGGCCCTTGTGGCCGACTCCTTGTCAGCTATCAACACGCTCACTACCTCCGACCTCGCCACCTACGCCAATGGCCTCATCCTCCTCACCGGCTGCCGTCACAGCCAGCTCGCCCGGGCCATCGATGAAGGCCGCCTGGTCGACGCCGAAACCATCCTTCGCGCCTACATCGACTGGTTCGGCCGCGACAACGTGATCGTCGAGCTCCAGCAGAATTTCGTTTACGGCGATACGCACCGCATCCGGGCCCTCGTCGCCCTCGCCGACCGCCTAGGGGTCCGCTACGCCGCGACCGGCAACGTCCACTACCACGTCCAGGACCGCCATCGCCTGCAGGACGTCGTCGTCGCGATCGCCAACCGCGCCACGCTCGATACGTCGCACCGCGAGCGCCGCCCGAACGCGCAGTTCCACCTCCGCCGCCCGGAAGAAATGGAGGCGCTCTTCGCCGCCTACCCGGAAGCGATCCGCACGACGGAGATCGTCGCGGAACGCTGCGCCGGGTTCGACCTCACGCGGGACCTGCGGTACGAGTTCCCCGACTACGACACCATCACCGGAGAATCCCCCGACGACCACCTTGCTCGCACCTGCTGGGAGTCCTTCGGGGAGCGGTATCCGCATCCATCGCACGAGAAGTACGACAAGGCCCGCGCCCAGCTCCAGGAAGAGCTCCGACTCATCAAGCGCCACAACCTCGCCGGCTTCTTCCTCCTCTACCGCGACCTGCTCAATCTCGCGCGGGATGTCGCCGCCGAGATCCGGGGTCATGAGGCAGCCGGCTCACGCGCCTTCCTGCCGCCGGGGCGTGGCCGTGGCTCCGCCGTCAGCTCCATCGTCTGTTACCTCATCGGGCTCTCGCCGGTCGATCCGCTCGCGCACGATCTCTACGTCGGCCGCTTCCTCAACGAGGAGCTGCCCTCCGTGCCGGATATCGACCTCGACTTCCCGCGCGAGATCCGCGAGCGCATGATCGAGCGCGTCTACGAGGTCTACGGCGCAGACAAGGTCGCCCTCGTCTGCGCCTTCTCGACCTATCGTCTTCGCAGCGCCGTCCGCGACGTCGGCAAGACGCTCGGCCTTCCCCTGCCCGACCTCGACCGTATCGCCAAGCTCAGCGAGCCGCGCAACGCCGGCGATCTCGAGCAGGAGCTGGATCGCCTGCCGGAGTACGCTGCCCGCAAGAACGCGCCGCCGTGGTCCTACCTCATCGACATCGCGAAGCAGCTCGCCGGCTTCCCGCGCCACGTCACCCAGCACGTCGGCGGCATGGTCATCTCCGCCAATCCGCTCAACGAGATGATCCCGATCCAGCCAGCCGCGATGGATGGCCGCTACATCTGCCAGTGGGACAAGGACTCCTGCGAGGATGCCCGCCTCATCAAGATCGACTTCCTCGCCCTCGGCATGCTCTCGCTCGTCGAGGAGGCGCTGGACCTGATCGACGCCAATGGACGCCCCCCGGTGGACCTCAGCCGCATCGACTTCAACGACCCCGAAGTCTTTCGCATGATCCAGGAGGGGGATACGGTTGGCGTGTTCCAGGTCGAGAGCCGGGCCCAGATCCAGATGATCCGCCGCACGAAGCCCGAGACGCTGGACGACCTCGTCGTCCAGGTGGCCATCGTCCGCCCCGGCCCGATTGTCGGTGGCGCCGTCACGCCCTTCGTGGAGCGTCGCACCAACCCCTCCTTCGAACCCTTCTACGACCATCCAAGGCTGGAGCCGATCCTGCAGGAAACACTCGGCGTCATCCTCTACCAGGAACAGGTCATCCAGGTCGCCGAAGCCATCGCCGGCTTCACGCCCGGCCAGGCCGACCAGCTGCGCCGCGCCATGACCCGCAAGCGCTCGCACGAGGCGATGGAGTCCATCCGGGCCGAGTTCATCGAGGGCGCCATTGACGAAGGTATCGACGGCCAGCTCGCCAACCAGATCTTCGACAAGCTCGCCGGATTCGCGGACTATGGCTTCCCGAAAAGCCACGCCGCCGCGTTCGGGCTCCTCGCCTACCAGTCATGCTGGCTGAAGCGCTACTACCCGGCGGAGTTCCTCTGCGCGTTGCTCAACAACCAGCCGATGGGCTTCTACGCGCCGCACGTCCTCATCAACGACGCCCGGCGTCGCGGCATTCGTGTCCTTCGGCCAGACGTCAACAAGAGCAACCTCGAATGCACCGTCGAGGGTCGCCGTACCGTCCGCATCGGCCTCTCCTTCATCAAGGGCATTTCGGAGGAGGCCGCCATCCGCATCGCCGCCGAGCGCCAGCGAAACGGCGAGTACCGCTCCATTGCCGACCTCATCCGCCGCGTCCCGCTGCGCCCGGACGCGCAGGAGAACCTCATTGCCGCCGGTGCATACGACTGCTTCGGGCTCCAGCGCCGCGAGATGCTCTGGCAAATCGGCCTCTTCATCGCGCCGAAGGGCTTCCGCGACAAGAAGACGCGCGCCCACCGAGGCCACCAGCTCCCGCTCGCCCTGCCCACCCAGCAGGATCATGTCGAGCTCCCGCGCACCACCCTCTGGGAGCGCATGACGGACGAATACCGCGTGCTGGGCATGTCCGTCCTGCATCACCCCATCGGTCTGCTGCGCCAGCGCCTGCCGGACGGCATGGTCTCCAGCA
>Ga0182741_1000288_pt1 | contig 77943 bp, 72 predicted proteins | sample eDN5th37CBELigOP_FD_128874 | JGI IMG/M metagenome (GOLD analysis project Ga0182741, IMG submission 128874) | Enriched Organic Plus compost microbial communities from Emeryville, California, USA - eDNA 5th pass 37_C BE-Lig OP (version 2) (version 2) ...
CATGCACCGTGGGCACTGACCGATCTGGGCCTGCGCGCCATCGTCAGCAGCGAGATTGCCGACATCTTCCGCAACAACAGCCTGAAGAACGGCCTGCTGCCGGTGGTGCTGCCCGAAGCGGACGTGCAGGCATTGATGGAGCGCCCGGACGACGAATTGGTCATCGACGTCGCCGCGCGCGAACTGCGTACCCCGGACGGACGCGTGCACGCCTTTCCGCTGGATGCCTTCGCCCAGACCTGCCTGATCGAGGGCGTCGACGAAATGGGCTACCTGCTGGCCCGCCAGGCCGATATCGAACACTACGAGGAAACCCGCCATGCGCGCTGAAATCGCCGTCCTGCCCGGCGACGGCATCGGCCCGGAAGTCACCGCCGCCGCCGTCTCCGTCCTGCGTACCGTGGCACGCCGCCACGGCCACGACTTCACCTTCAACGAGCACGACATCGGTGGCATCGCCATCGACCGCCACAACGATCCGCTGCCGGCCGCCACCCTGCGCGCCTGCCAGCAGGCCGACGCGGTGTTGCTGGGCGCGGTGGGCGGGCCCAGGTGGTCCGACCCCAATGCGAAGGTCCGCCCGGAACAGGGCCTGCTGGCGCTGCGCCGCGGCCTGGGCCTGTTCGCCAACCTGCGCCCGGTCCGGCCGCATCCGGCCGCGCTGAACGCCTCGCCGATCAAGCCGCACCTGTTGACCGGCGTGGACATCATGGTCGTGCGCGAACTGACCGGCGGCATCTATTTCGGCGACAAGACCCGCGACGAGCGCGGCGCCAGCGATCTGTGCAGCTACAGCGTCACCGAGATCGAGCGGGTGGTGCGCAGCGCCTTCCGCCTGGCCCGCCAGCGCCGCGGTTACCTGGTGTCGGTGGACAAGGCCAACGTACTGGAAACCTCGCGCCTGTGGCGGGACGTCACCGCGCGCATCGGCCGCGAGGAATTCGCCGACGTGAAACTGGAACATATGCTGGTCGACGCCATGGCCATGCATCTGCTGTCCCGCCCGCGCGAGTACGACGTGATCGTCACCGAGAACATGTTCGGCGACATCCTGACCGACGAGGCGTCGATGCTGGCCGGTTCGCTGGGCCTGCTGCCCTCCGCCTCGCTGGGCGACGGCAAGGTCGGGCTGTACGAACCCATCCACGGTTCCGCTCCCGACATCGCCGGCAAGGGCGTCGCCAACCCCTATGCCACCATCCTCAGCTGCGCCATGCTGCTGCGCCATTCGCTGGGTCTGGACGAGGAGGCTGATTGCATCGAACGCGCCGTCGACGGCGCGCTGAATGCACAGGTATTCACCAACGATCTGGCGGCCGGCGGCCGCGGCGTCTCCACCCAGGCCGCCACGCAGGCAGTGATCGAACAGTTGTCCGAACATTGTTACGTCGCCGAACTCAGGGATTGAGTCCGCTCTCTCTGACGGGCGGGCTCCGGCCCGCTTTTTTTTGCCCGGTCGCCCGCGCTCCGTCGCTTGCAGGCCCGGCGCGGAGCGGCCATAGCCCGTCGGCCTTTTGGGGACGCGGACATGGCACCGGACAGGAAGCAACGCTTGAAACTGGTCGTCTCCACCCTGCTGGTCACCCTGTGGGGCGTCGGCGCAATCGAGGAATGGCCAGTGCTGGGCGGAGCGCTTCCGCTCGTCCTGGTCTTCCTGATCGACTCGCAGGCGGCTGTCGCCGACCGTGCCGGCTTCCGCGCCAGCGACCTGATGCAACCGCGGCTGATCCCCCTCTTCGCCCTGCTGTTCATCGGCGTGTTCTATCTCGCGGCGAAGTACGGTTTTCCGGACATCGGGCTCGTTCACGTCTGGCGGGGGTGGCTCGTGATTCCGCTGTGCGCCGTCCTGCTGGCGCACCTCGTCCTCCAGCCCGCACCGGAACCGGCAGGCGATGGCCAACCTGCGTCCGATTCCGTCGACTGATGCGCATCGGGTAGCTCCTCCGCCGTAGGACGTCGCACCGATTTCCGCGGCCACTACAATGCCGGCATGAAGACCATCGGAATGCTCGGCGGCATGAGCTGGGAATCCACCGTGCCCTATTACCGCCTGATCAACCAGCGCGTGCAGGAGCGGCTCGGCGGGCTGCATTCGGCGCGATTGCTGCTCTACAGCGTGGATTTCCAGGAGATCGAACAACTCCAGCACGCCGGCGAATGGGGGCGTGCGGGCGAGTTGCTGGCGGATGCGGCCCGGCGCCTGCGGGGCGCGGGCGCGGATTTCCTGGTGATCTGCACCAACACGATGCACAAGGTCGCGCCCGCGGTCGAAGCCGCGACGGCACTGCCATTGCTGCATATTGCCGATCCCACGGCCCGCGCCATCGTCTCGGAAGGTTTCCGTCGCGTCGGCCTCCTGGGTACGCGCTTCACGATGGAAGAAGATTTCTATCGTGCGCGCCTGCAGCGGGAACACGGGCTGGACGTGGTCGTTCCCGATGCCGGCGATCGCCTCGAGGTCCACCGCATCATCTACGACGAACTCTGCCAGGGCGTCGTCGACGAGGGGTCGCGAGGCGTCTATCGCGGCGTCATCGCGCGCCTGGTGGCGCGTGGCGCGGAAGCGGTAGTCCTGGGGTGCACGGAGATCTCGCTGCTGGTGGGGCGTGGCGATTCCCGCGTCCCGTTGTTCGACACGACCGCGCTGCACGCCCGGGCGGCGGCCGACTTCGCCCTGGACGATTGACCGCTGCGGGCATGCGCAAGGTACTTTTCATCTGCAGCCAGAACCGGCTGCGCAGTCCGACCGCCGAACAGGTGTTCGCCGACTGGCCCGGCGTGGAAACCGCTTCGGCCGGCCTGAACAACGACGCGGAAAACCCGCTCACGCCCGAGCTGCTGGCCTGGGCGGATCTGGTGTTCGTCATGGAACGCATGCATCGCAACAAACTGTCGGCGCGCTTCCGCCGGCACCTGGGGCGCCAGCGGGTCATCTGCCTCGACATCCCCGACGAGTACGACTACATGGATCCCGCCCTCGTCGCGCTGCTGCGCGCCAAGGTACCGCGGCACCTGCCGTAATCGGGCGTGGGGCACCGCGGAAAAAGATCATGGCGATGGATCGACGTCCGTCGCCGTGGCACCACGCCGACGAATCGTCAGACCGCGTCGCCTTCCTCCGGCTTGACCTTGAACCACGCCGCGTACAGCGCCGGCAGGAACAACAGGGTCAGCAACGTGGCCACGGTCAGGCCCCCCATGATCGCCACCGCCATCGGTCCGAAGAACGCGCTGCGCGACAGCGGAATCATCGCCAGCACGGCGGCCAGCGCGGTCAGCACGATCGGGCGGAACCGGCGCACCGTGGCGTCGATGATCGCGTGCCAGCGGTCATGCCCTGCATCGATGTCCTGCTGGATCTGGTCTACCAGGATCACCGAATTGCGCATGATCATGCCGGCCAGCGCGATGGTGCCGAGCATGGCGACGAAACCGAACGGAACGCGGAAGATCAGCAGCGCCAGGGTCACGCCGATCAGGCCGAGCGGCGCGGTCAGCGCCACCAGCGCCATCCGCGGGAAACTGCGCAGTTGCAGCATCAGCAGGGTCGCCACCACCAGCAGGAACAGCGGCATGCCGGCGTTGATGGAGTTCTGGCCCCGCGCGGAATCCTCGACGGTGCCGCCGGTCTCCAGCAGATAACCTTCCGGCAAGGCCTTGCGGATGTCTTCCAGGGTCGGCTGGATCTGTGCCACCACGGTCGGCGGCGTCAGTTCGTCGGTGTTGAGGTCGGCACGCACGGTCACCGTCGGCAGGCGGTTGCGGTGCCAGATGATGCCGTCCTCGAATGCGTATTCAAGGTTGGCGATCTGCGACAGCGGCACGCTGCCGCCGTTGCTGGTCGGTACCGCCAGGCTGCCGACCAGATCCATGCGCGCGCGCTCCTGTTCCGGCCCGCGCAGCAGGATCTCGATCAGCTCGTTGCCTTCCCGGTAGGTGCTGACGTGCAGGCCTGACAGCGAACTGGTCAGGAAGTGCGACACCTGCGCGGTGCTCACGCCCAGCGCGCGCGCGCGATCCTGATCGATCACCAGGCGCACGATCTTGCTGGGTTCGTCCCAATCTAGGTTGACGTTGGCGACATGCGGGTTCGCGCGCACCTTGTCGGCCACCTGGCGCGCCAGCGCCTGCACGCGCTCGATGTGCTCGCCGGAAACGCGGAACTGGACCGGATACCCGACCGGCGGTCCGTTTTCCAGGCGGGTCACGCGGAACTGCAATTGCGGGAACCGCGGTGCCACCTCCTCGATCAGCCACTTGCGGGTCGCCTCGCGCGACTCGATGTCCTCGGCGAGCACCACGAACTGCGAGAAGTTGGCCTGCGGCAACTGCTGATCCAGCGGCAGGTAGAAGCGCGGCGAACCGGTGCCGATATACGCCACGTAATTCTGGATGCCGTCACGCGTGGCCAGCAGTTTCTCCAGCTGGCGCGCCTGCGCGTCGGTGGACTTGAGCGAACTGCCTTCGGCCAGTTCCAGATCCACCATCAACTCCGGGCGCACCGAATCGGGGAAGAACTGCTGCGGTATGAAACGGAACATGACGATCGACAGCACGAACGCCAGCGCGGTCACCCCAATCACCAGCCAGCGATGCCGCAGGCAGGCGTCCAGCAGCCTGCGGAACTTCTGGTAGAACGGGCGCTGGTAAGGGTCGTGTTCGTGCGCGTCGTGCGGCGCCGGTTCCAGCCAGCCGGCCAGGGCCGGATGGCGATCCGCCAGCCGCGCGCGCAGAGCGTGCCAGCGCGCGGCCGGCGAACCCGGCTTCGGCGGACGCGGCTGGTCCAGATCCGGCAGCATCTTGTCGCCGAGGTAGGGAATGAACAGCACCGCCGCGATCCACGACACCACCAGCGCGATCGTCACCACCTGGAACAGGGATCGCGTGTACTCGCCGGTGCTGGAGGCCGCCGTCGCGATCGGCAGGAATCCCGCCGCGGTGACCAGGGTGCCGGTCAGCATCGGGAACGCGGTCGATTCGTAGGCAAAACTCGCCGCTTTCAACCGGTCGTAGCCCTGCTCCATCTTGATGGCCATCATCTCCACCGCGATGATGGCGTCGTCCACCAGCAGGCCCAGCGCCAGCACCAGCGCGCCCAGCGAGATCTTGTGCAGGCCGATGCCGAAATAGTGCATCACCGCGAAGGTCATCGCCAGCACGAGCGGGATCGAGACCGCCACCACCAGGCCGGTGCGCAGGCCGAGCGAGAAGAAGCTGACCACCAGCACGATGACCACCGCCTCGGTCAACACGCGCACGAACTCGCCGACCGACTCCTCCACCGCGTGCGGCTGGTCGGACACCTTGCGCAGCTGCATGCCGATCGGCAGGGTCTTCTGCAGGCGCTGGAATTCGTGCTCCAGCGTGTCGCCGAGCTTGAGGATGTCGCCGCCGTCCTTCATCGCCACCGCGATGCCGATGGCGTCCTCGCCGATGAAACGCATCCGGGGCGCGGACGGATCCGCGAACCCGCGGCGCACCTCGGCGATGTCGCCGAGCCGAACCGTGCGGCCGCCGGCATGGATCGGGAATGCGCGGATTTCCTCGACCGAGCTGAATTCGCCGCTCACCCGCAACTGCACGCGATCGGTCGGCGTCTCGAAGAAGCCGGCCGGCGTCATCGCATTCTGTTCGTCGAGCGCCTGCTGCACGGCGGTCAGCGGGATGCCCAGCGTGGCCAGCTTGGTGTTGGACAACTCGATCCAGATCTTCTCGTCCTGCAGGCCGACCAGTTCCACCTTGCCGACGTCGGGCACGCGCTGCAGTTCCAGTTGGATGCGGTCGGCATAGTCCTTCATCACCGCATAGTCGAAGCCCGGCCCGGTCAGCGCGTAGATGTTGCCGAACGTGTCGCCGAACTCGTCGTTGAAGAACGGCCCGACCACGCCTTCCGGCAAGGTGTAGCGGATATCGCCGACCTTCTTGCGGATCTGGTACCAGAGTTCGGGGATGTCCCTGGACTTGAGCGAATCCCGGGCCATGAAGATGACCTGCGATTCGCCGGCACGCGAATACGAGCGGATGAACTCGTATTTGCCGGTGGTCATCAGCGCCTTTTCGATGCGCTCGGTGACCTGTTTGGACACTTCGTCCGCGGTCGCGCCCGGCCATACCGTGCGCACCACCATCGCCTTGAAGGTGAACGGCGGGTCCTCGGACTGGCCGAGATGCCGGTACGACCATGCGCCGATCAACGCGAGCACGATCATCGCGAACAACACCAGCGAGCGATTGGTCAGCGCCCACTCGGAGACATTGAAACGGCGCATGATCAGCGGCTCCTTTCGACGGACGCGACGCGAAACGGCCGCGCCGGCGCGCGCCCCCTCCTGATCGTCGCGTTCATCGGCGTGCTTCCCTGGCGGGCAGCGCCAGTACCGGACGGTTGTCGCGATCCACCGGCAGGACCGTCACGCCCTCGCGCAGCAGATGCCCGCCACCGGCCACGACCCAGTCGGTCGCGGCGACGCCCGACAGCACCGGAACCTCGGTGTCGCCATAGGCGCCCAGGCGCACCGGGCGAAGGGCGACCTTGCCGGTCTTGGGGTCCACGACCCAGACGGCGGTGCCGCCCTGTCCGCCGCGCTGCACGGCGGACAACGGAAGTTTCAGTGCCGCCTTGGTGCCGTTTTCCTGCACGTAGACGCGCGCGCTCTGGCCCAGTTCGACCGCGTTGACCGCCTCGCCGACCAGGCTGACCCGCGCGGCGTAAGTGCGGGTCTGCGGATCCGCCGCCGGGGCGATCTCGCGGATCGTGCCGGGCAACCGTTCACCGGGCGCGTTCCACAGTTCCACCAGTACCGGCTGGTCGACGCGGAAATCGCGGATGCGGTTTTCGGGCAGCCCGATCGCCACTTCGCGTCCGCCATCGGCGGCCAACGTGTAGATCGTCTGGCCGGCCGCGACCACTTGCCCGGCTTCGGCCTGGCGGCTGGCGATCACGCCGTCGCGCGGTGCGCGCAGTTGCGAATAGCCGGCCTGGTTGCGCATCACTTCCATCTGGGCGCGGGCGGCGCGCGCGCGGCCTTCGGCCGCCTTGTATGCGGCGACCTGCCCGTCGTAGGCGGAACGGCTGACCACCGCCTGCTCCACCAGCTTCGCGTAGCGATCGCGGTCGCCGCGGGTGCGGGCGAGTTCGGCTTCGGCCGCCGCCAGTTCGGCGCGCGCGGCCTGTTCCTGCAGGCCGAAATCGCCCGCGTCCAGCACCGCCAGCACTTCGCCACGGCGGACCCGGGCACCGGCATCCACGTTGCGCCGGATCAGATTCCCGCCCACCCGGAACGACAACGGACTTTCTTCCCGTGCCCGCACCTCGCCGGCGTAGGCGGTCAGCGCGGCCTCGACGCCGCCGGAGGGATGTACCACCATCGCCGGGCGGGGGGGTTCCGCGGTTTCCCCGCCGTCCCCGCAGGCCGACAGTGCCAATCCGAGGAACAGACCCATACCGATCCCGCGCAAGCCGTGCCCGTGCATGGCGACTCCGTTGTCATTCAGCAATTAATGGACTTGCCGGTATAGTATAAATATCGAACCGAGTAGTCTAGTATTGCCGAATGGCCAGCCCCGTTCCTCCCGCCAGCCGCCGCCCAGCCGCCAAGCCCGCTCCCGGACCGGGGCGTCCCAAGGATCTCGGCAAGCGCGCCGCCATCCTGGATGCCGCCAAGCGGCTGTTCGCCCGCGAGGGTTTCGGCGGCACTTCCATGGATCAGATTGCCGCGGAAGCCGGCGTGTCCAAGCTGACCGTATACAGCCATTTCGGTGACAAGGAGGCCTTGTTCACCGAGGCGGTGCGGGCCAAATGCGAGGAGATGCTGCCCGACGATCTGTTCCAGATCGAACTGGAAGGGCCGTTGCGCGACCAGCTCCGGGCCATCGCCCAGGCCTTTTTCGCGCTGATCAGCAGCGACGAGGCGATCAGCACGCAGCGGATGATGATGGTGCCCGGCAACATCGACGACAACCTGAAGCAGGTCTTCTGGCAGGCCGGTCCGCAACGGACCCACGATGCCTTCGCCGCCCTGCTGCAGGCGCGGGTGGATGCGGGGGAACTGGAGATCCCGGACGTTCCCCGCGCCGCCGAGCAGTTCTTCACCCTGATCAAGGGCGATTTGCATGGACGCATGATGTGCGGCTTCGGCGAGCGGCCGGGCCGGGGCGACGTGGCGAGCCACCTCGATGCCAGCGTGGACCTGTTCCTGCGGGCGTATGGCAAGCGCTAGGCCCGCGCCGCGGATTACCGACGGAGGTCGCGATGACTTCCGGCACTGCGCCGTGGGGGGACCAGCCGCGATCCTTCCCGAGCGCGACCGGAGCCGTCCCGGTAAAATGCTCGGCCCAGTCCCACGCGCCGGATGACTTCCCCCATGACGATCGATTATTCCCTCGCCCGCGAAAACATGGTCGAACAGCAGGTACGTCCCTGGGACGTGCTGGAAGTTCGCGTGCTGGACGTGCTGGCCACGCTGCCGCGCGAGGCTTTCGTGCCGGAAATCCACCGCGCGCTGGCCTATGCGGATCTGGAAATCCCGCTGGGCCACGGCCAGAAGATGATGAAGCCGGTGATCGAGGGCCGCGCCCTGCAGGCCCTGGACGTCCAGTCCGATGAGGAAGTGCTGGAGATCGGCACCGGCAGCGGTTATCTGGCGGCCTGCCTGGGTGCGCTGGCGCGCGACGTGGTGAGCCTGGAAATCCAGCCCGAACTGGCCGCCGCCGCGCGCGAGCGCCTGGATCGCACCGGGCTGGGCAACAACGTCCGCATCGAAACCGCGGACGCGCTGCACTACGTGACCGATCGCCGCTTCGACGCGATCTGCGTGACCGGCGCGGTCGAAAGCATCCCGGCGCGCTTCCTGGAATGGTTGCGCCCGGGCGGTCGCCTGTTCGTGGTCCGCGGGCAATCACCGGTGATGGAAGCCGTGCTGTACCACGCCGATGTCAACGGCGCCCGCGTCGAATCGTTGTTCGAAACCGACCTCGCCTACCTTGCCGGTGCCGCCCCGGCGCCGAAGTTCGTCTTCTAAGGATAAAAAAAGGAATCCGCATGAGCCGTCGCCCCCTCGTACTCGCGCTCGCCCTTGCCCTGCCGGTTGGCGCCAGCGCCACCGATCTGCTCCAGACCTTCGATCTGGCGCGGGCCGGCGATACCCAGCTGTCGATCGCCGAATCCAATACGCTGAACACCAAGGAAGGCAAGGTGCAGGCGCGTGCCGCGTTGTTGCCGCAGCTCGACGGTTCGGTCGGTTACGAGCGCAACCACAGCAGTCGTCCGGGTGGCATCCAGACGGATGCGCAGGGCAATGTCTACAACATCGGCGACACCAAGGGCCGCACCTACGGCGCCACGCTGAGCCAGTCCATCTTCGACTGGAGCCGCATCGCCAACCTGCGCGCCGAACGCGCCAACAGCACGGCCGCCGACTACAGCCTCAACTCGTCGAACCAGGAGCTGATCACCCGCACGTCGGCCGCGTACTTCGACGTCCTGATTGCCATCGAATCGCTGGCCGCCGCCCAGACCAACGAAGCGGCCGCCAAGAAGCAGTTCGACTACACCCAGAAGCGGCTGGAAGTCGGCCTGGCACCGATCACCGACGTGCATGAAGCGCGCGCGCAGTACGACAGCGCCCGCGCCAACACCATCCTGAACCGCAACGCCCTGGATGACGCCTATCGCGCCCTCACCGAACTCACCGGCCAGCCGGTGAGCAACCTGCAGGGCCTGCCGGACGATTTCCGCCCCGAGCTGCCGGCCGAGCAGTCGGCGCAGGGCTGGGTGGATCGCGCGGTCGAACAGAATCCGGCGCTGAAGGCCGCCGAGTTCCAGAAGCAGGCGGCCGACTTCGGCGTGTCCAGCGCGCGCGCCGGCCACTATCCGACCCTCAGCTTCCGCGGCACCTACACCAACGGCGCCGATTGGGATTCCGCGCACGGCCCCGGCAGCCCCGGCATCTCGCGCGAGAGCGAGGGTTACGGCTGGGGCATCACGCTGAACGTGCCGCTGTTCGCCGGCGGCGCCACCCAGTCGCGCGTGCGCCAGGCCCTGGCCCAGCGCGATATCGCCGACGATACCGTCGAACAGACCAAGCGCGCCCTGGTCCGCAACACCAGCAACGTCTACCAGGCGCTGGTGGCGGGCGTGAGCGAGGTCGAGGCACGCCGCCTGGCAGTGGTGTCGGCGCAGAGCGCGTACGACGCTTCCGAAGTCGGCCTGGAAGTCGGTACCCGCACCGTGCTGGACGTGTTGCAGAACCAGCGCACGCTGTTCCAGGCGCAGGTCGAATATGCCCGTGCCAAGTACCAGTACCTGCAGAACCGGCTGCTGCTGGAACAGGCTGCCGGCACGCTGGATCGCGGCGACGTCGAAGATGTGAACCGCCTGCTGACCGTGGCTGCCGAAGCCCGCCTGGCGCCGGCCACGACCACCAACTGATCCATTCGATCACGAGCGAAAAACGGCGGGCCCAGGCCCGCCGTTTTTTTTCGTTCCGCCGCGTCAGCCGATGACGCCCTGCGCGCGCAAGTCGGCGATTTCCGCGGATGACCAACCGAATTCGCCCAATACTTCATCGGTGTGCTGCCCGAGCGTCGGCGGCGCGTTCCGATAGCGCACCGGGGTCGCGGAGAGCCGGAGCGGACTGGCCACCAGCGGCAGCGCATCCCGATCCGGATGATCGACGGCGACCTGCATGCCGCGGGCGCGCACCTGGGGATCCGCGAACACTTCGTCGATCCCGTTGACCGGACTGCAGGGAATGCCGGCCGCCTCCAGCGTCGCCAGCCAATCCCGGCGTTCACGCCCGCGCATCACCGCCGCGATCAGGGGCACCAGCAGGTCGCGGTTGCGCACCCGATCGGCATTGCGCGCGAAACGCGCGTCGTCGGCCCATGCCGCATGTCCGGCGAGGGCGCAGAACCGCGCGAACTGCGCATCGTTGCCGATCGCGAGGATGACGTGGCCGTCGGCGGCCTCGAACGCCTGGTAGGGCACGATGCTGGGGTGGCCGTTGCCCATCCGGCGCGGAACGGTTTCGCCGACCAGATACTGGCTGCCCAGGTTGGCCAGCATCGCCACCTGCGCATCGAGCAGGGCCATGTCGATGACCTGCCCTTCCCCGGTGGCGTCGCGATGGCGCAACGCCGCGAGGATGGCGACCGTGGCGTACATGCCGGTGAACAGATCGGCGACCGCCACGCCGACTTTCTGCGGGCCTGCGCCGGGCACGCCGTCCCGCTCGCCGGTCACGCTCATCAATCCGCCCAGGCCCTGCACGGCGAAATCGTAGCCGGGACGACACGCATGGGGACCGGTCTGCCCGTAGCCGGTGATCGAACAGTAGATCAGGCGCGGGTCGGCGGCACGCAGGCGCGCGGCGTCCAGCCCGTAGCGCGCCATGTCGCCCACCTTGAAGTTCTCCACCACCACGTCGCACCCGCGCGCCAGCCGGCGGATCAGGGCCTGTCCCGCCGGCGATGCCAGATCGACCGCGAGCGAGCGCTTGTTGCGATTGGCGCACAGGTAATAGGCGGACTCGCCCGTTTCCCGTCCCTCGCGATCACGCAGGAACGGCGGTCCCCAGCCGCGGGTGTCGTCGCCGCGGCCGGGCCGCTCGATCTTGATCACGTCCGCGCCCAGGTCCGCCAGGGTCTGGGTGCACCAGGGACCGGCGAGCACCCGCGACAGATCCAGCACGCGCACGCCGGCCAGGGATTGAGGCAGGGAAGCGGCGTCCACGCCTCAATCCACGGCTGGCGGCAGGTCGGGCGCGATCATCGCCAGCGTGCGTGCCAGCGCGCCGCGGCCGTGTTCGACCAACGCGCGACCGTTGTCGGCCATGCGCCTGCGTTCCACCGGATCGGCGAGCAGGCGCTCCAGGCCGGTCGCCACCGCCGGCGCGTCCTGGCCCACGATCACCGCGCCGGCTTCCTTGAGCAGCTTGGTGATCTCGACGAAGTTGTGCAGATGCGGACCGGTCACCGCCGGTGTTCCCACCGCCGCCGGCTCCAGCAGATTGTGGCCGCCGATCGGCTGCAGGCTCCCGCCGACGAAGGCGACGTCGGCGCAGGCGTAGAACGAAGACAGCTCGCCCAGCGTGTCGATCACGAACACGTCGGTGTCGGCGCCGGGCCAGCGCTGGCCGCGACGGGTGGCGGTGCGCAGGCCCGCCGCTTCGGCGGCTTCCTGCACCCGCGCGAAGCGCTCCGGATGACGCGGCGCCCACAGCAGCAGCAAGGCGGGCCACTGCCGTCGCAACTGGCGATGGATGGCGAGCACGGCAGGCTCCTCGTCCTCGTGCGTGCTCGCCGCGATCCAGACCGGACGCTGGCCGACGTTCTCGCGGAATCCGGCCACGAACGCATCCAGGCCTTCCGGCACGCGCACGTCGAACTTGAGATTGCCGATGTCGCGCACCTGTTCCGGATCCGCACCCAGCACCACGAAGCGGCGGGCATCGGCCTCGGATTGCGCGGCGACCCGCCGCAGCGTGCGCAGCGTGCGCGAGATCAGCGGCCGCAGCACGCTGTAGCCGCGCAGCGAACGCGCCGACAGGCGACCGTTGAGGATGTAAGTGGGAACGTGCCGGTCCTGGCAACCGAACAGCAGGTTGGGCCAGAGCTCGGTCTCCATCACCAGGCCGATGGCCGGGCGGTAGTGATCGAGGAAGCGCCCGACCGCACCCGGCAGATCGTACGGCGCATAGACGTGTTCGACGCTGTCGCCCCACAGCGCCGCGACCCGTGCCGAACCGGTCGGGGTGATGGTGGTGACCACCCAGCGCAGGTCCGGCCGCGCGCGGCGCAGCGCCTCCACCACCGGCGCGGCGGCGTTGACCTCGCCCACCGATACCGCGTGCAGCCAGATGTCGGCTGGCCCAGGCTTGCGTTCATAGCGGCCGAAGCGCTCGTTCCAGCGCTGGAAATACTCGGCGAAGCGGAAGCCGCGCCAGATCAGGTGATACACGGTGACCGGCGTCAACAGGTACAGCGCGCCCGAGTACAGGCCACGCAACAAACGCTCGGTGAAGTCCTTCCGCATCGGGAAAGGATAGGTAAGACGCTAGAATTAAGCCATGCCCGCCCCGCAGATGCCTCCCCGTCCCCCGTTCTCCCCGCGCCTCTGGCTGAAGTGGCTCGGCCTGGCCGTCATGGTGGCCGGCGCATGGTTGCCCTGGCCGGTGCAGCGCGGACTGGGCGGATTCATCGGCAAGCTGGCGCCCTATCTGGCGCCGTCCCGGCGGCGCGCGGCGGAGGTCAACCTGGCCCTGTGTTTCCCGCAGATGGACGAAGCCGATCGGCAGGCGCTGCTGAAGGACAGTTTCCAGGCGCTGGGCGTGGGGCTGTTCGAATTCGCGCGCGCGTGGTGGGGCTCGATCGCGCCGATGCGGCGCGAGGTGGTCATCGAGGGCCTGGAGCATCTGCAGACGCTGCGCGCGCAGGGCCGGGGCGTGCTGATGGTGTCCGGCCACTTCATGACCCTGGAGATGTGCGGGCGCTTGATCTGCGACCACATCGAACTCGCCGGCATGTACCGCCGCCACCGCAATCCGGTGTTCGAATGGGCGGTCAAGCGCGGCCGGCTGCGTTACGCCACCCACATGTTCACCAATGACGAAATCCGCGGCGCGGTCCGCCATCTCAAACAGGGTGGCTTTCTCTGGTACGCGCCGGACCAGGACATGCGGGGCAAGGACACGGTCTTCGCGCCCTTCTTCGGCGTGCCGGCGGCCACCATCACCGCCACCCACCAGCTCGCGCGCCTGACCGGTTGCGCGGTGGTGCCGTTCTTCCATCGCCGCGAAGGCGGCCGCTACATCCTGCGGGTGGCGCCGCCGCTGGAGGATTTCCCGACCCAGGACGCGGTGGCCGACAGCACCCGCATCAACGCACGGATCGAAGCGATGGTGCGGGAGGCGCCCGCGCAGTACCTGTGGATCCACCGCCGCTTCAAGCGCCAGCCCGAAGGACGCAGCAAGCTTTACGACTGACTCAGGGCGCGGCGGTCGGGGCGTCGCCTTCGCGGGCCAGCAGGCTGCCCGTATAGAGCGCCGCCAGCAACAGGGTCAGGCCGCCCCAGAATGTCGAATAGAACGCCAGGTGGGTATTGAACGGGAACACCGTCACCGCCAGGGCGAGCATCGCGGGTCGCGCGCGTTCCTTCGCCTGCGGCGTCGCGTAACGCCAGGCGCGCCAGGCCAGCGCGGCGCCGGCCAGCCACAACAGCAATCCGATGACGCCGGTTTCGCTCAACAGTTCCAGCACCAGTTGATGGGCATGCAGCGCCGGTCCCTCGCCCCACGCCGGGCGCGCGCCCTGCAACGGATCGCAGTGCGGGAACGCCTTGCGGAAACCGCGCACGCCGACGCCGTTGACCGGCTGTTCCTTGACCATGCACCAGGCCGCGCCCCAGATCTGGGTGCGCCCCGACAGCGCCATGTCCATGCCGTCCTCATCGGCGGCCAGCGCATGACTGGTGCGATCCAGGCGTTCGCGCAGCTGCGGCGACGCCACGCCCAGCGCGACCAGGGCCAGCGCGCCGAAGGCGAACACCATCAGCAGGCGCTTCCAGCCCAGCAGCGGCAGGCCGGAGAAGATCAGCACCAGCGCATACGTGATCCACGCCGCGCGTGCGCCCGCCAGAATGATCACCACGCCCACCGCCGCGGCGGCCAGGATCCAGCCGAAGGTTCCGAGTTTCCGTCCCGCGGCAAACAGCACGAACGGCGCGAGGCTCGCCAGCACCACGCCGAGCTTGAGGTTGCAGGGTCCGAGGAACCCGCTGAGGCGATCCAGCATCGCCACGTCTTCCGGCGTGCACATCGGCCGCCCGCTGGTCCACTGCTTGAGCTGATCCAGGCTCCAGAACAGGGGACTGGTACCGAACGCGGCCTGGAGCAGCGCATCGACGGTCCACACCGCGACGATGATCGCCAGGCCGGCGAAGGTGGTCCGCCGGCCACGATCGTTGGCGACCGCGGCCGCCACCAGCCACAGGAACGGCAGATAGCGCAGATCCACCACCGTTTCGCGCAGCGCGCGCGCGGAATCGACCGCATCGAACGATGAAACCAGCTCGGGCAGCCAGTAAGCCAGGAACATCACGCTGGTCAGTGCCCAGGCCGGATGGCTGAGCAGGCGGGTGCTGCCCCGGAAGCGGGCCAGCAGCAGGCGGATGATCGCCGCCAGCGCACCCAGCACCATCACGCCTTCGGCAAATCCGGGCATCGGCCACAACGCGACGAACGTCAGCACCCACGCCGGCGCCCAGCGCCAACCATGCGGCGCCTGCTGCGCGTTCTCAGTGATCGGCGATCCGGTGGCGGTCATGGGCGAGTTCAAGATAGGTGGCGAGCGTGGCGTCCTGCATCGCGCGCAGGGTGTAGGCCGGCATCGTAGCCGCTGGCGGCGCCGGATGCGACGCCAGCAGGGAGCGCGTGGTCCGCAGCAATGCGTCCTCGTCGAAGGGCGCGACGGCACCGTCCGGTTGCAGTTCGGCGAGCAGTTCGCCGACACCGCCGTGCGCCCAGCCCACGACCGGACGCCCCACCGACAGCGCTTCGATGACGGTACGGCCGAAAGCCTCGGGCTTGCGCGACAGTTGCAGCACCAGATCCGACGCGGCGTAGGCATCGGCGATGCGCGCGGTGGGCGGCGTGATCACCAGCGCATCGCCAAAACCGCCCTGGCGGGCCTGCCGCTCCAGTTCGTCGATGTACGCCTCGCGTCCGGCTTCGCGCGCGCCCGGCATCCACAGCCGCGCGTCCAGTCCGCCGGCGCGCAGCCGCCCGAGCAAGGCCACCGCGTCGCCATGTCCCTTCAACCGCGTGCCGCGGCCGGGCAGCAGCAGCAGCGGTCCTTCTCCTCCCAGCGACGGATGTTCGTTGGCGAAACGGGCGCGCATGGCGCGATCAGGCCATGCCCGGTGTGGGAAGCATGTCGGATCGATGCCGCGCGGAATCACCCGCAGCTTGCCGGGATCGGTGCGTGGATAGTGCGCCAGCACGTACCGGCGCACGGTGTCGGATACGCAGATCACCCGTTCCCCGCGGGTCATGATCGCGCTGTACATGCCCGGCGAGTTGAGTCCGTGCACGGTGGTGACGAAGCCAGGCCGCTGCGCCGCGGGCAGAGTCCCCAGGGCTTTCCAGCCCAGCCATGCCGGCAGGCGCGAACGCGCGTGCACCAGATCGGGACGGATGCGCCGGAACAGATCGCGCAGGCTGCGGACGTGGCGGAGGGTCGCCAGCGATTTGCGACCGATGTCGAGGGTGATGTGTTCGGCGCCGGCCTGCTCCAGCGCAGGCACCAGCCGGCCGCCGGCGGAAACGACGATCGCACGATGGCCGGCCTGCACCAGCGCTTCCGCGATCTCCAGCGTCGATCGCTCCACGCCGCCGGATTCCAGCGCCGGCAGCAGTTGCACCACGGTCAGGCGGGGCATCGTGGCCCGGCGGTGATCAGTCGGCGAGGACGAAATGCGAGCCGCAGTACGGGCACTGGACTTCGCCGCCGGGGGCATCCTCGATCGGCAGGTACACGCGCGGATGCGAGTTCCACAGCGCCATCGACGGCAGCGGGCAGCTCAACGGCAGGTCGGCGCGGTGCACGGTGTAGCGCTTCTCGGCGTTGGCGGGCGCGGTGGCGGTCTGGCTCATGGCGGGAAATGGCAGTTCGGGGAAACCGGTGAAGTCTACCACCGGCGCGCGGCGGGACCGTTGCGTCCGGCGGCCGCGGCGCGCAGTCGGCGCCGCGACAAAAAAAACGCCGCCCGGGGCAGCCGGGCGGCGCGGAGGGACCGGTCGGGGGAGGGAGGGGTACCGGCCCCGTGGGGCTTATTCCTTCGGCACCATTGCTTCGGTGGTGATGCGCAGCTTGACCTCGTCGCTGACGGCCGGCGCGTACTTGCCCACGCCGAACTCGGTGCGGCTGATGGTGGCGGTGGCGTCGAAACCGATCGCCGCGCGCTTGGCCATCGCGTGCTCGCCGGCCTTGTTCAGGGTCACGTCCAGCACGACCGGCTTGGTGATGTCCTTGATGGTCAGGTCGCCGGTGACCTTGAGCTTGCCTTCGCCGGCGGCTTCGACCTTGGTGCTCTTGAAGGTGGCCGCGGGGAACTTGGCGGCATCGAAGAAGTCCGCGCTGCGCAGGTGTTCGTCGAAATCGGCGACGAAGCTGTTGAGGCCGGACAGCGGCAGGGTCACTTCGACCCTGGAGGCGGACACGTTGTCCGCGTCATACACGATGGTGCCGTCGGCCTTGCCGAAGTGGGCGCTGGGGTTGGAGAAGCCGAAGTGGCTCCACTGCGCGATCACGTCGGTGTGGTTGGGATCGATCTTGTAGGTGACCGGGGCGGCGAACGCCGAACCGGCGAACGCGAACAGGGCGGCAATCAACAGGGTCTTGCGCATGGTGGAATCTCCGGAGGTGGTGGTCGTTCGAATACGGCAGGCTTCGTCAAGGCCGGGTCGACGGATGGCGCGACCCGATGTCCAGCGGAAGCCCCGCGCGGGGTTTTCCGGAAGGAGACGGTATCGGGCGCATCGGATTCGCCCGGCCGGTCGAATCACAACGGCGCCAGTGTAGAGTGTCCCGACTTTGACGATCATCCGGCTGCTCCGGAACGGATTGTTTTGACAGGTGGAACAAATAGACCGCCCCGCCCCGCTTTCCGAACATTGCTGGACGCTCACCGACGGCCATGCCGGCAACGTGCGCCAGGCCGAGGCCCTGGCCGACGCGCTGGCCCCGGGGCCGCACGCGTCGCTGGTCCTGCATCCGCGCGCGCCCTGGCGCTGGTGGGCGCCGCGCCGGCTGCCGGGGGATGCCGGCGCGTTCGGTCCGGCATTCCGCGCGCGGCTGGCCTCGCCCCCCCGGTTGGCGATCGGCTGCGGCCGGCAGGCGGCGCTGGCGACGCGGCTGCTGCAGGCCGGCGGCAGCCGGACGGTGCAGATTCTCGATCCCCGGCTGGATGCATCGCTGTGGGACTGGGTGGTCGCTCCCGTCCATGACGGGCTGGCGGGCCCCAACGTGATCCGTGTGCAGGGCAGCCTGAACCCGATCGACGACGACTGGCTGGCGCGCGCGCGCATGGATTTCGCCGCGTTCGCCGACCTGCCCGCCCCGCGCACCGCCGTCCTGCTGGGCGGCAGCAGCGCGCACGCCCGCTTCGATCGCAATGCCTTCGAAGTCCTGGCCGGACGCCTGGAGGCGATGCTGGCCCGGGAAGGCGGCAGCCTGTTGATCACCGCTTCGCGTCGCACCGACGCGCAGGTCCGCGCCGCGTTGCGCCACCGCTTCATGGAAACGCCCGGGCTGACCTGGCTCGACGATCGCGACGGTCCCAATCCCTATCCCGGCCTGCTGGCCTGGGCCGATCGGCTGGTGTGCTCGCCGGACTCGGTCAACATGGTCTCCGAGGCCTGCGCCACCCGCGCGCCGGTGTTCGTCTTCGATCCCCGGCGCGTGCGCGGGCGTCCGCGTCGTTTTCTCGATGCCCTGCTCGCCCTTGGCCGGATCCGCACGATGGACGGCCGGCCCGCGCCGTTCGACGTCGAACCGCTGCGCGAAACCGCGCGGGTAGCCGCGTTGTTGCGGGAACGGCTCGCAGGCTAGAGTGGCGCTTCCCTCCGCGAGGCGACGCCAATGGACCAGGCCGCAAGACAATCCCTCATCGAGCGCTACATCGCCGCCTACAACGCCTTCGACATCGAAGGCATGCTGGCGCTGCTGCATGACGAGGTGCGGTTCGAGAACCATGCCGGCGGCGAACTGACCGTGGCCACCGATGGCCGGGACGCCTTCCGCGCACTGGCCGAACAGTCACGCGGGCTGTTCAGCGCGCGCGAGCAGCGGGTCAGCGCCTGGCGATTCGGGCCGGACCGGACGGTCGTCGACATCGACTACCGCGGCACCCTGGCCCAGGACATCCCGGATGGCCCCGGCGCAGGCACGGTGCTGGAATTGAAGGGACGCTCCGAATTCGGCTTCGCCGGCGATCGCATCGCCTTCCTGGCCGACTACAGCTGACGCCAACGTCCCCTCCCGGCGCGTCCAAACGCCGTCGCGTCTAAACCTCGCGTCCGCCACGCGCATCCAAGGCAGTTCCGCCCCATGGATGCGATGGTGACCGCATGCGCTACGTACACGCACTGGCCGCCCTGTTGCTCGGCCTGATGATCCTCGCGCTGCCCGGCCTGGGCTGGAGCGACGAAACACCGGAAGTGGAATCTTCCGACATCGACCGCTTCTGGGCCGCCTACGACCGGATCGTCGCCACGCCGGACGACGCGGAACGGCAGCGGATACTGGATCAGGTTTTCCTTGCGCCGGGCACGCCCGGGCTGAAGGCTTTCATGCAGGCCAAGGGCTACGATGCCGCCTGCTATCTGGATGCGATCCGGCGGTATCCGAAGTTCTGGGCCTCGGTCCGCGCGGGGACGCTCGCGTTGAAAAGTCGCGGCGGCGAATTCGCGCCGGGCATCGCCCGCTTCCGCGCCCTGTATCCGGCGCTGCGTCCCGCGGGCATCTACTTCACCATCGGCTGCCTCCGCTCCGGCGGCACCACGCTCGGCGACAAGGTCCTGATCGGCGCGGAGCTGGCGGGCGGAGGTCCGCGGACCGATGTTTCCGAACTGCCGGAACGCATGTCCAGGGCGCTGGGCGGTTACTTCCGCAGCGAGCCGGGCAAGCAACTGGTGCTGTTGAACATGCACGAATACGTGCATACCCAGCAGCGCGGCCCCGGTCCGCATCTGCTGGCACAGGCGATGTACGAAGGCGCGGCGGATTTCGTCGCCGAACGAATCACCGGCCAGGTTCCCGCGCTGCCGTACATGGACTACGGTCCTCGCAACGAAGCTGCTCTGAAACGCGAATTCCGGACCCGGATGCACGACCCCGACTGGAGTGGCTGGCTCTACAACGGGCCCGGCAACGCGCATGGCGTGGGCGATCTGGGCTACTACATCGGCTACGCGATCATGCGCGACTACTACGGGCGCGCGCCCGACAAGCCGCGCGCGCTGGCGGAGATCATCGAACTGGATTACCGGGATGGCGCCGCGGTGGAAGCCTTCCTGGAGCGCTCGGGCTTCTATGCCGCGGACTGAACCCCGGTTCGCCGGAACGGCGTGAGTCGCGCCGGCGCCCGGGTCGATGCGGGTGCGCCGCCGCGACTTGGCCCCCCTACCGGGAAGCCGGCGCGTCGAATGCCAGATCGTGCGCCGCCAGCACGTGGCGCACGGCGACGCGCGCGGTGGCGATGGCCGCGTTCTCCGGTACCAGGCGCGGTCGTCGATCCAGCGTGCAGGCCAGTCCTTCGGCGAGGAACACCGAATGCGCCCGGGTCAGCGCCTGCGCGGTGGGCTCGTCGATGCGACCGGCCGCGAGCAGCGCCGCGACCAGCGATGCGGTGTTGCGCGGCGTCAGCAATGCCGGCGCCGCGCCGGATTCGCGCAGCACGCGGTATTGCAGCAGGAACTCCAGATCGACCAGGCCGCCCTCGCCCTGCTTGAGGTCGAAGCGCGCCGCGTCGCTGCGATCCAGTTCCGCGCGCATTCGCTGCCGCATCCGGACCACGTCGTCGCGCAGTTGCCGCGGATCGCGGGTACGCGACAGGGTGGCATCGCGGATGTCCTCGAAATCCTGCATCAATCCCGCGTCGCCGGCGACACCGCGCGCGCGCACGAGTGCCTGGTGCTCCCAGGTCCAGGCGCGTTCGCGCTGGTATTCCCGATAGCTGGCCAGCGAGGACACCAGCAGTCCCTTGGCGCCGTCGGGGCGCAAGCGCACGTCGACGTCGTAAAGCCGGCCGGCGCCGGTCTCCGCACCCAGCAGCGCGACGATCTTCTGCGCCAGCCGCGCGTACCAGCGCCCGGCTTCCAGCGGACGCGCACCATCGGACTGCGCATCGGCGGGCGCGTCATAGAGAAACACCAGATCCAGGTCCGAACCGAAGCCCAGTTCCTCGCCGCCGAGGCTGCCGTAACCGATCACCGCGAAACGGCCCTGCGGCACGCGTCCGTGCGCGGCGGCGACTTCGTCCTCGGCGGTGCGCAGCACCACCCGCACGACCTCATCGGCCAGCCAGGCCAGCTGGCGAGTGCTTTCGCGCGCGGGTTGGCGGCGATCCAGCGCCGCCATCGCGATCCGGAAGCTCAGTGCCAGGCGGCGTTCGTTCAATTCGCGCAGGGTGGATTCGGCGTCGCCACCGTCCAGGGCGCGGTTGCATTCCGCATGCAGGCTCTGCCGATCCGGCAACGGACCGGACACGCGCGCATCCAGCAGTTCGTCCAGCAGCAGCGGGTACAGCGCCAACCGTTCGGCCAGCAGGGCGCTGCGCGCCAGCACGTCCACCAGCCGCGCCAGCGCGCTCGGCTGCTCGTCGAGCAGCGCGAGATAACTCGCCCGGCGCAGGATCGCCTGCAGCAGCGCCAGCACGCGCTTGAGCGCCGCATCCGGCTGCGCCGAGCGCGCCGCCGCGCCCAGCAGCGCCGGCACCACGCGATCCAGGCGCGCGCGCGACGCGTCGGACAGCGCGCGTACGCCGGAGAAGCGCGCGAAATCGCGCAACGCGCCATCGGCGGTGGCCGCGTCGGCGAAGCCGGCCTCGGCCAGCGCGGATTCGTCGCCGCCTTCGGGCAGTCCGCGCCAGTAGTGTTCCAGCGCGCCGGGCGCAGCCTGTCCGCGGCGCGGCGCGAGCAACTCGGCGAATTCCTGCGCCACCCGATCGCGCTGGCGCTGCAACGCCACCCGCAGCGCGGCCCAGCCGGGATAGTCGAGTCCGCGCGCGATGCGTTCGCGATCCAGCGGATTGTCCGGCAGCGCGTGGGTCTGTGCGTCGCGCAGCATCTGCAGGCGGTTCTCCAGCCGGCGCAGGTAGCGGTAGGCCTGGCCCAGCGCGGCGCCGTCGCCCTCGACGACCTGGCGGGTCGCGACCAGCGCGCGCAGGGCCGGCATCAACCGGCGCTCGCGCAGCGACGGTTCGCGGCCGCCGCGGATCAACTGCAGCGCCTGGACGAGGAATTCGATTTCGCGGATGCCGCCTGGACCGCGCTTGATGTCGTCGGCGAGTTCGCGGCGCGCCACCTCCGCGGCGATCGCCGCCTTCATTTCGCGCAGGCCGTCGAGCGCGGTGTAGTCCAGGTAGCGGCGGTAGACGAACGGGCGCAGGCTTTCCAGCCAGCGTTCGCCGGCCTCGATGTCGCCGGCCACCGCGCGCGCCTTCAACCATGCATAGCGTTCCCAGTCACGGCCCTCGCGCTGGAAATACTGGTCCATGCCGGCGAACGAGAGCGCGACCCGCCCGGCGTTGCCGAACGGGCGCAGCCGCAGATCGACACGATGGCAGAAGCCGTCGACGGTGGGTTCGTCCAGCAGTTTCGCCAGCCGCTGGCCGAGCCGGGCGAAGTAATCCTCCGCCGCCAGCGGGCGCGCGCCATCGGATTCGCCGTTGTGCGGAAACGCGTAGACCAGATCGACGTCGGAAGAAAAATTGAGTTCGCCGCCACCCAGCTTGCCCAGGCCGAACACCACGAGCCGCTGCGCGCTGCCGTCGGCGGCGCGCACCACGCCGTGGCGTTGCGCGAATTCGGCTTCCAATGCTTCCAGGCCGATGCGCAGGCAGTGCTCGGCCAGGCGCGTGCTGCCGGCGAGCGTCGCGTCGACGTCGTCCAGGCCCAGCACGTCGCGCCAGATCAGGCGGGTGGATTCAGCGGTGCGGTAGCGGCGCAGTTGTTCCTGCCAGCGCCCGGGTTCGTCGGCCGCCAGCACGGGTTCGGGCGTCGGCGTGGCGCCATCGTCGCGCAGCAGGGCATCCAGCCGGTCCGGCTGCCGCCGCAGGGTTTCCAGGGCGAAGTCGCTGGCGAGGATCACCCTGCCGACGCGCGACGCGCGGGCGGGATCGGCCAGCAGTGCCGCCGAAGCGGGCGAGGACTCGCGCAGGCGCGCCAGGCCACGTTCGATCAGGGAATCAAGTTCGGTATCGGGAACCGGGGCGTTGTCATCCATACCACCGGATTGTGGCACGCCACCCGGGGTTTGGCAGGCGCGGTGCGGATTCGACCAGGAGTCCAGGTGCGTGCGCGGCGGCGGTCCTTTCCGCGCGTGCGCTGCATCGTCGCGGGACAGGGCGCGCGCCGGTCGCGACCGGCGCGGCGCATGCATGGAGAATGGCGAGGCCGCCCGATCAGGCGGCCAGCGAAAGATCCGGCAGCGTGGCTTCGCGGCGCAGATCCAGTCCGAACTGCGCGGCGAGTTTTTCCAGCAGCACCGGCTTGACCTGATCCAGGCCGGAAGGACCACCGAGGTCGGCCAGCGTCACTACCTGCAGGCCCTCGTAGCCGCAGGGATTGATGCGGTGCCAGGGCGACAGATCCATCGCGACGTTGAACGCCAGGCCGTGGAAGGTACGGCCGTGCCGCACGCGGATGCCAAGCGCGCCGATCTTCGCGCCGGCCACGTACACGCCGGGCGCGCCGGGCTTGCGCTCGGCCTGGATGTTCCATTCCCCGGCGGTGTCGATCATCGCCTGTTCAATCCTGCAGACGTAATCGCGCACGCCCACCTTCATCCGCGGCAGATCGAACAGCGGATACGCGACGATCTGGCCGGGGCCGTGATAGGTCACCTGGCCGCCGCGATCCACCTGCACCACCGGAATGTCGCCGGGCGCCAGCACGTGCTCCGGCTTGCCGGCCTGGCCCAGGGTGAACACCGGATCGTGTTCGACCAGCCACAGCTCGTCCGGAGTCTGTTCGTCGCGCGCGTCGGTGAAGCGCTGCATCGCCCGCCACACCGGCTCGTAGGGCTGGCGCCCCAGTTCGCGCACCACGCACGGACGGATCACAGCGTCCACTTCACTTCCGGGTGCGACCGCAGGGCTTCGTGGGCGGCGTCGTACTGCTCGCGGCTGGCCGCCTGGAAGGCGATGCGCACGGATACGTACTTGCCGTTGGAGGAATGCTTCCAGCTGATGTCCTCGTGGATCACTTCCACGCCGGCCTGGGTCAGCAGCCTGGGGAGTTCGGTTTCCAGGCCCGTGTTGGCGGTGCCCATCGCGCTCAGCTCGAAGGTGCCGGGGAACTGGAAGCCGTGTTCGGGGTTGTCGGACTTGATTTCCATGGCACGGATTATTGGGCCGGGGCGGGTGAAAACCAAGCGCGCGGCCGGGACGGGCCCGGAACGCGGAAGGCCGCGGTTTCCCGCGGCCTTCCGATGATGCGTTCGCGGCGCCGGCTCAGCGGGCCAACTGCACCAGCGTGGAGGAAACCCAGCCCTTGTTGCCGAGCTCGTCCTCGACTTCCCACATCACGCCTTCCTTGACGCCGGTCGGGTACAGCATCATGCCCACGTCCAGGTCGCGCACGGCCTTGCCGGTGCCCTGCGCATTGGCGAACAGGCGGCCAGGCTTGGTCATTTCCACGGCCTGCTGCGCGCTGGCGGCCGAAGCGTTTTCGGTGACGCCGCCGAGCTGGGCGACCAGATCCGTGTACGCCTGCAGGTACGCCAGGGTGATGACCTGGCCGATTTCGGTGTTGGCGTAACCGCCCACGCCGGCCGCGCCCACGCCGCTGCCGCCGAACAGGCCACCGCTCGCGCCCCAGCCCATGTCCGTCTTCTTGGCGTTGCCTTCGGCCATCGCGACCTGTTCGGACGAACGCACGTCGGTCAGGGTCAGCACCACGTCGGCGGTCTTGCTCTTGAAGTTCAGGCCGCCCACCACGGCGCCGGCGGTGCCGCCGATCAGGCCGCCCAGCAGGCCGGTGATGGCGTTGCCGCTGGCATTGGAGTTCTGCGAGATCAGATCGGGCACCAGCACGTAGTCGGCCGCCTTCATCTGGCCCTTGCCGATGTTGGAACGATTGCGCAGCTCACCGTCGGCAGCCAGCGCGCGTTCGCTCATGGCGGCATTCAGGCCGACGCCGCGATCCACCAGGGTGAAGCAACGCGACTTGTTGACGAACACCTTGATCAGCCGCGACGGTGCCGGCAGCTGCTGGCCGCTCCACCAGTTCACGACGTCTTCCGGCTCGATCACCGAGATGGTCCCCAGCGGCTTGGCGCAGGTCGGAATCTGCGCGGCCTTTTCCTTGCGCATGTCCTGCGCGCTCTTCGCCGCGAAAGCAGGCATGGCGATCAATAGCATCGAGGCCGCCAGCGCGGCCTGCTTCAAAGAAATCTTCAACATGAAAAATCAATCCCTGTTTGGTTGAAACACTGCGGGGCCGTCGGCCCCTCCCCTGCTCCGCCGCGACCCTCCGGATGGCAGCCCGCGGAAGCCGCGATGATAAGCGAACGTGGCGTTGCTTCCATGACCCGCAAGTACCGGAATCATGGAACGGAAACGGGGTTTCGGCACCGGTCCGGCCAGCGCGCGATAATCGCCGGCCCTTCCCCCGCCGGCCCGCCCATGCCTTTCCTGATTGTCAGCGTCCTGTTCAGTGTGCTGGTCGGGGTGCTGCTGAAGCTGGCCCAGCGCCGTGGCCTGGGCATGGTGCCGGTGATCCTGGGCAACTACGCGGCCGCGCTGCTGCTGTGCTTCGCCACCCTCGACCCGCCGCTGGCGCGCCTGGGCGAAGCGGGGACGCCGTGGCTGTCGCTGGCGCTGCTGATGGTGCTGTTGCCGGGCATCTTCCTGGCGATGGCGGCGTCGGTGCGGGCGGCCGGCATCGCCCGCACCGATGTGGCGCAGCGCCTGTCGCTGGTGGTTTCGCTGGGCGCGGCGTTCCTGTTCTTCGGCGAAGCCGCCAATGCCGGCAAGCTCGCCGGCCTGCTGCTGGGACTGATCGCCATCGCCGGCATCGTGTCCCGCCCGCGCGCCGGCGACACGGGTCCGGGCAACGGTGCGCGCGCCCGCTGGCTGCTGCCGCTGACGGTGCTGCTGGGATACGCGGCGGTCGACATCCTGCTCAAGCGCATCGCGGTGGCGGGCACGCCGTTCGCGGCATCGCTGGCGATCGCCTTCGCCGGCGCGCTGGCCTGCATGCTGGCCTTGCAGGCGGCAAGATGGTTACGGGGAAGCCGCGGCCGCGATGTCGGCGCGCTGCTCGCGGGCCTGCTGGTCGGCGCCTGCAACTTTGCCAACATCCTGTTCTACATCAAGGCGCACCAGGCATTGCCGGCCAGCCCGGCGGTGGTGTTCGCGACGATGAATCTGGGCGTGGTGGTGCTGGGCACGCTGGTCGGCACCTTCGCTTTCGGCGAGAAGCTCAGCCGGCTCAACTGGCTGGGCATCGTGCTGGCGGTGGCGTCGGTCGGATTGATCGCGGCCAGCCTGTGACGATGCCTTCCTCTTCCCTGCCCGGCACCGTGCCCGCCGAATGGACGGATCGCGTCGTCATCGACGCGCCGGTCGCGCGGGTCTGGCACGCGCTCGTCGACCCGGACCACATGGCGCGCTGGATGGGCGAACCGGAACTGCGCATCGCGGTGGAAACGGATTGGCGCGTGGGAGGTGGCATCGTGATCCGCGGCTTCCACCACGTGCCGTTCGAGAACCGCGGGACGGTGCTGGCGTTCGATCCCCCGCGCGTCGTGGCCTATCGCTACCTCAGTTCGCTGTCGCGACTGGCCGACGAACCGGGCCATCACACGCAACTGCATTTCCGTCTGGACCAAGAAAACCACGGCACCATAGTGACGCTCGTCGCGCGCGGCTTTCCCACCGCGGCGATCTTCCATCACACCGCGTTCTACTGGTCCGGGACCCTGCACGTGCTCAAGGCCCATGCCGAGCGCCTGGACCGTGAATGAGCGGGACGGGCCACCCGCCCGTCCCGCCCACTCCGGCGCCGTTACTCGCTGCGGTCGTAGGAGAACTGGATGCCGGCGGTGCCGCCGGTCTCGATGAACAGGTTCATGAAGGCCGGCACGGTCTGCTGGCGGTTCCAGTCGCGCTGCAGTTCGCAGAACAGCTGCGGCACGCTGATCAGCTTGCCGCCTGCCTGCTCGATGCGGCGCAGCGCGGCCTCGTGCGCGACCGGCGACGTGCCGCCCACCGCGTCGGCGACCACGTAGACCTCGTAGCCTTCCTTCAGTGCATCGAGCGCGGGGAACGTCAGGCAGGCTTCGGTCCACAATGCGGTCATGATCAACTTGCGGCGTCCGGTCGCTTCCACCGCCTGGCGGAATTCCACGTCCTCCCAGGAATTGATGGTGGTGCGGTCGTAGGTGGGGAACTTGTCCAGCACCTTGCGCAACTGCGGAATCGGCGGTTTGTTCAAACCCGTCTTGACGTTGACGGTCGAATGCACGATCGGCAGGCCGTAGGCCACCGCGGCCTTGGACGCGCCGACGATGTTGTTGATCAACAGCTGGCGATCCATCGAGGCGATGGAATTCACCTGCACGGGCTGGTAGTCGATGATGACGAAGGCGGCGTTCTGCGGGGTGAGCAGGTGATCGCTCTGGGGATCACGGATGGGTTCACTTGCCATGGCGGGGCTCCTTGGGATTGATCCGGCAATGCCGGAGGGGAAGCACCGCGGCGCCGCGGGGGAGGAAAGCGGCGTCGCGATGCGGGGACGGGAACCGGGCGATTCCGGCTCCGCGGTTGGGGTGTTCAGGTGTGCCGGGCTCCGGCCTCGTGGTGCTCTGCGCGTTCTCCTCGCGGGCGTCCTGCTTCATTGCGCAATCTGGCCGAAACGGCCGCGGTTGAAATCGTCGATGGCCTGGACGATCTGGTCCTGCGTGTTCATCACGAAGGGACCGTAGCCCACGATCGGCTCGTCGATCGGTTCGCCGCTGAGCAACAGGAAGGTGGCATCGGACTCGGCCTCGACGAACACGTCGGCGCCCTCGCGATCCAGCACCACGAGTTGCGCTTCGTGCGCGACCTGCTTGCCGTTCACCCGCAACGCGCCCTTCAGTACGACCAGCGCAAGGGTACGGCCCTCGGCGGCTTCGAACGTGGTGCCGCGGCCCTGCCGCAGGCGCACGTCCCACACGTCCATCGGGGTGAACGTGCGCGCCGGTCCGGCATGATCACCATGACGACCGGCGATCACCCGCACGCTGCCGGCATCGTCCGGCAGCGCGACCGACGGAATGTCGGCGTCGAGCAGGGTCTGGTAACCAGGCGCGGACATCTTGGCTTCGGCCGGCAGGTTCACCCACAGTTGCACCATGTCGAGCGTGCCGCCGCGGCGGGTGAATTCGGGCGAGTGGTATTCCTCGTGGAGGATGCCGGACGCGGCGGTCATCCACTGCACGTCGCCCGGTCCGATGCGGCCGCCGGCACCGGACGAATCGCGGTGTTCCAGCTCGCCTTCGTACACGATGGTGACCGTCTCGAATCCGCGGTGCGGATGCTGGCCGACGCCGCGCGGATGCTCCGCCGGCTCGAACCGGTACGGGCCGGCGTAGTCGAGCAGCAGGAACGGGCTGAGGTGGCGGCCGTGGGTCTGGTACGAGAACAGCGAGCGGGCCGGGAAACCGTCGCCGACCCAGTGCGGGCGGGGCGCGCCGTAGATGCCGAGGACCTTCTTCATGGTGGACTCCTGCCCGGGCGGACCGGGCTGATTGCGATGGCGGCCACGTTATCCGCAGGACGATGGACCCGGTAGTCGCCGCGATTTATCCTCAGCGTCCTACCAGGCGAACGATATGCCGCCATGATGCCGACCGACCTCAACGACCTGTTCTACTTCGCCCAGGTGGTGGATCACGGCGGCTTCGCCCCGGCCGGTCGCGCGCTCGGCGTGCCCAAGTCCAAGCTCAGCCGGCGCATCGCGCTGTTGGAGGAACGCCTGGGCGTGCGCCTGATCCAGCGCTCCACCCGGCGCTTTTCGGTCACCGACATCGGCCGGGACTACTACCGCCACTGCAAGGCGATGATCGTGGAGGCCGAAGCCGCGCAGGAGGCGATCGAACTCACCCGCTCCGAGCCGCGCGGCGTGGTGCGGGTCACCTGTCCGGTGGCGCTGCTGCATGCGCGGGTCGGCGCGATGCTCGCCGATTTCATGGCCGGGAATCCGAAGATCACCGTGCTGCTGGAGGCGACCAACCGCCGCGTCGACGTGGTCGGCGAAGGCATCGATGTCGCGATCCGCGTGCGCCCGCCACCGCTGGAGGACAGCGATCTGGTGATCCGCGTGCTGGCCCAGCGCTGCTGGAACGTGGCCGCCAGCCCGCGCCTGTTCGATCGCGCACCGGTACCGGCCACGCCCGCGGATCTGGCGTTGTATCCCACCCTGGATCTCGGTCCGTTCAACCGCGATCACAGTTGGCAGTTCACCGATCGCGACGGCACGCTGGCGACCGTCCACCACGAACCGCGCCTGGTCACCGACGACATGACCGCGATCCGCATGGCCGCGGTCGCGGGGGTCGGCATCCTGATGCTGCCGACCATGATGATGTGCGACGAACTCGCCGATGGCCGCCTGATCCGCCTGCTGCCGGAATGGCGGCCCAGGCAGGGCATCATCCACGCGGTGTTCCCGTCGCGACGCGGACTGGTGCCGTCGGTGCGCAGCCTGATCGACTACCTGGCGCAGCGCTTCCAGGCGCTGGAGGAAGATTGAGCGATGCGGGCGCGGGACCGGGATGCCCCGGCATAATCGCCGCGTCACCCTTCGTCCACGCCCTGCATGTCGACGCATCCGCCCGGTTCCACTGATTCCTCCGCCGCCGATACCGCGACGCCGCTGGCGCAGGCATTCGCCGCGATAACCGGTGAACGCCGCGACGATGCGCTGGACTGGCTGGCGCGGGCCGAGGCGCGCGGTTCGCGCATGGCCGCCGCGCTGCGCCGGCACTTGTCGGAAGCCGGGCCGACCAGCGCTTACGATGCCCACGAGGCATTCCAGGCCTTTATCCGTGGCGGCGACAACGTGCCGCTGTATCGCGCCGTGAGCCGGGCGATGACCGAACGCTACGGCCAGCCGCCCGTGCAACGGCTGCTGGACATCGGCACCGGCGATGGCATGGCGCTGTTGCCGGCGCTGTGGATCGCGGTGCACAAGCCCCGGCGGATCGACGTGGTCGAACCGCAGGCCGATCTGCGCGCGTCGCTGGAACCCGGATGCGTCGCCGCGGCACCCGGCTGCGAGCTGGCCGTGCACGGCACGACGTTGCAGGCGTTCGTGCGCTCGCTGTCGGCCGCGGACCATTGGGATCTCGCCCAGTCCAGCTTCGCCCTGCAGTCGCTGCCGCCGGCCGAACGCATCGAGGCACTGCGCGCGTTGCGTCCGCACGTGGACACGCTGGTGCTGGTGGAGTTCGACGTGCCCGCACTCGCCCACGGGAGCGACGCCTACTTCCATTCCATCGCGCGGCGCTATGAACGATGCCTGGCGCAGTACGGCGACGAGGCGGATCTGATCGCCCGCGGTTTCCTGGCGCCGATGCTCGCCGGCCAGCTGCGGCGCGACGTCGCGCCGTCCAACTGGGAGCAACCCGTCGCCGACTGGCAGCGTGAACTGGAGCAGGCCGGCTACCGGCTGCGCGAAGCCAGGCCGCTGTACGACTACAGTTGGTCGCCGGCCTGGTGGCTGGAAGCGTCCACGCGGTGATCCGGGAAACACCCGGTCAGTCCGCAACCGCCCGGACGGGAAACCGCCATCGCCCGGTCATCGCCGCGGGGCGCGATCGGGGTGGCTGGCGCGGCTTCTCCATACGCTGACGAGCCGGAATCCAGCCCTTGAACCCTTCGCCCTCCGCCGGTCCACGCTCGCCCTCGCCGGGTGCGATCGCGATCTTCCTGATCTTCCTGCGCCTGGGCCTGACATCGTTCGGCGGGCCGCTGGCGCATCTGGGCTATTTCCGCACGGAATTCGTCCAGCGACAGCGCTGGCTGGACGACGATGCGTTCGCCGGCCTGCTCGGCCTGTGCCAGTTCCTGCCGGGCCCGGCCAGCAGCCAGTTGGGTTTCGCGCTGGGTTGGCTGCGCGGCGGCTGGAGCGGCGCGGTGGCCGCATTCCTCGGCTTCACCCTGCCCTCGGCACTGCTGATGTACTGGCTGGCGCTGCATGCGCCGCATGCATCCGCCACACCGCTTGGAACCGCGCTGGTGCACGGCCTCAAGCTGGTGGCCGTGGTGGTGGTCGCGCATGGTCTGTGGGGCATGGCGCGCACGCTTGCGCCGGATCGGCGCCGGATCGGCGCCGCATCGCGCTGGCGCTGGCGGTGGCCACGCTGGTCCTGCTGGCGCGCGACCCTGCATGGCAATTGGCCGGCATCGCCTTCGGTGCGCTCGCCGGCGCGGCATGCTGCCCGCCGTCGCCGACGCCCGTCGGCGGTCTTCCCGCCGCGCTGCGCACCCCGCGCTGGGTCACGCCCGCCTGCGCGGTGCTGTTCGCCGCCGGCCTGCTGTGGGCGACCTGGCCATTAAGCGCGGCGCCCGGGCTGGAGGCGCTCGCCGCCGCGAACTATCAATCCGGAGCGCTGGTGTTCGGCGGCGGGCACGTGGTACTGCCGCTGCTGCAGGCCAAGCTGGTCGCGCCCGGCTGGATCGGCGCGGATCAATTCCTGGCCGGCTACGGTGCGGCGCAGGCGATGCCGGGACCGATGTTCTCGCTCGCGTCCTACCTGGGCGCCAGCGTGGATGCGGGCGTGGCGCGGCCGCTGGCGGCGGCGGTGGCGCTGCTGTGCATCTTCCTGCCCGGTTTCCTGCTGCTGATCGCGCTGCTGCCGGGATGGACCCGGATCGCCGCGCATCCGCGCCTGTCGCGGATGCTGTCGGGCATCAATGCCGCGGTGGTGGGCCTGCTGGCGGCGGCGCTGTATCACCCCTTGTGGACCGGTGCCGTGGGCAGCCGGATCGATATCGGAGTCGTCGGCGTCGGCCTGCTGATCGCCTGGCGCAGCCGCAGGCCGGCACTGTGGATCCTGGCGTGGTGCCTGGGCGCGGCGTGGCTGGCGGCGGGCCTGCCGTCTGGATGATTCCTCGCGTCAGCTTCCGGCCGGGGCCAGCGGCAGGCGGATCTCGGCGACGGTGCCGGCTTCCGGCGCGCGCGACAGCAGTTCCAGGCTGCCCTGCTGCGCATCCAGGATCTGCCGCGACAGCACCAGGCCGATGCCGGACCCGCCCACCTTGGTGGTGAAGAACGGCACGAACAGGCTGTCGCTGGACGGCAGCCCCTCGCCGCGATCCAGCACCTGCACGCGTGCCTGGCCGGCATCAATCCACGCGCGCAGTTCGACCGGCTCGGTGCCGCCTGCCTCGACCGCATTGCGCAGCAGGTTGATCAATACCTGTTCCAGCTGGTCGGCATCGGCGATCACCCACAGCTCCGGCTCGACGCCGATCCGGATCCGCTCGTCGACCAGGCGCCGGACGCGCTCGCAGAGCGGACCCAGCATCACCCGCGCCGGCTGCGGTTCGGGCAGCTTGGCCAGGCGCGCGTAGCCGCCGAGGAAGCGCTGCAACGCGAGGCTGCGCTGTTCGATCAGGTCCAGGCCGCCGGCCAGATCCGCGCGCGCTTCCGCATCGAGCGGCGCGCCGGGCGGCGGCAGCAGGCGCGCCAGCGTGTCGGCCATCGACGCGATCGGTGCCAGCGAATTGTTGATCTCGTGGCTGAGCACGCGCAGCAGGCGCCGGAAGGCCTGCGCTTCCTCGTCGCGCAGGGCGCGCTCCATCGGCTGCATCACCAGCAGGCACCCGGCCTGGCTGCGGCTGCGCAGCGCGGCATGGCCGACCTGCCAGCGTCCCTGCTGGGCGGGAAAGGCGTGCGGATGGATGCGCCCGTTGGGAATGTCGAACAGCGGCGCCAGCCCCAGCGCCTCCGCGCTCTGTCCCAGCAGGGCCGCCGCGGGCCGTCCCAGCAGGCGCTCGCCGGCGGGATTGATCAGGCGCAGGCGTCCGTCCTGCTCGAACGCGAACACCGCGCCGTCCAGCGCCGCCAGCGTCTTGCTCAACAGTTGCAGGCTCTCGTGCGAGTCGCGCTGCTCGTCCTGCAGTCGCTGCGCCAGCGCGTTGAAGCGTTCCATCAGGCGGGCCTGCGCGCCGTCGCCGCCGGACACCGCGCCGCGCACGCTGTAATCGCCTTCGCGCAGCGATTCCAGCAGGCCGTCGAGGGTGCGCAGCCGGCGGCCGTCGGCATGGCGCTGCAGGCGCCAGATGATTCCGGTCAGCCCCAGCACGCAGGCCAGCAGCAGGGCCGCCTCGCGCGGCGCCGGCGTTCCGAGTGCGAGCACGGCCGCCAGCGCCAGCATCGCCGGCGCGACCAGCCAGGCCGCGCGCCAGTGCTCAGGCCGTTTCATCGCCACGCAGGCCGTGTTTCTCCAGCCGCCGGTACAGGCTCTGGCGGGTGATGCCGAGTTGATCGGCCGCACGCTGCAGGTTGCCTCCCTGGTCGGCCAGCGCGCGTTTCATCAGCAGGGCTTCGGCCTCTTCCAGGGTCATGCGCGCGGACAGCCGCGGTTCGCCGGTGCCCGGCAGGCGCAGCGCGGCGGCATCCAGCACGCCTTCGTCGGCCAGCAGCGCGGCGCGTTCCATCACGTGCGAAAGCTCGCGCACGTTGCCCGGCCAGGCATAGGCGAGCAGCGCACGTTCGGCGTCGCGGCCGAGGCGCGGCGGCGGACGCCGGTAGCGCGTGCACGCGGCGGCGAGGTAATGGCGGGCCAGCGGCAGGATGTCCTCGCCGCGCTCGCGCAGCGCCGGCACCCGCACCTGGAACGTGTTGATCCGGTACAGCAGATCCTGGCGGAACCGCCCGGCCGCCACTTCGGCGTCCAGATCGGCGTTGGTGGCCGCGATCACCCGCACGTCCACCCGCCGCGTGCTGGACGAACCCAGCCGTTCGAATTCGCCGTCCTCGATCGCGCGCAGCAGCTTGGGCTGCTGGTCCAGCGGCAGATTGCCGATCTCGTCGAGGAACAGCGTGCCGCCGTCGGCCAGTTCGAACCGGCCGGCGCGATCCTGGCGCGCATCGGTGTAGGCGCCGCGCACGTGGCCGAACAGTTCGGCCTCGAACAGGCTCGGCGCGATGCCGCCGATGTTGACCTTCACGAAAGCCTGCGCCGCGCGCCGCGAGCCGCGGTGCACGAACCCCGCCAGCCGGCTCTTGCCGGTGCCGTTCTCGCCCAGCAGCAACAGGTTGGCGTCGCTCTCGGCGATCCGCGCCAGGTCGTCCAGCAACCGGCGCATCGCCGGCGATTCGGCGATGAAATCCCCGCCCGCCTCCTGCAGCAGCAGCGCCTGCGCCTGGCCGAGCCGCTGCGCGCTGCGGCGGCTGCGGTCCAGCGCGATGCGGCTTTCCAGCACGCTCAGCACGCGCGCGTTCTGCCAGGGTTTTTCGATGAAGTCGACCGCGCCGCGCTGCATCGCCGTAACCGCCAGTTCGATGCTGCCCCATGCGGTCATCGCCACCACCGGCAGGCCCGGGTACAGCGTGGCGATCCGCTCGACCAGCGCCAGGCCTTCCTCGCCGGAAGTGGTGTCGCGCCGATAGTTCATGTCCACCAGCACGGCGGCGAAATCGTCGCCGCGCAGGCAGCCCAGCGCGATCTCCGGCGATTCCGCGCCGACCATGCCGTAGCCCGCGCTCTTGAGCAGCAGGCGCAGCGCTTCGCGCACGTCGGGCTGATCGTCGACGACCAGGATACGGATGCCCGGGGACGGGCGGGAAGCGGGCATGGTGCTCATCGCCGCCAGTCTAGCGTCCGCGCCGCCGCGCGCGCGTCACTCATTGCGCAGCGCCTGCATCGGCGGCACCCGCGCCGCGCGCAGGGCCGGCGACAGCGCCGCCAGCAGGCCGGCCAACGCCAGCGTGGACACCGCCGCGCCGATCGCCAGCGGATCGGCCACCCGCACTTCGAACAGATAGCGCTGCAGGAACCGCGACATCGCCATCGCGATGCCCAACCCGACCAGCAGGCCGATGGCGATCTGCAGGCCGGCTTCGCGCAGCACCTGCCACAACAGCCGCCGCGGTTCGGCGCCCAGCGCGGCACGCACGCCGAACTCGTGCCGGCGCGCCGCCACCGCGGTCGCCATCACCGCGTACAGGCCGACCGCGGCCAACAGCAGCGCCAGGCCGGCGAACAGGCCGACCAGCAGCAGGTTGAGCTTCTGATCGCGCGTGGTGGACGCGACCACCGCGTCCATCGATTCCAGATCCGAAATCGGCTGCCGCGGCACGACTTCCGCGATCGCCTCGCGCAGCGCGCGCTCGGCGAGGCCGACGCCGTTGCCCGCCCGCCACTGCACGGCATAGGTCAGGCCGCCGAAGCCGCGGATGATCTTCCACGCACCCGGGGAAAGCTGGGCCAGCGGGGTGTATACGATCGGCGGCGGCGGCTCGGCCGGGCCGAACTGGCGCACGTCGCCGACCACGCCGACCACGCGCATCGGGACGCGCCGATCCTCGCCGTCGTCCTCGAGGGTGACGATCTTGCCGAGCGGCGAATTGCCCAGGTACTGCCGGGCGAACGCCGCGCTGACCACGCAGATGCGTTCGGCGCCGGCGGTGTCCTGTTCGCCGATGCCGCGCCCGGCCAGCAACGGCATGCCGAACACCTCGAAGAACCGCGGCGTCATGAAGCGGTACTGCGCGTTGAGCGAGCGCCCGTCCGGCAACACGTAACTCCAGTTCAACTGGGTGGCGGTGGGCGGGTTGCTGCCGGCACCGACATGGGCGACGCCGGGCAGGCGAGCCAGGCGTTCGACGATGCGGTCGGTCTGCGTGACCATCGCATCCACCTCGGCGTAGCGCTCGCGGATCGGTGCGAGGTTGAACAGAGTCACCGAACGGCTTTCGAATCCCATCGGCACTTCCGACAGCCGTTGCAGGGTGCGGGTGAACAGCGCCGCGCCGATCAGCAGCACCACCGCCACCACCACCTGCGCGATCACCAGTGCGCGCCCCAGCCGGCCCGCGCCGCGGCTCCAGCCGGCGCGACCGCCGCCGACCAGTTCACGGGTGAGCGGCAGCCCGCGCACCCGCAGTACGCCCAGCAGCGAGGCCAGCAGCGCGGTGGCGGCGCCGGCCAGCAGGGCGAAGGCCACGCTGGTGGAGGTCAGCCCGGCGGCCTCGCCGCGGATCCATTCCGGCGGCACCCAGCCGGCCATCAGCCGCAGGCCCAGCCAGGCCAGGACGATGCCGAACACCGCGCCACAGAGACCGATCAGCAGGCCTTCGGCCAGTGCCGGCAGGCCCAGCCGCACCAGCGGCGCGCCGAGCGCGACACGCACCGCGCTGTCATGGCTGCGCCCCAGCGCGCGCAGCAGCATCAGGCTGGCGAGGTTGATCGCGGCAATCAACAACACGCAGGCGCCGGCGCCGAAGAACAGCCACAGCGTGTTGCCGGTGCGCGAAGCGAACACGCTGCCCTTCAGCGGCAGCGCGTTGGGCGGAAACTCGAGCAGATGCCGTTGCCACTCCTCGGTCATCCGCGGGTTCTGCCGGATCACCGCGCCCAGCACCGCGCCGGCTTCCGCCGACGCTTCGGCCACGCTGACCCCCGGCTTGAGCCGGGCGACGATCTGCTCGTTGGTGGACAGATTGGTGCTGGCCGGATCCGGCTGCAGCGGCAGCACGATGTCGAACTGCAGCGGCCAGCGGAACGCGGCCGGCAACACGCCGATCACCTGCGCGGCGCGGCCTTCCACCTCCAGGGTCTGGCCGATCGCGCCGGGATCGGCGCCGTAGTACTGCGTCCAGAACGCATGGCTGAGGATGACCGCCTGCGGGCCGTTGGGCCGATCCTCCTCGGCGTTGAAGTTGCGGCCCAGTGCCATCGGCAGACCGAGCGTTTCCACGAAACCGCGATCGGCGCGCAGCGAAGCGACCACGCGGCCCTCGTCGCCCCGCGCGATGTTGGCGTTGATCGCCCAGGTCCGGAGCATGCCGGCCGAGGCCACGCCGCGCATGCGCTTCACCGGCGCGTAGTAGGCCGGTGCCGCCGAGTTGCGCTCGGCGTCGAAGTACTGGCCGAGGGTGACCAGGCGCTCGGGCTGCGGAAACGGCAGCGGCTTCAGCAGCGCCTGGTCCAGCAGCGAGAACACCGCCGTGGTCGTCGCCACGCCCAGCGCCAGGGTCAGCACCGCCAGCAGCAGGTAGCCGGGACGGCGCAGCAGCCCGCGCCAGGACTGGCGCGCCTCGTTCCACAGGATCGCCGCGCTCACGAGACGGCCTCCAGGCCGGGCAGCACCATGTCGCGCTCGTGGCGCAGGCGCTCGAAGGTGTCCTCGTCGACGATGCGGCCGTCCAGCATGTGCACGATCCGCTGCGCGCGCCGCGCGAACGCCGGATCGTGGGTGACCATGCACAGGGTGGTGCCGTTCTCGTGCAGTTGTTCCAGCAGTTGCATCACGGCTTCGCCGTTGCGGCTGTCCAGGTTGCCGGTGGGTTCGTCGGCCAGCAGGATCGCCGGATTGCCGACCAGTGCGCGCGCCACCGCCACGCGTTGCTGCTGGCCGCCGGACAGTTGCCCGGGATAGTGGCGGGTGCGGTGGTTCATGCCGACCAGTTCCAGCACTTCGCGCACGCGCCGGGCGATGTCGGCGCGGCCGAAGCCATCGCGATAGGTCAGTGGCAGCGCGACGTTCTCCTCCACGGTCAGATCCGCGATGAGGTTGAACGCCTGGAAGATGAAACCGATCTCGCCGTTGCGGATGCGCGCGCGCCCGCGCGCGTCCAGCTCGGCGACATTGCGGCCGTTGAGCCAGTATTCGCCACCGCTCGGCGCGTCCAGCAGGCCGAGGATCGACAGCAGCGTCGACTTGCCGCAGCCGGACGGCCCGGTGATGGCGACGAAATCGCCCTGTGCGATGTCCAGCGCGATGTCCGACAGTGCGTGGGTTTCAACCTCGTCGGCATGGAAGATCCTGCCCAGGCGCCGCAGGCGCAGCAGCGGTGCGGAGGCGGTGGAAGAAGGCGGAACGGTGGCGGATTTCATCGGGGCTCCTGGGGAATGTCAGCGCAGGCGCAGGCGCGGATACTGCGCCCACTGGCTGGTGTCGGAAAGCACGGCGCGGTCGCCGGGGCGCAGGCCGCTGCGGATTTCGATGCGATCGCTGGAGGCGGCGCCGAAGCGCACCGCGGTCTGGCGCGCCTCGCCGTCGCCGTCCAGCACGAACAGGCTGCCGGGGCTGCCGGGCACGGCCAGCGCGGGGCGCGGGATGCTGATCACGTCGCGCAGCACGCCGAGGCGGATGCGGCCGTCGACCGAAAGATCCGGGCGCGCGCCGGCCGGCAGCTCGCGGCCGAGATCCACGTCGATGGTCACGCTGCCGTTGCGCACCGCCGGATCGATGCGGGTCAGCCGGCCCTGCACCACGCCGTTGCGGGTGTCCACGGCGACCATCAGATCCAGCGACAGATCCTTGGCCAGCACCTCCGGCACCTGCAGGCGCGCGATCAGATCGTCCGGGCGCGCGACCCGCGCCAGCTTGGCACCGACGCCGACCTGCTGGCCGGGTTCGACGTCGATCTGCTGGAGGATGCCGTCGCTGCCGGCGCGCACGTCCAGCGATGCGACCTGCTGGCGCGCGATCGCCAGGGTGCTGGCGGCCTCGTCGCGCCGCGCCTGCGCCGCGCGCAATTGCGCGGCCATGTTCTGGCGGAACGCGGACACGCGGCGGGCTTCGATCCGCGCGCGTCCCTGCTGGGTGGTTTCGGTGATCTGCGCCTGGCGCAGATCGATCTGCGACATCACGCCGGCGGCGTGCGCGCGTTCGTAGGCCTGCGCCTTCACCTCGGCGATGCGCCATTCCGATTCCGCCTGCGCCTGCTGCGCCTGCTGGTCCAGCAATTGCGAAGCCAGCGACGTCCGCACCGAGGCGACCTCCGCTTCGGCGCCGGCCAGCGCGGCCTCGGCCTTCTCCAGGTTGGCGGTCAGCTCCGGATTGACCATGCGCAGGATCACCGTGTCGGCGTTGACCCGGCTGCCCGGCTGCACCCGCACCTGCTCGAGGGTGGCGACGGCGCCGGCGGTGATCCAGCGGATATCGCGCGGCACCAGCGTGCCGGTGGCGCGGATTTCGCGGACCATGTCGCCGCGCTCGGCCGCACCGATCCACAGGCTGCCGCGCTCGACCCGGGGCGCGGCCTGGCCGACGCCGAACACGGCGATCGCGGCGACGGTGATCAGGAACAGGATCGGTCCGCCGATCAGTAGCAGGCGGCGGCGCGGAAAGGAGCGGGAACGGGGGCGGGCGATGTCCATGCCTGATGGGGAGCATGCCGCGTGCCAACCTGCAGACATTCCCAACTAGTTGATTTGGAAGACATAGATGCGTTCCGCCCGGGAGGGAGTCCGTCCGTTTCCGGACAACCGTCGTCCGTAACCGGCCAGCCGCGCGACCGTCCGTCGGCCCGCGCGGCGATCCGGTTTACATACTGTGTGACACAAAGTACTGTTCGCCAAACGTTACGGGGTGGGACATGGTGGAAGCGCGCGACAACCCGGGATCCAAGCTGGAACTGGAGCTGCGGCGCGGCGTGCTGGTGCTGGCGGTGCTGTCGCAGTTGCGCGAGTTCCAGTACGGCTACTCGCTGCGGCAGGCATTGGCCCAGCGTGGCATGCCGATCGAGGAAGGCACGCTGTATCCGCTGCTGCGGCGCCTGGAAAGCCAGGGCGTGCTGGCTTCGGAATGGCGGATCGAAGAGGGCCCGCCGCGCCGCTACTACCGCTTGAACGACGCAGGCGAGGCGATGCTCGCCGAACTGACGGCCTTCTGGCAGTCCCTGGTCGGGACCATGGGCGGCCTGCTGCAAGGGGACGGGAAATGAATCCGAACGACGTGATCGAGGCGTATGTCATCGACGTGATGCGGCGCCTGCCCGCGGGCGAGCGCAATGAGATCGGGCTGGAACTGCGCGGCCTGCTCGCCGAGATGCTGGCCGGGCGCGCGGACGAAGCAGGGCGCACCGCCGACGACGCGATGGTGCTGGCGCTGCTGCGCGATTTCGGTACGCCGGCGGAAGTGGCCGCGCGCTACCGGCCGCCGGGGATGGTGATCATTCCGCCGGAACAGACCCGTGGTTTCACCCTGCTCGCGCTGATCGGCCTGCTGTTGCAGTGGGCGCTCAGCCTGCCGCATGTGTTCGACGGAAGCCTGTCGCCGGCCGGCTGGTGGCTGGGTCCGGGCCTGGGTGCGTTCTGGTGGCCCGGCTTCATGGTCATGTTCACCCTGCTCGCGGCGTGGCTGCGGCGGCGCGGCTGGTTCACGCCGCGCTGGCGGCCGCAGTCCGTCGATCCCGAACGCATCCATCGCGGCGCGCTCGCCTTCGGCCTGGCCTGGTTCGTGATCGGCGCGGCGGTGGTGGTGTCACTGCCCTGGCTGGTGCCGCATCTGCCCGGCGCGCTGCCGCGGGTGCTGGCGCTGGATCCGGACTTCCTGCGGCTGCGCGCCTGGCCGGTGCTGCCGTTGTGGGCGGGCTCGTTCGCCCTCCTGGCCATGGTGCTGGTGCAGGGCCGCTGGTCGCCGCTGGCGCGCAAGCTGGAGATCGTGTCCAGCGCCGCGTTCGTCGCCTTGCTGGTCTGGTGGATCGCCGCCGGCCGCATGTTCCTGGCCACGCCGACTGATCACGCCGCGCGCGGCGTGCTGGCGTTGATCGCGGTCTTCATCGTGGTGGATCTGGTGGTGCGGCTGCACCGCCGCCGTACCCGCATCCGGTTGCCCGCGCCCACGCGCTGACCCAGCACCCCGCCGACTTCATCCGCTACACCGCCGGCCACCATCGCCGACTGACCCGAGCGCCGGTGCCGCCGGCGCCCATTTCCCTCGCAAGGAGTCCCGCCATGCTTCGCGCGTGCCTGCTTTCGCTCGCCCTGATTCCAGCCAACCTCGCCGCCGCCGGCACGTCCCCCGCGGACCAACCCGCCACCAGCGCGCCCGCGTTCGTGCCGCCGCCGGCGCCCGGCCAGCTCGTCGACATCGGCGGGCGCCGCCTGCACCTGGACTGCAAGGGCGACGCGGCCGGCCCCACCGTGATCTTCGAAGCGGGGCTGTCGCAGTACACCGCCCGCTCGTCCTTCGCCAAGGCGCAGGACGCCATCGCGCCGTTCGCCCGCGCCTGCACCTACGATCGCGCGGGACTGGGCTGGAGCGATCCGGTGGCCGGTGCGCGCACGCAGCGGGACATGGTGGCGGATCTGCATGCGCTGATCGCCGCGAAGCAACTGCCGACGCCGCTGGTGATCGTCGGCCACTCCGTCGGCGGCCTGCTGGCGCGGTTGTATGCGCGCGAGCATCCGGGCGACGTCGCCGGCCTCGTGCTGGTGGACGCCAGTCCCGAGCCGTACCTGTTCACCCCGGGCGCGGCGAAATTCCGCGCGAACCTGGTGGCGGAGATCGATGCCGGCTTGAAGAAGGCGCAGGGCGACGGTCCGGTGGTGCCGCTTCCGGACGGGGTCGAGCCCGACGTCGTGGTCGCTTTCCTCCCGCGCGTGCTCGCCACGGTGAAGCAGGAATACGAAGCGCTCGATCGCGTGCCCGCCGACATGCAGCAGGCACGCGGCTACGGCACGCTCGGCGATCTGCCGCTGGCGGTGATCCGGCGCGGCAGGACCGAAACGCCGCCGAACGCGGAGGACGTCCAATGGCGCCAGTGGCAGGAAGATCTGGCGGGCTTGTCCTCGCGCGGCTTCCTGGTGGTCGCGGAGAACACCGGCCACGTCATCCCGTACGAGAATCCGGCGGTGGTCGCCGACGCGGTGCGCCGGATTCTTGATGGAATCCGGCTCAACGAAGCCGGCGAGCCTTGATCCGCCCCGCGGCGCGGCGCGTGGAGATCAGCGCGGCCGCGGACGCAGGTGTTCGCTGCGCAGCGTGCCGGGAGACTGGCCGATGATGCGCTTGAACGCGCGGCTGAAGGACGCCTCGGAGTCGTAGCCCAGGCGGTTGGCCGCGACCGCCACCCGCATGCCCTCCTGCGCGATCCAGCGCCGCGCCTGGAACATCTTGATGCGGGCGACGTAGCGCGCCGGGGTTTCGCCGAGCGTGCGGGTGAAGGCCTCGGCGAAGCGGGAGCGCGACGCGCCCATCAGGCCGGCCAGTTCCGGCACGGTCCAGTCGCGTTCCGGTTCGGCGTGGATCGCCGCGATCACCCGCCCGATCGACGGGCAATGCACGGCGGCGATCCAGCCGGAGGAATCGCTGCAACCGCATTCCACCCACGCGCGGATGATGCTGGCGGCCAGCACGTCGGCCAGCCGCGCCATGATTCCGCACGCGCCGATGCGATCCAGCGACACCTCGCGCTCCATCGCCTCCAGCATCGCCGGCACGGTGGGATCCTTCTGCGCCAGTTCGCCGGCGCGCATCAGGTCCGGCATCATCGCCAGCAACGGATGCAGCGGGTCCAGGTTGAAGCGCATGCGGCCGCAGAACATCACGCTGTGATCGGCGACGGCGTCGTCCGCGTCCGCGTCCGCGTCCGCGTCCGGTTTGACCAGATAGATGTTCTCCGACACCGGCACCCGCGCCAGCGCGTCGATGTCCACCGTCGGCACCCCGGGATCGCTGGCCAGGACGTGGAAACTCCCGCGCGGCAGCAGCACGGCGTCGCCCGGATTGAGCCGCACCCAGTCCGCATCGCGCAGTTTCAGCCAGCACCCGCCCTGGGCGACGAAATGGAAATGCGCCTCGCGGCTGTCCGGGAACGCAATCGCCCACGGCGCCCGCATCACACAGCGGCCGTACTCCACGCCGTCCAGGCGCAGGCCCAGCAGGACCTGGGTGAGCAGATCGCGGCCGCTGGCGGTCGCGGGCCCGGCCTTCACGGACGCGTTGGCGCGCAAGGTGCTGGACGAATGAGCAATCATTCCGGTCTTTCCGGCATGGAAACGCCAGCATCATACGCCTAATCTGCCGGTCCGCCCCCCACAGGCCTCCCCCGTGTCCGCTTCCTGTTCCGATTGCACCGCCGAGGCGCTCCTCGACCCCGCCGAGGCGCGTTCCCCCCATTCCCCGGCCAGTTCTGCGGCCGACTCCCCCGCTGCCGCCGCGCCCGCCGGCACCGACATTCCGACCCGCTGGGCCGCCGTGGCCTCGCTGGCGCTGGGGGTGTTCGGGCTGGTCACCGCCGAATTCCTGCCGGCCAGCCTGCTCACCGCGCTCGCCGCCGATCTGTCCGTCAGCGAAGGCGCGGCCGGGCAGACCGTCACCGCCACCGCGCTGATCGGGGCCATCGCCGCGCCCTCGATTCCCCTGCTGACCCGGCGCCTGGATCGCAAGCACGTGATGCTGGCGCTGACCACGCTGCTGGTGCTTTCCAACGCGCTCGCGGTGACCGCCGACAGCCTGTGGCCGCTGCTGGCGGCGCGGGTGATGCTGGGCGTGGCGCTGGGCGGTTTCTGGTCGATGGCCGCGGCGCTGGCGATGCGGCTGGTGCCGGAAGCGAAATTCCCGCGCGCGATGTCATTCATCCTCACCGGTGTTTCGGTCGCCACCGTGTGCGCCGCGCCGATCGGCGCCTGGATGGGCGAATTGTGGGGCTGGCGCAGCGCGTTCGTCGCGGCCGGCGCGCTCAGCGTGATCACGTTGCTGGCACAGGCCTTCACCCTGCCCGCGCTGCCGCCGATCGCGAATCCCGATCTGCGCGTGCTCGGCCAGCTGCTGGCGCGTCCCGGCGTGCGCATGGCGCTGCTGGCGGTGCTGCTGGTGATCTCCGGCCACTTCGCCGGCTTCACCTACCTGCGTCCGCTGATGGAAAACATCACCCATCTGTCGGTCGGCGCGATCTCCGCGGTATTGCTGGGTTACGGCATCGGCGGATTCTTCGGCAACTTCGCCGGCGGTTGGCTGGCCGGACGCAGCGAACGCACGGCGATCGTGTTCGGCGGCACGCTGATCGCGCTGCTGGCCATCGCGCTGCTGTTGGCCGCCCAGTCGATGGCGGTCACCGCCGTCGCGATCACACTGTGGGGCTTCGCGTTCGGCGCGTTCCCGGTCGGCTTCCAGATCTGGATCATCCGCGCCGCACCGGATCAGGCCGAAGGCGCGGGCGGACTGCTGGTGGCGGCGTTCCAGATCGCCATCGCCACCGGCGCCATCGGCGGCGGCCTGCTGGTGGATCATGTCGGTGCGATCGGCGGTCCGCTGTTCGCGGTCGTCATGATGACGCTCGGCACCCTGCTGACCCTGCGCCACGGCCCGCGCCCGGCCGCCTTCGCCGCCGGTGAAGCGCTGCCGTCGCGCCAGGGCTTCCACTGAGATCCGCGCCATGTCCGAGTCCACTCCCGCTCCGCTCAACCGCCGCATCACCCTCGCCGCGCGCCCGCGCGGCCTGCCGGCCGCCTCCGATTTCCGCCTCGTCACCGGACCGGCGCCGGTGCCCGGCGAAGGCCAGGTGCTGCTGCGCACGCTGCACCTGTCGCTGGATCCGTACATGCGCAACCTGATGGATGAAACCGGTCCCGGTTACGCGCCGGCGCTGGCGCTGGGCGACGTGATCGCCGGCGGCACGGTCAGCCGGATCGAGGCCTCGCGCCATCCCGGTTTCCGCGCGGGCCAGATCGTGCTCGCCAACGCGGGCTGGCAGGACTACGCGCTTTCGGACGGTGCCGGCCTGGTTCCGCTGGACGACCTCCCGCAACCTTCGCTCGCGCTCGGCGGGCTGGGCATGCCCGGCTTCACGGCCTACGTCGGCCTGCTCGACATCGGCCAGCCGCGCGCCGGCGAGACCGTGGTGGTGGCCGCCGCCACCGGCGCGGTCGGCGCGGTGGTCGGCCAGATCGCGAAACTGAAAGGCGCGCGCGTGATCGGCATCGCCGGCGGCGCGGACAAATGCCGGTTCGCGGTGGAGACCCTGGGATTCGACGCCTGCCTGGATCGGCGCGGGGGCGATCTGGCCGCGCGTCTCGCCGCCACCTGCCCGGACGGCATCGACGTGTATTTCGAGAACGTCGGCGGCAAGGTGCTGGACGCGGTCCTGCCGCTGCTCAACCTGCACGCGCGCGTGCCGGTGTGCGGCTTCATCGCCCACTACAATGACCGCGGCGCCGGCGGCGGGATCGATCACCGTCCGCAACTGCTGGCGACAATCCTGCAGAAGCGCGTGCGCATGCAGGGCTTCATCATCCTGGATCACTACGCGGATCGGTTCGACGCCTTCCGCCGCGACATGCGCGACTGGATCGCCCGCGGCGCCGTCCGCCTGCGCGAGGACGTGGTGGACGGACTGGAACGGGCGCCGGCCGCGTTCGCCGGACTGCTGCAGGGCCGCAACTTCGGCAAGGTGGTGGTGCGGGTCGCGGACTGACGCCACGCCCGCCACGGGCAATCCGCTATCATCCGCGCACTCCCAGGACAGGAATGCGCGCGTGGATTCGATTCGGGTACCGGTGTCGATCGGTGAACTGGCGGACAAGATCACCATCCTGGAGATCAAGGCCGAACGCATCACCGACGCGGCAAAGCACCGCAACGTGCTCATCGAACTGCAGGATCTGCTGCCGCTGTGGGCGCCGATCGCCGCGCGCCACGCGCCGCTGACCGATCTCAAGGCACGGTTGAAGCAGGCCAACGAGCGCATGTGGGACGTGCAGGACGCCCTGCGCGCGAAGGAAGCCGCGCAGGTTTTCGACGATGAATTCATCCGACTCGCGCGCGCCGTCGCGCAGCACAACGGGCATCGCGTGGGCCTGAAGAACGCCATCAACCAGCAGGCCGGCTCCACCTTCGTCGAAGAGAAGGAATACCGCGCGGAGGGCTGATTCCTCCGCCGCGCGTTGCGGCGGCCCGCCGCGATGCGCGGCAGCGCGTCCCGGTCCGGCTCGATCCGCCCGTGGCACCGGGTTAGCCTGTCGCGATGGACGACGCCCCGATCACCGCCGCCGCCCGCGCGCTCGCCGCCGGCGATGCACTGGATGCGCTCAAGCGCATCGCGCTGCGCGAGGATCCGCCGGCGCTGGCCCTGCGCGGCATCGCGATGGCCCAGTTGGGCGAGCACCCGCGCGCGCGCGAATTGTTGCGGCGTGCCGCGCGCGGCTTCGGCACGCGCGATGCCGTGTCGCGCGCGCGCTGCGTGGTGGCCGAAGCCGAAGTGGCGCTGGCGATGCGGGATCTGGACACCGCGCCGCGCGCGCTGGAAAACGCCATCGCCACGCTGGACACCCACGCCGATCACGTCAACGCCAGCCAGGGCCGCCTGATCGCCGCTCGCCGGCAGTTGCTGGTCGGTCGCCTCGACGACGCGGCCGCGACGCTGGCGGTGCTCGCCCGCAGCCGGTTGTCTCCCGCGCTGGCCGCCATCGCCCAGTTGGTCCGCGCCGAACTGGCGCTGCGTGGCCTGCGCACCGGCCTGGCGCAGGCCGCGCTGGAACGCGCCGGACAGGCCGCCGCGCAGGCGGGCATCCCGGCGCTGCGAGCCGAGATCGCCGATGCGCGCCACCTGCTCGCGCGTCCCGCGGCGCGCCGCCGGCATGGCGGCGGCGAACAGCTGCTGCGGCTGGATGAAGTGGAAAGCCTGCTGGCCTCCGGCGCGCTGGTGATCGACGCCTGCCGGCGCGGGCTGCGCCGGGACGGCGCGTGGCATCCGCTGGCGCGGCGGCCGGTGCTGTTCGCGCTCGTGCGCGCATTGGCCGAAGCATGGCCGAACGACGCCGGCCGCGAACAATTGATCGAACAGGCGTTCCGCACCCGCGATCCCGACGAGACCCACCGCGCCCGCCTGCGCGTGGAAATCGGCCGGCTGCGCGCGCTGGCCGCTCCGCTGGCGCGCATCGAGGCCACCGCGCGCGGGTTCGCCCTGATCGCGCACGACGCGCGCGAGGTGGCGCTGCTGGTGCCACCGCTGGAAAGCGCGCAGGCCGAACTGCTGGCGCTGCTGGCGGACGGCGCGGCGTGGTCGACCTCGGCATTGGCGCTGGCGCTGGAGACCAGCCAGCGCACCGTGCAGCGGGCCCTGGCGGAACTGGAGGCGGAAGGCCGCGTGCGCGCGATCGGGCGTGCCCGCGCGCAGCGCTGGGTGGCGCCGCCGCTGACCGGATTCACGACGATCTTGTTACTCCCCGCCGCGCTGCCGGCTGGCTAGAGTGTGTCCATCGCGCAGCACCGGCGCGCACCGCAGGAATCCAGGCCATGACCCGCACGTCCTCCCGATCCGCCGCTCCCGCCACCACCGCCGAAATCGTCCGCGAATATCCGCTCGACCGCATCGAGGGCGTGCACGGCGTGACCTACGACGGCACCCGCATCTGGGCCGCGACCAACGAGCGCCTGATCGCCCTCGATCCGGACAGCGGCGCCGCGGTGCGCAAGCTGGAACGCCGTTGCGACGCCGGCACCGCGTTCGACGGCAAGTACCTGTACCAGCTCACCGATTCGCGCATCGAGAAGATCGATCCCGGCAGCGGCGAAGTGGTGTCCTCGATTCCCGCGCCCGCACAGGGCGGCAACACCGGGCTGGCATGGGCCGAGGGCAGCCTGTGGGTCGGGCAGTACCGCGATCGCCGGATCCACCGCATCGATCCGGCGACCGGCGCCATCCAGCGCACCATTGAATCCAACCGCTTCGTCACCGGCGTCACCTGGGTGGACGGCGAGCTGTGGCACGGCACCTGGGAAGGCGACGAAAGCGAGATCCGCCGCATCGATCCGGACAGCGGCGAGGTGCTGGAACGGTTGCGGATGCCCGGCGGCGCCTACGTGAGCGGACTGGAGTCCGACGGTGCGGATCTGTTCTACGCCGGCGGCGGCGGCAGCGGCAAGGTCCGCGCGGTGCGCCGGCCGCGCCCTGCCGCATGACGCCCGGCGCGGGTGATTGAACCGCGCTTCGCACCTCCCCTTCAACGCCGCCGCGGATTTCATTTTTTCACCTCCCCCTTCGAGGAAGGGGGATTGAGGAGGATCTGCCTCTCGCGCGGGAAAGCAAACGCTTCTCAGGGTTGGTTCGTGATGCCGGCCCGCCGATCGAACCGCGCTGTTTCATCCGGACCGTCATTGAAAGTGCTTCGCGATTACCCGCACCCCGCACTCGACCGCAAAGTGCGCCGTCCCCCGAGCGATGTACCCACCAGGAGCAGAACATGAACCTCGTTGCAGACATCCCCGCCACGTCCCCCCGCATCGTCAGCCGCGAACAGTGGTTGCAGGAACGCATGCGCCTGCTCGCGCGCGAGAAGGAACTGACCCGCCTGGGCGATCGCATCGCCGCCGAGCGCCGCGCGCTGCCGTGGGTGAAGGTGGAAAAGGACTACGTGTTCGATACGGCCGATGGCCCGCGCCGGTTGGGCGAACTGTTCGACGGCCGGCATCAGTTGCTGGTGCAGCACTTCATGTTCGCGCCGGGACGGGAACAGGGCTGCCGCAGTTGTTCCTACATGGCCGATCACCACGACGGCGCCCGCGCGCACCTGGCGCAGCGCGACACCACCCTGCTGGTGATCTCGCGCGCGCCGCTGGCCGACATCCAGCGTTTCCGCGCGCGCATGGGCTGGCGGTTCCCGTGGGTGTCCTCGTTCGGCAGCGACTTCAACTACGACTTCGGTGTCAGCTTCACGCCGGAGGACATGGCCACCGGCGCGGTGGACTACAACTACACCCGCCAGTATTTCCCGCATTCGGAAGCGCCCGGCATCAGCGTGTTCCATCGCGACGACGCCGGAAACGTCTTCCACACCTATTCCCGTTTCGGGCGCGGCGTGGAGGTGATGATGGGGACCTACCCGCTGCTCGACCTCACGCCGAAGGGCCGGGACGAAGCCGGCCTGGAAGATCCGATGGCGTGGGTGCGCCATCACGATCGCTACCCGCAGGCGGACGGCGCGCACGGCTGCGGTTGCCAGGGCTGAGCGCGAAGGCGGCCCGGCATGGACGGCATCTGGCCTTGGCTGGCGATCGCCGGCGTCGGCGCGCTGCACGGCCTGCATCCGGCCAACGGCTGGATGTTCGCCACGGCCCAGGCCTTGCACTCGGATCGCGGCGGGCGGATCTGGCGCGCGCTGGCGCCAATCGCGCTGGGACACGCGGCGGCGATGCTGCTGCTCGCCGTCGCCTTCGCGAGGGGATGGAAGGCGGATCCCGCATCCGCTTCGCGGCTCGCCGGCGCCGTCCTGCTCGGGCTGGCCATCCACCGCCTGCACCGCGGCCATCGCGAACGAAACGGAATCGCCGCGCAACGGCCGGGCGCGATCGCGCTGGCGCTGTGGTCGGCGCTGATGGCGGCCGCGCACGGATTCGGCATGGTGCTGGTGCCCTCGCTGGTGCCGCTCTGCCTGTCCAGCGGGCCGTGGCGCGCTTTCGCGGCTTCCGGTGCGTCGCCGCTGTTGCTGGCTGCCGTGGCATTGCACATGGCGGCGATGCTCGCGGTGACCGGCGCGCTGGCCCACGCGGGCTGGCGTGGACTGCGCCATGCGTCCGCCCGCGGGCAGGCGGCATGCCGGCACCTGGGCACGTTCGCGCTCGGCATCGTGGGCACGATGCTGATCCTGCCGCACGGATTCTGATCGGCGCCGCCGCGCGGCGGTGGTCGCGTCCACGCCGGCCACCCCATCAGCTTGAGCTGCTCGCTCAGTTGCCGCAGTTGATGGAACGCGGATTCGGGAAACAGGAAGCCGGCCTGGTGCGTGGCGGTGGACGTCGAACTCATTGCGGTACTCCATTCCTTGAGCAGGGAACGCCCGCCCGCCGTGCGACAGGCGGGAAGCCGGGAGGCTGGATAACCGCGTAACGTCGGCGGGCTTGTTCCCTCGAAGGACGTTTTGTATTGGCCTCCCTCCCGACGCAGCACTTCATCGCGCCGGGACACCGGGATGATGCGGGTACAAGAACGGGCCACCAGAAACTACATCGGTGGCTCGTCGTTACGTGGAGTTTCCAGGCTCCGGCGGCGAGTCCTGCCTTCGCGCTCAATCCCGTTCGATGCCTTGACGTTCAACGTTGGGCTGCGTTGTTCGTCATGTGCCGTCGCATGCGCCGCAACTTTCTCCGATGCGGCGCGCGCATTGCATGCCGCGGCTAGCCCGGATGGGCGCCCACGTCCGCACGCGCGCGCCGGCGGCCAAGATACGGCAACGCGAACAGATACAGCCCGGTGATCATCAGCAGGATCAGCGGGAACAGGGCCATCAATCCGATCCACGTGGATTGTTTCTGCATCGCCAGCGCGACGAGGTTGGCGATGACGGTCAGGGTGAAGATGATCGACAGCCAGCGGTGGAACTGGCGGATCCACTTGTTCATCGGGATTTCCTCCGGATTTGGCCCGAGACGCCTCGGGCGGGCATGCACCTGGTCGAACGGTTTGCCGCGCGGTATCGCCGGCACAGGCGGGGTCGAACGGGGATTCAGTGCTTGCCGCGGCGCGATTCGATCATCTTCCAGCCATTGCCGGAAGGGTCGCGGAAGTTGGCGTCGACGTTGCCGTAACGCTCTTCCGGCGGCTGGGTGAATTCCACGCCGCGCGCGCTCAATTGTTCGTAGGCCGCGCGGCAATCGGCCACGTCGAGGATCAGCGGCGGCATCGCGCCCTTGGCGACGATTTCGCGCACGGCCTGCACGGTGGCCGCGTCGAGCAGCGGCTCCTGCGGCTTGAACAGGCCCAACTGGAACGACGGCTGCTCCGGATGCTGCACGGTCAGCCAGCGGTAGCCGCCACCGTTGACGTCGGTGTGGACGCGGAAACCCAGCTTGCCGACGTAGAACTCCAATGCTTCATCCTGATCGCGGACATACAGCCCGACCACGCCAACACCCTGGCTCATGTGACCTCCGGTTTCGATGGGGCGGTCTTTGTAGCATCGGCCTCCCGCCGCCGCTTCTCCGAAACTGCGATGGTCAGCGCAGGCCGGTGCGCGGCGCTGGCGTAACAGGCGGGCATCCGCCGCGCCGCCTCGCGCGCGGCCTGTTCGCGCACGCGCATTCCGCCCGGGCTTTCGCCGGTGATGTCGCGGAAGGTGCGGCCGAAGGTGCCCAGGCTGTTCCAGCCGGTGCGCAGGGCGATGTCGAGAATCGGCAGATCCGTGTCACGCAGCAGCGCCCGCGCGCGTTCAATGCGCCGGGTGAGCAGGTAACGGTGCGGCGGCACGCCGAAGGCATCCTTGAAGCAGCGCGCGAAGTGCGCCTCCGACACATGGCTGACCTGCGCCAGCCGCGCCACCGACCAGTCCTCGTGCGACGCCGCGTCCATCCGGTCCTTGGCGCGCAGCAGCCGGCGCAGCAGGTCCGGATCCTGGCGGGACCGTGCGGGGCCGTTGATGTCGTCGTTGGCGTGCTTCATCGCGTGTCCTGGAATGGCCGCGCCCGCCCCGGACGGTCGCATGTTGTCTTCGGGCCGGCCTGACCCCGCGCGGCCTGGGCGCCGGGCGAAACCTTACCGCAGGACCGGCCAGGGGACCGCCAAGGGCTTGACGAACACTCTTACGATATATATCTTACGAGCCATCTTATGACACGCCTGGAGTGTCCGATGCACTGCCATTCCCCCCGACACGGCCGCCGCGACGAGGATTGCGGCGGCGATTTTCCGTTTTCCGGGCACTTTTCCCTGCATCCCTTCTGGCTGGCCGTCGGCCGGCGCCACGGCGGTCGCGGCGGTCATCGCCACGGACCGGGGCCGGGCTTTCCGGGCGGCTTCGGCGGCTTTGGCGAGGACGGGCTGACCCGCGGCCGCAAGTTCAGTTCCGACGATCTGCAATTGCTGCTGCTGGCCCTGCTGGAAGACCAGCCCAGCCACGGCTACGAGCTGATCAAGGCGTTGCAGGCGCGTTCCAACGGTTTCTACAGCCCGAGTCCCGGCATGGTCTATCCGGCGCTGACCTACCTGGAAGAACTCGGCTACGTGGACGTGGAAGCCGAAGGCAACCGCAAGCGCTACGCGCTGGCGGCGCCGGGCCGCGCGCACCTGGACGCGAACCGCGAGCGGGTCGAACTGATGCTGGCCAAGCTGTCGCACATCGCCCGCAAGATGGACTCGGTGCGGCGCGCGTTCGCCGGTGAACCGCCGGCCGACGTGGACGAAGGCGGCTGGGTGCCGGAGCTGATCCGCGCCCGCCATGCGTTGAAACATGCGCTGGTGCGCCGGGAGGGTCTCTCCGCGACGGAGCAACGCCGCATCGCCGCGATCCTGGAACGCGCCACCCGCGAGATCGAAGGCGGCGAAGACCGCTGACGCACGCTCCCTACCGCCGCCTTCGGGCGGCGGAATCATTTCATCCCTCCCCCACGAGGTTTTCCATGTCTGAAGCTGCCAACCGGACGGTCGTGCGCGTCCGCCATCCCCTGAAGCTGCGCCTGCTGCAGGTCGCACGCGTGCACGACGTCACCCCGCACCTGCGCCGGGTCACCTTGGCGGGCGAGGATCTCCACGATTTCGTGTCCGCCTCGTTCGACGATCACGTCAAGCTGTTTTTCCCCGCGCCCGGCGAGGAACGTCCCGAGTTGCCCGCGCTCGGCCCCAACGGCGTGGAATTCCGCGAAGGCGTGCCGCGCCCGTTGATGCGCGATTTCACCCCGCGCCGCTACGACCACCATGCGCGCGAACTGGATCTGGAATTCGCCCTGCACGACGCCGGTCCCGCCACCGAGTGGGCCGCGCGCGCCCGGCCGGGCGACTGGCTGGGCGTGGGCGGTCCGCGTGGTTCGCTGGTGATCGGCACGGGCTTCGACTGGCATCTGCTGATCGGTGACGACACCGCGCTGCCCGCCATCGCCCGCCGCCTCCGCGAGTTGCCCGCCGGCGCGCGCGCGATCGCGGTGCTGGAGGTGGCCGACGCGTCCGCGCATCTGGCGTTCGACACGCGTGCCGACCTGCAGGTGATCTGGCGCCATCGCGAAGATGCCGCGCCGGGCGAGCCGCCGCTGCTGTCGGCGGTGCGCGAACTGGCGTTGCCGGACGGCGACGGCTACGTCTGGGCCGCGGGCGAATCGGCCGACATCCGCGCGGTGCGCCAGCATCTGGTGGGCGAACGCGGCGTCGACAAGTCGCGCATCCGCGCCGCCGCGTACTGGAAGCGCGGCGCGCCGGCCGTGCACGAAAACCTGGAAGACTGACTCCCCTTTCCCCTGTTCCGGTCCCCGCGACCGCAAGGATGCTGCATGTATACGCTGAGCGCGCCGCACGAACGGCGCCTGCTGTGGCTGCTGATGCTGACCCAGTTCACCCTCATCATGGATTTCATGGTGATGATGCCGCTGGGCCCGCAGATCATGCAGGCCTTCCACATCACCCCCGCCGCGTTCGCGACCGCGGTGTCGGCCTATTCCTGGTGCGCCGGCCTGTCCGGGCTGCTCGCGGCCACCTATATCGATCGTTTCGACCGGCGCAAGTTGATGCTGGTCGTGTATGCGTTGTTCGCGCTGTCCAACCTGGCCTGCGCGCTGGCGGACAGCTACGCGCTGCTGCTGGCTTCGCGCGCGCTGGCCGGCATCAGCGGCGGCGTGCTCGGCTCCATCGTGATGGCGATCATCGCCGACGTGATTCCCGGTCCGCGCCGCGGCGCCGCCACCGGCACGGTGATGATGGCGTTCTCGCTGGCCTCGGTGCTGGGCGTGCCGGCCGGCGTGCTGCTGGGCGCGCATTCCGGCTGGGCCGCGCCGTTCTGGCTGCTGGTCGGTCTGTCGGTACTGATCTGGATCGCCGGTGCGCGCGTGCTGCCGCCGCTGGATCAGCATCTGGCGCGGCGGCCGGTGCCGTGGAGACAGGCGTTTCCGGATCTGTTCGGCCTGTTCACCCGGGGCCGCTATCTCAATGCGTTCGTGCTGACCCTGCTGCTGATGGTCGCCTCGATGCTGGTCATCCCCTTCATGTCGCCGGTCCTGGTCGCCAACCACGGCATCGCGCCGGATCGGCTGTCGTGGTTGTACATGGTCGGCGGCGCGGCGACGTTCTTCACCTCGCGCGCCATCGGCCGGCTGGCGGATCGGTACGGCAAGCACCGGGTGTTCCGCGTCGCGGTACTGCTGTCGATCGCGCCGATGCTGTTCGTGACCCACCTTCCGCAGATCGGTTTCGCCGCGATGCTGGCGTTCTTCCCGTTCTTCATGGTGCTGATGTCCGGCCGCATGATTCCGATGCAGGCGCTGCTGACCACGGTGCCGTCGCCGCACCAGCGCGGCGCCTTCCTCAGCGCCAACAGCGCAGTGCAGGCGCTGGGCACCGGCTGCGGCGCATGGCTGGGCGGATTGATGCTGTCCTCGCCGGCGCCGGCCGGCCCGATCAGCGGCTACGGCACCGCGGGCTGGGTGGCGGTGGCCCTGTCCCTGCTCGCGATCGCGTGGGTGGGACGGGTGAGCGCCGATGGCAGCCATCCGCAGGCGCCGGCCAGCGAGGCCGGGCGCGCACCGGATGCGCTGGCGCAGGGCGAAGGATGAGCGCGCGCGCCGGAGGCCACGCATGAATCCGTCCACCGCGTTCGCCGATGCCGACGCCGTGGCGCGCTATGCCGAAGGCCCGCCACGCCTGGTACCCGGCTTCGCCGGTCTGCAGCGGATGGCGGCGATCCTGATCGCCGAACGCGCGCCCGCCGACGCGCGGGTGCTGGTGCTGGGTGCCGGCGGCGGGCTCGAACTGAAAGCCTTCGCCCAGGCCCACCCGGGCTGGTCGTTCACCGGGGTGGATCCGGCGCGGCCGATGCTGGACCTGGCCGCGGCCACGCTCGGCCCGCTGGCGGCGCGGGTCGAATGGATCCACGGCACCATCGACGCTGCGCCCGCCGGGCCGTTCGACGCGGGCGCCTGCCTGTTGACCCTGCATTTCCTCGACGCGGCCGAGCGCCTGCGGACCCTGCGCGACGTCCGCCGGCGCCTGCGCCCGGGCGCACCCTTCGTGGTGGCGCACGCGAGCTTTCCGCAGGCCGGCGGTGAGCGCGCGCGCTGGCTGTCGCGCTACGCCGCCTTCGCGGCGGCGTCCGGAATCGACCCGGCGCAGGCCGAGGCCGGGCGCGCCGCGATCGATCGGCACCTGCACCTGCTCGCGCCGGCCGAGGACGAGGCGATCCTGGAGGATGCCGGATTCACGGACATCACCCTGTTCCACGTCGGCTTCACCTTCCGTGGCTGGGTGGCGTACGCCTGAAGGCGGACGCAGTCGCCACCCTTCGACCCCGCCAGCCCGCCGTTCGTCCCCGCGCCCCGCGCCCCGTCCCTTCGCCGCCCACGATCCTTGCCGGCACGCGCACACTTCCGCCGCAACGGCACGGGAGCAGCGGCATGAGCGGCAAGGCGTGGTACGCATGGGCGGGCGGCATCGCCCTGGCATTGGCGGGCGCGGGCAGCCGCGCATCGGATCCGGGCGACTGGTCCAGTTACGGCGGCGCGCCCGGCGGCGGCCAGCACTCGCCGCTCACCCGGATCACGCCGGCCAATGTCCACCGCCTGCGCATCGCCTGGTCGTTCCGGACCGGCGAACTGGGCGCGGGCCTGCCGGATCCGGAGCGGCGGCGGTTCGAGGCCAACCCGCTGGTGGTGGACGGGCGCATGTACCTCAACACCGGCACCGGCATCGCCTTCGCGCTGGACGCCGCCAGCGGCCGCGAGCTGTGGTCGTTCGACGCCAGGGTGGCGCGCACCAGGCGCTACAGCGATCCGGCCTCGCGCGGGGTGAGCTACTGGCGGGATCCGCAGGCCGCCGAAGGCGCGCCCTGCCGCGAACGCATCGTCTACGGCACGCTGGATGCGCGCCTGATCGCGCTGGACGCGCGCGACGGAAAACCCTGCGCGGGTTTCGGCGATACCGGCACGGTGGATCTGCGCGCCGGCATCACTCTGCACGACGACCCCGGCAGCGAGTGGCGCAACTACGCGGTCACTTCGCCGCCGGTGATCGCCGAGGGCGTGCTGGTGGTCGGCAGTTCGATCGGCGACAACCGCGCGCATGCACTGGAAGAAGGCGTGGTGCGCGGCTACGACGCCCGCAGCGGGCGCGAACTGTGGCGCTGGGATCCGGTGCCGCGCGACCCCGCCGAAGCGGCCGCGCGCGGCTGGCGCCCGGAACAGGCGCGCACCGTCGGCGCCGCCAATGCCTGGGCGCCGCTGTCGGTGGATCCGTCGCTGCGCCTGGTCTACGTGCCGACCGGTTCGGCCAGCCCCGACTACCACGGCGCCGAACGCCTGGGCGAAAACCGCGACGCCAACTCGCTGGTGGCGCTGGATCTGCACAGCGGCCGCCGCGTGTGGGCGCAACAGTTGGTGCATCACGATCTGTGGGACTACGACCTCGCCTCGCAGCCGGCGCTGGCGACCGTGCAGACCGCGCAGGGCCCGCGCGAGGCGGTGCTGCAGGCGACCAAGACCGGCTTCCTGTTCGCCTTCGACCGCCGCACCGGCGAGCCGGTGTTCCCGATCACCGAAGTGCCGGTGCCCGCCTCGGACGTGCCGGGCGAACAGGCGTGGCCGACCCAACCGATGCCGGAGCCTTCACTGCGCCTGGCGCGCCACGCGCCGCTCACGCCGGAGGACGCGTGGGGCCCGACGCCCGGCGATCGCCGCGACTGCGCGCGGCAGATCGCGCGCCTGCGTTCGGAAGGCATCTTCACCCCGCCCAGCGTGCGCGGCACCATCGCCCTGCCCGGCTGGGCCGGCGGCGTGAACTGGGGCGGCATCGCGGTGGACGCGCGGCGCCAGATCGCGATCCTGCCGGTGTCGGATCTGCCGATGCAGGTGGCGTTGATCCCGCGCAAGGCGTTCGACTGGGACAAGGACGATGCCTACCCCGCGCAGGAGTTCAACAGCATGGACGGCACCGCTTACGGCATGCGCCGCGGCGTGCTGGCGTCCGCCAGTGGAGCGCCCTGCGTGAAGCCGCCGTGGGGCCGGGTGGTGGCGGTGGATCTGCGCGCGCGCAAGGTGTTGTGGGAGCGGCCCCTGGGCACGTTGGAGGAAGAACTGCCGTGGCTTCCGCTGGAGGTCGGCATGCCCGTGCTCGGCGGCGCGGTCACCACCGCCAGTGGCCTGACCTTCATTGGCGCTTCGGCCGATGCACGCTTGCGCGCGCTCGACAGCATGACCGGCGAAGTGCTGTGGGACGCCAAGCTGCCCGCCGGCGGACAGGCCACGCCGTCGATCTACGCGGTGCAGGGACGCCAGTACGTGGTCATCGCCGCGGGCGGCCGCGAGGGTCTTGGTCCGATGGGCGACTACGTGATCGCCTACACGCTGGATGGCGAAGGCAAGGAAGTAGTGTTCCAGCATGGCGTCGCCGTGCGCATGACCGTGCTGGCCGCGGGTGTGTTGCTGGTGCTGGGCGCCTTGTTCGTGGCCTGGCGCGGGTGGCGGCGCCGGCGCGCGCGGCGGATCCCGGCCTAGCGGACGGTCCGGCGCAACGCCGCGTGCCGGCGGCGAACGCGGCGGCATGGCGGTGTCCACGCGGCCGCGGGGACGCTGACCGGCGGCACCGGCCGGCGTCCGGCCCGCCACTTCTCGCACGCTTCACACAGTCTCCCTTCCGCCACCATCCTTGCCATGCAGGCTGGCGCACCGCTCAAGGGAGACACGATCATGACCGCAAACGCGCAAGGTTCCGGTGGCCCGCATCCCGGCGGATGGCGCCTGCTGCTGTGGGGCGGCGCCGCCGGCCTGCTGTCGCTGCCGCTGATCGCCATGCAGTTCACCCGCGAAGTGGACTGGACCGCGGCCGACCTCGCCGTGTTCGGCGCGATGCTGGCCGCGGCCTGCGGAGCCTGCGAACTGGCGGTACGCCTGGCCCGCGGCAACCGCGCGTATCGCTTCGGCGCATTCATCGCGATCGCGGCCGGCTTCCTGCTGGTCTGGGTGAACCTCGCGGTCGGCTTCATCGGCAGCGAAAACAACCCGGCCAACCTGATGTATGCCGGCGTGCTCGGGGTCGGCGTCCTCGGTGCCTGCCTGGGACGTTTCCGGCCGCGCGGCATGGCGGCCACGATGCTCGCGGTCGCCGCCGCGCAGTTCGCGGCCGGCGTGATCGCCCATGCCGGCGACATGGATCATCCGTGGCCGGCGACGGTGGGGTTCACTGCGTTGTGGCTGGCTTCGGCGGGACTTTTCCGGATCGCCGCGAGGTCCGCCGGACGCATGCCGTCATGAGATGGCGCCCCGCCGCATGGCGCGCTGACGAACGGCAACGAAACCCGACACCCCCGGATGGCAGAATCCCGCCACCTTCATGACGCCGGTGGATGCCATGAACCGTGATCGCTTCGATCGCATCCGCGATGGGCGCACCGATCTGGTGTTCGCGCATGTCGCCGCAGGCCTTGCCGCCACCGATGCGGATGCGGACGGCGTCCGCCTCATCCAGTGGTGCGCCTACTACGGCGACGTCAGCGGGATCCGCTTCCTGCTCGGCCAGGGCGAAACGCTGGCCTCGCTGGGCGCGAACCTCGGCTTGAACGATGCGGTCTTCCACGGGCACTGGCCGCTGTGCCAGTTCCTGATCGAACAAGGCGCGGATGCCAACCATGCGCTGCCGGAGACCGGCGAAACGCCGCTGCACCTGGCGCTGTGCAAAGCCAACCGGCCCGCGTACGACGCAATCCTGGACATCCTGCTGGCCGCCGGCGCGGATCCCGATCGCGCCACCCTGCCCGGCGTGGAAACCGGCAGCTTCATGCGCGACGCCCGCACCCAGGGAGAAACGCCGCTGCATCGCGCCGCGGCATTCGGCAGCGAGAAGGCGATCGATAGGCTGCTGGGGGCGGGTGCACGCATCGACGCACGCGACCGCAACGGCGATTCGCCGCTGGCCTGGGCGAGTTGGCATCTGCGCCCCGACGCCATCCTGCGCAAACTCTGCTTCGGCGATCACTCCATCCATCCCGCGCGCGCTTCCACCTACGATCACGGTACCGGCTGGGGCGTGATGGGCGTGGGCAGGCCGCACGTGGATCGTCGCGGATGAACCGCCGCGGGCGTGGCCCGGCTAACGAAACCAGGCCAGGATCGCCGCGCTCAGGTACAGGCCGAGCCCGAACACCGCATGCGTCAGCAGACTGTGCAGGCGGGCTTTCGCCGGACAGGGGGTGCGGCGTGCGGCGACGCCCGCGCCCATGCCGGGCTGCATCAACAGGAACGGCGCGGCCACGCTGCCGACCCCGACGATCAACGCAGGAAGCGGCGTGGGTTGGCGCAGCCACGCCGCTCCCCAAAACGCCAGCAGGATCCCCGCGAACGCCACGCCGGTGAGCAGATGCACGGCGATTCCGATCGCGTACTCGCCACGCACGGGCGGCGTGGCGGCAATCGGTGCGTGGCGGAAGCGGCCCCGCGGCAGATACGCCACCCAGCGTCCGACCCGGGCGTAATCCAGTGCCGGCACACCGAACCAGTGCCGGCGCAGCCAGACCCAGGCATCCATGATCGCGGTGGCGCCGAGTCCGATCACGATGGCGTGCACGGCAAGATCGACGATCGACATCACGGCGCCACTCCCCCGGCGCATGCATCCACCTGCCAGCAGGCGGCGGTGAAGCGGACTTCGGCACCATGCAGGAAAGGCTGGAATGCGGTGCGCATCGCATCGATCACGCGTCCGCGCGTCGCGGCATCCGCATCCTGCAACGCCCGTCCCACCGGTCCCATGCGGGTGATGTACGGCACCAGGCCGGATGCGGGCAGCAGACAGTCCAGGTCGAGCGGACGGATGTCGATGCCGCGCCAGCCCGCGGATTCCAGGATGCGATGTATCCGCCGCGGATCCGCGAAAGCGAATTGGCCGGGCCCTTCCGCGTGGCGCTCCGGCAGCGCGATCCACGGCGCGGCGGCCGATTCGGCGGTGGTCATGAAGGGATTGTCCGCCGCGCCGCGCCAGGCCACGAAGCGCAGTCGCGCTCCGGCCTTCGCGGCCCGCCGCAGGTTGGCGAACGCCGCCACCGGATCGGCAAAGAACATCACGCCGAAGCGGGAGATGATCCGATCGAAGCGGGCCGGCTGAAACGGATGCACCTGTGCGTCGGCCTGGACGAACTCCGCGCGCAGATTCTCGCGGCGTGCCCGCTCGCGCGCCAGCGCCAGCATCGGCGCGGAGATATCGACCCCGACGCATGCTCCCTGTCCCGCCAGCGCGCGGGCCATGGCCAGGGTCGTGGCCCCGGTGCCGCAGCCCACGTCCAGCACGCGGCCGCCGGAGACTCCGCTCAGCGCATCGCGCAGGATCGCGACGAACGGTTCCAGCATCGCATCCAGCGACGCCTGCCGGTCCACCCAGGCCCGGCCGCCGGCGCCGTTCCAGAGCCTGGCCTGCTCATCCGCAACGATGTTCCTGTCGTGATCCGTCTGCATCCGCTTGCGCCCGGAAAGGAGGAAGCGCACTCTGCGACTTCAAGTCGACTTCAAGTCAAGCCCATGCAGGAACTGGATATCGGGCAAGTGGCCGAACGCGCCGGCGTGCCCGCATCGACCGTACGGTACTACGAGGAAAAAGGGCTGATCCGCGCCATCGGGCGGCATGGACTGCGGCGCGTGTTCGACGCCCGCGTCCTGGATCAATTGGCGCTGATCGCATTGGGACGCGCGGCGGGATTCCCGCTGGACGAAATCGCTCGCATGTTCGGCGCGGACGGCCAACCGCGCATCGACCGGCAGATGCTGCTGGACAAGGGCGCGGAACTGGATCGCACCATCCGCCAGCTCGGCGCCATGCGCGACGGCTTGCGCCACGCCGCCGCCTGCTGCGCCCCCAGTCACATGGAATGCCCGACCTTCCGGCGGATCCTGAAAGCGGCGTCGGCGGGTGCATTGAAGGGAGCCGACGGTTCTCCATTTCCACGGCGCGGACGGAAGCCCCTCAACAAATGAGAGCTTCTTTCGAAGAGGCTGATGACGGAAGTTCCACGGCAAACGGGGCTTCAGCGGCCTCGCCTGACTGCGATCCTTCAACGCTCGCGCGGCCGCTTGATATGAAAGTGGCTGTTGTGGACTTCATCGTAGCGAAGACGCGCCTGCGGAAAACCCCAATTCCCCAGTCCCGTATCAAATCGGTAGCCAGGAACCGTCAGCACGCCGTCAACCAGTAGACTCCTAGCCCAGCCACGAGGCAACGCCACTCCTGCGATGACGTGGGCACTTCCAACGGAGTAGTAGATGGCCTCGGCATCCGTCGTGGTCAGGATGTCGGAAAATCTGGCGCGTGTCTGCGACACCCAGGCCAGTACTCCCGCCCTGTCGTTGGCTGCTTCCTGCGCCGGCAATGTAAGGACTCGAACCACCGCGCGACGAAGCGCGTAGTAATTGTCCTCACCCGTCAGCGTTCCCGGAAACTGGTACACGTGGTACAGGTCGATATCGGTGCCCACATCATGCGTGTTGTGCCCGATGTTGCTTCCATGCTCTCCGGAGATATCGTCTATCCGCGTCAGCAGTCCTCCATGTCGACTGATGTATTCCCAAGTCCGAGCCGACAACCAGTCATCCCCTCCCACGTCACGCATACCGTAGCGTCGTTCGGGAACCCGCCATGCCTCCTGCATTCGCCACAGGGCGCGCCTGGGCGCACTGGACGCTTCTGCGGATATCCGGTTTCCGCCCAATGTCTCCGCTTCGACGGTGAACTTGTGGTAGATCGTGTGCGCCGGTGGAGGAACGGTATTGACGCCACTCCCGGAGTGAAGCGTCACCCGGACCCGAACGGTATCGTCGTCGACCATGCGCACGTTCTGGCCGATACCCTCGTCCAGCACCAACCCGCCCTGCATGCTGCCGCTGCCATGCTCGAGTTCGGCGCGCACGCGGGTGACCTGGGCGCCAGCCGGTTTATCGAGTTTCAACGAGTACCATCGGGAAATCCGATTGTTTTCTCCCTGGAACGGGATGCTGTAGGTTGCATGGTCCCCCTTTGTCTTCGAGAGCTCGTCCGGCACGACCGCGCTGATGATCATTTCTCCGACATCCTCACCCAGGCTCGCATGCACGACCGTGGGAAGAAGGCTGTCCGCCACGTTGGTGGCCGTGGCCGTCAACACGAGATCGGCGGCTCCCTCAACAGTAAATTCCGCCACGTCGAAGTACTGACTGATGTATCCCGTGGTGCCGTCCACACGCCAAGCCGGCGCGCTCCTGAGCTGCGCATTGACATTGCTGCCGATGGCGAATAGTTGGCTTCCACCGTGATTTGCCGACAAGCCAAGCGACCAGGTGTCGTTAAATACGCTTTGCTTTTTCACGTAATCCGGATACTCGGCAGTAGAGACGTTATATCGGAGCAACACCCGCCGCGTCCCCCGTGGAACCGTCAATGTGCGGGAAGCCGTCACCGGCTGACCCGCGCCGCCGGCGCCAACCCTCAGGTTGACGCCTTCCGATTCCGTCGAACGGGTACGCGGGAGTGACTCGATGGAGCGATGCAGGCGCCTCCTGGTCCTGTCCTCTTCCTCGTCGCGGAACCGTTGTCCATTCCCGTCCGGAATACGCCCCTTGGGCGATGCCAGGGGAACAAGCTCGTACTGGGCGTGCCCCGCCAGGATATCCTTGGGATGCGCCATCAGGACCTTGACCAGGCTGGAGCGGGGCAGGAAGAACATGGCGTCTCCGTGGTAGTGGATTCCCGAGTCGATTGTCATGCCTTTCAGCGTGGCGTTTCCCAACGGGACCGGCCCGAACGAGACGGCCCCGCGGCATCGGTGGTCCGGGTCAGGGTCAGTCCGGTTCCCATCAGGTTGTAGGTGACTTCGATGCCCGCCACGGACAGGGACGGATGGGATGGCGGCGCCAGCAAAACCGCATTGAGTACGTGCTGGCCGAGATACAAGGGGTGATAGCCGCCCAGCGTGAAACCAAGCGCATCCACACCGCTAACGTTCAATCGAAGGCTCCTGCCCGGGTGGGACGCGATGGCCATCCTGATGACGTCCATCGTCACGGGATACAGGCGGCCTTCCGCATCCACCCGGAACTCGTCCGTCAGGAAGGCCAGCGTGTTGCCGATGTCGTCCTCCAGTTCCACCTGCCCCACATGGACGACGGGCCGCGGCACGCCGCGTTCCAGCAGGGTGATCGTGAAATCGTTGGCGTCGACGGAAAATATTCCATCCTTGACGGAACTTATCGAGACATCCACCGGCGAAATCACCTCTTTCCCGTCATCCAGGATCAACGAAAGCGGAACGGTCGTTCCCGCTGCCATCTCCAAAGTGGCAACCGCGATCGCGCTGGACGGAACCACCGCCTGCACCGTGATCAATCCGGCCGGCACTTCCAGTCGCGCACGCCCGTCGGCATCCGTCGTCCTGAGATAGGTACCCTCCACGAACAGATAGACATCATTTCCCGCGCGGTCGCCTCTCCCATCCGGCCTTGTCGGGTTGAAGCGGAAGACTTCAACCTCGAGGAGGGTTTGCCTGGGCGCCCCGCCCCTCAGAACGCACTGCCGCAACTCATCGATGAATTCGCGCACGATCTGCTTGCTTTCGGGCGTACTCCCTCTGATACCGTCGGTAGCGATAACCCGATCGATTTTTTCCAGCACGCCCGCGGCCCGGGTCGGGTTCTTCCATTTCCAGAAAATGCGCCAGGCCATGTTCACATGGCGCCTGAGGCCCAGTCGCGCACCACGTCCCTTTATTTCGCTCGAAATCGCGACTTCAGCCCCCTGAAGTTCCGAACGGCAGGCGGCTTCCCCGACAGGGTCCGGACCGGCATAAGCCACTCCCCGGCACGGGAAGACCAGCATCATGCCGACCATGATGAAAGCCAGCCTCTTCCTTGCTCCTGCCAAGCCCGATATCGCATGACGTACTTGCATGTGATTCCCCCTTTGGTTTCAAGAATTCCCTTCTTCGGCTCCCGCCGTCGGCAAGCGAGGACGACCGGAACATCGGGCATTTGAACCACGGGCCTGGCAAGGCGGAGCGGCGTTTCCTTGTTTTTCAGAGCATTCCTAGTGATGGGTTGCTCGTATTCGATGTTTGTTCCATGCAACACACTGGCGCGTTGTCATGCGCATGTCGTCAGTGTGTGTCGCGAACTCCCTCGTGCAAAAAAGAGAAGCCGGCTTGCGCCGGCTTCGTCTTTACGGGATGGAGCATGCGGACTTCAGTCCGACTCCCACCACATCCAGAACGCATCCCATAGCCGCTTGAAGAAGCCGGCTTCCTCGACGGCGTTGACCGCGACCAGCGGAGCCTGGGCGACCACCTTGCCGTCCAGGGTGACCTTCACGTCACCGATGGCCTGGCCCTTCGTGATCGGCGCGACCAGGGTCTTGGGCACGTTCATGCTCGGCTTCAGATCCGCATAGCGGCCGCGCGGCACGCTGACCAGCATCGGCTGGGCCACGCCCAACTGCACTTCCTTGGCCTGGCCCTTCCAGACGCGCTGGCTGGCGATGACCTTGCCCGGCTCGTACAGGCGATGGGTTTCGTAGAAGCGGAATCCCCAGTTGAGCAGCGCCAGGCTGTCGTCGGCGCGCTGCTTCTCGGAGGTCGAACCCATCACCACCGCGATCAGGCGCTGGTCGCCGCGCTTGGCCGAGCTCATCAGGCAGTAGCCGGCGCCGGAGTGGTGGCCGGTCTTGATGCCGTCCACGCTGCCATCGCGCCACAGCAACAGGTTGCGGTTGGGCTGGGTGATCGTGCCGACGGTGAATTCCTTGATCTTGTTGAACGCGTAGGTTTCCGGATAGTCGCGGATCATCGCGCGGCCCAGCAGGGCCAGATCGTAGGCGGTGGAGTAGTGCTCGGGCGCGGACAGGCCGTGCGCGTTGACGAAGTGCGAGCCCTTCATGCCGATCCTGGCGGCATAGTTGTTCATCAGCGACGCAAAGGCTTCCTGGCTGCCGGCGGCGTGTTCGGCCAGGGCGATGGCGGCATCGTTGCCCGACTGCACGGCCATGCCCTTTTCCATGTCGATCAGGGGCGCGGTCTTGTTGACCGCGAAGCCGCTGTAGCTGCCGTCGGTGCCGGCGCCGCCCTCGCGCCAGGCGCGCTCGCTCATCATCACCTGGTCGTCGGAACGGATCTTGCCGTTCTTCTGCTCGGCGGCGAGCACGTAGGACGTCATCACCTTGGTGATGCTGGCCGGTTCGACCCGCTGGTGGTAGTTCTCGCCCGCCAGCACCTGGCCGGTGATGTAGTCCATCAGGACCCACGCGGTGCCCACCGGCTTGGGCGGCGGCGGGATGGCGACTGATTCGGCCGGCGGGGCAGCGGGCGCCGGCTGCGGCGCCGGGGTCTGCGCGATCGCCGCGCCAAAGGCGGCGGTGGCCAGGGCGGCCAGGGCGAAACGGAACTTCATCTGCTGCGAACTCCTGACTGGGCGCGAAGGCCCGTTCGACGAAAACGACATTTTAGGCAGGCATCGGCGGCTGGGAATCCACCAAGGCCGGAAAACGGGCGAAAAAAACGCCGCGCGGCTCAGTCGCGGACCAGTTGCGGGCGTCCGAAGCCCAGTTTGGCGATGCGTCCGGCCAGTTCATCGGCGCCGGCCGGGTCGGTCGCGCCGACCCGCAGCCGCCACAGCACCCGCCCGTTGCTCTGCACATCGCTCAGGCGGGCGCCGGCGATGCCGGCGGCGACCAGGCGGGCCAGGGCGCGATCGGCGTTCTCGCGGCTGGCGAAACTGCCCACCTGCAATTGCAGCGGCGAAGCCAGCGCGCGCGGCGGCTCGCCGGCCGTGATCGCTGCGACCGCGGACGATGCCGCGGCCGGACGCGCGGCAGGCACGGACGCCGTCGCCGGAACGGCGGTGGCGGCGCCGGGCGTGCGCGCCGCCGCGGACACCGGTGCCGGTTTGCCGGTCGCCACGCGCACGCCGTTGGCCTGCATCCAGGCATCGAAGCGCGCGGCGCTGGCGGGATTCTTCGTATCCGGAACCACGTGGTAGCGCCGGCTGCCGCGTCCATCCACGGAGGCCACGAGCGCGCCGCCGGCCGTCGTCGCGGCGGTCGCGGTGGCCTGCGGCGCGGGCGTCGACGCCGGCAGTTTCTCCACCAGCGCATCCATGCCGCTGCCCGCCGGCGCGGCAGGCGCGGGTTTGGGTGCGGCGGCATAGGCCCGGCCGGCTTCGTCCGGCGTCAGCGCGCGCACTTCCACCCGGCCGGTGCCGCGCCGGGTGATGCCCAGCTTGTACGCGGCGGCGTAGCTCAGATCGATCACGCGCCCGTCATGGAACGGCCCGCGATCGTTCACCCGCACCACCACCGACTGGCCGTTGTCCAGGTTGGTCACCCGCGCGAAGCTCGGCAGCGGCAGGGTCTTGTGGGCGGCGGTGAAGGCATACATGTCGTACACCTCCTGGTTGGAGGTGCGGCGGCCGTGGAACTTGTTGCCGTAGTAGGAGGCGGTGCCCTGTTCGACGTATCCGTCGACCTTGTCGAGCACGTGGTACTTCTTGCCGAGCACGGTGTACGGGGATCGGTTGCCGATCGGCGAACGCGGTTCGGCGGTCACCACCGGTTCGGCGATGCAGTCCAGATCGGGCACGTGATCCGGCGTGGTATCGGAGACGCCGGGCTTGTACAGGCCGCCGGCGGTGTAGTCGCCGCGCGTCGAGGGATCTTCCTGCGCGGGAGCATAGAACGAGCAATCCTTGCCGCCGGCCGGGCCGCGGCCCGGGTGCGCGGTCGCGGGACCCGGCTTGCCCTTGCCCGGAAGCGGCGGGGAGACCGGTTTCTTCGGCGCCGTGCTGCAGGCCGCCAGGCTGAGGGTGAGCAGCGCGGGCAGCAGCCATCTCATGCGGGCGGAATCTCCCGGCCGGCGATGGCCTGGGACAACTGGTACACGGCCATCGCATACATCTTGGAGTTGTTGTAGCGGGTGATCGCGTAGTAGTTCTGGAAGCCGAGCCAGTACTGCTTGCCGGTGCTGCCTTCCAGCGAAACCAGCGTGGCGGTGGCGTCCGGCGCGACCGGTTCCAGCGGGCGATAGCCGCGCTGGGCCAGATCGGCCAGGGTGTAGTCGGGCGTCCAGGTATCCGGATTGAACTCGGGATAGCCCGCCTGCAGTTCGGCGCGGGCCACCACCGGGCCGCCGGGCACCCAGCCGCCGCGTTCGCCGCCCTTCCTGCGGAAGTAGTTGGCGACCGAGGCGAACACGTCATCGACGCTGTTGAACAGATCGCGGCGGCCGTCGCCATCCCCGTCCACCGCGAATTCGCGGTAGCTGGACGGCATGAACTGGCCCATGCCCATCGCGCCGGCATAGCTGCCGATGAGGGTGGTGATGTCCAGCTTCTCCTCGCGGCCCAGCGCGAACAGCTGCGCCAGTTCGTCACGGAAGAACAGCTCGCGGCGCTGCTCGTAGGCGGCGCGTTCGGGCTTGCCGCTGCGCGGATAGCGGAACGCCAGCGTGTACAGCGCGTCCAGCACGCGGTGCTTGCCGGTATAGCCGCCATAACTGGTTTCCACGCCGATGATGGCGACGATGATCTCCGCCGGCACGCCGTAGGCCTTTTCCTCGCGCGCCAGCGCGTCGCGATGCCTGGCCAGGAACGCCTGCCCGCCGCTGATGCGCGCGGCGGTGATGAAATTGGGGCGGTATTCGCTCCACGGCTTGACCCGCTCGGCCGGACGCGACATCAGCGCGATCACGTCGTCGCGGATCACCGCCTGCGACAGCACCGAGTCGATGTACTGCGGATCGATGCCGTAGCGCGCCGCGGTGTCGCGGATGAAGTTGGCGCGCGCGGTGGCGAAGTCCTCCACGATGATCGGCACGTCGGCCACGCGCTCCACCGATGCTTCGGCGGGCGGATTGGCGGCATCCGCCTGGGGCGACCGGGGACCGCTCGCCGCGGGCGCGGCGGTCGGCGGGGCCTTCGGCGGCGTGGCACAGGCAACCAGGCCGAAGGTGATCAGGCAGACAAGGGCGCGTCGAATCATCGGGCGCGAGGGTAGCACGCTCAACGTGAGAAATAGTGAATGTTTTTGGGCGCCGGGATTGGAGATTCGGGATTCGGGATTCGGGATACGGGATTCGCAACGCAGAAGCAGAGCTTTCGCTGTTCACGAATCCCGTATCCCGAATCCCCAATCCCGGCCCTCAATACCCATGCACCGGACGGTGGGCGCGGACGGCCATCACCAGGCCCAGGCCGGCCAGCAGCGAGACCGCGGAGGTGCCGCCGTAGCTCAGCAGCGGCATCGGTACGCCGACCACGGGCAGCAGGCCGGAGATCATGCCGCCGTTGACGATCACGTAGACGAAGAAAGCCAGGCCCAGCGAGCCGGCCAACAGGCGCGAATAGGTGTCGCGCGCGTCGATCGCGATCCACAGGCAGCGCCCGACCACGAACAGGTACAGCGACAGCACCACCGCCACGCCGATCCAGCCGAACTCCTCGGACAGCACCGCGAAGATGAAGTCGGTGGTGTGCTCGGGCAGGTAGTTCAGATGCGACTGCGAACCCTGTCCCCAGCCCTTGCCGGCCATGCCGCCGCCACCGATCGCGATCTTGGACTGGATGATGTTCCAGCCGGTGCCTAGCGGATCGTTCTCCGGATTCAGGAAGGTCAGGATGCGGTCCTTCTGGTAGGGCCGCAGGAACCAGAACCAGGCCACCGGCGCGGCCGCGGCGATGCTGCCCACGCCCACGCCCACCCACCACCACGGCAGGCCGGCCAGCAGCAGCGCGAACACGCCGCTGGCCGCCACCAGCATGCCGGTGCCGAAATCCGGCTGCATCAGGATCAGGCCGGTCGGAAGGGCGATCAGCACGCCGGCGACGATCACCGTGCGGACCCGCGGCGGCAGCGGTTCGCGATGCAGGTACCAGGCCATCATCATCGGCAGGGTGATCTTGAGCAGCTCCGAAGGCTGCAGGTAGAACACCTTGAGGTCGATCCAGTGGCGCCCGTGCTTGCCGGTGCCGATGAACAGCACCAGCAGCAGCGGCAGCAGCGAGGCGGCGAACACGCCCGGGGTCCAGCCGCGCAGGCGTACCGGCGAGACCCGCGACAGCGCCCACATCGCCACCAGGCCGACCGCGAAGCGTGCGCCCTGCGCCAGCAGCAGGCGCGAACCCAGCGCCTCGCCGCCCGCGCTGTACAGCACCGCCAGGCCAATCGCCATCAGCGCGCCGAGCGCGCCCAGCAGCGGCCAGTCCAGCGTGCGCAGCAGGTGGCGCAACAGATCGATGGCCCAGCGCAGCAGTTCGATCATGGCGTGCGTCCCGGCGGCGTGGAGGAAGCCGGCGATGCGGCGGGCGTGGCCGGTGTCGGTGCGGGATTCGTCGCGGGCACCGGGGCCGTGCCCGGCGCGTTGCCCGGTTGCGCCTCGGGATCGCTGCCCGCGGCGCCGGGATCGTCCACGCCTTCCGGCATCTTGCCCAGCATGAAGGCGTCCAGGATCTTGCGCGCGATCGGCGCGGCGGTGGTGCCACCGTAACCGCCCCCCTCGACCGCCACCGCGATCGCGATCGCCGGCGCGTCGGCCGGGGCGAATCCCACGAACAGCGAGCGATGGCGCAGGTGCATCGGCAGGCTTTTCGGATTGACCGCGGCGGTGCCGCGCCGGCTGATCACCTGCGCGGTACCGGTCTTGCCCGCCATCAAGTAGGGCGCGCCGCGCGCCATCGAAGCACCGGTGCCGCCCGGCTGCATGGTCGCCATCATGCCTTCGCGGACGACCTGCACGTTGGCCGGCGTCGGGCTGATCGGCACCGGCGTGGCGACCGGCAGCGGCGTCCATGCGGCGTCGAAGCCGGTGCGCTGATCGCGGACCAGGTGCGGCTGGCGCAGGTTGCCGTCGGCGATGCCGGCGATCGCGCGCACCAATTGCAGCGGGGTGACCTTCCAGTCGCCCTGGCCGATGCTGATGTTGACCGTGTCGCCGGGATACCAGCGCTCCTTGCGGCTTCTGGCCTTGTACGCCGGCGACGGCAGGATGCCGCCGATTTCGCCGGTCAGGTCGATGCCGGTCGGCTGTCCGAAACCGTAGCGGGTCATGTAGTCGTCGAAGCGCTCGATGCCCAGATCCAGCGCCAGCCGGTAGTAATAGGTGTTCACCGACTGCGCGATCGACTTGCGCAGATCGGTCCAGCCATGGCCGCCGCGATGCGCGTCGCCCCAGCCGCGGCTGGTGCCCGGCAGGTAGAACATGCCGGTGGACAGCACCTTGTCCTCGGGCCGGCGCAGGCCGCTGTCCAGGCCGGCCAGCGCGATCAGCGGCTTGAGGGTGGAACCGGGCGCGACGCCGCCCAGCACCAGGCGGTTGAACTGCGGGCGCGACGGATTTTCGTTGAGCGCCTTGAAGTCCTTGCTGGAAATGCCGTTGACGAACAGGTTCGGGTCGTAGCTGGGCAGGCTGACCATCGCCAGGATTTCGCCGGTGCGCGGATCCATCGCGATCGCCGAGCCTTCGTGTTCGCCGAACGCGGCGACCAGCGCCTGTTGCAGTTTCAGATCCACGCTCAGGCGCAGATCCGTGCCCGCCACGGCCGGTACCCGCCCGACCACGCGCAGCGCGCGCCCTTCCACGTTGGTCTCGACCTTCTCGTAGCCGACCTTGCCGCGCAGCGCTTCGTCGTAATAGCGCTCCAGTCCGGTCTTGCCGATGTGGGTGAGCGCGGCGTTGCCCTCGCCCAGGACTTCCAGGTCCTTTTCGTCGATGCGGCCGACATAGCCGATGATGTGCGCGAACAGTTCGCCATAGGGATAGCGCCGGGTCAGGTACGGCACCAGTTCCACGCCCGGAAAACGCCAGCGATCCACCGCGAAGCGCGCCATCTCTTCCTCGCTGACGCGCAGCTTGAGGGTGATCGGGCGGAATCCGCGCGCGGCCTTGCGGCTTTCCTCGAAGCGTTCGATGTCCTCCGGCGCGAGGGCGATGATTTCGCCCAGTTCGGCGATCAGGCGCTTGGGATCCCCGGCCTTGTCCGGGGTCACGTCCAGGCGGAACGCGGGCACGTTCTCGGCCAGCAGCACGCCATTGCGGTCGTAGATGGCACCGCGCCCCGGCACCACCGGGCGCGGCTTGATGCGGTTGGCCTCCGAGCGGGTGGCGTACTCGTCGTGATCCAGCACCTGCAGCTTGAAGTACCAGCCGGCCAGGCCGATCAGCGACAGCGCGACCACGACGAAACCCAGCATGGCGCGACGCCGGAACTGCTCGGCCTCGGCGTGCGGATTCTTGGCGGCGCGGCGGCTGATCATCGCCGGCTCAACCGCGCCGGCCCTGGCGCAGCATGTCCAGCAGGACGTAGATCAGCGGCCACAGCAACATGCCCAGCAACGGCGCCCACCAGTAGTTCCAGGGCAGCATGGGCACGCCCAGCAACCAATGGAGCGCGGCATCGACGATGCGATCGTTGACCAGCAGGCCGCCGATCGCCAGCGCCTGCTGCGAGACCGGGAAGAAGCGCAGCTGCAGGCGGAAACGCTGGAGAATGAAGGCCATGATCACCAGCCGCAGCGCCTGTTCGCCCAGCAGGCTGCCGAACATCACGTCGGCGATCACGCCGACCAGCATGGCCACGCCCAGGCCGGCGCGCTCGGGCGTCTCGATCACCCAGTACGCCAGCACCAGCGCCAGCCAGTAGGGACGCAGCGGCTGCAACATTTCCGGCAGCGGCAACAGGCCCAACAACAGGGCCGCGACGAAACTGAGCGGCAGGATCCATCCGCTGCGGATACGGCTCATCGGGCGGGCTCCGTGGCCGGGGCGGCCGGCGGCGTGGCCGCGCGGGCATCTGCCGCGCCGGTCGCGGGCGGGCGCGCCGAAGCGCGGGCCGGATCGGCGGCGGGCGACGCGGTCGAAGCCGGCGGCGGCGCGACCTGCGTGGTTCCGCCGCGCGTGGCCGTTGCGGCGCCGGCGGGCGTGGACGATGCGCCGTTCGCGGGGGCGGTGCCGGCGGGCGGGAGGGTGTCCGGACTCGCCGGCGTGGTGGCGGGATCGACGGGGGCAGTGCCGGGTCGGCTGGCCGGCAGCGGCAGCCGCAGCGGCGGCGCCGAACGCAGCAGCAGGACATCGCGCCCGCGATCCAGTTGCGCGGCGGGACGCAGATCGCCGACCAGGAAGGCATGGCTGTCGTCCGGGCGCAACGCGGTGATGGTGCCGACCGGAAAACCGGCGGGGAAACGTCCGCCCAGGCCGGAGGTCACCACCACGTCGCCTACCTTCACGCCGCTGTTGAGCGGGATGTCGGCCAGTTCCAGCAAATCGCTGCGGCCACGCCCGTAGGCGATCAGGCGGACACCGCTGCCGGCGACCACCACCGGCACCGCGTGATCGGGATCGGTGAGCAGCAGGACGATCGCGTGCGCCGGGGTGACCCGGATGATCTGGCCCATCAGGCCGCCCGCGTCGATGACCGGCTGGCCGACGCGCACGCCGTCGCCGCTGCCCGCGTCCAGCACCAGGCGCTGGCGGGTCGGATCCAGATCGATGTTCAGGATCGGCGCGAGTTGCACATCGAGTCCGCGGCTTTCGGCCACGCCCAGCAGCGCGCGCAGCTGCACGTTGTCGGCGGCCGCGGTGCTCAGCCGGGTCAGGCGCGCATTGGCCACCAGCAGTTCGTTGCGCAACTGGCGGTTCTCTTCCATCAGCCGGGTGCGGGTGACCGCGTCATCCTTCACCCGCGTGCCCACGCGGCCGGGCAGGCCGGCCAGCCACCACAGCGGCTGGGTCACCACGTCCACCTGCGCGCGCGCCTGCGACAGCCAGCCGCCGCGGTGGTCGAGCACGATGAGGGCGATCGCCAGCGCCAGGTAGCCCAGCAGGCGCAGGGTGCTGGCGACTTCTCCAGGGCGCGAAGCAACGGGCGGGCCGGCGTAGGGAGGCATCAGGGCCGGAAATCGGAAGGGAGGAATCGGACGTGCCGGAACGCATGCGGCCAGCGTTCCGAGGCAGGGATTTCAGCGGGTATCGCAGGTGCCGGGTGGCGCCCCGGCAAGCGGGCGCGGGAACCGGGAACTCGGCAGGAACATACTTCCATTCTCCGCCCCCGGTTCCCCATGCCCCGCCTCATTCCGGCGCGAAGAACTCGTTGCCGTGCATGTCGACCAGTTCCAGGGCGCGGCCGCCGCCACGCGCCACGCAGGTCAGCGGATCGTCGGCGACCTGCACGTGCAGACCGGTTTCCTCGGAGATCAGGCGATCCAGGTCGCGCAGCAGGGCGCCGCCGCCGGTGAGCACGATGCCGCGCTCGGCCACGTCGGCGCACAGTTCCGGCGGGGTCTGCTCCAGCGCGAGCTTGACCGCGCTGACGATGCCCGAGAGCGGTTCGTGCAGGGCTTCCAGCACTTCGTTGGAGTTGATCTTGATCATCTTCGGCACGCCCTCGGCGAGGTTGCGGCCGGAGATTTCCATCTCCTGCACTTCCGGCTGCGGGTAGGCGCAGCCGATTTCCAGCTTGATGCGTTCGGCGGTGGCTTCGCCGATCAACATGCCGTGGTTGCGGCGGACGTAGTTGGTGATGGACTCGTCGAAGCGGTCGCCGCCGATCCGCACGGACTGCGAATAGACGATGCCGTTCAGCGAGATCACCGCCACCTCGGTGGTGCCGCCGCCGATGTCGATGACCATCGAGCCGCGCGCCTCGGTGACCGGCATGCCGGCGCCGATGGCGGCGGCCATCGGTTCCTCGATCAGGTAGACGTCGCGGGCGCCGGCTTCCTCGGCCGATTCCTTGATGGCGCGGCGCTCCACCTGGGTGGAGCCGGCCGGCACGCATACCAGCACCCGCGGGCTGGGCCGCAGCACGCGCGACTTGTGCACCTTCTTGATGAAGTACTTGAGCATCGCCTCGGTGTAGGTGAAGTCGGCGATCACGCCGTCCTTCATCGGCCGGATGGTGGTGATGTGGCCCGGGGTGCGGCCGAGCATCTGCTTGGCTTCCGCGCCCACCGCCGCGACCGAGCGGGAACCGCCGATCGCCCGGTCCTGGCGCACCGCCACCACCGACGGTTCGTTCAGCACGATGCCCTGTCCGCGTACATAGATGAGGGTGTTGGCCGTGCCCAGATCGATGGACAGGTCGTTGGAGAACATGCCGCGGAGCTTTTTGAACATCGGGGAGTGGGTCCTGCTGGTGGCGGATCGCGCAGCAGGGCTGGCGATTTTTTGGGCACGAAACGAAGTCGGCTAGCCTAACAACCCGCCTGTGCGCGGGCAAGGAAAAATCTCGTGAAAATGCGGGGAAAACCGCACATGGCGACGGCTCGGGCGACGGGAATGGATACCGCCGGCGCTCGTCGCGTACGGTCCGCCGGGGACGGATCAAGACTGGCCCCGCGCCGCCGCAGCCGGTAACCTTCGCACCGGCCCGCCCGAACCGGGGTGGCCGTCCCGTTTTTCTGACCGGCCAGGCACGGCCGGCCACCGTCCACCCGCCGAGCCTTGCCGAATGTCCGCACTGATTTGTGGTTCCCTCGCCTACGACACCATCATGGTGTTCCCGGACCAGTTCAAGAACCACATCCTGCCGGACAAGGTGCACATCCTGAACGTGTCGTTCCTGGTCCCGCGCATGCGCCGCGAGTTCGGCGGCTGCGCCGGCAACATCGCCTACAACCTGAAGCTGCTGGGCGGCGATCCGATCCCGATGGCGACCGTGGGCCAGGACTTCGGCCCGTACCGGGAATGGTTCCAGGAACAGGCGATCAACCTCAGCCAGGTCAAGGTGATCGAGGAGCTGTTCACCCCGCAGGCGTTCATCACCACCGATCACGACAACAACCAGATCACCGCGTTCCATCCGGGCGCGATGATGCGCAGCTACGAGAACCACGTGAAGGACGTCCCCGGCGTCACCTTCGGCATCGTCAGCCCGGACGGGCGCGAGGGCATGCTGCAGAACGCCGCCGAGTTCGCCGGGGCGGGCATTCCCTTCATTTTCGACCCCGGCCAGGCCATGCCGCTGTTCAACGGCGAGGAACTGCGCCAGTTCATCGAGCTGGCCGACTACGTGACCGTCAACGACTACGAATCCAACCTGCTGCAGGAGCGCACCGGCTGGAGCGAGGCCGACATCGTCAAGCGGGTCAAGGCCTACATCACCACCCGCGGCCCGCACGGCTCGCAGATCCACACGCCGGACAAGACCTACGACATCCCGCCCGCGCACGAACGCCGGGTCACCGACCCGACCGGCTGCGGCGACGCCTTCCGCGCCGGCCTGATTTTCGGCATCGAGAAGGGCTACGACTGGCTGACCATCGGCCGGATGGGCAACCTGATGGGCGCGCTCAAGGTCGAACACCCCGGCACCCAGAACCAGCGCTTCGATTTCGAAGAGTTCAACGAACAGTTCAAGCAGCAGTTCGGCTACTCCCTCTGATCCGGGGGCCGGCGCGGGCGGCGGGATGAAATCCGTCACCCATCCGGCGTAAGGTGTCGGCAGGGGCGGGTACGACCACCGCCCACGCAAGGCGGCGATGGCAGGAACGCAAGACGGACAGCCCCGCGAGGGGACCCCACAGGACAGCACCCCGGCGGTCCCGGCCTGCTCTTTTTCCCGGATTTTCCGCGCGCTGGCCACGGCCGCCGGCATCGGCCTGCTGGTCCTGGTCGCGTCCTGGCTCGGCATCCTGAGCCGTCCCGAGCACCAACTGGCTTCGTTCTGGCCCACCAACGCCCTGCTGCTGGGCATATTCGCGCGCCGGCCCTCGCTGGCGAATCCCCTGGGCTGGCTGGCCGCGGCCGTCGGTTACCTCGGCGCCGACCTGCTCACCGGCAGCAGCCTGTCGACGACCCTGCGCCTGACCGGTGCCAACCTGGCGGGGGTGGCGGTGGGCTGCCTGCTGCTGCACCGGTTCGTCCGCCACGAGGATCTGGGCCTGCAGCGCGCGCAGTCCATGTTGCGCGTGCTAATGGTATGCGCGGGCGCCGCGCTGGCCGCGGCGGCCTCCGGCTGCCTGATCGCGCGTTCGGTGATCGGCGTGGATCTGGTCCAGGCCATCGGCATCTGGTTCTCGGCCGAACTGGTCAGTTACGTGGCGCTGGTCCCGGTGGTCCTGCTGCTGCCCTCCCCCCGCCATCTCGGCCAGGCCTGGCGCGGGCCGCTGGCCCGCTTCCTGCACGAACCCGGGCACCGGCTGCCGGCGCTGTCACTGCTGCTGACCGTGCTGCTGGGCGTGGCGATCGGCGGCCCCGGCGCGATTGCCTTCCCGGTCCCGGCGCTGCTGTGGTGCGCGCTGAGCTACCGCCTGTTCACCACCGCCTGCGCGACCGCGCTGCTGTGCATATGGACCCTGGTGGCGATCGCCAACGGCTGGATCGATCTGCACATGCAGGACGACATGGCCGCCATCGTGTCGATGCGCATCGGCATGGCGCTGGTCGCGGTCGCACCGCTGACCGTGGCCGGGGCGCACGCCGCCCGCAACCGCCTGCTGACCGCACTCAACCACGCCGCCAGCCACGACGCGCTGACGCAGGCATTGAGCCGCGGCGCATTCGAACGCCGCGGCCAGGCCGCGGTCGAGCGCGCGCGCGCGCAGGGCGGCGGGGTCGCCGTGCTGATGGTGGACCTGGATCACTTCAAGGCGATCAACGACCGCCACGGGCACGCCGCCGGTGACGCGGTGCTGGTGGCGTTCGCCGAACGCGCGCGCCGGCTGCTGCGCGAAGGCGATCTGCTGGGCCGCTTCGGAGGCGAGGAATTCGCCATCCTGATGCCCGGGATCGGCGAGCGGGACGCGCTGCGCCTGGCCGACCAGTTGCTGCGGGCGTCGGCGCAACCGTTCGAACTGGACGACGGCGAGCGCCTGGACATCACCGTCAGCATCGGTGTGGCGATGCAGCCGCCGCCGGCCGCAGACGAGTCACTGGAGAAGCTGCTCAAGTGCGCCGACCGGGCGCTGTACCAGGCCAAGTTCAATGGCCGCAACCGGATGGAGCAGGCCCTGTCCGCCTGAGCGCCGGACCGGCGATCCGGAGAAGGCCCGCCTTCCCGCGCCCGAAGCTTCGTCCTCAATCCCAGCCGGGCATCTGGCTGCCATCCAGGCCGCCGGTCTCGAACACCGCCTTGCGGGTGCCGCCGGCCTTCACCGGGAATTCGATCTCCATCGTCCGGGCCTTGCGCGCGAGTTTCCACAACGCCTTCTGGTCGGTGATGAACATCGCGATGGCCTCGTCGGTGTCCGGGCGCCAGGCATCCATCGCGCGCGCGGGCGCGCCGTCGGCGCTCACCTTGACCTTGCAGCCGCCCGGGCAGCGGAAATCGCTGGCCTGCAGGACCAGGTAGCTGCTGCGCTTCCACTTGGGATGGTCGCGGAAAATCAACTGCACCGGTTTGGCGCCGCTGCCATCCACGTCGACCGGATCCTTGCTGCGGATCGCGGCGGTGCGCTGGGTACCGCCGTCGGTGGCGATCTGGGCGTAGTCCCACAGCGCCTGCAGGCGGCGTTCCTCGCGCGCGCCCTCGGCCTTGGCCTTCACCTCCTCCAGCAGCGGCTTCACCCGCGCGGCGGCCTGGGTATCGGGATATTGATCCAGCAGGGCGATGCCGTGGATGCGCGCCATTTCCCAGTCGCGCGACGCCTGCGCGGCATCGAACCTGCCCGCGAGCTGGTTGGCGGATGCTTCGTTCGCGGCGGCCTTCGCCTGCGCGGCGGCGCGCTGCTCGGCCTCGCGGTCGCCGCAGGCGGACAGGGCCAGGACGCCGGCGAGCGCGGCGGTGACGATCAGGGTGCGTTTCATCGGGGGACTCCGTTGCGTATCAGGTGATCGACCGCGGCGGCGACGTCGTCGGGACGCTCCATGATCGACATGTGGCCGCAGTCGGACAGCCGCACTTTAACCGCTTGCGGGATGCGTTCGCCGTAAAGATCCAGTGCGCTCGGATCGATCACGCGATCCTGGTCGCACCACAGCAGCAGCGTTGGCTGGCGGATGCGCGCGGCGGCCTGTCCTGGCAGGAAGGCTTCGGGCCCGCGGCCGATGCGATCCAGCACCGCCTGCTCGAACGGCGCCTGCGCGCGGCGCCAGTCGATCAGGCCGCGCGACGCCGGCCAGGGAATCGAGGGCCTGGCTTCCTGGCGGTGGAACACGGTATCGAGGTAGCGCTGCAGCGATGCCTCGTCCCGCACGGCGAATGGATTGTGGCCGGCCAACACCTGCTCGCCGAACACGTTGTCGTGGAAGCGCACGCCGGCCGCATCGATCAGGCCGACCCGATCGACCAGATCCGGGCGCTCGGCCGCGGTCAGCGCGACGATGCCGCCTCCCATCGAATGCCCCAGCAGCACCAGCGGACTGCCGGGACGGCGCGCGGCCTGCGCG
>Ga0182741_1000289_pt1 | contig 77652 bp, 68 predicted proteins | sample eDN5th37CBELigOP_FD_128874 | JGI IMG/M metagenome (GOLD analysis project Ga0182741, IMG submission 128874) | Enriched Organic Plus compost microbial communities from Emeryville, California, USA - eDNA 5th pass 37_C BE-Lig OP (version 2) (version 2) ...
AATAACGCCATGTCGATCACTCCATAGCCCTCGCTGAAAACATGCAAGGGAAGGTTGGAACATGGGTCAATTCTCAATGGAAATATCAGGCCACGCTGGGTCAGTTCTCAGTGGCAATCAACAGCCAATCTTTGCGAAGCATTATCAAGCCTGATCAATGTCGGCCACGGTCTCGATGTGTCGGTCACATGGTCACGTACACGCCCTACTCCTGAGCCACGTCGCACCGTAAAATTCACGAGCGAGGAAGGAGAGGTCCTAAAAGAAGCAGCACGGATTTTGCGAATGCAAGAGCCACGCCTTGATGAGGACCTTCAAGGTTATATCGTCGCTGCTGGACGCAGCCTTGCACAGGTCGATGGACAAGTGACCCTTAAAACATTCGTTGATGGGAAGCCCGTTTCTGTCAAAACAAAAGTCCCGGCTGAAACCTACAGTCTCGCGCTTGCTGCGCACGATGACAAGGTTGCGATATCGATAACTGGCGATCTTCGCCGCGAAGGCCAGCGTTGGCGCTTGGACAATCCACGCAATTTAGCGCTAATTCCTGAGGAAACCACATCAATATAGGCGTTTATACCATTCCAAAGCGAGAATTACCTCGATTTGTCAGGAGCTTCGCCTGCAAAGCCGACGCTTCAAGTGTAAGACAATAATTTAATTATTAGAAATCCGACTGAACGGAGCGGCTTCCGAGGCTTTCATCGTCGGTCCGGATCTAGCTTTCCTTGAGGGTTATTTGTGCTGCAGCGTGAGCCATTTTTGCAAGCTCTAAGAATTGTTACGCCGCAGCTTGAGCCATACCCTCGAAAATTTCTCACAAAATTTGCGAGGGACATGGGCAGGCACATCGGGGGTGCCACCCGGCGAACTCGCCCCCTGCGTTCACACAATGCAAAGGGGGTTGGGAGGGCGTCGGCCTCCCAACGCAATCGCGTCCGGGAGCGGCCTTGCATTGGCGTGAAGGTGAGCCGGTTACCGATCTTCGCCGCGCATTTGCCCGCCTACGGCCTTCGCCCCGGCGTTAGGGATTGTACCGGCAAATCGGCTAACGCCTAACGACGGTACGGTTCCGTCCCGATCCATCCACATTCCCCCGCGACGTGGTTCCGGCCCGCCCCGCACCACGTCACACCATGCCGCGATCCGATAGCGGGCAAAAACCCCGCGTCAGCCGCGTTCAAAAAACCCCACGAAAATCCCACCTCAGAAACCCCGGAAATCCGGGCGCACGAATTGCTGTTTTTTCCGTTCAAAAACCATTTGATTTTTGAGCGAAGCAGAGCGACATTTATTTATTAAATTCAGCTACTTATAAGGAAACTAGCCATGCAAATCATCCGCACTTTCACCCACCGGGCCTACGGCCCTATCGCCACAGCCACGCTCGCCCACGGCAACGCGGGATGGACCTTGGATGGAAAGCCGTTGCCACAGGCATCCGTCGAATATCTTCTAGGTTTTGCCTTGCAAAGCTTGCAGGATGCTTACGCGGGCGCGAAATCGCCGGAGGCCGCGAAAGCCGCGTACGCCGCCAAGCGTAACCGGCTCATTGAAGGAACGGTAGGCGCGCGTCGGGAGGCACTGCCCCCGCATTTCCGGTACGTCCGCCAACTCGTGCGCAACGCCCTAAGCCCCGAAAACAAAACCCGCTATGAGGCCACGAAGCCGAAGGACCGGAACAAATTCCTTGCGGACCTTTTCAATGGGCTGGACGAGACTAAGCGGGAACGGATCGAAGCCACTGCGCGCACCATGTTTGAGGCGAGCACGGCTAAAGTCAGCATGACGATTTAGGGGGGCTTGCCATGCGCGCCGCACTTTACCTCCGCGTGTCCACGGACACTCAAACCACGGACAACCAAGAACGGGAACTGCGGGAGGTCGCGGAACGCTCGGGCTGGACGATCACCGGTGTTTACCGGGATCACGGTATCAGCGGAACGAAGGGGCGTGAAGCCCGCCCCGCGTTCAACGCCCTCTGCAAAGACGCCGCTCGCCGCCGCTTCGATGTGGTGATGGCGTGGAGCGTGGATCGGCTGGGCCGTTCGCTACAGGGCCTCGTTGCCTTCCTTTCCGATCTCCACGCCCTCCGCGTCGATCTGTTCCTCCACCAGCAGGGGATCGACACCACCACCCCGGCTGGCAAGGCCATGTTCCAGATGATGGGCGTTTTCGCGGAATTTGAGCGGGCGATGATTAGCGAGCGTGTCAAGGCGGGCCTGTCCACCGCCCGCGCCAAAGGAAAAAAGCTGGGTAGACCGGGCCTACGTCCCGAAACCGAGTCGGCAATCCTCCGTGACCTTCAGGGCGAAGCCCCGACCTCGCTCCGCGCCCTCGCAGCCAAGCATGGTGTTAGCGTCGGCACGGTGCACCGGCTAAGCCGGGAGCTTAACGACGAGCCGCTTTAAGCCGCTCCGCAAGACCCACCGTTGACATTTCCAAGGCCGGGTTATCGGCGCTCTCGGCCCAGCCCGCTTCACTGATGGGCCACTTGCCTTCGGCAACGAGAGCCAGCCGTTGCTTGGCTCGCCCTAGCCGCTCGGCGGTCTCCTTATTCGCGACAAGAGAGGCGGCAGGGGGCGGCGTCACGCGCCTCGCCTCCACCTTCCGCAGCAACTTCAACGCGTCCAGCCGCAAATCCGTTGATTGTTCCTCATCCTCGGCCACCCCGATCAAATATCGGTGGGTGAGGTCGTAGACTCCTTGTGGCGCTTCATACTCAATAATCGCTTTCGCGGCCTCGACGCACTTGGCCTCTGCCACCTCGGTCGAGGTCATGATTTGCAACAGCGCGGCGAGCGCCGGGCTTAGGATTTCACCCTCGGCCATTCTTTTGCCTCCACATAACGGTTATGAAAGGGGCAATGCCCCGGTTTCGGTTAGGGATAAAAAACCCATATTTTCAACGGGATAGAAGAAATCCTAACCGTTCTAACTGATCTAACTGATAAGGGGATTGAAGGGATTTAGTGTCCTAGGAAGTCTATAAAGTTCGTGTTATAACCGTTAGGAACAGTTAGGCGGTTATGTCATTGTTTTTATTATATTTCTTCATTCATCATCGGTTAGGGCCATACCATCCTGTTTCACATACCCTCTAACCGGCTTATCCCCCGCCCAGATCAGCTTCGGCCCGGTCCACCCCAGCCGCCTCATGCAATCGCCCAGCCTCCGGCTATCCCGCTTCGTCACGTTCGGCATCTCCATCGCCAATGCCGATGCGAAAATGCTGCTGGTGGCGATGCGAAGCTCACCTTCGGCCTGCTTAGCAAGCTTCGGTAGGAGCGCGGCGAGCGTATCTTCCCACGGATCAGCCTCAACCCGTTCGGCTTGCCGCTCGGCGGCAACCGTCCACAGATGCTCCGGGATGGTCACGGGGTCGGCTTCACCCGGCTCCACCATCGCGGCTTCAGCCCAAAGCTGATCACGTGCTTCGCGCAGCGCCACCAGATCAATTTCTCCCGTCACCACCGGCCAGAACCTCCGGTTTCCGGTTGGGTCTTTCAGGTAATGGTCGTCGTTCGTCGTGCCGATCAGGATGCAGCGACGGGGCACTTCCTCGACCGTCCGGGCGTAGGCGGCGCGCGCTCGGTCGTGGGTTTTTGAAATGAACTGCTTTGCCCGCCGCACGTCCGACTGGCCCAGCCCATCCAGCTCCGGCGCTTCAACGATCCACTTTCCCAGCAGCAGTTCTTGATGTTCCTTATAGTTCTGGCGGAAATCGAGGGCGTCGGTGAAATTGTCATCACCTCCGGCCAATACCTTGAGCGCCGATGACTTACCGCGCCCCTGCGGCCCTTCCAGCACCAGCATCGCATCAAACTTACAGCCGGGACGCCGTGCGCGCCGGACCCCGGCAACCAGCACGGCCCGGCCAATGGCCCGCGTCAGTTCGTCATCCGCAGCGCCAAGATACACCGAAAGCCAAGTGTCGAGCCTCGGCGTCCCATCCCACGTCAGCCCATCAAGATAATCCCGCACCGGATCGAACGCGTTCTGCATCGCAAGCAGCCTTGCCGCATCTTCCACGTTTCGCTGGCCGGGATCAAAATCGAAATTCTCAATCACAACATCACGCAGCTTCAGCACCGTATCCGCAAAAGCCTCGCCAACCGGCTTATCGTAACCCTCGATCTCCATCCGCATGTGGAACTTGTCGAACTTCATGCGGATGCCCAGCTTGGTGATCGCTAGCTTCGCGTTCGCCACCGACGGCGCGAAGCCACCCGGATTTGCTTGGCGGTTCAGTTCCGCCTGCGCCTTGCCCTTTCGCGCCTGCTTGCGGTCCAAAAATGAACTGAAGGTCTGCACTTCGTTCGGCTTGGACGAAATCGGCAGCAAGTCTTTCATTGCCAGATCGTCTGCGGTGAGCAACGCAAGGTCCGTGGCGTCTAACTCCCGCACCACCCTTGCCATCACATCCTTTTCCATCTTCAAAATCTCACCCACGGCCCAGCCTCCGTTCTCGATCAAAAACCACCCGCATTCCTTGGCATAGGCGGTCGTAGGCATCTTCGGCCCGCTTTCCCGGCAGGGCTTCGATCAGTTCCAGCGCCTCGCGCAACAAATACATGCCCCGGAAAAACTCGTCCTGCGCAATCAGTTCCGGCTCCACCCGCAACCGGTTCCGGGCCTCGTCCAGTGAAATCACGTCAGCAGTCATCGCCGTTCACCTCGCTATCTTCCGAAAAATGAGACCGGCGGAATTTGCTTAGATACCTCCGCCGGTCCCCGTCGCGGTGGCCATGCCCGCGCCTCAATTCATCGACCTAGCCAACAGCTTCGCGGCCAAGTCCTCCAGCACCTCCACGGCTCGCTCCGCATCCCGCGCCAACACTTCCCGACCCGCCCGCCTATGCCAGTCCCGCAACTCCCGCAGCCCTCGAAGTCCTGCCATGAACTGCTTGACCGGATCGGATGAGGTCCGAACCTCCGCCACGGCCCGGTGCGCCACCCGCATGGCGTCCCGCCAGCCCGCGTCGTCCCCCGCAATGAACGCAGCCTCGGCTTCCTCCAGCAGCGCCCCGAACGGAGTCTGTGCCATCACCGTTCCTCCGGTTTCACCGTGCTGCTAAACAGACGGCTTGCTGCCGATTCAACGCCGCCATAGGTCTCCAGCCCATGCGTCGGCGCCCCTCGGTCGTACGCACCTGCGGCAGTGGAGTCAGCAAAGGTGTTGATGACGTTCAGGGCGTGGTCGCTCATCGGCAGATTGCTACGCAGATAGTGCTCCAGCACTTCCCGGTGTCCGACCAGCTTGTGGTCCTGAATGTACCGGGCGACGCGCTCGTGCTCTTCTGGGTAAAGGGCCGCCGACTGCTGATAGCGGTACGCTATGGTGTCCAGTTGCTCCGGCGTGAAGAGGCGGGCGCTGGCGGCGTGATAAAAGTCTTCGGATTTCATCGGGCTTGCTCCTTTTCCGCGAGCGCGGCAAGCCACGCCTCAACCTTGGGATGTCTGTACATAATGGACTGAAGCTCCGCTGGAGCTTCGGGAAATGCGGCGAAGACCGACGCCCGCACAGCTTCGCGAGCCTTCGCCCGTTCCATGTCCCGCTTGTGCATTGCGGCACTTTCGCTAATGCCCAACGCCACTGTGTCCGAGCCTTTATCGTACGCTGGCACGGTTTGGCCGTTCAGATGATCTGTGGCCGAAATGCCGGGACCGGCCCGGAAGCTTCCGAGCTTCGCCTCCAACCGGGCGCTTTCAATCTTGTCGTTTGAAATGTAGTTCATGGCTTTCGCCTCCGTGGGTTATGCGGCAGCGGCGCTGCGCAGGGTTTCGCATTCGGTGGTGGTTGTGCCGACTGGGGAGGATTTCGCCTCGGCCCATTCTAGAAGGTCCGCCCATCGATAGAGCGGCGTCCGTCCAAACCGACGAAACTTTGGCCCTCCACCTCGGCAAGCAAGTTTCGCCAACGTCGTTGCTTTTACGGGATAGCCTACAGCGCTTAGAGCTTTCGCAGCATCCCTCCTAAGTAAAAGTGTTTCCTTTTCCATGTCTACCCACCTGCATTGCTCACGTTTTTCCGTTATTTCACTTGAATTTAAACACCATGACTTGTCGAATATACTTAGTCAACCATGTTAACGAGGATCAAAAGTAAGCAATACCAAGCATTTAAAAGCTGACAATAACCTTTGATTTGAGATGGATGCTTGGGATATATTAGGGAAGGGAAAAAACTGATAGGAGCGCTGAGAGTTAAATGTGGCCCAGCTCAAAACAAGAAAAACCTGAGGCGGCGATAGCCTTATGACTCCTCGCCACAACTTTTAACGATCGGCCATGACTCTCCGGCACAAACTTTCGCAAAAGACTCGACCGGCAAAAGTTGCCTTATGACTCGTTTGTCACGGCAATTCGCTTTTAGGTTTATACGGTCCATCCGCGCGGCGTATTGTATGGTCCAAAGACTCGAATAACGGCAAAAGTTGAAAAGACTCGTCGGATAAGAAACTGGATTCAGGTTCGTAAGGCTAATCGCACCGTGCCATTGTATGGTTCAAAGACTCGGACGCCGCTAAGCGCAAAAAGACTCGCCCGAAACGAAATCGGTTTCAGGTTCGTATGGTCGCTTTCGAATGGAAAGGGGCCATACAGGCCTGTCGCGAGAATAAACGTTGAAAGGTTTATCGGAAAGGAACGTAGGTAAATGTTGGTATGGTCCTACGCATGAAGCGTAAAGCCATACAGGACTGAACGCTGAAGAGACTCGCCCGCAATGAAAGTGGATTCAGGTTTGATATGGTTTACCGCCCCATGCGGTGGACCATACGAGACTTGAACGACTATACCGCCTTCAGGTTGGTATGGCTTTATGCATCATGTATAGAACCATACAGGACTCAGGCGAGGCCAGACGCTTAAAGGCCCCTGCGCCGCAAACGCAGCTTCCGACTCCCAATTGTCATGCTTTTAATCGGATCGCGACTAAGCAAACTCGCCCGAAAAACCGGGACGAAACCCGCCGTGGCGCTACCTATTTGCTACCTAGGCTAAATCAATAATGTTTCTAAGTACTTGATTTTTATGGCGCACCCGACAGGATTCGAACCTGTGACCTCTGCCTTCGGAGGGCAGCACTCTATCCAGCTGAGCTACGGGTGCATAGCCGGAAGGCTCGAAGCCTTTACATGCGCGTTTCTAACCGAACCGCGCATGTGCATCAACGACTTATTTTGAGAAATCAGAGCAAAGTTGCGACAGCTTCCGCTGTTACGAACGCAAGCCCGGGGCCTCCTGCCCCGTCCGCTCGACATATTCCGTATAACCGCCGCCATATTGGTGAATGCCGTCAGGAGTCAGTTCCAGAACCCGGTTCGACAATGCGCCAAGAAAATGCCGGTCGTGCGATACGAACAGCATCGTGCCTTCATAGGCTGCAAGCGCCTTGATGAGCATTTCCTTGGTATCGAGATCAAGATGGTTGGTCGGCTCGTCCAGAACGAGGAAGTTCGGCGGATCGAAAAGCATCGCTGCCATGACAAGGCGCGCCTTTTCGCCGCCCGAAAGCACACGGCACTTCTTTTCGATGTCGTCACCGGAGAAACCAAAGCAGCCGGCGAGTGCCCGAAGCGGCGCCTGCCCCGCCTTTGGAAAGCGCTCTTCCAGCCATTCAAGTATCGTCGCGTCGCCGTCAAGCACATCCATCGCATGTTGCGCGAAATAGCCGAGCTTGACGCTCGCGCCGATATTGACACTGCCCTTGTCCGGTTCGGCAGCGCCGGCAACCAGCTTCAGCAGCGTCGATTTTCCAGCGCCGTTGACACCCATGATGCACCAGCGTTCGCGGCGGCGCACCATGAAGTCAAAACCGTCATAGATCGTGCGGCTGCCATAAGTCTTGTGCACGCCCTTCAGGCTCACCACGTCCTCGCCCGAACGCGGCGCAGGCGCGAAATCGAAGGCGACCGTTTGGCGGCGGCGCGGTGGCTCGACGCGATCGATCTTCTCCAGCTTCTTCACGCGGCTTTGGACTTGCGAAGCATGGGAAGCACGCGCCTTGAAGCGCTCGATGAACTTGATCTCCTTGGCAAGCATTGCCTGCTGACGTTCAAACTGGGCCTGCTGCTGCTTTTCATTCAGCGCCCGTTGGCTCTCATAGAAGGCATAATCGCCGGAATAGGTCGTCAGCGAGCCGCCGTCGATTTCGATAATCTTGGTGACGATGCGGTTCATGAATTCGCGGTCGTGCGAGGTCATCAGCAACGCGCCGTCGTAATTTCTAAGGAACGCTTCCAGCCAGATGAGGCTCTCCAGATCGAGATGGTTGCTCGGTTCGTCGAGCAGCATCACATCCGGGCGCATCAGCAGGATGCGCGCCAGCGCAACACGCATTTTCCAGCCGCCGGAGAGCTTGCCGACATCGCCGTCCATCATTTCCTGCGTGAAGCTCAGGCCCGCCAGAACCTCGCGCGCGCGGCCATCCAGACCATAGCCGTCCAGCTCTTCATATCGCGCCTGCACTTCACCGTAGCGCTCGATGATCGCATCCATCTCGTCCATGCGGTCAGGATCGACCATCGCGGCTTCAAGCTCGCGGAGTTCCGCCGCAACCACGCTGACGGGGCCAGCACCTTCCATGACTTCCGCCACGGCAGAACGCCCGCCCATTTCCCCGACGTTCTGGTCGAAATAGCCGATTGTCACGCCTTTCTCGACGGAAACCTGCCCTTCGTCCGGCTGTTCATCGCCCGTAATCATCCGGAACAGTGTCGTTTTGCCCGCACCGTTGGGCCCCACAAGGCCGATCTTTTCGCCGCGGTTCAAAGCGGCGGACGCCTCGATATAGAGAATGCGATGGCTGTTGGACTTGCTGATATTGTCGATACGGATCATGAAACGGGAGGACTTTGCGAGAGGATGGGAACTTAAGGCGGTCGCGTTGCGGCCACCCTATGCCATGACAGCACGGGCAAGTCACCCCACTTCGCGATTGTGAGCGTGACAGAATGTTCAGGGAATGTTGTGCAGCCACTGCTCGGTCGAGAATTTCTCGATTACGAGCTTTTCCGCCGCCACATATTCCTCCGGCGTGATGGTGCCGCTGACGCCGCCATTGAGGGACACGAAGGTGTCCTTCATGCGCTTGATGACTTCCTCGCGCGGCAGCCCCGTCTGGCTGCGAACCGGATCGACACGCTTGACGGCACTTGCCGTGCCCTTGTCGCTCAATTTCTCGCGCCCGATGCGCAGGACTTTCACCATTTTCTCGGCGTCCATGTCATAGGCCATGGTCACATGATGGAGGACCGTTCCCTTGGAAAAGCGCTTCTGCGCCGCGCCACCAATCTTGCCCTTGGAGCTCGAAATATCGTTGAGCGGCTTGTAAAACGCATCGATGCCAAGCGAATTGAGCGCTTTCAGCACCCAATCGTCCAGAAATGCATAGGAATCGGCGAAGCTCATGTCGCGGACAAGTTCGCCGGGTGCATAAAGCGAATAAGTTATGGTGCTGCCAGGTTCAACGAACATGGCGCCGCCGCCGGTCACGCGCCGGACAGTCTCGACGCCAAATTCGCGCGTTGCCTCCATATCGACTTCGTTGCGCAGCGACTGGAACGCGCCGATGATGATGGCGGGGCGTTCCCATTCCCAGAAACGCAATGTTGGCGCGCGGCGTCCGGCGGCGACTTCCTTTGCCAGAACCTCGTCGAGCGCCAGATGCATCGCGGGCGAAACCGCAGGCATTTCGACGATCTGCCACTCAAAATCCCGCCATGTGCGTGCAACGCCCAGTGCGCGCCGGACGGCAATCGCCACCGCTTCGGGGCTGAAACCGAGCATCATGGCATCCGGACGAAGACCCACCCTCACCGCGTCTGCGATCTGCTCCGACGAGGCATCGGCGGAGAGACCTTCAACAGCGTTGCGGATATCCTGCAAAGCCTCATCCGGCTCAAGGAAGAAATCTCCCGCAACCTGCACATCGCTTAAGCGTCCGTCGCGGACATCCAGATCAACTACGACAAGTTTTCCACCGTGGACTTTATATTCGCCGTGCATGTGTGCAGCCTCCCGAACAGTGAACGTGAGTGTTTCATTTCATGAAACCTGCGGGAAAGGAAGCTCGTTCCGAGCAAAAGAGCGGGACTATATTCCAGCTTCAGATGGCGCGGAACGTTGAACAAGCGATGTCTGGCGCGCTTCTTTCGTTTTGTGGCCGACATAAAACCCAACGGCGACCATGGCCGCCAGAACAACGATGATCGATTTGAAACGAAAAGGCAGTCGATGCATTTCATAACCTCATTCTTGCCGCAGCAAACCAGAGCAGAAAATGTTTGTCGACCCCGCCTCATGGAATTCTTAACCAGCTGGCAAAATTCCCATTGGACACAGCACATTCATCCTCTGTTCAAGATACCGGAACTAAAGCATATTTCACCGATATCAGAGGGACTCATCATGATACCTGCACTCAAGACGACCGTTGCTTCAATATGCCTTGGCGGCCTGGTAACCGTCCTCGCCCCGCTCGTTGCGCCGGCATCGGCAGCACAGCTGCAGCGCTGCGCCAGCGAGAACGGAATTTGCCAGCTGCCCTACCCGGCCGAAGTGGTTTACGGCACTGGCGGACGGAATACCTCCCGCTTCATCGACCGCCCGCAGGTCAACTGCTCCAACCGCGTCTTCGGCGACCCCGCGCCCGGTCAAAAGAAGAGCTGCTCCTTCGTCGTACAGGATCGCTGGGACAGGCCGGATCGTCCGGGCCGTCCTGATCGCCGCGATCGTCCGGGCCGGTATGACCCGTATGACCGCTACGAAGATCGCGACCGTGACCGTGACCGTGACTGGAGTCGTTGCGCAAAGGAAGGCGGTTTCTGCGATTTTTACGGGCGCAAGCGCGTCCGCTACGGCGCCGAGGGCCGCTTTACTGAAGGCGTGTTCCGCAATGGCGTTCGCTGCGACAACCGCACCTTCGGTGATCCCGCACGCGGCAAGTCCAAGACCTGCTACGTTCTCGACTGAAAATCGAACGCACGACCAGGCGTTTCGATACAAATACAAAAAGGCGGCGACCGGATCGGTCGCCGCCTTTGTCGTTAGAAACATGGACTGGAGGTCATCATAATTCTACGACAATGCTTGTGCCGATGGCGGCACTGTCAGCCAGCCTGTTAGAACGAGCGCTGGAAACGGATCTTGCCCTGCCAGGCGTCCTTGCCGTCCATGCTCGTGTTCTTGTCCTGCCACTTGGTGTAGGAAACTTCAGGCGTGATGGTGAAGCCAGGAACGAGCTGATAGGCGACGTTGGCGGTTGCGGCGAAGGTTTCGCTGTCGTCGTAAGCGGCCTGTACGTTGAAGGTCGCCTTGCTGGTCGCCTTGAACGCTGCGCCGCCCCAGACTGCCCAGTCACCGCCCCACGTGCCGTAGAACGAGTCGACGATACGGACGCGATAGCCACCCGACGTACCGTAATGATCGTCGTTGGACTTGTAGGCGCCTTGCAGCCAGACCGAGAACTGATCCGTGATGTTGACATCGCCGCGGACCTTTCCGGCCCATTCCTCATTGCGGGCATCATAGGCTACGACGCCGGCGATCTTGCCCCAGCTCTGCTCGTATTTGAGACCGCCAACCACATGCGGCATGTAGTCCTTGATGGTGACATCAACGTTGGAATCGGAGTTGCCGCCTTCTTCGAACGAAACGATGGCCGAGAAGCCGTTTCCGCCCTTGAAGGTATAGCTGATGAGGTTGGTACGATAACCGCCAGCGAGGATCACGTCGTCGCTGATGACGTTGCCGAGATAACCGGTAAAGGTAACGAAGGCCGATTCATCGAGACCGACGCGCAGGCCGCCAAGCTGGATATAGGCATAACGCAGCGATGTGCTGGTGGAACCGCCATTATAATTGTCGGCCTTGCCATTGCCGTCGCCCGTCCAGTCGTAGCGCAGTTCGCTGTAGGTCTTGAGCGTGCCGAGATCCGTTTCGGAAGCGGTGGAGAAACGCAGGCTGACGCGGGCCAGCTTGTTCCAGGTGTCACGCTCCAGCTGTGCCGGGGTGCGGGCATAGTTGTTGTCGCCGCCGCTTGCATCATAGCGAACGTAGCCATGAATGCGCAGGCAGGTTTCCGTTCCCGGAATGTAGAAATAGCCAGCGCCATATGCATCGCATACGCGGACATATTCGACTGCTTCGGGTTCAGGCGCCACGATTGCATCGGCTGCCTGCGCGCCGGAAATCGCTACGAGCGATGCAGCTGAACCAAGAAGTATTTTTCTGATAGTCATAAAATGCGTCTCCAATGGAAGGGTTAGACGCCACCGCTATATTTATTCACCATAATTTGATCAATGTTTATTCGATGTAAGTTTTGTGAATTATTTATATGTGATATAAAAACTACTTCATATAACTTTATATATACTTCATTTATTCGACGATCGGCAAAAAAATGCTCTTCATCGTCGCAACATACGACGAATCCACCATTCCAGCGATTTTGTTAGTCTGCCCCTTAATGCCCGTCCGATCCGCTCGAGAAGCGGTCGCCCTCGCCTAACCGGCGACGATGAAGGTTTTATAACAGCATGAAGAAATATACGTCGTAACCCGATAATGACCGCTGTTGCGTCTCGGGCGCAAAAGCCGCGACCTGTCAATTCAACTGTCAAAAATGTTGATTCGTCATTGCGGACCTGACGAAGTGATTTTCCTCGGTCATTGTGTCGTCTCATAAAGAAAATAAACGTCGCAGGGGTGAAGCAGTGGTTCTATTCTCTATTGTCATAGGCGTTCTGACATCAGCGGCGGTGATCGCCGCGTGCATTATGCTTTGGAGATATGAACGTTCCTGAGACCGATGAAAGTTTGACGCGCTGCCGCCGCCTTCGACAGAAAACTCACATAAGCGATGGCACCATTAACCAGTGGCTTCTAGAACTCGCAATCGATCAAGCTGGAATTCGGCTTCTTTGCGCGCTCGCGGCAGGTGCGGCGAGCCGGATCATTCGGCGTTGAAGTAGGAATGGTGGGCGTGACAGGGATTGAACCTGTGACCCTTCGCGTGTGAAGCGAATGCTCTCCCGCTGAGCTACACGCCCGATGAGCAGCGCTCAATCAAGGTGGTGCGGATATACTGGCCTTGGGCTGCATAAGTCAAGCATCTTGCGCGCCACTTCCCAAAGAGATTTTATCTCCTGTCTGTCTGCCCCATCAACAAAGAAAAACGGCAACCATCCAGCGATGATTGCCGTTCTGTTTTCATATGGCAACGGATTTCAGAGCGCCGCCAGACGCGAATCCGCAGTCTTGTCGAATGCCTTCTGCAAGCCGGAATCACGGTCGTAGACATCCCCATAGTAGCGAATCTGTCCGTTCGCATCCGGCCATGCGGTGAAATAGGAGATATAGACCGGAACCGGCTCCTTCACCTTGATCCCGCGCTCGTTCTTGCCGAAGTATTTTTCAAGGTCGGCCACCGATGTTCCCATGACCGCAGCCGCCATGTCACGCGGGCGTTCCAGACGGATACAGCCGTGGCTGAGCGCCCGCATGTCGCGGCTGAAATAGGATTTGGCTGGCGTGTCGTGCATGTAGATATCATGCGCATTGGGAAACAGAATCTTGAGTTCGCCCAGCGCATTGTCGAGGCTCGGTTTCTGGCGAATGCCGACATGGGCCTTGCCTGCGGCAACCGCGCTCCAGTTGACGGCGCTGGCCGAAACCTTCTTGCCGTCCGCATAAACCTCATAGCCGTTGCGGTCGAGATAGCTCGTGTCCCGTATGACCTTCGGCAGCATCTCGTTCAGGATGATCGAGCGCGGCACACCCCATGACGGGTTGAAAACGACCGTCTGCACCTTGTTGTAGAAGAAATAGGTCTGGTGGCTCGGAGAGCCGATGACCACATTCATGGCCAGCTTTTCTTTTCCATCCTCGAAATATTCCGCACGGTAAGCCGGCTGATTGACCATCACGTAGCGCGTGCCGAAATCATGCGGGAGCCAGCGCAGGCGTTCCATGGAATAAAGGATACGGTCGCGCTTGATGGAGGACTGCTCGCCCTGAAGGGCAGAAAGCGTATTGCGGCCAATGACGCCATCCGGCGTGCTGCCGGAAAGCTTCTGGTAGTCCTTGATGGCCGCAACCAGCTCCGGATCGTAAACGTCGCCGTTTGCATGTGCGTCCAGCACCTGCCTGTGCTCTGCCAGATAGCTGGCGGGCGCATGTCTTGAGATCAGGGCAACGACCTTGCTGAGCTGATCGTTCCTGTCTCCCGGCTTGATGACGCCGTTGAGGGAGATGCGGATCGGTTCGGCCGTTGGCGGCTCGGTATTCGCCAGTTCGCGCTTCAAGGCTGCATATTGCGCATTATCCGGCTGGAAGCCATGCAGATAGGCAGCCGGATCGCTTTCCGACGCCAGTTTCTCAAGAACCGCTTTCGGATCGACGCGATTGCGCGGCAAATCGTGGAAACCGCTCAGCCGGTCCGCGATGACACGCCCCTCGCCTGCGTCAATGGCGTAACGCAGCGCGCGCGCCGACATGCGGATTTCAAATTCTGCAAGTTTCTGCTGGCGCTCGGCTTGGGCGGCAGCATCGAAAGCGTCAGCCGGAATCGTGACCGCATATTCGTCGGGATTGAGCCCGTCTTCATCGGCACGGGCAAAGAAAGCCGCGACGTCCTTGGCGCGGTCCAGCACCTTGTCGTCAGCCGACCACATGAAGCTGCGCTTGCTGGAATAATAGTCGACAATAGCCTGTGCTATCTCTTTTTCGGCCTTGACGTTGACGGACTTCAGATAGTCCATCGCCGCATCGAATGCACGCTGTCCGGCAGTCTCCTCACGGACCTTTGGACGGATGGGCGACATGCCGGATGTCGGCGGATCAACGGTGGCAGGCCCGGTTGCGGCTGTGACGCCCATGTCGAGCGCACTGAAATCGACATTGACCAGGGCGTCGGGCTTATAATCGTAAATCTGCGGTCCCTTCACCGTCACGCGCTGCGCTGGCGGAACGCTGCGTGCGGCGGTATTCGGCGTGGACGGACGCGGAGCCGCAACGGCTTTCGGTGCTGCTGCCTTTGGAAGCTCCGGCTGGGGAGCCGCCTGTGGCACCTGCTGCTGGCGACGCTGCTGAAAAAGCTCCAATAACGAATTTGCGGCCTGCGCCTGCGCTGAGGGAAGCAATACCGAAGCTGCCAGAGCCAGCGCGGCTGCGCGGCGGATGGCTGGTCCGCACCCAGTGCCGCTCTTCTCATCTGTCTGCGAGTGTCTGGGAAAGTGCATTTCAAACCGCCCAAATTGATGCGTTCGCTAAACAAGCGAATCCGTCCGAATCTCGCAGTTAGAATTTACCAATCTCGTATAGAAACTTTTAACGCTAATGTTTCCGGAAGCAATTAAGCGGTCTGCATTGATCACAATTGTTTGAGGCAACTTCCTGGGAGGCTGGCCCGGAATGCCCCCGGTGAACAAATTGACGCAGTGGCATCCATCCCGCATCGCGCTACAAGCCCGTCAGACTTTGGTTCCGAAGCTCCCTTCGGGGCTTCGATCAACATATCGCGCGAGCCGGAATTACGACCATCTCCGGCTGGTGCAGCTGGCAAGCAAGCGAGGTACCGCGATGGCAGAAGCAAGCGCCGCCGATCTTTTTCCTCTTGGTGAAGACGACACCCCTTACCGCAAGCTGACTTCGGATCATGTTTCTGTCGATACGTTCAAGGGACAGGAAATACTGACGGTCGATCCGGAAGGGCTTCGCCTGCTTTCGGAAGCGGCTTTTGCCGACATCAACCATCTGCTGCGCCCCGGCCATCTTCAGCAGCTTGCCAAAATTCTCGAAGACCCCGAAGCGACCGATAACGACCGTTTTGTTGCCTACGATCTTCTGAAGAACGCAAATATCGCCGCTGGCGGCGTACTGCCCATGTGTCAGGATACCGGCACGGCCATCATCATGGGCAAGAAAGGCCGTCGCGTCTGGACCGAAGGCGGTGATGCCGACGCGCTGGGCGCGGGCGTTCTCGATGCCTACAACAAGAAGAACCTGCGTTATTCGCAGCTCGCCCCTCTGTCGATGTTCGAGGAAAAGAACACCAAGAACAATCTGCCCGCGCAGATCGACATTTATGAAGAAGGCGAAGACGCCTACAAATTCCTTTTCGTCGCCAAGGGCGGCGGTTCGGCAAACAAGACGTTTCTTTATCAGGGAACGCCATCACTGCTGACGCACGACCGCATGATCGACTTCCTCAAGGACAAGATCCTGAGCCTCGGCACAGCCGCCTGCCCGCCTTACCATCTGGCGATTGTTATCGGCGGCACTTCTGCCGAGATGAACCTGAAGACGGTCAAGCTTGCCTCGACGCGCTATCTGGACAGCCTGCCGACCAAGGGTTCGGAAACCGGCCACGCCTTCCGCGACCTCGAAATGGAAGCTGAAATCCATAAGCTGACGCAATCGCTCGGCGTCGGTGCGCAGTTCGGCGGCAAATATTTCTGCCATGACGTGCGCGTCATTCGCCTGCCGCGCCACGGTGCTTCGCTGCCGATCGGCATCGGCGTTTCCTGCTCTGCGGACCGTCAGGCCAAGGGCAAGATCACCAAGGACGGCATCTTTCTGGAAAAGCTGGAAACCAATCCGGCCAAGTACATGCCGGACATTGACGAGGAAAAACTGTCGTCGCATGTGGTCAAGATCGACCTCAACCAGCCGATGCAGGACATCCTCAAGGAATTGTCGAAGCACCCGGTCAAGACGCGCCTGTCGCTCACCGGCCCAATCATCGTGGCGCGCGATCTGGCGCATGCCAAGATTCGCGAGCGGCTTGAAAACGGCGAAGCCATGCCGGATTATTTCAAGAACCACCCGATCTATTATGCAGGCCCGGCGAAGACGCCAGCCGGTTACGCCTCCGGCTCGTTCGGGCCAACCACGGCTGGCCGCATGGATTCCTATGTTGACCAGTTCCAGTCCTTCGGCGGTTCGATGGTCATGCTCGCCAAGGGCAACCGTTCGCGCCAGGTGCGTGAGGCCTGCGGCCAGCACGGCGGCTTCTATCTGGGTTCCATCGGTGGCCCGGCTGCCCGTCTGGCGCAGGATTGCATCAAGAAGGTCGAGGTCGTCGAATATCCGGAACTCGGCATGGAAGCCATCTGGCGCATCGAAGTGGAAGATTTCCCCGCCTTCATCGTCATTGATGACAAGGGTAATGATTTCTTCAAGGAGCTCAATCTGGGTTAAAGTATTTCCAGCAAAAGTGCGAAGCGGTTTTGCGTAGGATAATGCGACGAAACAAACGCTTAGAGCACAGATTTGATTGAATCAGATCTGTGCTCCAAGCAAATGAAAGGGCGGCGCGAGCCGCCCTTTTCGTTTCAGGCGTTTGCGCCGCCGTCGACAGTAAGCGAAGCGCCCGACACGAAACGTCCCTCGGGGCTAGCAAGCCAGGCTACCAGACTTGCAATATCGTCAGGCGAACCGAAGCTGCCGGTAGCGATGCGCTCGCGCTGCTGTTCGGCATGATCCCCACCGGCCGGGTTCATGTCGGTATCGGTGGAACCGGGGTGAACGACATTGACCGTAATGCCCTTCGGACCGAGATCGCGCGCCAGACCTTTCGTCAGACCGATCAAAGCCGCCTTGCTGGCCGCATAAAGGCTGATGCCCGGCCACGGCACGCTTTCCGCCAGATTGGAGCCGATGGTGATGACCCGCCCGCCAGCGCCAAGGTGCGGAGCGGCTGCGGAAACGGCGGCAAAGACGGCGCGGAAATTCACCGCCATCACATCATCGAAATCGGCAAGCGTGACTTCTTCCAACGGGGCCGCATGCCAGATACCGGCGCTATTGACCAATATATCCAGACGACCGAATTCCTTGACCGTTGCTTCGATGGCTGCAGCAATCTGGCTGGCGTCGCGGTTATCAGCCTTCAATGCCAGCCCCTTGCCGCCATTGGCCACGATTTCTGAAACCACGGCATCGGCTTTTTCCTTGCCATTCACATAAGTGATGACGACTGCCGCGCCATCTTTTGCGAGCCTGCGCGCAATCGCAGCGCCTATGCCGCGGCTTCCACCGGTGACGAAGGCAACCTTTCCGTTCAGAGCTTCTGCTGGCATGCCATTTCCTTTCTGTATCGATTGATACATAATTGCTGACAGGCTTGCGCGGAACCGTCAAGCGATTTATTTATTGATCGATACAGAAAGGTTCAGACGTGGCAGAAAAAGGACGTCCCCGCAGCTTTGACCGTGAAACAGCGCTTCGGGCTGCGATGTTCGTATTTTGGGAAAAAGGTTTCGACGGCGCATCGCTGGCCGATCTGACGACGGCCATGGGCATCAACGCTCCCAGCCTCTATGCTGCATTCAAAAGCAAGGAAGAGCTATATCTGGAAGCCCTTGCGCTTTATGCGGGAGAAATCGGCGTTGAAATCTGGTCTAGCCTTGATGAAACGCCGAATGTCCGCACGGCTTTCGAGCGTTTCCTGTTCGCAACGATAGATGCCTATTGCCAGGAAACCGTGCCACGGGGCTGCATGATCACGCTGGACGCGCTGCATCGAACGCACTCAAGCGACAAGGTTTGCACCGTGCTGCGCAGCCGCCGCCAGTCCAATATTGAGACCCTGAAGAAGCGGCTGGATCGCGGTGTTCGCGACGGAGATATTCCGGTCTCCGTCAATTGCGAGGCGGTCGCAACCTTTTACGCGACGGTCCAGAACGGCATGTCTATTCTCGCGCGCGATGGCGGAACGCGCCAAGACCTTACCGCAACAGCGATGGGCGCCATGGCTGCATGGGAGAAACTGGTTTTCTCCGAAGCATAATCAGGCAACCAGCCTCAATCTCGGGCTGTCATCGAGATATTCCGCCACCAATGATGCCACCTCGCCACTTGCAATGATGCGGCGATGCCCAAGGCCATCGGCCCAATGCACCGTGACATGAGCGCCCGCCTTGCCAGCCGCTTCCGCGCAAATAGCAGGAACCTCCTTATCGTCATGTGCATGGATGACAAGTGTCGGTATCGTCATGCGGCGCAGGAGCACATCGGTATCGAAGTCCGTAATCGGGCGCGCTGCGATATGCCGGACCTGTTCCTTCATGGCGTTGCGCGCGTCACGGCCCAGCCTTAACACTTTGCTGAAACCGTCAAAAACACCCGCCATCGAGTGCGGGGAAGCAATCGTCACCAGCTTTGCCGGGCGGTGTGACCGGTAGCAACCAACGGAACCCGCAGCCGCATTGATAACGACCGCGCCGCCGAAAGAATGGCCGATCATCGCGTCGAACGGGCCATATTGACGCCACGCCACATCGACGGCTGCGATTGCCTGGATCATGTTAAGCGTGTGCCCCGCCGATGCGCCATGTCCCGGCAAGTCGATGGCGACGACCCGCTCGCCCCGTGCGACAAGCTCGCGAATGATCGTCATCATATCGGCCGCGCGCGATCCCCATCCGTGGACGACGAGCGACGTTCGCCCCACATGCCCCTTCGGCTCGAACAGATAGGTTGCAACAAGGCCGCGGTCGATGATCAGATCGAGCCGCTTTGCCTGACCGAGTTCCATGTTCGCTTTATGAAGACGCTCCGCATAGGCCTTGGTCTTCGGCTTGCGGCTCGGCGTTCGACAAAAAATCCTGAATGCAGCGCGGCCCGCTTTATCGGCATCAATGCGCCCGAGCACACCCAGGCCGAATCGCGTAACCTGCAAAGAAAACGATGTCATGACAGGGCCTCAATTATGTTCAATCCTGAACAAATAATTGTACAAGAATGAACAAAATGCAAGACGAGACTCAAAAACTGCCGTGGGACAATCCCCGCTTCAAGAACTGGATCGCCGTCGCTCGCGCCGGCAAGGCGGTGGAACGCGCCCTCGCCCAGGGACTATCGACGTTCGATCTGAAAATTGCCGACCTCGATGTGCTGATGAATGTTTATCGCCATCCCGGCGAATCCCAGCACGATCTTGCGCGCCGCATTTTGGTCGGGCGCTCAAACATCACCATGCTGCTGCCGAAGCTCGAAAAACGCGGCCTGCTGGTGCGCGAGGGCGACCCGGCGGACAAGCGCGTGATGCGCCTGACCCTGACCGCCAAGGGCGAAAGGCTGCTCGGACACGCGCTGACAGTCTACACGGAACTGATTGACCGCGTCATGGCGCAGTCAACAGCCGCGCAATGCAACGCAATGGGCGATGTGATGCGCCGCATCTGCGAAATGCTTGAAAAAGAATAGGCTCAGCGATCCCGCTTGAGCCCTTTTTCGGCCAGTTCATCGAGATAGGTTTGCCACAGAGTGTCCTTCTCGGTTCCGAGCTTGTGGAGATAGGTCCACGAAAACAGGCCGGTGTCGTGCATGTCGTCGAAGGTTATTCGAACGGCATAATTGCCGACCGGTTCGACCTTCATGATTTCGACGTCGCGCTTGCCGCCAACCGTCACGCGCTGTTCCGGTGAATGGCCCTGCACTTCCGCCGAAGGTGACAGCACACGCAGCAATTCGGCGGTCAGCTCGAACTTCTGGCCATCATCAAACGCCACCGTCAGCAGTCTGCGGTCGTGCGAAACGCGCAATTCAGTCGGCCAGACCTCGCTCATAACCATTCTCCAGCTTGGATAGTCGCCAGCTTTGATAGGCCCCGCGTTAAAATATCGCAATAGCCGCGGTCATTATTGAAAGAGCTTCGAGCGCGCCAAACTGGACAATGCAATCTGTAGGTCCTATTTCTAGGGAAACGATGCGGACATCCCTCCGCACCAAGCGGAAACAACGGCTTATGATGCACACAAACCAAGCCCAGCCAATTGTTTCTCCGAATGGACCCATGATCGATCCTTTCGGGCGCGCCGTTACCTATCTTCGCGTTTCGGTGACGGATCGCTGCGACTTCCGCTGCACCTATTGCATGGCGGAACATATGACGTTCCTGCCCAAGAAAGATTTGCTGACGCTTGAGGAACTGGATCGCCTCTGCACCGCCTTTATCGACAAGGGCGTGCGGAAGCTGCGCCTGACCGGCGGCGAGCCTTTGGTGCGCAAGAATATCATGCATCTCATCCGGCAGCTTTCGCGCCACCTGAAATCCGGCGCGCTGGATGAGCTGACTCTCACCACGAACGGATCGCAGCTCGCGCGTTTTGCCGATGAACTGGCGGATTGCGGCGTGCGGCGCATCAATGTCTCGCTGGACACGCTCGATCCGGAAAAATTTCATCAGATTACCCGTTGGGGCGATCTGCCACGGGTTCTGGAGGGCATTGAAGCCGCCCAGCGTGCCGGTATCCGCGTCAAGATCAATGCCGTCGCACTCAAGGATTTCAACGAACACGAAATTCCTGAACTGATCCGCTGGGCGCATGGCCGCGGCATGGACATGACCCTCATCGAAACCATGCCGATGGGCGAGATCGAGTTCGACCGCACAGAGCAATATCTGCCGCTCTCTCAAGTGCGGGAGGATCTGTCGCGGCAGTTCACGCTGTCCGATATTCCGTATCGCACGGGTGGCCCTGCCCGCTACGTGACGATTGAAGAAACGGGCGGACGGCTTGGCTTCATCACGCCGATGACCCACAATTTCTGCGAAAGCTGCAATCGCGTCCGGCTCACCTGCACCGGCATGCTCTATATGTGCCTCGGCCAGAACGACGATGCCGATCTGCGCAAGGCCCTGCGGGAAAGCGAAAGCGATCTGCTGCTCAGCAAGGCTATCGATGAAGCCATTTCGCGCAAGCCGAAGGGGCACGATTTCATCATCGACCGCGATCATAACCGCCCGGCGGTTGCGCGCCACATGAGCCTTACCGGCGGTTGAGCTGCTTTATACTTAAAAGAACCAACAGCCCGAAATAATTGTCGCGAGATCGACTTTAACACGCTATGCAATCCAAGGCTCAGGGCCTAAACCGGATTCTGTATCGTGCCGCAGTCAGCAAATTTTCGTGCAAGTATTTTCATGCTTCTCGCCATGGGGACCTTCACCATTGGCGATACAATCACAAAATATCTCCTGACCGAGATGAACAGCGGGCAGTATATGCTGGTCCGCGGCATATTCGCGACGGTGCTGATCGGTTTGCTGGCCTGGCGCCGCGGGGCGTTGCGCAATCTTTCGCTGGAAAAGATGACAATCCTGCGGGTCGTGGGCGAAGTCGTTGCTACGATCACCTATATCTACTCCCTTGGCCATCTTTCCCAGGCATTCTGTTCTGCCGTCTTTCAGGCAACGCCGCTTGTCGTGACGCTTGGAGCAGCTCTGTTCCTGAAGGAGAAAGTGGGCTGGCGCCGCTGGTGCTGCATTCTTGCCGGTCTGGCTGGCGTTCTCATCATCATCCGCCCCGGTACGGATGGCGCTGCCAGTCTTACCGCTGTCGGCGTGCTTCTTGCCAGCGTCTGTTTTGCTGCCACGCGAGACATTGCCACGCGCCGCGTGCCGGCGCATGTCCCCACCCTCTATCTATCGACGTTGACGGCAGGCGCGATATCGCTGACAGGCGGCGCGCTGACAGTTCCCATGGGCGGATGGCAGCCGCTTGGAATGTCAGCTGTCGGCGCAATGGCGGTTGCTGCCGTTCTCCTTCTCGTCGGCTATCATTTCATCATTCTGGCGATGCGCGAAGGAGAAGTTTCGTTCGTTTCGCCATTCCGATATTCCAGCCTGCTCTGGGCAATCGGCCTCAGCACTCTGGTCTTCGGCGAAGCGCCTGACATATACACGATCATCGGATCGATTCTGGTGGTCGGAAGCGGCGTCTACATGGTCTATCGCGAAAACGTATTGAAGAAGCGCGAGCGCAACAAAAGCACGCTCGCGACAATCCCGACCGGCGTGGAACCCTCATGATTGCAGGAGCCATCATTGCCGGCGGGCTTTCCAGCCGCATGAAGGAAGGTGGCGTCGCGGGCGACAAGTTCCTTCAGCCACTTGATGGCACCAGCTCCGTCATTGCCCATGTCATCGCGCGGCTCAGACCACAGGTCGAAACTCTGATTATCAACGCGAACACCGAGGATACGCGCCTCAGCGACCTCGGACTTTCGGTCATAAGGGACCTGCCTTCAAAACATGGCGGTCCGCTGGTCGGCATCCTGACGGCGCTGACATACGCGCACGAGACTTCTCTTTTGCTGACAGCGGCAGCCGATACGCCATTCGTGCCACATGATCTCGCCGACCGCCTTCTGGCGCGCCGCGATCAGACGGGAGCGCGCATCGTTCTCGCCACATCCTTGGAACAAATCCATCCGATTTTCGGTCTGTGGGAAACGGGGCTCGCAAAAGAACTGTCCGCCTGGCTCGCCGGTACGAACAAGGCCAGCGTCCTTTCGTTCGCTAAACACATAGGTTTTGAGACTGCCGATTTTCCGCTTGCCTTCGCTGGCGATAGCCCGGAAACATATGACCCGTTCTTCAACATCAACCGGCCCGACGATCTCGTCGCGGCCCGAAAACTGGCTGGGTCGATGAAATGAACCAGAAGCTTTTCGGTATTACCGGCTGGAAAAATTCCGGCAAGACGACGATGACCGAGCGTCTGGTTGCATGCCTGACCGCCCGTGGATACCGCATCGCGACGATCAAGCACGCCCATCACAATTTCGACATCGATCATGAGGGAACCGATTCCTGGCGACATCGAAAAGCCGGAGCGGCGGAAGTCGCAATAGTCTCGTCGCAACGCTACGCCATCATGCATGAGAGCCTGGGCGAAGAAGAGCCTTCTTTGCATGAGATTGCCGCCAAGCTGGCGCCCTGCGATCTGGTTCTGGTCGAAGGCTACAAGCGAGAAACGCATAAGAAAATCGAGTTGCGCCGCCGGGGCAGCCATGAAGGTCCGCCGCTTTCCGCCGACGATCCGACTGTCGTCGCCGTTGCCAGCGACGAGCCATATCCCATGGAAAAAGTCCCCGTGTTCAGCATCGATGATATTGAGAAAATAGCCGATTTTATCGAATGTGAGATGGGGCTATGAGTAACTCCCTATAGATTGCCATACAGATAGTTATTTCCGTTATGCTGATTTAAAAACATACGGAAAAGGCCGACGAATCCACGTTTAAGACACACAATTTAATTACACGGACCATCTTGCCAATTGTCCAAAAATGGTGGGAATATCGCAAGCAGACCCGATGGTGGAGATGGAAGCGCGAAAAAATATTGCGCATGATCGGCTCAACCATCTATTGGTAACGACAGGGGGAATCCGCTGCCAAACGTGCAATTTTAAGTTACACGGTCGCGACTACCCCTTAAGCGGCTGAACCAGAAGAAATAATCAGGGAACCAGCCAGAACAAACGAGAGGACTGAAAATGCGCGTAATGAAGCGTATCGCCGCTGCAGCATCGGTTGCAGCACTGGCAATGACGATTGGCAGCATGGCTGCTGGCGTTGCACATGCAGAAGAGCCCCTCAAGCTCAAGATCGGCACCGAAGGCGCCTATCCTCCTTTCAATTTCATCAAGCCGGACGGTACCCTCTCGGGCTTCGACGTCGATATCGCCAAGGCCCTCTGCGAGGAGATGAAAGCCGAGTGCGAATTCGTCACCCAGGAGTGGGATGGCGCTATTCCCGCGCTTCAGGCTGGCAAGTTCGACGCCTTCATCGCCTCCATGTCCATTACGGACGAGCGCAAGAAGCAGGTCGACTTTTCCAATAAATATTACAACACGCCTCCCGGCATTGCGGCTCCCAAAGACACCGACATCAAGGGTGTGACCAAGGAAGACCTCGCAGGCAAGACCATCGGCGTACAGGTTTCCACCACGCACTCCAACTACTCGGAAAAGACCTTTACCGACAGCACGATCAAGGCTTATCCGACGGCGGAAGAATACCGCCTTGATCTCGCCAATGGCCGTCTCGACGCCGTCAACGACGACAGCGTGACGCTGGCCGAATGGCTGAAGACGCCGGATGGCGCCTGCTGCAAGATGGTCGGCACGTTCCCGCCGGTTGTCGAAATCCACGGTCCGGGCGCCGGTGTCGCCTTCAAGAAGGGCCGCCCGGAACTGGTTGAAAAGTTCAACGCGGCCATCAAGGCCATCCGCGCGAACGGCAAGTACAAGGAAGTCAACGACAAGTACTTCGACTTTGACGCTTATGGCGCTGAAAACTAATCCCAAATGATAGACATGCGCCGGTTTGCGTTTCGTCAAACCGGCGCAAAACATTTTTACGGGCATGCCGCACAAGCCTGGCCGGGGCTGATCCTCGCGGGCGATAAAAACACAGGCAAATGCCTTCAGGAAAAAGAACAGGCGCATGGAACATTACGCCACTTTGTTGGGTTTCGGCCCGGACGGTTGGGGGGCAAGCATTGCCTGGGGCCTTCTGGTTACCGTCTCGCTGGCTCTCGCAACACTTCCCGTCGGTCTCGCACTCGGATTTCTGGTTGCCGTCGGCAAACAATCCAGCGAACCGTCAATAAGGCTCGCAGCGAATATCTACACCACTATCTTTCGTGGCTTGCCTGAGCTTCTGACCCTCTTTCTCGTTTATTTCGGCGCCTCGCTTGGCCTTCAACGGCTTTTGAGCCTGTTCGGTGTCGACGCCAATGTCGAAATCAATGCTTTCGGCGCAGGTATGGTCGCGCTGGGCTTCGTCTTCTCGTCCTATTCGAGCGAAGTCTTCCTCTCGGCATTCCGCGCCATCCCGCGCGGGCAATATGAAGGCGGCTATGCGGTCGGCCTGTCGCACTGGCAGACCATGCGCAAGGTCATCCTGCCGCAATTGATCCGTATCGCCCTGCCCGGACTTGCCAATCTGTGGCTGGTGCTTCTCAAGGATACATCGCTGGTTTCGGTCATCACCCTGTCCGATATCCTGCGGCAGACCTCCATTGCCGCGCGCGTGACCAAGGAACCGTTCCTGTTCTTTGGCATCGCCTGCCTGCTCTATCTGGTCCTCGCAATCATCTCGTCCTACTTCATCGACCGCATTGCCCGTTGGGCCGATGCAGGCGCCAACCGTTCGCGAGGTGCGTGACATGAGCCAGACGGTTTCCAACACGACAATTCCGGCGATGGCCCCGCCGCCAGTAGAAAAGCAATGGACGCGAATGCGCGTTGCGGGTCACATCATAGTTGCTCTCTGGTTTCTCCTCTTCTCCGGTCTTGCGATCTATCTCTATAATGCATGGCGGGTCGATCTGTTTGAAACCTACGGGCCGCGCTACTGGTCCGGGCTCCTGATAACGCTGAAGCTGGTCGCCATCTCCGTCGTCATAGGCGCGCTGCTCTCGCTTCCGATCACCGCCGCACGCATGTCCAGCAATCGGTGGCTTCGCGGAATTGCCTTCGGCTACGTCTATTTCTTCCGCGGCACGCCGCTGCTCGCCCAGACCTTCCTTATCTATTACGGGTTCGGCACCTTTCGTCCATTTCTTGAAAGCATCGGGCTTTGGGTGTTCTTCCGCGACGCATGGAATTGTGCAATTTTGGCATTTTCGCTCAACACGGCGGCTTATCAGGCTGAAATTCTGCGCGGCGCCATCCAGAGCGTGGCGCCCGGCCAATGGGAAGGTGCCGCCGCTCTTGGCATCTCGAAGCGTGTGACCTTCTGGAAGGTCATTCTTCCGCAGGCGCTTATCGTGGCGTTGCGTCCTTACGGCAACGAAATCATCCTGATGATCAAGGGTTCGGCCATTGTGGCGATCATCACCGTGCTCGACCTGATGGGCGAAACGCGCCGCGCCTATTCGCGGACTTTCGATTTCCAGACCTATCTCTGGGCTGCGGTCATTTATCTGGTGATTGTCGAATGCCTGCGGCACGTGTGGGATTTTCTCGAACGACGGCTGACACGTCATCTTGTTCGCTAGAGCAATTCCTGTTCGCAGTTTTGCCGGAAATGCTCTGGAGATCACTAAATAGGCATAATCCAAAATATCGTCCCCGGAAGTCTTGCGGCTTTCGGGGACGATCTGTTTAGAATGCAGCTTTCGACGGGAATGCAACAGGCTGAGTCATGCTGAAAATCTGGGGTCGTATCAATTCCACGAATGTGAAGAAGGCGCTCTGGATAGCGTGCGAACTTGATCTTGCCTATGAGCAGATCGACGTGGGCGGCCAATTCGGCGGCTTGAAAGATCCCGCTTATCTTGCTCGCAATCCAAACGGGCTGATCCCGCTGCTGGAAGACGGCGACACTGTCTTGTGGGAATCCAATACCATCACCCGCTATCTTGCGGCAGTTTACGGCAAGGGAACGTTGTGGATCGAAGATCCGGCCAAGCGGGCGCAGGCTGAGAAATGGATGGACTGGGCTTCCACATCCCTCGCCTCCAATTTCAGCGATGTCATAAAGCATCTGGTCCGGCTGCCGGAGGCGGAACGCGATCCCGCTGTTCTGGAACGCGGTCTTCAGGGGCTTGCTCAATCCATGCGCATTGCCAATGACGGTCTCAAGGGTGCTGCCTGGTTCTCGGACGACCATTTCGGTATCGGCGACATCCCCATAGGGTGTTATGCATATGCATGGTTCGAGTTTCCGATCGAGCGCCCCTCTCTTCCGCGACTGGAAGACTGGTATGAGCGTTTGAAACAGCGTCCGGCCTATCAGGCAGCCGTTATGACGCCTCTCACCTGAATGGTTACATCTATACAGAGGAATGAACGAATGACGATACCCGCTAAAGTCGCCTTTTTGGGTTTGGGCGTCATGGGCTATCCCATGGCAGGACATCTCAAGAACAAGGGCGGTCACGACGTCACGGTTTATAACCGCACGACGGCGAAGGCCGAAAAATGGGCGAAGGAATTTGACGGCAGCTTTGCGCCAACGCCCGCCGAAGCAGTGCGCGACGCGGACTTTGTTTTCGCCTGTGTCGGCAATGACGATGATCTTCGCTCCGTCACCATCGGTCCGGATGGCGCTTTCTCGGCCATGAAGAAGGATGCGATCTTCATCGACAATACCACTGCATCCGCCGAAGTTGCCCGCGAATTGGACGCCGAAGCACAAAAGCGTGGCTTTCACTTCATCGATGCGCCCGTCTCCGGCGGGCAGGCAGGCGCTGAAAACGGTGTGCTGACGGTCATGGTTGGAGCGCCGGAAGCTGTTTTTGAGCGCGCCAAACCGGTCATTGATGCTTATGCGCGCATGGTCGGCCTCATGGGACCGGTCGGCTCGGGCCAGCTTGCAAAGATGGTCAACCAGATATGCATTGCGGGTCTCGTTCAAGGGCTGGCGGAAGGCATCCATTTCGGCAAGAAGGCTGGTCTTGATATCGAAAAGCTGATCTCGGTGATCTCCAAGGGAGCAGCCGGCTCATGGCAGATGGAAAACCGCTCCGGCACTATGAACCAGGGCAAATATGATTTCGGTTTTGCTGTCGACTGGATGCGCAAGGACCTTGGCATCTGCCTTGAGGAAGCTGACCGCAATGGTGCGCTTCTGCCGGTTACGGCTCTCGTGGACCAGTTCTACAAGGAAGTGCAGAAAATCGGCGGCGGCCGCTGGGATACGTCTTCACTCCTTGCCCGGCTAGAACAGTAATTCATTACCGCGCCAAACGAAAAAAGCCCGGCAATACCGGGCTTTTTCACGAGTATCGAATTTTTAGAATTTGACCTTGGCGGTGAGCGAAAGCGCACCAACGAAATCATTTCCGAATTCGCCCTTGGAGCCTGTGACACTGCGGGTACCAGCGATGACGGTATCGTCCAATTCACCGGAGGAAAGCCAGCCAGCTGCGCCAGCCAGACGGACCTCAAACTGATCGTTCGGCTTGTAGTTGGTGCCGAGACCAAAGAGCCAGATGTCGGTCTGAGAAGTCAGGCCCGTGCTGGTGCCACGGTCCCAGGTGACAGTCGCTGCAGCGGACCATTGGTCGTTGAACTTGTGGCCGACGCCACCGCTCACCGTCCAGCCGTCCTGATAGTAAAGGTTCAGGCTGGTGATTTTCGTTCCTTGGCGAACAACCCTGCTATCTGCGGAGCTGAAGTCCACAGAGGTGATGCTCGACCAGTCGGTCCATTTGACCGATCCGAATGCAAGCCAGTCCGGAGCGATACCGGTCTGGAACTTGAATTCCACCGACTGAGGTGTGGAAACATCGCTTTCGACGTTGATCGGTATGCCGCGACCCGTCAGCGGGTTGAGCGCCAGATTGTCGATGGTGCCTTCAAGGTTGTACTTAACCTCCGACTGATAAACCAGCGTTGCGCGCATCGCATATTCAGGGATTTCGTAGGCGGCACCGAGACGCCAGCCTACCGACTGGTCTTCAACATCCAGCGATGCTACGCGGAACGAACCACCAAACGCCGAACCCGGAGGTATCATTCGCGTCTGTTCGCCTTTGAGCTCCTGATAGCTTACACCGCCCAGAATACGAAAATAGCTCTTCTCTCCGGCTGCAAAACGATAAGAGCAGTTTACGCCATAATCGTTAGAGGAAATTTTCTGTTCAATCGCTGTGAACATTCGCACGGTGCCGACGCCAACATCCGTCTCGATGCCCCAAGGCTGGCGATATTGAGCCGCACAAGCGAGATCATTGGTCAGGTCGAACTTGGCCGAAACTTTTGGAACCCAATAGCTCTTCGCTTCGTCGACTTCCGTCTCGTAGGGACGGCGGGTAATCGGATTGATACCGCCTGTCGAAGCGCCGACCAACGAGCCGCCAATATTCTTCAGCTTGCGCTGCGGGGCGACAAAAGTGCCCGTCGCGTCGACAGCGTTACCCTGTTCAAAGAGAATATCGAAATCCTGCGAGCTTCGCTCGAAACCGCCCGCATTGGCAGCAACCGCGCTCCCGAGGAGAGCCGCGACCATTCCCGCTATTTTAACGCGCTGTACACTCATAAATGTCCTCCCACACAGCAACGATATTAACGTTGACGGAAACGTAAATCAGGTAGGTTTCAGGCCGCAATATCCATTAATCTGTATTAGCAGCATCCAATTTTCGCAGCATCTGTCGAAAATGACTAAAACCTCAATAAGAACGCCGTTTGTTAGCGATATTCAGTGAAGCGGGTGCCAAAATATGTCCAAATTGGCCAATTTTGAGCCTCTTTTTCGCCCTTGTTGCGAAAGCGCAACATTACTCAAAAACAATCGAAACGGCGGTTCGATCAACGGTTCCAACGATTGAATTGCGCCCAAATCCGTCTTTGGCGCAAAGAAAGACCCGGCAGTGAAAGACACTGCCGGGTGCTTGATTCGAAAATAGCGGATCGCTTTTCAGGTCAGATTAATCAGCTCGCGTCACGAATACGTGACTCCGCAGTCGCCACGCGCTGCGCGGCTTCCTTCAGCTCGGCCAGCCGCTCGCGTTCTGCCTCAACGACTTCCTCACGCGCATTCGCAACGAATTTCTCATTGGCGAGCTTTTTCTCAATGCGATCCATTTCGGCAGCGATCTTGCCAGCTTCCTTGGCGAGGCGTGCCGCTTCCGCCTTCAGGTCGATCAGATTGCCAAGCGGGATGCAGATTGTCGCCTCACCCAGCAGCATCTGCGCCGAACCTTTCGGTGCCTGTGTCTCGAATGAAACACTCTCCACGCGCGCAAGACGCTTGATCGCCGCGTCGTGACGGGAAAAACGGTCAATGCTCGCCGCATTGGCATCCAGCACGACAACCGGAGCAATCGCGCCAGCCGGAACGTTCATTTCAGCGCGAACCGAACGTATCCCGGTGACGAGATCAACCAGCCAGTTGATGTCAGCGGCGGCTTCTTCATCCTGGAACGACAATTCTGGCCAGGCGGCGAGCGCCAGCACCGTATCGCGCTTCTGCCCTTCGCCTGCGGTCAACGTCCAGAGTTCTTCCGTCATAAACGGCATAAACGGGTGCAAAAGCTTGTAAATCTGGTCGAGGCAATAGGCCGCCGTGGCTTGCGCCTCGGCCTTGGCCGTTTCATCGTCGCCCATGAAGATCGGCTTGAGCAGCTCCAGGTACCAGTCGCAGAACTGGTTCCAGACAAAGCGATAGGCAGCACCGGCGGCTTCATTGAAGCGGTAATTTGCAATGCCTTCGGTAACGGCCTGCGTCGCCTTGGTCAGTTCGGTCAGAATCCAGCGATTGACCGCGAGCCCGGCGTTTTCAGGCTTGAAACCGGCGTCGAGCTTCACACCATTCATCTGCGCAAAGCGGGTCGCATTCCAGAGCTTGGTGCCGAAATTGCGATAACCTGCGATACGCGCCGGATCAAGCTTTACGTCACGGCCTTGCGCGGCCATGATCGCAAGGGTGAACCGGAGCGCGTCGGCGCCGTATTCATCCATCAGCTCAAGCGGATCGATGACATTGCCCTTCGACTTCGACATCTTCGCGCCGTGCTTGTCGCGAACCAGAGCATGGAGATAGACCGTATGAAACGGGATTTCCTCCATGAAATGCAGGCCCATCATCATCATGCGGGCGACCCAGAAAAACAGGATATCGAACCCTGTAACCAGAACGCTGGTAGGATAATAGGTTGCAAGCTCTGGCGTCTTGTCCGGCCAGCCGAGCGTGGAGAACGGCCATAGCGCAGACGAGAACCACGTGTCGAGAACGTCGGTATCACGCTCCAGCGCAACGTCTTCGCCATAATGGGCGCGTGCAGAGACCTTCGCCTCTTCTTCGCTCTTTTCAACAAAGCATTTGCCGTCCGGGCCATACCAGGCCGGAATCTGGTGTCCCCACCAGAGCTGGCGCGAGACGCACCATGGCTGGATGTTTTCCATCCAGTCGAAATAGGTCTTTTCCCAGTTTTTCGGAACAATCTGCGTGGTGCCGTTGCGAACAGCCGCCATTGCCGGCTTGGCAAGTTCTGCCGCATTCACATACCACTGGTCGGTCAGGTAAGGTTCGATCGGCACGCCGCCGCGATCGCCATGAGGAACAGCGTGTGTGTGGTCCTCGATCTTTTCCAGATAGCCGCGCTCGTCCATCAGTTCGACAATGCGCTTGCGAACCGCAAAGCGATCCTGACCATCCAGCTCGTTGATGAGCGCCTTCAGTTCAGGCGTCAGCTCAAGACCTTCGAGGAAGTCATTGTTACACTTGAGCGTAACCGCCGCCTCGGGCGTCAGGATGTTGATGGCGCGCAGATCGTTGCGCTTGCCGACCTCGAAATCGTTGAAGTCATGCGCCGGCGTGATCTTGACGGCGCCGGAGCCAGCTTCCGGATCGGCGTAATCGTCGGCAACAATCGGAATGTGGCGGCCGACGAGCGGGAGCACGACGTCATTACCGACCAGTGCGTGGTAGCGCTCGTCCTTCGGATTGACCGCCACGCCGGTATCGCCCAGCATGGTTTCCGGCCGCGTCGTCGCTACGACGATATAAGTGTGCGGATTTTCCGGGTCGAAGGGGACGTTCTCAAGCGGATAGCGGAAATGCCACAGATGGCCTTTCGTTTCACGCGACTCGACCTCGATGTCGGAAATTGCTGTCAGCAGCTTCGGGTCCCAGTTGACCAGACGCTTGTCGCGATAGATGAGGCCCTGCTTATAGAGCGAAACAAACACTTCCAGAACCGCGCGCGAAAGGCCTTCGTCCATCGTGAAGCGCTCACGCGACCAGTCGCACGAGGCGCCGAGGCGGCGAAGCTGATTGGAAATCATGCCGCCAGATTCAGCTTTCCATTGCCAGATGCGTTCGATGAACTTCTCGCGGCCCATGGCGTGGCGGTTAGGCTCCTGCCGTTCGGCCAGCTGACGCTCGACAACCATCTGTGTTGCAATGCCCGCATGGTCCATGCCGGGCTGCCACAGCACATTCTTGCCGCGCATGCGCTCGAAGCGAACCATGATGTCCTGGATGGTGTTGTTGAGCGCATGGCCCATATGCAGCGATCCGGTAACGTTCGGTGGCGGAATGACCACGGCAAACGGATCAGCTCCCGGCTTCGCGCCTGCACCCGCCTTGAATGCACCCGCTTCTTCCCAGCGTTCAGCAATTTTCGGCTCTATGGCCGCGGCGTCATAGGTCTTCTCAAGCATGGAATTATCCGGTCTTTATGCGCGATGAATGAATTGAAGGCTCAATAGCAACTAACAGCTGACAAATCACTTTAAAAGTGACAGCACCACTGTCGGCCATTCTAAAAGTGAAAACCCGCCTGCTGGACAGACGGGCAAGATTTCAATCAGGTCTGATACCGCTTATCGCTCGCCGCGCACCACGCGCTCGATCTCTTCCCGAACAAGCCGCTCAACAAGCGTTGGCAAATTGTTGTCGAGCCAGTCCTGCAGCATCGGCCGCAATAGTTCGGCAGCGATATTGTCAAACGAGCGGCGCGGTTCAGCCCGGACTGCATGGTTCAAATCCTGAAATGCAGCAGCAACCTGGCGTTCAGCCATCTGCGACAGCATATGGGGAGCAGGTTGCGGCTTTGCAACGGCATCTGCCACCGGGGCAGTTGCCATCGGCTGAACGGCAACTTCCTCTTCGGCCTCCGCACCGGGTTCGGGTTCCAGCAAGGTATCGACTGCCTTGGCAATCTCCGCTTCGACCGAAAGATCCATTTCTTCCAGGGAAATATCCGTTCCGGCAAGCTGCTGCGAAGAGGCCAAAGGCTCGCGCAACGAATGATCGTCGTTCCCGGCGTTGAGAACAATCTCATCCTCATCGTCGGTTTCGATTTCCGGTTCGGGCGTTGCCTGCACCGGCTCGCTGATCGGGCCGCGCAATGCCGGTTCGTCCTGGAACACATTACGCATCATTGCGGGCTTCTCCGGCTGCTCGGTGACGGGACGACGAAATTCGGCAACCTCTCCACGAACCAGAGCGCTTGCCGACACCGGCGCGGGCTGGCGGGTGACATCGCTGTCTTCAATGATCCTGCGGATGGAAGCAAGAATCTCTTCCATAGACGGTTCACGTGCTGCGCTAGATGTCTGTGCCATGGCTAATCCGCTTTCCTGTATTGCGACATTGTCTGCAAAAGACAGAGAATCAATGGATTAAGGGTAGCGGACGAACCCTCGTTTGAGAATCCCCGGCCAGAACGCCTGCACTCAAACTCACAGCTTTATGGATTTGTTAAGAATTGACGGTGTCGCCCCTCGAATCGGCGGCAAAATAAAAGGCACCCGGAGGTGCCTTTCCATTCTCATTCAGAGCTACGGTCAGCGACCGTCTGGCGTACGCAAGCCGAACCACTTGTCCTTGACGGCATTGTAGTGTTCTTCCGGCTTGTATTCGGCAACCTGTAGCCCCATCTGGCTGGCGGTCATGCGGCCAGTCGCATTCAGGAGAGCGTAGCTTGCAACAACCACGTCGCGCTCGGACTGGACGAGAGCGATCTGCGCCGTGATGAGGTCGTTCTGCGCATTCAAGACATCGAGCGTGGTTCGCTGTCCAACCTTGCGTTCCTCGATGACGCCATCGAGAGCGAGCTGCGCGGCGGCAATGCCGTCACGATTTGCCTTGACCGACGCGCGGGCCGCTTCGAGCTGCGACCATGCCGAACTGATCGCCTGACGGACCTGATCGCGAACCACATCGACTTCGATGCGCGCCTGACCGAGCTGTTCCTTGGATTGGCGGACCTGCGCCGAAGTACGGCCACCGGTGTAGATGGGAATGCTCACACCAACACCGATAGAAGCCGAGTTGCCGTCGGTCTGCGAACCGCCCTCACCGGCATAAGTATCAAGGCGGCTGGCGCTTGCCGTAAGTCCGACAGAAGGAAGCAGAGCGCCCTCCTTGGCCTTTACGTTGTATCCGGCGGCGTTGACGGCATATTGCGTCGCGAGAATGCCCGGATGACCGGCAATCGCAATGGAGAATGCCTGATCTGGCGATGCCGGCAGGTTCTTGGCTGCCGCAGCCGTTGCAAGCTTGTCCGGCTGGACGCCTATCACCTGCACATAGGTAGCTTCGGCCGACTTGACATCCGCACGCGCAGAATTGAGCGCTGCAACCGCAGTCGAACGGCTGGCGTCTGCCTGCGCAACGTCGGTACGCGTACCTTCGCCCACATCGAGGCGAGCGCGGGCGGCACGAACCTGTTCGTTGAGGGCTGCAAGGTTGCGTTCACGAAGGACTGCGATCTGGCGAGCCTGATAGACATCCATGTAAGCGGTTACCGCCTCGTAGAGTCTGTTCTGCTCTTCATTGCGGAGATTTTCGCGCTGGGCAAAGACTTGCGTCTCGGCAGCGGCGACATTGTTCTTGGTTTGAAATCCATCGAACAGCATCTGGTTCAGCTCGATGCCGAATGTGCCTGTCGTACGATATCCCTGGCTTGATGGGGTCTTGCCACGCCCTACGTTATAAGAACCCGTAATCTGCGGGCGATAACCAGACTTGGCAATCGCTACGTTTTCATCCGAAACGCGGACGCCAGCGCGGGAGTAATTCAGGTTAGCATTGTTCTTGTAGGCTTTGACGAGAGCGCCAGTCAGCGTCTCCGAGAACGCCGCCTGCCCCGTTAAAATGGTGCCAGACAACAATGCTGCGGCCGCTACCAGTCCTTTGCACGTTTTGAACACCCGGGTACCTCATTATAAGAACAAACGAATCCAACTATCGAACCGATTGGTTCGGGCAAATCCTAATAACCTCTAAATTCGGTTATTTCCATTGCCCCCGCCAGAGCTTGCACAAACAAATTCCACAGCGTTGCAGAATTGTATCATCTGCTAAAATTAAAACTCGAACTGCGGAATCCGTTCGAAGCCGGGTAGCGGACGAACCGCAGTGTTGAACACACCGCGTCCCGATGCAACACCATTTTCCTTAACGTAAATCCGCGCAACTCCGGCATTCCCGCGCCCTTCCACGGCTACGAGACGTCCGCCGTCCTTCAACTGCGCAAGAAGGGCGTCGGGAATGAAATCGACGGCGCCCTCAATGACAATCACGTCGTAAGGTGCTTCCGACGGATAGCCTGCCTGCAGTTCTCCTGAAACGATCACAACATTGTCATAGCCCAATTCTGCGAGACGGGCCGTGGCTGCAGCCGACAATAAGGAATCATTTTCCAGACCGATGACCGAGCCTGCCAGCTTGGAAAGGATGGCAGCAGAATATCCAGTGCCGCAACCGACATCGAGGACGACGTCCGTATTCTTGATGCGTGCCAGTTGCACCAGTTTGGCAAATGGCGAGGGCTCCATGATGTAGCGAGGCTGCGTGCCTTCGCTTTCGAGGAGCTGATCTTCGTCGATATAGGCAAGCACCTGCCGGGCGGCGGGAACGAAAGCCTCACGCGGGACGGTCAGGAAAGCATCGATAACCGCCAGATCGGTTACATCGGTCGTGCGAATCTGATTGTCGACCATCTTTGTGCGAAGATCCTGGAAATCGGCTGCCATAGCCCTAAACCCTTCCTTGTCGCGGAATGCGATGTTTCATGCATTGGAGCGCCCGCGTCCTGCCGGAGCACCATAAACGAGATTTGCCGTTGATGTGGCAAAAATCGCGGGTCCAGTCAATGAAACACAGCATTTGCCGCCTTTGTGCTCAACGTTTAGCCATATCGATACCCGTATCCGGATATGAAAATGCCGGAAAGCTCTCCGCCTCCCGGCAACTGTCTTTTCTGCCCAGTCCAGCCGAAACCGCATTATGCCTTCCGGGATGGGCTCTATCTTTTACGACGTCTTGAAACAAGCGCCCCTGAAATCACATTATTGAGCGTTCGACGCCGGAAAGCCGGCTGCTGCCAGTGCAGAGAGAACGGCATCCCGTGAAGCGTTGCCGCCGAATTCGACTTCTTTCTTTTCGAGATCGATTTCAACGGGTGCCGCTGCATCGAGTTGGCGCAGCGCGGCGGTAACGCTATCGGCGCAACCGCCACATTTCATCTTGGGAATGGAAAACTTCATCACAACAGTCACTCCTTCTGAGCATTTCCAGCAAAAACGTGAAACGGTTTTGCGTGGGAGAATGCGGCACAAACAAATGGTTAGAGCGGTTCCAGTGGTTTCCCTTTTATCCGGAACCACTCCAGGATGGCCATAAGATGGAGCTTCCCATCGTGGTAAGGTCAAGCGCGTTTTCGCAATTTGTCGTTCAAGGCGCCTCGCAGGCCTCCGGCACGCTCTTTTCCAGTTCCAGCGGTGACTTGGTCAGAGAGCCCGTCATGATCTGCATCGGCTTGAAGGGCGGCTCTTCCTGCATTGCGGGATTTGTCAGATGAATCGTATAACAGCCTGTAAAGACTTCTTTCTTGCCATCTGCGGTTTCCGCTTCGATGGCAAGCGGCTGACTCCAGTAGATCTGGCCCGCCCCCGGATCCGGGTCGGTCTTGCGCAATGCGACCTTCACACTTTTGGTGTTTTCATAGCCTTTTACGAAAGTCTTGAAGTCAGGCTCCCGTCCTTCCTCGGAATAATAACCATAAGCCCGCGCATATTCCTTGCGATTGATCGCATTGTAATAGGATTCAATGAGTGCCTGAGGCGTGGAACGATCATCGCGATAATCCGGAACCGTCACGCCTCCAGCGGCATCCTGCGTCTGTTCGGAAGGCTTGGTTTCCTCAACGGGTTCAGAAGCCTTGTCGTGCTTTTCCTGCACGTTTCTCGGCGTTTCTTCAGGTGCGGCCTTCTGCGGATTCTGCGCCAAGGCAATTCCGGCTGAAAAGCCAGCGACTCCTACGCCGAAAAGGCCGATTGCAGCAGCCAGCATGAGAGGTTTCATCCGGTCATTCGACATTCGCTTCTCCTCTTCCTAGCATCTTTTTCAGGGCGCTCCGGAAGCGCTCCCGATTTGGTGTATTGCAGTAAAGATGTTACAACACTAACTATAGTGAAAACGTGGCAATCGCAGAGGAAACTCGACCTGTTGCGACAAGACTGGACGATTCTCCGTCCATATGCCAGCACGATACCGGAAGAGAGAAAATGGGCCGTTTCGCAGTCATGACGCTAACCGATAAAGCAGCTGATCGCGTTCGCGAGATCGTCGCATCGCGCGATGGCGCTCTTGGCATCCGGGTAGGCGTGAAAAAAGGCGGCTGTGCCGGGATGGAATATACCATCGATCTCGTGACCGAAGCCAAGACGGGCGACGATGTGATCGAGAAGGACGGCGCCAACGTTTTCATCGCGCCTGAAGCCGTTCTGTTCCTGCTTGGCACCCAGATGGATTTCGAAGTGACAACGCTGCGCACGGGTTTTGTTTTCAACAATCCGAACCAGACGTCCGCTTGCGGTTGCGGTGAATCCGTTGAAATCAAAGCAGCCTCCCCCGAAAGCCTCCGCCAAATGCAAGGCGCAGCCTGATTCAAGCACGAGGTCCGTCAGATCATGGATGACGAATCTCTTCGCGATCTACTGCAGGATTTCGGTCCCATCAGCATTCGGCGCATGTTTGGCGGCAAGGGCATCTATCATCATGGCCTGATTTTCGCGCTCGTTGTTCGTGACGAGCTGCTCTTGAAGGCTGACGAACTAACCATTCCCGAATTTCTCGATGCTGGCGCGACCCAATGGACCTATGAAGGACGTCACGGGGGCGAACCGATCGCCATGCCTTACTGGAAGCGTGCCGAGCGAAGCTTTCGATGATCCGGAAGTGATGACGCGCTGGGCCCGCCTTGCCTATGATGCCGCCCTGCGAAGCGAGAAAACCAAGCCCAAAAAGAAATCGACTGCAAAGCGCTAGCTTTGCAGTCGATAGAACAATCTCATTTCGATTCCGTCAAATTCCGGTCGGAATCAGCATGAAGGCGGGGATGTCGTTGCCGAAACCGACAGGCGACGGGCCGTCATCGTCACGATCGCGACGACGTTTCTGTTCGTGCTGCGGCTTGCCGCGGCGCTCATCATTGGAAGCGCGAATCGCATCGCGGCGGTCATTGGTTTCGATGACCGGTTGAGGCTGCTCGGCAGGGTCTACGAATTCCGCAGGTGCTGCCTTGGCTTTGTCTCTCGACTTTTCCTTCCCCTTGGCATCCTTGCCCTTGCCGCGGGCATTCTTGCCCTTGCGCTGATCGTCCGCGTCGTCGGAAGCTGGCAGGGTCGACAGATCGCCATCAAGCCATTCGATCTTTTCACCGATCATGTCTTCGATAGCAGCCAGATATTTCGTGTCCGAAGGCGTTACAATCGTAAAAGCCTTGCCGGAACGTCCCGCGCGGCCGGTGCGGCCGATGCGGTGAACATAGTCTTCCGAATGAATCGGAATATCAAAATTGAAAACGTGGCTCACGTCAGGAATATCGAGACCACGAGCGGCCACGTCGGACGCCACCAGCAACTGCAATTTGCCGTCCTTGAAATTGGACAGCATGGTCATGCGTGCGCGCTGATCCATGTCTCCATGCAGTGCTCCGGCATTGAACTCATGCCGTGTCAGCGAGCGGAACAGCTCCGATACATCCTTCTTGCGGTTGCAGAAGATAATTGCGTTTTTGAGCGTATCGCCTTCTGCGCGGATGAGATCGCGCAGCACCGCACGCTTGTCCCAATCCTTCTTGCTGGATTTCACCAGGCGCTGGGTCACGGTCTTGGCTGTGGACGAAGCCTTCGCGACCTCGATGCGTGTGGGGGAATGCAGGAACTGTTCGGTCAGCTTGGTAATTTCCGGCGGCATTGTGGCCGAGAAAAACAGGGTCTGACGCGTGAACGGGATAAGTTTGCAAATGCGCTCGATGTCGGGGATGAAGCCCATGTCGAGCATCCGGTCTGCCTCGTCAATGACAAGAATTTCGACGCCGGTCAGGAGCAGCTTGCCGCGCTCGAAATGGTCAAGCAGTCGGCCGGGCGTTGCAATAAGAACGTCAGCGCCGCGTTCCAGCTTGCGTTCCTGTTCATCGAACGAAACGCCGCCAATCAGAAGGGCAACATTCAGCCGCTGATTGATGCCATATTTGGCGAAGTTTTCCTCAACCTGTGCGGCGAGTTCACGGGTCGGCTCCAGAATGAGCGTGCGGGGCATGCGAGCCCGCGCCCTGCCCTTTTCCAGAAGCGTCAGCATTGGAAGCACGAATGATGCCGTCTTTCCGGTTCCCGTCTGCGCGATGCCGAGAACGTCCTTGCGTTCAAGAGCAGGAGGAATGGCTCCAGCCTGGATGGGCGTGGGCGCAGTATATCCTGCCGCTTCTACAGCGGCGAGCACTTTCGGGGAAAGACCGAGTTCGGCAAATGTCGTCAATGGAGGCGCAGCTCTCTGTTTTGGAAATGGTTTCCACCCATCCTGTCATTGCAGCCGCGTCATCGGGCGCAGGAACCAAGGCAGAATAAGGCGTCTGCAACGCAATATGCGTCTTCTTGCAGCATCGCCTACGTCTACAGCGTGCAAAAGTCAACTAAAATACCATCGAAAGATATCAAATTGCTTCAATCATGCTGTTACTGTCGAAATCAACGTGGAACATGGATGAATTTATTCAAAAATTATCAAAAGCTAAAAAGCAATCGGCACTGCTCAAGTCGAGCGCCGTTTTCCTGCCGGAGCTAATGCCTGAACTGTTCCGTCAGGATGCGTTCATCCCATGAATGATTGCGGTCGAAAAGAATGGCGACCTGGCTGTTCGGCGCTTCCCGCACCGTAACGGAGCGGACCGATTTGACTTCATTATTGTCCGCGACTGCGTTGACAGGGCGCTTTTCGGTTTCCAGCAGATCCATACGAACGGTCACATGCTTGGGCAGCAGCGCTCCACCCCACCGACGCGGACGAAACGGACTTACCGGAGTCAGCGCCAAAAGAGGCGCCTCAAGTGGCAAAATCGGGCCTTGCGCCGAGAGATTGTAAGCGGTGGAGCCCGCAGGCGTTGCTACCATCACACCGTCGCAAACGAGTTCATCCAGCCGCACCTTGCCGTCGATCGTGATCCTGATCTTGGCGGCCTGATAAGACTGGCGGAACAGGGAAACTTCGTTGATCGCCAACGCCTCGAACGATTGTCCGGACTCGGTTTCCGCGACCATGACAAGCGGCCGAATGGTTTCCATCTGCGCGGCCAGAATGCGGGCTGGCAGATCGTCGACACTGAACTCGTTCATGAGAAAGCCGACGGAACCGCGATTCATGCCATAAATCGGCGTGCCGCTGCTCATGAAATCACGCAGCGCCTGCAGCATGGTTCCGTCACCACCGAGCGCGACAATGATGTCGGCGTCCTCGGCTGCCACATGGCCGTAACGAGCCACCAGATCCTTTTGTGCGAGAAGTGATTCTTCGGTCCCTGATGACAGAAAATGCAGCGCGAGCGATTTATCTTCCATATTTACAGTCCCGAATCTGGCTCAACTCTGACAAGTCTGCCACTGTTTTCCCAACCCGCTATTGGCTATCACAGGAAAAACCCGGTTGCCATGACCTGCTTGCGACGAATTTTCGTTTTACAGTCGCTGCATTTGTGCTAATCGGGCGCAAGTGCCCTTATAGCTCAGTTGGTAGAGCACCTGATTTGTAATCAGGGGGTCGGGAGTTCGAGTCTCTCTGGGGGCACCAAAAATCCTCTTGATGGAGGATATTGTTCTAACAGGCTTCCTCTAACCTATCTCTGCGTATTTTTGCACCACGCCTGTAGGGTGTTCAGACGATTCTCCAAAGCGCCGACGTTTCTGATTGCCGAATTCTAGCTTCGAGCTTCTTTCTGCCGGTTGCGTTGACTCATTAAGCCGGATTTGCGTAGTTGCGCTTGTTAAACCCGCCTAAATTTAACCGCATTAGTAAAGTTTATTTGTCATATATTTGTTATTCAAGTATATTTTAATACAGTAAAATACAGATTTACATGGAAAAATACAGTATTGTTATATCGACAGTTACGCGCAATAGACCAAAAATGCTTGCGAATCTCTATTTGTCGTTATCCAATATGGATTTCCCGGATTCCGTTAAAATAGATTTTCTGATTGTCGAGAACAATGCGGTCAGTACATTGGATAGCTGGCTTGCCACAATTCGATCCCAAATTTATCCATACCCGGTGCTTTATCTGCTCGAAACGCGCATCGGTATTTCCCATGCGCGCAATTGCGCGCTTGATTTCGCTGAACAGGCCGGAGCGGATTTTCTTGTATTTGTAGACGATGACGAGTTTGTCGAGCCTGATTGGTTCAAGCAATTGCTGGCCGAGCAGCAACGAATGGATCTCGATATCCTCGGCTCACCGGTACGGCCAAAGCCATTCAAGCCGCAACTGAATATGTGGCAAAGCCTGATCTGGTCCGGCGTGGAAAAAAATAGCGTTAAAGCTGAATTGCGTGCGCGAAAGAAGTGGCAGGAAAACGAGGCCGACACTATCAAGGTGGCGACAGGTAGCTGGATGGGAAAGCTCGACTTCTTTCGAAAAACGGGGTTACGATTTGATTCGCGCTTGGGTCTGACAGGTGGAGAGGACTGGAACCTCTGGCTGCAGGCCAAAGAGCTTGGTGCCAGGACAGGGTGGGCGCCCGACGCAATTGTCTATGAAACTGTTCCGTGCTGCAGAATAAGTTTTTCTTACCACTTCCGTCGAAACCGAGACCATAATGCGAGTGAATTCGCACTCCTGTATAGGGCAAACCGCTGGCAGGCAATCAAGCAGCTTCCATCCAAACTTCTCAGCCGATCATGGAAGCTTCTAAGCGCGACCGTTACCCTGCCCTTCAAGGGCGGACAGGGACTGGTTTCATTTGCTATGGCATTAGGAGGCGTTGCCGGACTGCTTCAGGCCTGCTGCGGCAAACAAACACTGCATTATTCCAAAACAACCGGCTTTTGAACGTTCTATCCCGAATCATCGCAACTTCGGGATAGAAGGACTGATTTCAGTACCAGCCAACGGCCACCTGCGCCTCTTCGGACATACGGTCCGCCGTCCATGGTGGATCGAAGGTCATGGTGACTTCCACCATCGAAACGCCTTCGACTGCGCCGACCGCGTTCTCGACCCAGCCTGGCATTTCGCCCGCAACAGGGCAGCCAGGTGCCGTCAACGTCATTTCGATTTTGACAGTACGATCGTCTTCAATATCGATCTTGTAAACAAGGCCGAGTTCGTAAATATCGGCTGGAATCTCTGGATCATAAACCGTCTTCAGGGCCGCAATGATGTCATCCGTCATGCGCAGGAGTTCTTCCTGCGGAATGGCAGAGGCAGAAAAGGCGGTCTGGTCCTGAACTTTCTGTTCCATATCGGTCATCCGAAAAACTTCCTTGCCTTTTCCAAGGCTTCCGCCAATGCATCCACTTCAGCGCGGGTATTATACAGGGCGAAGGATGCACGGCATGTAGAGGTGACGCCGAAGCGTTTCAAGAGCGGCTGCGCACAATGCGTTCCCGCACGCACTGCCACCCCGGCCCGGTCGATCACCATTGACACGTCATGAGCATGAATGCCCTCAAGTGCAAATGAGATGATGGCTCCCTTGCCGGGGGCATTGCCGAAAATCCGCAAGGAATTGATCCGCCCGAGCTGTTCATGAGCATAATCGCGCAGGTCCTCCTCGTGAGCAAGGATCGCGTGACGGCCGATCTTTTCCATATATTCAAGCGCAGCACCCAGACCGATCGCCTGAACGATTGGCGGCGTACCGGCCTCGAAGCGGTGCGGCGGATGATTATAGGTGACGTTTTCTTCCGTCACTTCCTCAATCATTTCACCGCCGCCCTGAAAGGGCCGCATCTTTTCCAGCATTTCCGCGCGACCATAAAGCACGCCGATGCCGGATGGGCCGTAAACCTTGTGGCCGGTGAAGACATACCAATCGCAGCCCAGATCCTGCACATCGACAGGCAGGTGCACAGCACCCTGACTGCCATCGACCAGCACCGGAATGCCGCGCGCATGGGCAAGTTCCACGATCTTCTTGATCGGCGTCACCGTTCCAAGCGCATTTGACATATGCGTGATCGCGACAAGCTTGGTGCGATCCGTCAGGCGCTTCTCGAATTCTTCGATATGGAAGATGCCTTCATCGTCCACCGGCGCGAAGACGAGCTTCGCACCCTGCCTTTCCCGGATGAAATGCCACGGCACGATGTTGGAGTGATGCTCCATGATCGACAGGAGGATTTCATCCCCCTCACCGATGTTCGGCATGCCATAACCATAGGCGACCGTGTTGATCGCCTCTGTCGCGTTTTTCGTAAAGACGATTTCGTCAACCGAACTGGCGTTCAGGAAGCGGCGTACCGTCTCGCGCGATTTTTCATAGGCGTCCGTTGCCGCATTCGACAGGAAATGCAGTCCGCGATGAACATTGGCATATTCGTTGGAATAAGCGTGAGCAACCGCGTCGATGACGCTCTGTGGCTTCTGTGCCGATGCGCCATTGTCGAGATAGACGAGCGGCTTGCCATGCACTTCTCGCGAAAGAATCGGAAAGTCCCGGCGGATCGCCTCGACGTCATAAGCCGCAATCAGCGGATTCTTCTGGTCCATGATCGTTCCTCTTGCCGTTCCGGCAGGAAAAGGCGGAGCGCATTCAAACGCTCCGCCTCAATCAATCAGGCATGGCTGGCGAGCCAGTTGGACAGCACTTCTTCCAGTGCCTCAACCAGCGTTTCGTCTTCCAGCTCTTCGATAATCTCGGCAATGAATGCCTTGATCAACAGGCCGCGTGCCTCGTTTTCCGGAATGCCGCGGGCCATCAGATAGAACAGATAGTCCTTCGACAGTTCCGTAACCGTCGCGCCATGGCCGCAGGCCACATCATCCGCGAAGATTTCGAGTTCCGGCTTGGCATCGAATTCGCCATCGTCCGACAGCAGCAGCGTGTTGCAGGCCATGCGGGCGTCGGTCTTCTGAGCGATCTGCGCAACGCGGATCATGCCCTGAAAGACACCGCGCGCACGGTCCTTGACCACATTGCGGACGATCTCGGTCGAACGGGTGTTCTCCACCAGATGGCCCACCGTCATGGTCACGTCGGTATGGCTGTCGTCAGCCAGCAGATTGAGGCCGCGAAGTTCGAAGTCGGAATCTTCTCCGGCAACGTTGACGTGGACTTCCTGACGCACCAGCTTGCCGCCCGCATTGATGACGTAAAGCGTCAGGCGGGAGCCCTTGCCCATCGTCGCATTGAACTGCGAAAGCTGCGTTGCCTGACCGAAATCACGCAGGATAACCCAGAGAATCTCGGCGCCGTCGCCAACGGTTACGTGGTTGACAGAAGTGGAGAAGGCATCGCCCTCGCCGCCATTCTGACGCTCCACAATCGTCGCCTTGACATTAGCTCCAATGCGAACCGGGAAACGCGTGTGTCCCTGTCCGGTCTTCTGGATATTCTGGAGCTCCAGCGGAGCCTCCAGTTCGGTGCCATCGGCAATCGAAACCATCCAGCCATCGCTCACATAGGCAGCATTGATCTGGCCAATCGTATCGTCGAAGCCGCGCGACCGGAGCTGCGTGACGAGCGAGCCATCAGCCAGCGCTTCGCGGACTGGCGTCAGCGACACGCCTCCAGGCGCATTCGCACCAAGCGCAACGCCGTTGCTTGCGGCAACAATCGACGACCCTGCGATGAGCGCAGGCAGGGCCTGCGTTCCCGCTGAAGTGTCGAAGGGCGCCACGCCTTTCAGAAGCGTACGGAAATCCGTGTAGTGCCAGCTTTCGACGCGACGTGACGGAATGCCGTTTTCCTTGAGCGATTCAAGCGCCGCATCACGTGCAACGACAACATCGCCATTGCCCGGCAGGTCGCCCATACGGTCGGCAAAGCTGTCGATCAGCGCGCTTTCAGCCGGCGTTCGCGGCTTTGAAGCTGGGGCGGTCTGGATATTCATGATCCATCCCTCCTCAGGCAGCTTCGCCGATTACGTCGGCATAACCATTTTCTTCAAGATGCAGCGCGAGGCTCTTGTCGCCGGACTTGATGACCTGGCCCTTGTACAGCACGTGCACGCTATCTGGAACGATATGTTCGAGCAGACGCTGATAGTGCGTAATGACGACCACGGCGCGATCTGGCGAACGCAGGGCATTCACGCCTTCCGAAACGATCTTCAGCGCATCGATGTCGAGACCGGAATCGGTTTCGTCGAGGACGCAGAGGCTCGGTTCCAGAAGCTGCATCTGAAGAATTTCAGCGCGCTTCTTTTCGCCGCCCGAGAAGCCAACATTAAGCGGGCGCTTGAGCATGTTCATGTCAATGTTTAGGCCGCCGGCGGCGTCCTTCACGCGCTTGATGAATTCCGGAATCTTCAGTTCCGGCTCGCCGCGCGCCTTGCGCTGGCCGTTCATCGCAACCTTCAGGAATTCCATCGTGGCAACGCCCGGAATTTCCATCGGGTACTGGAATGCCAGAAAAATGCCCTTGGCGGCGCGTTCCGCCGGGTCGAGATCGAGGATCGACTCGCCATTATAGAGAATGTCACCTTCGGTGACTTCATAGTCCTCGCGACCGGCGAGGATATAGGAAAGCGTCGATTTGCCCGAACCGTTCGGACCCATGATCGCAGCAACTTCACCCTTGTTCACGGTGAGGTTCAGACCACGGATGATCTCGGTATCCGTGTCGGCGATCTTTGCATGGAGGTTCTTGATCTCAAGCATGAATGTAAACCTTGTTCTAATGCCAGGAAAAGGCTGGCCAGAAAATCTGATGCGAGATGGAATGGGCGCGTCGGTTAACCGACGCTGCCCTCAAGCGAAATGCCGATAAGCTTCTGGGCTTCCACGGCAAATTCCATCGGCAGTTCCTGAATGACTTCCTTCACGAAGCCGTTGACAATGAGAGCGATGGCCTCCTCTTCCGGAATGCCGCGCTGCATCACGTAGAACAGCTGGTCTTCCGAAATCTTGGAGGTGGTTGCCTCGTGCTCGAACTGCGCCGTGGCGTTCTTTGCCTCGATATACGGCACGGTATGTGCGCCGCAATCATTGCCGATCAGGAGCGAGTCACACTGGGTAAAGTTACGTGCGTTCTCTGCCTTGCGATGGGCAGAAACCTGTCCGCGATAGGTGTTGTTCGACTTGCCAGCCGAAATACCCTTCGAAATGATGCGGCTCGACGTGTTTTTGCCGAGGTGCAGCATCTTGGTGCCAGAGTCGATCTGCTGATGACCGTTCGAAACGGCAATCGAGTAGAACTCGCCACGCGAATTGTCACCGCGCAGAATGCAGGACGGATATTTCCAGGTGATTGCCGAGCCGGTTTCAACCTGCGTCCACGAAATCTTGGAATTGTCGCCACGGCAATCGCCACGCTTGGTGACGAAATTATAGATGCCGCCCTTGCCGTCCTTGTCGCCCGGGAACCAGTTCTGGACCGTCGAGTACTTGATCTCGGCGTTTTCGAGCGCAATCAGCTCAACGACAGCCGCGTGCAGCTGGTTTTCGTCGCGCTGCGGCGCGGTGCAGCCTTCCAGATAGGAAACATAGGCGCCTTCATCGGCGATGATGAGCGTCCGTTCAAACTGGCCGGTGTTCTTCTCGTTGATGCGGAAGTAGGTCGAAAGCTCCATCGGGCAACGAACGCCCTTCGGAACATAAACAAACGAACCATCCGTAAAGACAGCCGAGTTCAGCGTCGCATAATAGTTGTCCGAAACAGGAACGACGGACGCCAGATACTTCTGTACGAGTTCAGGGTGTTCGCGGATCGCTTCCGAAATCGAGCAGAAAATAACACCCGCCTTCGACAGTTCTTCCTTGAAGGTCGTAACCACGGAGACGCTGTCGAACACGGCATCAACCGCAACGCGGCCCGACGCATAAACATTGTCCGACGGATTACCGTCGATTTCGCTCGGCTCGCCCTGCTTGCGCACACCAGCCAGAATCTCCTGCTCGCGCAGCGGAATGCCGAGTTTTTCGTAGGTCTTCAGCAGTTCCGGATCGACTTCATCGAGCGACTTCGGGCCGGACTGGTTTTTCGGCGCCGCATAATAATATGCGTCCTGGAAATCGATCTTCGGATAATCGACGCGCGCCCATGTCGGCTCCTCCATGGTGAGCCAGCGTTCATAGGCCTTCAAACGCCATTCCAGCATCCATTCCGGCTCGTTCTTCTTGGCGGAAATGAAGCGGATAATATCTTCGTTCAGGCCCTTGGGAGCCTTCTCGGCTTCGATCGTCGTCTCGAAGCCATACTTGTACTGGTCCACGTCAAGGCCGCGGACCTGATCAATGGTCTCCTGCACTGCAGGCATCGGCGTTCTCCATCCTCGTCGGGGTCAAGGCCCGACAGTTGCAAACGTCAAGGCGATAATAGTCTTGGTTACCGTCTCGATATAGTGTGCGTGACCCTTCTTTAAAACCTCTCTAAACTGAATTTCAAGCGCCGGGTTCAAATTTGCCCGAAAAAATGCGATTAAAACAATCAACTTAAAAAAATACGTGGTAAAATCGCGTACTCGCAGATGATCTGCGGCCCCGCTTCAGCATTTCAATTTTGAGCTTGCGATCAGGCTCTTTTCGCGCGGCGCTCAACGATCTTGCGAAGAACTTCGAGAAACGCGTCGACCTGATCGGGCGTTGCTGTTGGCTCAAGTGAGACGCGGATGGCCCCGAGACTGTCTCCGTGCCCCATTGCGGACAGCACGTGGCTCGGACCGACTTTGCCGGACGAGCAGGCCGACCCTGCTGAAAGAGCGACCCCGCCAAGATCAAATGCGATCTGCACGGTTTCGGCCTTCTGCCCCTCCAGGGAAAAGAACGTCGTATTCGGCAGACGATCAACCGACCTGCCGTAAATCACCGCGTCTGGAGCAATCGCAGTCAGCCCCGTTTCCAGCCGGTCCCGCATCGCGGGGGACCAGCCATCGCTATCCAGCCGCGCCTTGGCGACATCGGCCGCAGCTCCAAAACCGGCAATCAGCGGCAGCGCTTCGGTTCCCGCTCTGTGCCCTTTCTCCTGACCTCCACCGCGAACGAGCGCGCGCGGCATCATAAGATCGGATATGGCGATAACTGCGCCGACACCCTTTGGTCCGCCAATCTTGTGCGAGGAAATTATGAAATAATCTCCGCAATTATTTGTAATATCTAATTTAATCCGCCCTGCTGCCTGAACCGCATCGACGATATAAACGCCGCCGGCAGCCTTCACGGTGGCAGCGATCTCCGCAATCGGCTGGATGATGCCCGTTTCATTATTGGCCGCTTGTATCGCGACAAGCGGAAGCCCCTGACTTTTGTCGTGACGATCAAGAACCGCCCTCAAGGAATCAAGTTCCACGATGCCGTTTGCGTCCACCGGCAGAACCGTGACGTCCTGGGCTGCAAACTGACCTCCCGACAACATGCAGGGATGTTCCGTGCCGCTTACATAAAGATGTGACAGACGAACCGGCGAACGTCCCATCATGTAGTGCGGCGTCAGCAGTGTCGAAGCGGCTTCCGTTGCTCCCGATGTAAAAAAAACATGGTCAGGACGTGCGTTGACGAGTGCGGCCACACTGCGGCGCGCAGCTTCAACGAGCGCGCGTGCGGCGCGGCCTTCGCGATGCACGGAAGACGGGTTTCCGGTAATGCCGAGCGCGTTGATGACTGCATCCCGCGCCTTATCGAGCAACGGAGCGCTGGCATTATAATCCAGATAGAGCCTCTTGCCGCTCCCGTTCACCGTACCTATCTCCTAAACAAAATTCTGGAAGCGCAATTTTCTTGAATTTTCAATCAAGAAAAGCCTATTAAGCCCCCATAGGAACTGAAACTCGCTTTCAGTCTGTCGAAATTTCAAACCGGTTCTAGAAGCGGCATCCAAAGACGTCAAGTTTCGCCGCTGAAGTCCGGCCTTCCCGTTACGAGCGGAGTACACATGCCAGAAGTCATTTTCAACGGCCCTGCCGGACGCCTTGAAGGTCGTTATCAGCCTTCCAAAGAAAAGAATGCTCCGATCGCGCTTATCCTTCATCCGCATCCGCAGTTCGGCGGAACGATGAACAACAAGATCGTCTATGATCTTTTCTACATGTTCCAGCAGCGCGGCTTCACCACGTTGCGCTTCAACTTCCGAGGTATTGGACGCAGCCAGGGCGAATTCGACCATGGCGCGGGCGAACTGTCGGATGCGGCGAGCGCGCTCGACTGGGTTCAAGCGCTTCACCCCGATTCCAAGACATGCTGGGTTGCCGGCTATTCGTTCGGCGCGTGGATCGGCATGCAACTCCTGATGCGCCGCCCGGAAATCGAAGGCTTCATTTCGGTCGCCCCGCAGCCGAACACCTACGATTTCTCCTTCCTGGCGCCCTGCCCGTCGTCCGGCCTCATCATTCATGGTGATAATGACAAGGTTGCGCCGCCAAAGGACGTGCAGGCTCTGGTCGACAAGCTGAAGACCCAGAAGGGCATCACGATCACCCAGACCACGATTGCGGGCGCAAACCACTTTTTCACTGGTCAGGGCGATGAACTCATCGAGGATTGCGCCGAATATCTCGATCGCCGTCTGGCTGGCGAACTGGTGGAAGCGCGTCCGAAGCGCCTTCGCTGAAAAACAATCCGGCAAGTCGCTTTCCAGATTTGCAGCGTCTTATCCGGCGGGTCTCCCGCCGGATTTTTCATGCGATGCTGTCATTGCCCTCAAATGATTCGTCCTTTCACATCCAGCTCGCGAGCCTGACATGCCGGTTTATGCTATCCTCGCCATTGCCATCGTGTCCGAAGTCATCGGAACGCTCAGCCTCAAGGCATCCGAAGGCTTTACCCGGCTGGGACCATCCCTCATCGTCGTCGTCGCTTATGGGCTGGCCTTCTATTTTCTTTCCCTGACTTTGAAGAGCATTCCCGTCGGCATCGCCTATGCGGTCTGGTCTGGAATAGGCGTGACGCTCGTTGCGCTGATCGGCTGGCTCGTCTTCGGACAAAAGCTCGACCTGGCCGCAGTGCTTGGCATGGGATTGATTATTGCCGGGGTCATTGTGCTCAATCTGTTTTCGAACACAGCGCAACATTGAAGCCAAATTACCGGTTCGCAACCCGCCAATTCGGGAGTTTCCTTGTTATTGGCGGTTGATTGGTGCTAAAGGCGGACTTATCACATGGATGCAGGCAGCCGCTTGCGGCCAGTTTCAACCTCGCCTTACCAGTCAGGGAAAAGGAATGTCCGGTTTCAAATCCGATTTTCTTCGCACGCTTTCCGAGCGCGGCTTCATTCATCAGATTTCCGATGAAAGTGGCCTCGACGAATTGTTGGCCAAGGAAACCGTGACAGCCTATATCGGCTTCGATCCTACGGCTCCGAGCCTTCATGCGGGCGGGTTGATCCAGATCATGATGCTGCACTGGCTCCAGCAGACCGGCCACAGGCCCGTCGCGCTGATGGGCGGCGGCACCGGCATGGTTGGCGACCCGTCCTTCAAGGACGAGGCCCGCAAGCTGATGACCGAGGATACGATTGCCGAGAACATCGCCGGCATCAAGCGTGTCTTTGCCAACTACCTTACCTTTGGTGATGGCCCGACCGACGCCCTGATGGTCAATAATGCCGACTGGTTGCGCAACATCAACTATCTGGAATTCCTGCGCGATGTTGGCCGTCATTTCTCGGTCAACCGCATGCTTTCGTTCGATTCGGTGAAGATGCGCCTCGACCGCGAGCAGTCGCTGTCATTCCTCGAATTCAACTACATGATCCTTCAGGCCTACGATTTCGTGGAACTGAACAAGCGTCACGACATCCGCCTGCAGATGGGCGGTTCGGATCAGTGGGGCAACATCATCAACGGTATCGATCTCGGTCACCGTATGGGAACGCCACAGCTCTACGCCCTCACCTCGCCGCTGCTGACGACAGCATCGGGCCAGAAGATGGGCAAGTCGCTTGGCGGCGCGATCTGGCTGAACGCCGAAATGCTTAGCGCCTACGATTTCTGGCAATACTGGCGCAACACCGAAGATGCCGATGTTGAGCGCTTCCTGAAGCTCTATACGACGCTTCCGCTGGACGAGATCGCCAAGCTAGCCGCTCTTGAAGGTGTTGAAATCAACGAGGCGAAGAAAATCCTCGCGACCGAAGTAACAGCCATGTTGCATGGTCGTGACGCAGCCGAGGAAGCTGCGGAAACAGCGCGCAAGACCTTCGAGGATGGCGAACTGTCGGAAAATCTCCCGACGGTCGGCGTTCACAAGGCAACGCTGAATGGCGGCATCGGCGTTCTGGCGTTGATGGTTCTCGCTGAACTGTGCACGACCAATGGCGAGGCTCGCCGCCATGTTGAAGGCGGCGCGGTGCGTATCAATGACGAGCCGGTCAGCGATCCTCGCATGATGGTCGACGCCAGCGCGCTGAACGATCAGGGCGTTATCAAGCTGTCACTGGGCAAGAAGCGTCACGTGCTGATCCGTCCTGCATGAGCCGGACGATCATAAACTGAACAAAGCCGGGCCCTGCGCCCGGTTTTTTTGCATCAAAACTCGAAGATTGAGCGGAAAATGCCCGGAGCGATGACTGAAATCGGGTTGACGATCACCTGGGGCTGCTTGGCGCTGCCAGCAAGTTTGTAGGTAATTCCGATCAAGCCACGATCCCGTCCGTTGCCGAGCAGCGCACCCACAATAGGAAGTTCGCCGAACAGGCGATTGACGCCATAAGCAGGCATGAACGTGCCGGTGATAGACATGTTGCCTTGCTGGTCATAGAGCGTTCCCTGGAAGGTCGTCCCCACAGCAGGCCCCCGCACCACCCCCCTCGACAGGTTCAGATAGCCATTGCCCTTTTCGATCAGCGAAAAACCACGCTCAACGTCAACCCTTGATACGTCGATATCGCGTTTCACCGCCTGATTGAGACTGGTGCCTCCCTCGGGTGGAGGGCTGGAAACGATCTTGGCCAGCCGCGGTTCATTGATGATCGCAAAGTTGCGCGCATCGATCTGGCCACGCAATGGACCATTGCCCTGTGCTGCAAGCCCGACAGTGATCTTGCCGCCGCGCATCTTGTCGTAGAAGTCGAAAAAGCGCAGAACCGCGCCAGCATCGTTCGACTGAAGCGAAATGGAGCGCGCATCGCCCTGATCGTTGTTCGTCGCCACGAAGGATTCACCGGACGATGTAACGGCATTGACCGATACGCCCGAAACTTTGCTGCCAGCGCTTTCATAGGAGACATTAACGTTACGCAGCGTTTCGCCGTTAAAGCCGCCGACCTCATCGATTTGGGCGCTGACAATCACGCGTGGATTTCTGGATTTGCTGCCGCTTCCGCCTTTCTCTCCAAGGTCCGAAACCTGCTTGATCAGAGCACGCGCGTCGAACTGCGAGCCGCGCACACTGACGCGATAGCTGCCGCCGCTCTTGGTCGCCTTGACCGCAAGGCTATCGTTTCTGTTCAGGCGTATCTCGCTGAAATTCGCGGACTGAAAGTCGCCTTTCGCAAGCGAGAGATCGCCCTTGGCGCCGAAAGCATCCCCGGAGAAAACAAGATTGCTGATGTCCATCTTGCTCTTGTCTTCCGGGCTCTGGACCAGATCGAAAGTTGCCTTCGCCGGTATGCCAGCCCCTTTGCGCCATCCGAGCCAGGGAAGATCGATCTGCGTCTTGCCCAGATCGGCGGACACGTGGCGCTTGCCGCCATCCTCCATGCCGAGATCAACCGACATTGGGCCGGAAAAGACGGAGCTCAGTCCCGGAAAGACCGCGTTACGGGTCTTGTCGTCAATATCCAGCCTGACCTTCTGCTCGCGCTTGACCGGACCGGAGCGATCGACCGGCTCAATCAGGCTGATCTTTGCGGGGACCCCGTCAAGCATGGCATCGGCGGTAATTCTGGCGGCTGACTGATCGACCTTGATGCTGCCTGTCGCGTCGCTCACGGACGACCCCGCTATCGGCTTCGAAATATTGAGGTCGGTGAAGCCAATATCGGCATTCCAGCGAAGCGTGCCGGGCGGCGGGTCTTTTGAAACGGCAAAGTTTACCTTGACGCGCGATTTCACATCGCCGGTCACGTCTGCTGGCAGAAAAGGCACGCTCTTCAGGACGTCGATGGGCTTGTTCCCGGCAATTTCAGCAATGGCCGCGGCTTCGCCGGAAACACCGAGATCCAGTTCAGCGATCACCGGACGCTGCGGACCCCAGGGGATGATGAGCGTCCCGTCAGACACATCAACCTTGCGGTAGTTCGGCGTATAGGCCACGCCTTTCAAAAGCTTGATCGTCGTGTAGGCCCCACGGACCGATATTTCGCCCTCGGCATCCCGCACGGGAGGCAGTTCTCCCACCACGTCGAAACGCGTGTCGGACACCTTGAAGTCGGCCTTGATTTCATCGCCCGTCAGCGGTGGCGGCAGGCCCGGCCCGTTGAAACGGCCGCCAGCGAGCGAAATATCGATGCGGCTATCCTTGAGCGTTCCACCAAAAAGGTTTTTCAGCACCCATTCACGGGCGCCATCAGCAACATCGATAGGCCAGAGATGCTTGGCGTCGGCCACTGGCATTTTGGGAATGCGCAGCAAGAAGATCATTTCCGGCGAACCGGCGCCGAATGCCATGCTTCCCTGGCCAAAGAGCTGTCCGTTTTCCGTCTGCACATCAAGATTTGCAAACTGGATGCGTTGCTGATCGGCCATATAGCGTCCCGCTATCCGCGTTGCGAAGGACAACGGCGCATCGGTCGATTCAGAGGGCATGCTTGTCGCCGAGGTGGTCAGCACCTCGAAGCGATATGTCGGTCCACCCGTATTGTTTTCGGTTTCAGGCTCCGGCCCAAAAGCACCGTTGAACTCAGCCTGCAAACCTCCAAGCCGCAGCCGGGATGACTTGATCTCGATCTTACGGCTTCCGACCGTATGCTCGAGATTAAGGCGAACACCCCCGCGCACGTCCTCGACCTTGCCAAGCTGCATATCCAGATCGTCAATCGCAAGTTCCGTCGCAAGACGTTCCGGCTTGTCGCCGTCTGCTGCGGCCCCCATCAGGGACAAGCGTGCTGATGCCCCCAGTTCAAAATGGGCGGGATTGATGCGATTGCCGTTTATAACGGGAGCCACTTCGGGCGGAGAGCCCAATGCAATGGGAATGTCGCGGATATTCAGCTCAAAGCCTGCCAGGCTGTTATCGTCCGCATGCTGGTCAATCTTGCCATCCAGCGCAATTTTCTTGCCTTTCCAGATGACACTACCATTGATGCCGATTTTTCCGCCTTCTTCGATCAGGCGGGCCTCTTCGATATCCAGAACCTGCTGCTCGTCGCCAACCTTGAAAGCAACTGTACTGTTGAAGATGCCGATGACATGCGTGTCCTGCGCGCGCAAAAGCTCAAGGCTGCGGCGCATGGCGGCAAAAAGCTCACCCGAAACCGCGTCGAAATCGAGAATACCGCGTTCATCGTAAGGCAGTGATTTCCAAAAGCCCGGCCCCTTCGTTTCCGGCATTTCAAAGGAAACGCCATCGACTTCAAGCTGGGCGACACGCACCTTGCCGGTCAAAAGCGGCAGTGGCGCCAGCCCGAGACGCACAGATTTGATTCCGCTGATTTCGATGCCCTGTTTCGGATCGGCGATCGACACATCACGGGCTTCGAGCGCGACATGGCTATCCTGATCCAGCGACAGCGCCGCGCTCCCGATGGAGGCGGATGCGCCTTCTCCGAGAATATGCGTCAGGCTTTTCTGTGCTTCGTCACGCAAAAGATTGCTGTCAACGCCGCTGCGAAGGATAACGAAACCAGCACCGACGATGAGAACAAGAAGGATGCAAACCGATAAAGCCGCATGGGAACAGCGCGACAGAAAGGAGCGGCGCGAACGTGCCGGGCCGGGCAAAAAGCCACACTCGCCGTCAGCGGCGAGACGCTCGATTCTTTCCATCTCCCGCTTGCTGAAGCGGATCTTCTGCGGTTTCTCTGTCAACAACCCAGCCAGAAAAAGAGTTTCATGCCATACGATCCCTTAGAATTTGCTTTATCAAGCGATCGTAATTACCTGTTTTATAACCATCTATTACCCGCGCCGCGTGCATGAGCCGACAGCCTTGCGCTTCTCAACCGCCGTCACGATCGACACCAGCATCAATGCTTGCACAAGACTGCCTGAATGCGATAGCTCAGACTGTAACAGGTGGTTTCCATCCTAATCCATAAAAGAAAGGCGCAGATATGGCTCATCCCCAAGTTGGCGAACCGGCACCCAACTTCATTCTGCCTTCGGATAATGGCGAAATTTCCCTGTCCTCCCTTAAAGGCAAGCCGGTGGTGATTTACTTTTATCCGAAAGACGACACTTCCGGCTGCACCAAGGAGGCGATTGCTTTCTCCCGATTGAAGCCGGAATTTGACAAGATCGGAGTTCGCGTCATCGGCCTATCTCCCGATAGCGCCACGAAACACGCGAAATTTCGCAAGAAACATGAGCTGACTGTCGATCTTGCCTCGGACGAGGACCGGGTAGCACTTGAAGCCTATGGCGTATGGGTCGAAAAGAGCATGTACGGTCGCAAATATATGGGCGTGGAACGCACAACCTTTCTGATCGATGCGAAAGGAAACATCGCTCAGGTCTGGAACAAGGTGAAAGTGGACGGCCATGCCGATGCGGTTCTGGAGGCTGCGCGCGCGCTTTGAACGATGACAAACAAGCCATCCTATGATCAGACATTGCGCGGAAACGCCATCCGCGCCATATGCGCCAGCGATCTTGACGAAAAAGTCAGACTGACACGAGAAACCGCCGCTCGCTGGTTTGCTCGCACATTGTCGGTTCGCAGCCCGCTCGATCCGCCTTTGCCGGAACGTCCCGGCCGACCGGAAAAACCCGAACTTGTGCCTCCTCGCATGTTGAAGAAGCGGTCACTCAACACCGAACACGGGCGTATCGCCCTGATGCACGCCCTCGCCCATATCGAGCTGAACGCCATTGATCTTGCGCTCGACATCGTTGCCCGTTTTGCCGCCAAACCCATACCGCGCAGCTTCTTCGATGGCTGGATGAAAGTGGCCGATGATGAAGCCCGGCATTTCACGCTGCTGCGCGACCGGCTCAAGTCTTTGGGCGCGGATTATGGTGACATGCCCGCTCACGACGGGCTCTGGCAATCCGCGCACCAAACGCGCAACGACCTTGAAGCGCGTCTCGCCGTCGTGCCGCTTATTCTCGAGGCTCGAGGGCTCGATGTGACACCGTCATTGCTCGAGAAAATGATCGAGACCGGCGACATTGAGACTGCTGCAATTCTCGACGTGATCTACAATGACGAGAAAACGCATGTCGCTGTGGGCGCAAAATGGTTTCGTTTCTTCTGCGCGCGCAACAGAATAGACCCGGTCGCAAGATTTCAGGAACTGGTTCGTGCAAATTTTCGCGGCGACCTGAAACCGCCCTTCAACGAACTGGCACGCGCCGAAGCGGGGTTGACCCCTTCCTTTTATCGCTCGCTGTCTCCGGTATCGATCTAACCCATATCCTGAAAGTCCATGCGATAAAACAAATCCCGCCGCATGGCCCGCGCAAGCCTTAAATGTAAAGGTCTGTTAACCCTAATAAGTTGTAATCAGGTAAGGGAATCGAGAAGGGGCATGCGGCTGGCATGACTGGGAATCAGGCGAAAACATCGACCAAAAAGGTGTTCGGGGAACGCAAGGAACCGCCTGTCCTGATTATTGCGCGCGGCGAAAAGATCAGCCATTTCACGTTGCGCCCCTGGATGACAGTTCTTGGAGGTGCCGCTTTTCTCGCTCTCTCGGCTGCCTATCTTGGCGCGACGGCCTATCTGGTTCTTCGTGACGATCTGATGAGCGCTGGCATCGCGCGTCATGCCCGCAACCAGCAACTTTATGAAGACCGCATTTCCGCCCTCCGCACAGAGGTTGACCGTATCACCAGCCGGCAGATGCTCGATCAGCAGGTGATGGAAAACAAGGTTGCCGAACTCATGCAGCGCCAGCAGACGCTGAGTGCGCGCGACGGCAAACTTGCACCTCTGCTGGAACGGGCTTCACAATTGCAGCCGATGCCGGACATGCCGACTGAAACGGCCCCGGATGTTGAACAACATAGCCAGTACATCCCAAATGAAGCTCTGGCCGGACGCGATTTCCCTGGTATCGATCCGATCATTACCGGCCCTGTGCCCGGAAAATCACCGACTGGAAAGCCGGATCGCCGTGCCGATGCCAGGTCCGTGGGGTTGCGTCTTTCCGGTGGGCTTTCGGGTGAATCAACGCTTGAAACCTCTGACAAGATACTGGCGACCATCAACCAGAACCTTCATCGGATCGAAAGCGAGCAGAACGGCAAAGTGCGGGTGCTGGCAGATGCCGCCTATGAAAAAGCGGACAGCATTCTCGACACCTTGAACGCCGCCGGACTGCGTATCGAAACGCCCGGCAGTGAATCTGTGGCAATGGGCGGACCGCTTATCCCGGTTTCGTCGCCCGGCGCAGTGGTCAATGATTTCGACATGCAGTTGCGAAATCTCGATAGCGCGCTTGATCGGCTTGATCAGGTCCGCAAACGTGTGAGCGCCCTTCCCCTTGCCAATCCGGCTCCGGGGAAAGCCGTAACCAGCTTGTTCGGCGTTCGCCGTGATCCCTTTCTGGGCACTGCTGCCTTTCACTCCGGAATCGACTTTCGCGCATCCTACGGCCAGACCGTAAAATCCACCGCGGCTGGCAAGATCGTGAAAGCAGGCCGTTTCGGCGGTTATGGAAATATGGTCGAGATCGATCATGGTAATGGGTTCTCGACCCGTTTTGCGCATCTGAGCCGCGTTCTAGTTCGCGATGGACAGCAGATTGCCGCCGGAGTTGCTGTCGGCGAAGCAGGCAGTTCCGGGCGCTCGACCGGCAGCCATCTGCATTATGAAGTCCGTGAAAACGGACGCGCAGTCAATCCGGTCAATTTTCTCAAAGCCGGAAAACAGATAGAGCCATTACTCTGAGTTTCTGAAACGAAAAACCCGGCCGGAGCCGGGTTTGTGCCATGCAAATGACGGTCGATTAATCGATATCGTCGATCAGCTCGCCGCCCCCCTGAATACGGTGCGCAAGCGCGGCTTCCATGAATGGCGTGACGGAACCATCCAACACTTCCTGCGGGTTGGTGCTTTCAACGCCGGTGCGCAGATCCTTGACGAGCTGATAAGGCTGCAGGACGTAGGAGCGAATCTGGTGTCCCCAACCGATATCGGTCTTGGTGGCGTTCGCCGCGTCCGTCGCGGCTTCCCGCTTCTTCAGCTCTTCTTCGTAGAGGCGAGCGCGCAGCATCGACCATGCCTTTTCGCGGTTCTTGTGCTGTGAGCGTTCCGCCTGGCACTGCACCACAATCCCGGTCGCAATATGCGTGATACGCACTGCCGAATCAGTGGTATTCACGTGCTGTCCACCAGCCCCCGAAGCGCGGTAGGTATCAATGCGAACATCGGCTTCCGTGACCTGCACGTCGATATTGTCATCGATGACGGGATATACCCAGATGCTCGCGAAAGACGTATGGCGACGGGCGTTGGAGTCATAAGGCGAGATGCGGACCAGACGATGAACGCCCGATTCGGTCTTCATCATGCCATATGAATTGTGTCCCTTGACGAGAATGGTTGCGGACTTGATGCCCGCTTCTTCGCCTTCGTGCACTTCCATTACCTCGACCTTGCGGCCGTTGCGTTCAGCCCAGCGCGTATACATGCGCAGCAGCATCGACGCCCAGTCCTGGCTTTCCGTACCGCCGGCACCGGCATGCACTTCGACATAGGTGTCGTTGGCATCGGCTTCGCCCGAAAGCAGCATGTCGATCTGGCGTCGATCGATCTCGACCTTGAGATCGCGGATGGTGGTTTCTGCGTCCTCGATGATCGACTTGTCACCTTCCTCCTCGCCCATGGCGATGAGTTCAATGCTGTCGTTCAGTGTCTGCGTCAGATGGTTGATTCCATTGATGCTGTCTTCCAGCTGCTGGCGTTCGCGCATCAGCTTCTGGGCTTCCTGGGCATCATTCCAAAGTGTGGGATCTTCGGCTCTCTGGTTGAGATAGCCGAGACGCTTTATCGCCTGATCCCAGTCAAAGATGCCTCCTCAGCAGGCTTATGGCCTGCTGGATTTCGTCAACCAGCGTCTCGATTTCCGCGCGCATGGGCAAATCGTTCCTTCAATATCATTCTATTTAATTGAGAAGCCGAACCGATCATTGCGAGGCTCAGGCTTTCCGGCATGGACCGACAGTCCAAGCGCCGCGGACCATAGTGAGCACGCGGCGCAGTGTAAAGGGTAAAGCCCCGTTTTTCCCTGTCAGTAAAGTCCGCCGGAACCGGAGTTGATGGCGCGTGTCGCCTGCGGCGACTGCGGCGCGACCGGAGAACCTTCGCGGAATGAATCCATTCCGATGACCGAATAGCTGTCCGATGGCCCGGTGCCCGGCTTGAACGCTTCCATGATCACATTCGGATCGCCCTGATTGGCGCGCATACCGGTTTTGCGATTGATCGCGATGACCGTCATGCCTTCCGGCACGCGGAAATCCACTTTCGGCGTTCCGGCCAAAGCCTGCTCCATGAAAGACTTGAACACAGGCGCTGCGAGACCGCCGCCCGTATTGCCGCGGCCAAGCGGTGTCGGCGTATCGTAGCCCATGAACACGCCAACCACGAGATCAGGCGTGAAGCCAACGAACCACGCGTCCTTCTCATCGTTGGTCGTACCGGTCTTGCCAGCCATCGGGCGGTCGAGGCTCTTCAATATCTGCGCCGTGCCACGCTGCACGACACCTTCCATCATCGAGGTGATCTGATAAGCCGTCATCGGATCGAGTACCTGATCGCGGTTGTCGATCAGCGTCGGCTCTTCCTGATTGGCCCAATCCTGCGCATTGCAGCCTTCGCACTGGCGCGCATCGTGCTTGAACACGGTCTTGCCGTAGCGATCCTGAATGCGGTCGATCATTGACGGCGTTATGCTCTGCCCGCCATTCGCCATGATGGAATAGGCTGTCACCATACGCAGGACGGTCGTCTCACCGGCGCCAAGTGCCATGGAGAGAACGGGCAGCATCTTGTCGTAGATACCGAAGCGTTCAGCATATTCAGCGACGAGCTTCATGCCCATGTCCTGCGCGAGACGCACGGTCATGACGTTACGCGACTGTTCGATACCGTAGCGCAACGTGGACGGACCGGAGAACTTGCCCGAATAGTTCTTCGGTGCCCAAACGCCCAGCGTACCACCCTGATTGACTTCCAGCGGACCGTCCAGAACAACGGACGCAGGCGTATAGCCGTTGTCGAGGGCAGCAGCATAGACGAAGGGCTTGAACGACGAACCTGGCTGGCGATAGGCCTGCGTTGCGCGGTTGAACTCCGATTCCGCATAGGAAAAACCGCCGACCATGGCCAGAACACGACCCGTATGCGGGTCCATGGCCACAAGCGCGCCTTCAAGCTTCGGCGGCTGCTGCAGACGGAAACGGGATTCGCCAGTCTTGGAGACATAGATAATGTCGCCCGTTTTCAGCACGCCTTCCGGCGATTTGGCGCTGGTGCGCTTGTCACCGATATTCACAATGCGCATCGCCCATTTCATATCATCGGCGGCAATGAATGCGCGCTTGCGCTCCTTGCTGCGCGAGCCCGATGCCTCAAGCGGCGGCTGCAGACCGATATCCGCGCCAGCGGCTGAAACATTGAGCACGATCGCGAGCTGCCATTCGGGCACGTCCGCATAGGACTGCATGTCGCCAAACGCCGTACCCCAGTCGTTGCCAAGCTCGACATTCTTCATGGGGCCGCGCCAGCCTCGCGCCTCGTCATAGCGAAGCAGTGCAGCCTGCAAGGACTTGCGCGCCTCAACCTGCAGCGTCGGGTTCAGCGTGGTGCGAACCGAAAGACCGCCTTCGTAAAGCGCATCGACACCATATTTCTGGATGATCTGGCGGCGAACTTCTTCGGTGAAATATTCCGAAGCAAACACGTAATGCGCGTCCGAACGCTCTTTCACGCCCAGCGGCTGCTTCTTGGCTTCCGCCGCTTCTTCGGCAGTGATGTAGCCGTTTTCGCTCATCCGGTCGATCACCCAGTTGCGGCGCTCGATAGCGCGCTCGGGCTGGCGGAAGGGATGATAATTGTTCGGGCCTTTCGGCAGGGCCGCGAGATAAGCGCTCTCTGCGATGGAAAGTTCACCGACCGACTTGTCGAAATAGGTCAGAGCAGCGCTGGCAATGCCGTAGGAACCAAGGCCGAAGAAGATTTCGTTGAGATAGAGCTCGAGAATACGGTCCTTGGAATAGGCCTGCTCAATGCGCATCGCGAGGATGGCTTCCTTGATCTTGCGATCATAGGTCTGCTTTGAGGTCAGGAGGAAGTTCTTTGCAACCTGTTGCGTAATGGTAGACGCACCAACCGGACGGCGGCCGGACCCCATATTCTTGACATTCGTCAACATCGCTCGGGCAAGTCCGGCGAAATCAAGACCGTGATGTTCATAGAAGGTCTTGTCTTCAGCCGAAACGAAAGCCGCTTTCACACGGTTCGGCACAGCCTGGATGGGGATATAGAGCCGGCGTTCGCGAGCGAACTCCGCCATGAGGCTGCCATCCGAGGCATGAACGCGCGTCATTACAGGCGGCTCGTATTTTGCGAGCACCTCGTAATCTGGCAGATCCTTCGTGAGACTTCCGACGTACAGGGCGACGCCACCTGCCACGAGGAGCATCAGCACCGTTCCGATCCCGAAGAAATATCCGATAAGCCTTACCATAAATGCGGAATCCTGCCTTCAGATTATTCACATGATAAGGGTCAAAGCACGAACAGCCAACCCTTTGACCTAGTTATGCCATGAGGCAATCACTGGCTTAGTGACCAGCAAATGAGTCAAAGGCAAGATGGTTTACGTGTTTTTACCAATTTAACGCCGCAGCTTTCGTCTGCACGACGAAAATCCGCTAAACTGTTGCAAGCCTGCATCTTATAAGATGTAGCACATTTAACAGACATCGCCACAATTCTCCATATTTCAGGGTCCCTACCCCTTGCTCATGCTTGCGGGATGTTTCAGCGCTTCAAACGCCTTGATCGCAATCGCGAGTCTGTCCGCAAGTTTCTTGCGCCACTCGGGATTGCTGATAAGCTTCTCGTCCTCGGCATTGGATAAATATCCGATTTCAATCAGCACGGACGGCACGTCCGGCGCACGCAACACCTGAAAACCGGCAAAGCGATGCGGATTGTTGATGAGATTCACTTGCCCCTGGAGGGAATGGATCACCTTTTCGGCAAAGCTTAGCGAAAATGTGTGCGTTTCACGCCTGGTCAGATCGAGAAGAATATCGGTAACCTCGGGCTGCTCTTCAGGCGCTGCGCCCGCAAGGGTATCAGACTTGTTTTCCCGTTCAGCCATGGCCCGCGCAACGGAGTCCGATGCCTTGTCGGAAATCGTATAAACCGTCGCGCCGCGAATATCGTGCTGGTTGATCGTATCCGCATGGATGGAGATGAACAAATCCGCTTCATGCTGGCGGGCGATCCGCACCCTTTCGGAAAGCCGCAAAAAAGTGTCGTCCTCACGCGTCATGAGAACCTTGATGTTCTTGTCTTGCGACAGGCGATCCCTGAGCTCCTGCCCGAACGCGAGCGTCAGGTCCTTTTCCTTGATACCGCTGAGGCTTTCCGCACCGCTGTCGATACCACCATGTCCTGGATCGATCATGATGGTGAACGGGCGAACCGCCCCATTCTGCGCGGTGGCCTGAACCGGCTTGTCATCGCGATCGGTGGAACTGGTTATTTCCTTGCGGCCCTGCAACTGTTCGGCAAATTCCCTGTCCGAGGCCGCAACGATGTCGGCCACAAGGCGATAGCCTGATGCACTCTCGTTTTTCAGAACGCGCAAGTCTTCCACCTTGAACGGACCGCGCAGTGTCAGAATGAGGCGCGAACGCCCCTTGCCCACGAGCCCGTACCGGACGCGCGAAACGAGCCCGCGGGGCTCCAGACTTTTCTCGTCGAAACCAAAGCGCGTTTCGGGCAGATCGACGACAAGCCGATGCGGATTGTCGAGAAGCAGGGTCGATAGCTTGGGTTCCCGGTCGAACATGACAACGATGCGCGTCCGCACATCATCGCCAGCCATCCGGAAAGTCAGCGCAGCCAGTGGGGAAGTCACGCGATCGGCAGCATAGACAGAAGCAGACTGAAACAGCAGGACAGACAAAAGTGCGAACAATGCCGCAAGGCACCGCAAATTCAGCAATCGTGTCATAGCGTTTTCAGCGCTTTGAAAATGCATCGGCCGCCACAATCAAGAACATCATTTGGATAACTGGCATCAATAATCGCGATACGGGCCCATTTATCCCTGCACCCTCTCGCCCGAATACCCATGAAACACTCGTACAGAACTACAGTTAATGAAGGATTTCCAGCCGTATTTCGACCTTGAATCGGGCGTATACTCAGCTTTCGGCGAAATTGCGATGCGAAAGTCAAATGATATTCGCACTTGTCATCGTTCAAACGACGCCATAAAAGCTATGGAAGGTTTTGGGTGAACTATCAGAATCGTTTGCCGGTTCTCAAAACGAACCGCAAGGAATGATAGCGAAAACAGCGGCATATTCATTCGTCGCCCCGATAACCGGCACAGAATTCAGCGGAGATGTGGCTCCCCCGCCCTCCGTTTCTATCGGCCGACTGCGCATCTTTACGCGCTGTCGCCAACGCTCGAAAAGAGCAAAGAGGTCGGCCCGGCTTTCCCGGGTCATATATGAGGTCGTTTCGTTCGGAACAGCTATGGGTCAAGCACGACTGACCATTGCGAGCCTGAAGACCGTGATCGCCACGAGGCCATCGCGCGCGGAGGCAGCAGCTTTTGTTCCGACGAACCCAGAACCATCCGGCAGACGCAGCGCAGTGAGCACGACAGCCCTCAGGGTTTCGTCCGGCGCACGCGTTTTGCGTCTTCGCGCCGGCAGGAAAGACAATAATGTCCAACAAAATGCTTATAGATGCCTCCCACCCGGAGGAGACCCGGGTAATCGTTACCCGGGGCAACAAGATTGAAGAATTCGACTTTGAGTCGGAACATAAGAAGCAGCTGAAAGGCAACATCTACCTGGCACGCGTCACCCGCGTCGAACCTTCGCTTCAGGCTGCATTCGTGGAATATGGCGGCAACCGTCATGGCTTCCTCGCATTTTCGGAAATTCATCCCGACTACTATCAAATCCCGGTAGCCGATCGTCTTGCGCTGCTTGAGGCGGAAGCCAAAGCCGCGCGTGCGGAAGATGACGAAGACGAACCCCGCGCCAAGAGTGAGCGCAGCGAGCGGAACGATAAGTCTCGCCGCAACCGGCGTCGTGGACGCCGTGACGGCCAGAACGGCGACGCGCAGGCCAGTGCGTCCGACAACGGAGTGCCCGCGGCCGAGCCGGTCGGTCCCGCTTTTGAAAATTACGTGCCGGGCACCCCGGCTATTGCCCTCTCGCAAAAAAGCGATGTGATCTCTGAAGCCATCGAAAACGGCGACGAAGATGACATCGAACATGAAGAGGACATGGTCGAATCTGTGGGTTCGGAAGACGCGCTTGAGGAGCTTCCGACACATGCGCGCACCAATCGCCGCCAGTACAACATTCAGGAAGTGATCAAGCGCCGCCAGATTCTGCTGGTTCAGGTCGTCAAGGAAGAGCGCGGCAACAAGGGCGCGGCTCTCACCACCTATCTTTCGCTTGCGGGACGCTATTCGGTTCTGATGCCGAACACGGCACGTGGCGGCGGCATTTCGCGCAAGATCACCAATCCGCAGGATCGCAAGCGCCTGAAGGAAATCGTCAAGGAACTCGAAGTGCCGCAGGGCATGGGTGTGATCCTGCGCACGGCTGGCGCAAACCGCACCAAGGCCGAAGTCAAGCGCGACTACGAATATCTGATGCGTCTTTGGGAAAATGTACGCACGCTGACGCTGCAATCGACGGCCCCTGCCCTCGTCTACGAGGAAGGCAGCCTGATCAAGCGTTCGATCCGTGACCTCTATAACAAGGACATTTCGGAAATCCTCGTTTCCGGCGAAAATGGCTACCGTGAGGCCAAGGACTTCATGCGCATGCTCATGCCGAGCCATGCCAAGGTTGTCCAGCCTTACCGCGAGCAGGTTCCCATCTTCACGCGCAACGGCGTGGAAGCCCAGCTCGACCGCATGTTGCTGCCGCAGGTCACGCTCAAGTCGGGCGGCTATCTGATCATCAACCAGACGGAAGCGCTGGTTGCCATCGACGTTAACTCGGGTCGCTCGACGCGCGAGCATTCCATCGAGGACACGGCGCTCCAGACCAATCTGGAAGCTGCCGAAGAGGTTGCACGCCAGCTTCGCCTGCGCGACCTTGCCGGCCTTATTGTGGTCGACTTCATCGACATGGAAGAAAAGCGCAACAACCGCGCTGTCGAAAAGAAGATGAAGGACTGCCTGAAGGATGATCGTGCCCGCATTCAGGTGGGACGCATCTCCCATTTCGGCCTTCTGGAAATGTCGCGCCAGCGCATCCGTGCATCTGTGCTTGAAAGCACGATGCAGGTCTGTCCGCATTGCGGCGGCACCGGCCATATCCGCTCAGATTCCTCCATGGCGCTGCACATCATTCGCGGCATTGAGGATTATCTGCTGCGTCATTCCGGCTTCGACATCCATGTCCGCACACCGGCTGCGTCAGCGCTTTATGTTCTCAATCACAAGCGCCAGCTCCTTGCCGATCTCGAAGGACGCTTCGGTGTAGCAATCAGCATTGACGCCGATGAAAGCGTCGGCCACCAGCATTTCGTCATCGACAAGGGTGCGCCTTCCACGCGGCCTATCACCCAGCCGCCGGTGCAGCCGATGGCCTATATCGAGGACGATATCGAAGATCCGGAAATCCCGGTTGATGAGGACGAAGCCGAAGAAGAAACCAAGACTGATGTCCAGACTCAAGAAGAGCGCGGCGAAGAAGGCGACCGCAAGCGCCGCCGCCGCCGTCGCCGTCGCGGCGGTCGTGACCGTGAGAACCAGGAACAGTCGGCAAAATCCGATTCAGTTTCGGAAGAAACCTCCGGCGAAGACGAAGATGGCAACGAACCTCAGCAGACATCTTCCGGTGCTTCGCTGAGCGAGGAAGACCGCCGCAAGAAGCGTCGCCGCGGTCGCCGGGGCGGACGTAAGAATCGTCGCGACGATGAACCCCGCGCCCGCAAGATTCCAGATCCTGAGTTCGTCGGATACACGCCGGTCCTCCCAACAAAGGTCGAGGAAGCAGTTGTTGAAGAAAGCGCTGCTGTAGCGGTTGAGCCGACAGCGGAAGCAGCGGAAACTCCTGCTCCGGCGATCGAACCGGTGGTCGAAGAGAAGCCTGCGAAACCTGCTCGCAAGCCTCGCGCCCGCAAGTCTGCGAAGACTGAAGAGGCGACTGAGGAGGTCGTTGCAGCCGAGGCAGAGGAAAAGCCTGCGAAACCTGCTCGCAAGCCCCGCGCCCGCAAGAAGGCAGCCGAAGAGGCTTCTGCGGAACCGGTAGCGGCGGTGGTCGCTGATGAACCCGAAGCAGAAGTGGAAAAGCCCAAGCGGCGTACCCGCCGAGCTGCGGCGAAGCCAGCTGCCGAAGTGGAAGACACGGTGGCAGTTGAAGCTGATGTGGCGACGATTGCTGAACCGCAGAAAAGCGCGGAGCCTGTCGTGACCTCGAGCGAAAGCGAAGAGCAGAAGCCTAAGCGTGCCGGTTGGTGGCAGAAGAAAGGCTTCTTCTGAGAACCGCTTCAAGATTGAAATGAAAAACCGGCGGAAACGCCGGTTTTTCTTTGCTTTTGTAGAAGCTTGGTTTTCCGAGGCCCGAACCGGGATTCAGGCCCTCTGCTGCGGCAGCCAGTCTTCAAGCCGGCGAACAGCCTCTTCCATTTCCTCAATCTTGCCCGCATAGGAAAAGCGCATCGTCCGGTGCCCGTCCAGCGGATCGAAATCGCGCCCGGGTGTCGCTGCGATGTTGATTTCGGCAATCATTCGGCGAGCAAATTCCATGCTGTCGTTCGTGAAGCGCGACACGTCGCAATATGCATAAAATGCTCCGTCCATCGGTGCAGCAAGGCTGAGGCCGATACGTGGAAGGTGATCCAGCAGGATCGACCGGTTCTGACGATAGCGATCCTTCACCCGTTCGAGTTCCGCAGTAGCATGAAAAGCTTCGATGGCGGCGCGCTGCGAAAGCTCCGGCGCGGAAATATAAAGGCTCTGCCCAAGTCGTTCGATTGCGCGCGTGTCGCTTTCAGGCAAAACCATCCAGCCGATACGCCAGCCGGTCATGCAGTAATATTTGGAGAACGAGTTGATGACGGTAACATCGTTGGAAATCTCCAATGCGGTGACATCGTCTGCCTCATAGGAAAGCCGGTGGTAGATTTCGTCAGAGATAACCCGGATGCCGAGATCACGAGCCGTTTCAATGATCGCCTTGAGCTCCGGCTTGTCGATGACAGCGCCGGTCGGATTGGCAGGGCTTGCAAACAGGACGCCTTTCAAGGGCTTCTCGGCATGTGCCGCCGCAAGCGCCTCGGCGGTCAGTGATGCCGACGTTCCATTGCCCGTCGCGATTTCCACAACCTCAAGCCCAAGCGCCGTCAATATATTGCGGTAGGCGGGATAGCCGGGGCGCGTAATGGCAACACGGTCGCCGGGATCAAAATAGACAACAAAGGCCAGATTGAAGGCAGCGGATGAGCCCGTCGTTACAGCAATGCGTTCCGGCGAGACCGAAATCCCATAGTGATCGGCATAATGTGCAGCAATCGCCTCCCTCAGTTCGATCAGCCCCAGGGCATCCGTGTAGCCGATGCGGCCGTCCTTCAAGGCGCGTTCGGCAGCCTGCCGGACGGCGGCGGGTGCGGGATCAGCCGGCTGGCCTACCGCCATGGAAATGATCGGATGCCCGGCTGCGCGACGGCGGTTAGCCTCTGCCAGAAGGTCCATGGCGTGGAAGGGCTCAACTTCGCTGCGGCTGGAAAGAGTGACCACCATTACCTCCAAAAAATTGCGAATGTCGCTTTCTCAACCCGCCGTATAATCGCCGGATTGCTAAAGCAACAGCACCTTTAGGGAAAATTCGATCAAATAGATTATCCCACCCTCCGCCTATCGTTGATTGAAAGCAAAGGCTATAAGATTCGGGCCGGTTTGAAGAAGGAAGAGCAGCACGATGGGGATGATGACTTCACCTTTCCCAGCCAGAAGGTTTTCTTTCCACAGTATGGTCCGACGTTCGGTCGCCGCAATGACCGCGGCCTCCATAGCCCTCACCAGTGCCCTGCCCGCATTCGCGCAGTCACGCGGCGGCGGCGTTCCCATCGTTCGCGATGCGGAAATCGAGGCGCTTGTTGCCGATTATGCCGCGCCGATCCTCAAGGTGGCCGGGCTGGGCGGTCGGGGCGTTCGCGTCATCCTGGTCAATTCGCCGAGCTTCAATGCCTTCGTTGATGGTCGCCGTATCTTCATCAATACGGGCGCAATCATGCAGGCGGAAACCCCCAATGAAATCATCGGCGTGATCGCGCACGAATCGGGCCATCTGGCTGGCGGGCATCAGGAGCGCCTGCGCGAACAATTGAGCCGGGCTCGCAATATGGCGATCATCGGGATGCTGCTGGGCGTTGGCGCCGGTGTTGCCGGTGCCGCAAGCGGCAGCGGCAATGCAGCAGGTGCTGGCGCGGGCATCGCGATGGGTTCGGGCGAAATGGCCATGCGCAGTGTCCTCAACTATCAGCGCACCGAGGAAATGACCGCTGATCGCCTCGCCGTGAATTATCTCAACGCCACCGGGCAATCGACGAAGGGAATGCTCAATACATTCGAACGCTTTGCGTCGGCCTTGTCGCTGACCGGCACCCAGATCGACCAATATCGCATCAGCCACCCGCTGCCCCGTGAGCGAATTGCCAATCTGGAAGAGCTTGCGAGAAAGAGCCCTCATTTCAACAAGACCGATTCTCCTGCCTTGCAGTTGCGCCACGACATGGCGCGCGCCAAGATTGCCGCTTATTCGGGCAATATGGCTGCCCTTCAGCGCATGTTCCGCAGCAATCCCGGCGGTCTCCCTGCCCGTTATGGCAATGCGATCACAACATTCCTGAACGGCTCGGCCCGTGCAGCGCTTCCCAAGTTCGACGCGCTCGTCAAGGAACAGCCGAATAACCCGTATTTCCAGGAGATGAGAGGAGAAGTCCTCATCAAAGCCAACGACGCTGCAGGAGCTGCTAAGGCTTTCCAGAAGGCCGTTTCGCTCGACCCGCGCAAATCGCCGCTGTTGCGCATGAGCTATGGACGCGCCCTCATGCTCACGGGCGCCAAGGCGAACATGCCGACCGCAATCAAGGAGATCAAGGCGGGCATCGCATCCGATCCGGAATTTCCGGGCGGCTATGGCTACCTCGCGCAGGCCTATGGCCAGCAGGGTGATATGGCCCTCGCGGACCTCGCCACGGCCGATATGAACTATTATTCTGGCAAACTTCAGCAGGCCCAGATATTCGCCATCCGTGCGCAAAAACAGATGAAGCCCCGCTCTCCGGAGTGGCTTCGCGCGCAGGACATCATCAATGCCAAGAAAAGCAAGTAAGGCGGCCATTTACGCCTGACGCCGATATTCGAGACAGATTGGAATTTGGAATGAAGAATGCAGTTTCCATAACAGTTGCCAGCGGCATTGCGGGCATTGCCGCTCTCGCATTGGGGTACTACGCGGGAACGGCCCGGCAGGCGCCCGCCCCGGTGGAAACCGCCGCCGCGCCTGCGGGGATGAACCAGCAAGCCATTGAAAATGTCGTGCGCAATTATCTCATCCAGAATCCGGAACTGATGCTGGAAGTACAAAGCGCCCTTGAAACCAAGCAGGCACGGGCAGCGCAGGAGCAGATCAAGCAGGTATTGGCCGCCAATCGCAGTTCGCTTTACGATCCAAAGCACGACGCGGTCTTCGGCAATCCTGAAGGCGACGTGACGGTCTACGAGTTCTTCGACTACAATTGCGGCTATTGCAAGCGGGCACTGCCCGACATGGAAGCAATCCTGAAGACCGACAAGAATGTGCGGTTCGTTATGAAGGAGTTTCCGATTCTCGGACCGGATTCCGCCAAGGCGCATATCGTGGCGCAGGCGTTCAGAGCATTGATGCCAGAAAAATATGCTGAATTCCACGAAGTGCTGTTGGGCGCGCAAGAGCGTGCGACGGAAGACTCCGCCATCGCCGATGCCGTGAAACTGGGAGTCGACGAAGCACAGCTGCGCGAAAAGATGAAGGACCCGGCCATTACCGGCGCGTTCCAGCAGACCTATCAGCTGGCGCAGCAACTCAACATCACCGGCACGCCATCCTATATTATAGGCGATGAACTGGTTCCCGGCGCCATCGGCGTGGATGGACTGGCCGAGAGAATCGCCGCAGCGCGCGCCGCAGCGAAAAATTAGGCAGCGGGTTCGCGGCTTGACCGATCACTTTTGTGAAACAGTTTAAGCCGCGGCATTCAAGCCGTACCAGATGAAGAGAATTGCCGCATTGCCAGCCATTTTGCACAGAATAGCGGGAAAAACCGGTCCGGCAAAACATCTGCAATGATTTAGAGGGTTTCGGCTTGCGTCCAAGCCCTCTATATGAAATGCGAAGTATACCGAAATTTCGTGGTAGTGCGTTATCAGTCGCGGACGGATATGGCAAAAACGGTTTTTGTTTTGAACGGCCCCAACCTCAACCTTCTCGGCAAACGAGAACCGGGGATATACGGTGTTGCAACGCTTGAGGATATCGAAGCGAGTTGCAAGCGCGAGGCTGGTCAACTCGGACTTGATGTCGATTTCCGTCAGTCCAATTATGAAGGCGATCTGGTGACATGGATTCAGGAAGCGGGCGATAAAAATGCCTATGTCCTCATCAATCCTGCCGCCTATAGCCACACTTCGGTTGCTATTCACGATGCGATCCGCTCGGCCAAGGTAACGGTCGTGGAAGTCCATCTTTCGAACATACATGCGCGTGAGGCTTTCCGGCATCACTCCTATGTATCCGCAGTCGCCAGAGGCGTTATTTGCGGCTTTGGCGCGGAAGGATACCTGCTCGGTCTGCGCGCGCTTGCGGCAATTGCCAAAGAAGAAGAAAACAACGGGCAAAGCGTTAAAGGGGCCTGATATGTCCAGCAAAAATTCCGTCATCGACAAGGAAACGATCCGCGACCTGGCGGATATTCTCAATGAAACCGACCTGACCGACATCGAAGTCGAGCACGGCGACCTGCGTATCCGCGTTTCGCGCAAGGTTACGGTTCAGGCCGCAGCGACCGTTGTGCCTGCCGCAGCTCCAGTTGCAGCCGCTCCTGCGCCGGTTGCAGCCGCCGCCGAACCGGCAAAGGCTGATCTGTCGAAGAATGCCGTTCCGTCGCCGATGGTTGGCACCGCCTATCTCGCTCCGGCTCCCGGCGCTCGCAACTTCATCGAGGTTGGCGCGCAGGTAAAGGAAGGCCAGACCCTGCTCATCATCGAAGCCATGAAGACGATGAACCAGATTCCGGCCCCGCGCGCCGGCACCGTAAAGGCCATCCTCGTCGAAGACGCTCAGCCGGTGGAATTCGGTGAGCCGCTCGTCGTAATCGAATAAGATAGTTGATTACGGCTTATTCAATGAACGGGCAGCAAAGCGCAATGTTTCAAAAGATACTCATAGCCAATCGTGGCGAAATCGCTCTTCGCGTGCTCAGGGCTTGTAAGGAACTGGGCATCAAGACCGTCGCCGTCCATTCCACGGCAGATGCCGATGCGATGCATGTGCGCCTGGCAGATGAAAGTGTTTGCATCGGCCCGCCGCCGTCGCGCGACAGCTATCTGAACATCCATCAGATTGTTGCTGCCTGCGAGATCACCGGCGCCGACGCCATCCATCCGGGCTACGGTTTCCTGTCGGAGAACGCCAAGTTTGCGGAAATCCTTGAAGCGCACGGCATCACCTTCATCGGCCCCACCGCTTCGCATATCCGTATCATGGGCGACAAGATCGAAGCCAAGCGCACCGCAAAGCGCCTCGGCATTCCGGTCGTTCCGGGTTCTGACGGCGGTGTGACAGACGATGTGGAAGCTGCCCGCATCGCCAAGGAAATCGGCTATCCGGTCATCATCAAGGCTTCAGCCGGTGGCGGCGGACGCGGCATGAAGGTTGCCCGCAGCGAGGAAGATCTTTCCATCGCTCTTGCAACCGCTCGCTCGGAAGCTGGCGCAGCCTTTGGCGATGACGCGGTCTATATCGAGAAATATCTCGAAAAGCCGCGTCACATCGAAGTTCAGATCATGGGCGATGGTGCTGGCAACGCCATTCATCTGGGTGAACGCGATTGCTCGTTGCAGCGCCGCCACCAGAAGGTATGGGAAGAAGCCAATTCACCGGCGCTCAATGCCGAGGCACGCGACAAGATCGGCATGGTCTGCGCCAATGCCTGTGCGGAACTGGGCTATCGCGGTGCGGGAACGATCGAGTTCCTTTATGAAGACGGCGAATTCTATTTCATTGAAATGAACACGCGTCTCCAGGTGGAACATCCGATCACCGAAGCCATCACCGGCATCGATCTCGTTCACGAACAGATTCGCGTTGCGGCCGGCCTCGGCCTGTCGGTGAAGCAGAAGGATATCCGCTTCTCCGGCCATGCAATCGAATGCCGTATCAACGCCGAAGATCCGCTGACATTCGCGCCCTCGCCGGGCCTGATCACCCATTATCACACGCCGGGCGGCCTCGGCATCCGCGTGGATTCGGGCGTCTATTCCGGCTATCGCATTCCGCCCTATTACGACAGCCTTATCGGCAAGCTCATCGTGCATGGTCGCAACCGCGTCGAATGCATGATGCGTCTGCGCCGCGCGCTGGACGAGTTCGTTGTTGATGGCGTGAAAACCACCCTGCCTCTCTTCCAGGACCTGATCGCCAATCAGGATATTGCCAACGGCGACTACGACATTCACTGGCTGGAAAAATATCTGGCCACGAAAACCAAAAGCGAAAGCGCCTGACGAAAGTGACCGCAGGAGTGTCCCCGGACGACTATTCAATCGAACCGGAGTTGCTCCTGCGGGCCTATGCCACGGGAATATTTCCCATGGCCGAAGAAGCCGACGATCCGGAAGTCTTCTGGGTTCGTCCCGAGAAGCGCGGCATAATCCCGCTTGATGGCTTCCACCTTCCCAAAAGCCTGCGGAAAACGATCCGCCAGGGCATTTTCGACATAAAGCTCGATAGTGATTTTGATGGCGTGATCGACGGGTGCGCCAGCGGCACCGGCGAACGCGCGCGCACGTGGATTAATGGGCCAATCCGCGAGGCTTACAAAAAACTGTTTGAAATCGGACATTGCCATACAGTGGAAGCGTGGCATGAGGGCAAGCTTGTCGGCGGGCTTTATGGGGTAACGCTCGGACGTGCCTTTTTTGGCGAGAGCATGTTCACGCGCAAGCGTGACGCATCAAAAGTCTGCCTCGCCTATCTGGTCCAGCATCTGGTCAGCCGCGGCTTCGTTCTTCTCGACACACAGTTCACCACGCCCCATCTTGAGAGATTCGGCGCCGTGGAAGTTCCAAGAAAAAAATACGAGAAATTGCTGGAAACTGCGCTCGACGGAATCGCGCGTTTTTAGAGTATGCGTCCCGCAGCTTGCCGAGGATGATGCGTAAACAAAAGGCGGAGTTTATTTGCGCTGATCCGGCGGAGGCACTTCCGACTTCTGCTTGCAGTCTTTCAGCCAAACGTCATAAATCGGGTGTTCGACCGCATTGAGGCCGGGACTATCGGCAAACATCCAGCCGGTGAAAATACGGCGTATCTTCCGATCCAGCGTAATTTCATCGACCTGAACGAAGCCGTCGGTGCGTGGCGCTTCATTCTCCGTGCGGGAATAACAGACTTTCGGCGTCACCTGAAGAGCGCCGAACTGAACAGTCTCATTGATGTAGACGTCAAACGTCGTGATGCGGCCTGTGATTTTGTCGAGGCCGGAGAACTCCGCAACCGGATTGGTAATGCGTTCGGCCATCGCAGCCTCAAAGCAACTGGCAGTGGCCACGAGCGAGAACAGGGCAAGCTGAACAGCCCTTTTGATCGAGTTTTTTCCGTTGCCGGGAGTTTGCTTCGTCAAAACGGAGATCCGCATCCAAAAGGGTTAAATTGAGCTGGAACAATTCCTAAGCAAGAATTGTGACGATTCGTTGCCCTCCCGCAAGCCGCAATGTAGCCGCGGGCATGAAGCGAACCTTCTATCCTCAAGCCTTTTGCGATAGCATCAAAAGGCGGACATAAGAAATCCGGCGCGGATTAACGCGCCGGTCGAAGACCGAAACAGAATATCAGTTGCCCGGCGTCCAGGCATCGTATTCACCGGTCACACGCGGACGTTCCGCAGGCTCCGAGCCGGGACGGGCAATGGCGCCCTTCGGGCGATAAGCCAGCGGGGAACCGGTCAGGTTCTGCAGATGCGGCTTCTGCCATTCGCGCGGACGATAGTCTTCCTTGGAGGGCGGCGTATCGACGCGATGATGTATCCAGCCGTGCCAGCCGGGAGGAATAGCGCTTGCTTCCGCATAGCCATTGAAGATCACCCAGCGACGCGTACGGCCCTCGGAATCCTTGCCGCCCTGGTAATAGATATTGCCGAACTCGTCCTCACCGACGCGCTCGCCCTTGCGCCACGTATGAAACCGTGTGCCGAGCGTCTGGCCGTTCCACCAGGTGAAAACTTGCGTGATAAATTTCTTCATGACCTATTCCAGATCCATCATTGCCACAGGTGATCAGAACCACCGGGTTTTCTTGCTTATGACCCTATCGCCCGGCCATGGCAAGGGTCAAGTTGCCGCTGTCACAAGAGTATGAAGAGCGCTACGCGCTTCGGGCTTTTATATTCTCGCATGTCTTGATCCCCAAACCGGTCTCCACTTTGGGGTCTACATATTCCAGCCTTCCAGCGACTTTTCCATGACCAGCACCGGCTCCTTGCAATTGGGATCGCCCCAATCCTCATTACGGCCGACCTTGCTGTAGCCCTTGCGCTCATAGAAATTCACCGCCTTGGTGTTTCTCTCGATCACTTCGAGCTTCATCGTCCGGACACCGGGAAAAGCCATCTCGATTTCAGCGAGAAGCATCGTCCCGATGCCCTGAACCTGCGCATCGGGCCGGACATAGAGCTGATGTAGCGAAGCCTTGCCTTCTTCGGACTGGCTGGCAAAAGCCATTCCGTCGATGCCCCCACTGCCATTATCGGCAATGATGAACTCCGAGTAAGGCTTCTTCAGATTGGCCTTCAGCACGGCGATGCTGTGCCACTGGGCGGTAACGGCATTCACCATTTCCCGCCCGAGGAGGTCATCGAAGGTCGCGTGCCAGGTCGATACGAGCAGTTCATGCACTGCCTTGAGATCGGCTTCTGTCGCGCTTCTGACCCACATTACTCTTCAATCCCGAGCTTGGCCTTGACAAGTTCATTCACAGACTGCGGGTTGGCCTTGCCGCCCGTTGCCTTCATGACCTGACCGACGAACCAGCCAGCCAGTGTCGGCTTGGCTTTCGCCTGTTCGACCTTTTCCGGGTTGGCGGCGATAACGTCGTCCACGGCCTTCTCGATCGCGCCGGTATCCGTGACCTGCTTCATGCCGCGTTCTTCAACGAGCTTCTTCGGGTCTCCGCCTTCATTCCAGACGATTTCGAAGAGGTCCTTTGCGATCTTGCCGGAAATCGTGCCTTCCTTGATGAGATCGATGATCGCGCCAAGCTGATCGGGGGTGACCGGCGATTCCTCTATATCCTTGCCTGCCTTGTTCAGCGCACCAAGAAGGTCGTTGATGACCCAGTTTGCCGCGGCCTTGCCGTCGCGACCGGCAGCAACGGCTTCATAGTAGTCGGCAATTGCCTTCTCGGTCACAAGGATGGAGGCGTCGTAAACGGAAATGCCCTGCGTTTCCACGAGACGCTGCTTCTTGACGTCCGGCAATTCCGGCAGTTCTGCGGCCAGAGCATCCACAAATGCCTGATCGAATTCGAGCGGCAAAAGATCCGGGTCAGGGAAATAACGATAGTCATGCGCTTCTTCCTTGGAGCGCATCGAACGTGTTTCGCCCTTCACCGGATCGAACAGGCGCGTCTCCTGATCGATGGAACCGCCATCCTCAAGAATCGCAATCTGGCGGCGCGCTTCATATTCGATAGCCTGACCGACGAAACGGATCGAGTTGACGTTCTTGATTTCGCAGCGCGTGCCGAACTCGCCGCCGGGGCGACGGACCGAAACGTTCACGTCGGCGCGCATCGAACCTTCGTCCATATTGCCGTCGCAGGTGCCAAGATAACGGACAATCGTGCGCAGCTTGGTCAGATAGGCGCGCGCCTCGTCGGAGGAGCGCAGGTCCGGCTTGGAGACGATTTCCATCAAGGCGACGCCGGAACGGTTCAGGTCGACATAGGACATCGTCGGATGCTGGTCGTGCATGGACTTGCCCGCGTCCTGCTCCAGATGCAGGCGTTCGATGCCGATTTCCACGTCTTCGAACTGGCCCTTATTGTCCGGGCCGACCGAAATCATGATCTTGCCTTCACCGACGATGGGCTGCTTGAACTGCGAAATCTGATAGCCCTGCGGCAGATCGGGATAGAAATAGTTCTTGCGGTCGAAAACCGACTTCAGATTGATCTGCGCATTGAGCCCAATGCCCGTACGAACCGCTTGCTTGACGCATTCCAGATTGATGACCGGCAACATGCCTGGCATGGCCGCATCAACGAGGGAAACGTTCGAGTTTGGCTCTGCCCCGAACGAAGTGGAGGCGCCGGAAAACAGCTTCGATTCTGACGTGACCTGCGCATGGACTTCCATGCCGATGACGACTTCCCAGTCGCCCGTGGCGCCGGAAATGAAGCGTTTCGGTTCTGGCGTGCGCGTATCAATAA
>Ga0182741_1000290_pt1 | contig 77563 bp, 63 predicted proteins | sample eDN5th37CBELigOP_FD_128874 | JGI IMG/M metagenome (GOLD analysis project Ga0182741, IMG submission 128874) | Enriched Organic Plus compost microbial communities from Emeryville, California, USA - eDNA 5th pass 37_C BE-Lig OP (version 2) (version 2) ...
ACTCCCCTCAGTTGTAGACTCGCGGAACAGGAACCGGTCAAACCGCAGCGCCGGCTGTCAGCAGGCCGCAGCCCGGTCCCCACTCTCACCGGCGGGCAAATCACAGAGCAAGGGGTCAAGACCCGGGGCGATCATCGAGGGGCGGCGCCCCCCGGCAGCTGTCAATGGCGACGGCCTCGTGTCTTGACGGCAGGTCATTGCGGCGCCGCGCCAGGCCGCGCGGCATTCTTCCGCTTCATGAACTTGTGCTTCAGCAGGAGCAAGGTGGTCGCTGCTGATAAATTTCGTGCCTGTTGCGACGGCAACCGCACCCCGGGAGAGGCGCCCGGGGTGCGGCGGAAGCCATGTCGCAAGCCTGCAACGGCTCAGGCGAGCAGGTCCTGGCGGACCTCACCACCGTCGACGATCTCGATCGGGCGGTCGCCCGGAGCCATCAGCTCCTTGTCGGCGACAATCCCCAGGCAGTGATAAACAGTCGTGAACAGATCCTCGACGCCGATCGCATCTTCCTCGGGTTCCGAGGCGGTGGCGTTCGACGAGCCATAGACCAGCCCCTGCTTGATCCCGCCACCGGCGAGCACCACGCTGAACACCTTCGGCCAGTGGTCGCGGCCGGCGTTCTGGTTGATCTTCGGCGTGCGGCCGAACTCCGACGAAACCATGACGACGGTCTCGGAGAGCAGGCCCGTGCGGTCGAGGTCATTGATCAGCGCCGCGAAAGCCTTGTCGAATTCGGGCATCTGCCGCTGGAAGCCGCGGACGATCTGTCCGTGCATGTCCCAGCCGCCGTAGGTCAGGTTGACCATGCGGACGCCGGCGTTGACGAGACGGCGGGCGAGAAGCATCCGCGCGCCGGCCGTGTTGCGGCCGTATTCGTCGCGGATTTTCGCGGGCTCGGCCTCGATGTTGAAGGCTTCGCGGGCTTCGGGCGAGCTGATCAGGCTGTAGGCCCGGTCATAGAAAGTATCCATCGCGGCCAGCTCGTCCGACTGCTCCTTCTTGCGGAAGTAGTCGTTGACCGCTCCGAGAATGTTCCGGCGGGTGGCGAACCGCGAATCGTCGATGCCGTTCGGCAGGCTGAGGTCGCGAACCTTGAAGCCGTTGCGCGCCGGATCGGAACCGAGGCTGAACGGCGAGAAGGACGAGCTGAGATAGCCGGTCCCCGCGAATTCGTTTGGCTGGTTCGGAATGCAGACGTACGGCGGCAGGTTGTTCCGCGGGCCGTACTCGTGACTGATGACCGAGCCCATGCTGGGGAACTGCAGCGCCGGGCTGGGGCGATAGCCGGTGAACATGTTGTGCGTGCCGCGCTCGTGAGCGGCTTCGCCGTGCGTCATCGAGCGAATCACGCAGAGCTTGTCGGCGACCTGGGCGGTCTGCTGCATCGTCTCGCCGAAGAGCACGCCGTCGAGCTTGGTCTTCACCTGCTTCATCTCACCGCGATATTCGATCGGGGCGAGCGGTTTGGGGTCGAAGGACTCCTGATGGGCCAATCCGCCCGGCAGGAAGATATGGATGATCGACTTCGCAGTCGCCTTGATGTGGTCGTAGTGTTTCAGTTCGGCCTGGGCGGTCTGCAGGCGGAACAGGTCGGCCAGTGTCAACCCGGCAATACCGCCCATTGCGCCAACCGTCAGGAATCCGCGGCGAGACAGGCGTTTGAAGTGAGTGGGATCACACTCCCAGTGACCGCTTTTCGACTGCAGCGACTTGTCCATCTCGACTGACTCCAAAACAGGGGAATTGAGGGGTGATGTACAGCCTGAATCGCTTCAGAACTAATCTGGGCGGGATCACCGCCCAACCGACATCCGTCAGGGTCATTCAGGCGCCGCAAGCGACGCACTCCGCCAAACGCGAGCCAGTACAACTCAGCTCAGGATTGAAGTAGCGGCAGGACGCAAAGGAAGGTTGCCGCCAGGCTACAGGGCCGCTGGACAGCAAACAGGCAGGTTGTGATTTTGCGGGTTCGCTTCGGGGTGAGGACCGGCACACTCCACAGGAAACTCAGAATCGTAACATCGGCCGCCTGGGCGCAGGCCGAACACATAAAAGAACCAGTATCAGCTTACGTGAGCCGGATTCGAGCCGTCAAGCGCAAAGTGTCGGGAGCGGCACGATTCCTCATCACCAATTGACTCACCGATTCCGCATGGTAACGGATTTTTTCAAGTTTTCTTCCCCTGCGACCGCAGAGGGCAGCTAAAAAACCGCAGAACTTCTTCAAAAGTCAGGGCTTGCGCACGTGCAAAATCCGGTCCGTTTTCACGCGTGGAGGGGAAAGACCTCCCCGCGCAGGCCCCTGCTGACGGCCGGTTCCCTCTTGTCCTGCGGGCGCACGACCACTACGCCATTTCCCGCCGGGCCTCGGATTCCAGACCAAGCTCCTGCACCATCTGCTCGCGGATGCGGTACTTCTGAATCTTCCCGGTGACCGTCTGGGGGAACTCCGACACGAAGCGGATGTACTTGGGAACCTTGTAATGTGCGAGCTGCCCTTTGCAATATTGTCGCAGCTCCTCTTCCGTCACCTGCGCGCCGGGCCGCAGGCGAATCCACGCCGCGACCTCTTCGACATATTTCGGGTCGGGAACCCCGACGACGGCCACATCCTGTACCGCGGGGTGCGTGTACAGAAATTCCTCGATCTCCCGCGGGTAGATGTTTTCGCCTCCGCGGCAGACCATGTCCTTGATGCGGCCGGTGATTCGGTAATAACCATTTGGCAGCCGAATGGCCACATCGCCGGTGTGCAACCAGCCATCCGGGTCAATCGCGGCCGCTGTCGCCTCGGGCATCTTGTAATAGCCCAGCATGACCAGATGCCCGCGCACGCAGAGTTCGCCCGGCTGGTTATCGCCCACAGTCTCGCCGGTCGCGGGGTCCACCAGTTTGACCTCGGCACCGGGAATTGGTCGACCGACCGTCTTCACACGCAGTTCCAGTGGATCGTCGATTCGCGTCTGCGTAATCACGGGGGATGCCTCGGTCAGGCCATAGGCGATGGTAATCTCCCGCGCCCCCATCTCGTTCACCACCCGCTGCATGATCTCGATCGGACAGGGGCTGCCGGCCATGATCCCCGTCCGCAGCGACGTCAGGTCGCGGCCGGCAAACGTCTCGTGATCGAGCATCGCGATGAACATCGTGGGGACGCCGTATATTGCCGTCGCCCGCTCGGCCTCGATTGCGTCGAGCGTCGCCTTCGCGTCGAAGTGCTCGGCGGGAATGATCATCGCCGCCCCCCGGATCGCGGCGCACAGCACTCCCAGCACGCAGCCGAAGCAGTGATAGAAGGGAACGGGAATGCAGATGCGGTCGGCTTCGGTGATCTGCTGGCATTCGCCAATATAAAAGGCGTTCATCAGCAGATTGCGGTGAGTGAGCGTCGCCCCCTTGGGAAAGCCGGTCGTCCCCGAGGTGTACTGAATATTGATCGGGTCGCCCGGCTGCAACATGGCTTCCCGCGCGGCAAGCTGCCCGGCGGAAATCTCCTCGCCACGCGCGAGCACCTCATCCCAACTCCACATCCCGGCCGCGGGAGGTGCATTGATCGCCACCACATGCTGCAATCGCGGATACTCCCCCGACGTGAGCTCTCCCGGAGGGCTTCCCGCCAGTTCCGGAACGGCTTCCTGCACCATCGCGAAGTAATCGGACGTGCGGAACCGGTCGATCAGGAACAGCGCTTTCGCATCCGACTGTTTCAGGACATACGCCAGCTCAAACGCCCGATAGGCTGGATTGACCGTCACCAGGACGGCACCGATGCGTGCCGTGGCAAACTGCAACAGCACCCACTCGGGCCAGTTCGTGGCCCAGACGGCGACATGCTCTCCTTTTTCGATGCCCAGCGCCATCAGCCCGCGGGCCAGTTGATCCACTTTCGCATCGAATTCGTTGTAGGTGAGCCGGACGTTCTGCTGGCGGAAGATCAGCGCATCGCGATCGGGCACCCGCTGCGCCGTCGCGCGCAGCATCGCACCGATGGAAATCCCGTCCACCCAGGGGGTCTCGCGTGTGGTCATCTTCGACGTCTCCTGTCGAGCAAACCCGGAAGAACCGCGCCCGCCGCTAATGCTCCATTTCCGTGTGATTGTCGTGCCGACTGCTCCATTACGTCCGGCTGTGCAAAAAATTCCCTGCTGCGAAATCTCTCTCCCTGAATATCATATCAGCTCGCCCCGGCAGCGGCGCAGGAGAACCCCGGTCACGTGGCCGGGGATGGAGGATGGCGTGGCCGTGGTTGGAGGGGACTCCCGAAACCCCGGTGGGGGTGGATGCCGCTCGTATTTGCATGTTGTGCTGTCGCCCTCAGGAGCGCGGAATCGGATGGGGGCTCTATTCTTTCAGTCGAGTTTCCTCCATCACTTTGGCTCTTAGGGGATGAAGCGAGATGGTGATTGCCGCGTCTTCACCCCCGGGGCTTCCTTCGTCTTGGCCCGGCCACACGCAGGGGCAATCACCTGCAGATTTGATCCGACATCAAAACGACACTCTGATTCCCGCAGTCCGCATACTCGAGGCTCCGCGAGACCATGACACAAGAGACCACCCGATCGGCCCCCAGGTCCCCTGCCAGCCAGATGCAGACGCGGGTGGAAGAACTCCCCGGGGAATTGCGGCTTTCGCGGCGGACGGGACATGCCGGCGTCGCCGGATTGATTTCCGTCTGGCAGCTCGGCTGGACGGCCGGTTGCGTGTTCGTCGTGTGGAGAACATTGCAACAACCGGAGCTCACGGCACTGCTCTTCGCGGTCCCGTTTGTCGTCGCCTGGTTCGCCGGAGCGTGGTTCCTGATTTACCTCCTGTTCGCCCGGGAATCGCTCCGGATCACCCCGACCGAGATCATCTACCGCTCGTCGGCTCTCCTCCCGCTGAAACGGCAGCGGGTTCCGCTCGAAGAATTCCAGTCCGTGCGCGAGTATTCCACCCGCACCGAGGGAGAGAACCCCGTGACGAGCTGGGGCATTCAGCTGGAAACCCGCGGCGAGCCGATCCGGTTCGGCGACGGTCTGCCGCAAGTGGAGCGATTGCGGCTGTCGCAACTGCTGAGACAATACCTTCCGGAGCGCGAGCAGATCGCATCGACGGAGCGACCGGCGGACGAATCCGCTCACGATCGAGGACGGCACCCGAACCGCCAGATCCGGTTTGAGACGCTGACACCGAGCACGAGCCCGGTGCCGATGCCCAGCGATTGCCGGTTCCAGATGCATCGCGACTGGGACAGCCTGCGGTTCACCCGCAAGGGGGGCACCTTCTTCCAGATGCTCGGGGGACTCGCGGTGGTGACGTTCCTCAATCTGTTCTGGAACGGGATTGTGGGGGTCTTCGTTCTGGAGCTGCTGAACGACTTCAACTGGGGGCTCTTCTTCTTTCTGATTCCGTTCGAACTGATCGGGCTGGCATTCGTTGTCGCCTGGTTCGTCGTCCTGCTGAGCCCCTGGTTCCGCGAGACCTTCATCTTCACCCCCCACGAGATCGGCTGGCGATGGACGGTCTTCGGTCTCGGCTGGAAGAAACGCTATCCGACACAGATTCTCGGGCGACTCGTGCTCCAGGAGACAAAGAAGAAAACCTCGCCGACAGAGCATCCGTTCACCCTCTGCTTTGTCACGCCGGACAACACGGAAGTCGTGAAGTTCGAAGGACTCACCCAGGGAGAGGCACGCTGGATCGCGGATCAGGCGCTCGGCGAGTACCATGAACACTGGTTCGGGCGGCGTTACTAATGTCGTCCTCTCCTGTGTGACTGGCCCGCCCCCCTTCTCCGCTTCCGTCCTTCGTCGCCATGGCCCGCTATTTCAAATACAAGTCCCCCGAAGATGTCACTGCCGACGCGGCCCGGCTCGGTCACGACATGCCGCTATCCGGTGACTTCTCGGTTCTGTTCACCCCGGTGCAGATCGGTCCGCTGACGGCGGGAGGCCGCCTGTCGATTCATCCGATGGAAGGCTGCGACGGCACACCCGACGGCCGTCCGGACGAACTCACCTATCGCCGCTACCGGCGGTTTGGCGCGGGGGGCGCGAAGGTCATCTGGGGAGAAGCGACCGCGATTGCCGATGAAGGGCGGATGAACCCGCGGCAATTGATGATCAACGAGCAGACCGCCGCCGACCTCGAACGCATGCTCGCCGGTTGCCGCGAGGCGCATCGCGAGGCGATGGGAAACGACGACGGCCTCGTCATCGGCCTGCAGCTCACACATTCGGGCCGGTACGGCTATCGCAGGCCGTTGATCGCAACGCGCGATCCGATTCTCGATCCGCTGACAATCGACAAGAGCACCGGGCGGCGGATCGATGCGAGTTATCCCCTCTTAACCGACGATGACCTGAAGCGGATCGAAGACCAGTTTGTCGCCGCGGCACGCCTGGCGCACAAGATCGGTGTCGACTTCGTCGACATCAAGCAGTGTCATCGCTATCTGCTGTCTGAGCTGCTTGCGGCGAAGAACCGGCCGGGACCGTACGGCGGCAGCCTCGAAAACCGCATGCGGCTCGTGGAGAACGTCGTCGGCCGCATCCGCAGTGAAGTCCCCGGACTGGTGATCGCTTCCCGCATGAACGCCTACGACGGAATCCCCTATCGCGGCGAGGGAGAAGGCGAGAACTTCATCGGCAAACCGTGCCCGCACGAACTGCCGCTGCAGGTCGCATTCGGCACCAATCCCGAGAACCACCTCGAAGAGGATCTGACGGAACCGCTCGAAGCGGCAAGACGGCTGCGCGATCGCGGGGTCAGTCTGCTCAGCATCACGATGGGGAATCCCTACGCGAATCCACATCTTGTCCGCCCGGCGGAGTTTCCCCCGGTCGATGGCTACCACTGCCCCGAGCATCCGCTGCACGGCGTTGCCCGGCACTTCCGGATCGCCCGGCAGATGCAGGCCGCCGTCCCCGACATCCCCGTCATCGGCGGCGGGTACAGCTGGCTGCAGGATTACGCGCTCCACGCGGCGGCAGCGAACGTTGCCGCAGGACACGTGCAGATGATCGGCCTCGGCCGGGCGGCGCTTTCGCATCCCGATTTTGTCCGCGTCGCGCAGGAAACCGGAGCGCTGAACCGCAAGAAGGTCTGCCGCACGTTCTCGTACTGCACCGGACTGATGCGGGCGAAGGATCATCCGCTCGGACAGTATCCGACCGGCTGCCCCCCGTTCGACAAGGAAGTCTATGACCCGATCTGGAAAGAGGTCGAGGCAAAGAAGAAATAACGGGCGAACGCGCGGGACATCAATTCCCTGTTCGCGGCAGCCTGTCATCATCCCGGCCCGAAGCGGGAAGGCGGATTCATGAAGCTCGGCTACAACACGAACGGCCTCGCCTGTCATCGCTGGCGGGACGCCCTGCGTCTCATTGCCGACCTGGGCTACGAGGCAGTCGCGCTCACCCTCGATCATTCGCTGCTCGATCCGTACTCGCCGCGCTTTGAAGCGGAGCTCGAACAGGTCGCCGCGTTACTGGAGGAACTGCAGCTTGCCTCGGTGATCGAGACGGGGGGACGTTTCCTCCTGAATCCCCGTGTGAAACACGAGCCGACGCTGATGAGCCGGGGAGCCGAAGAGCGGGCGCGGCGGATCGAGTTTCTGACGCATGCGATTCGCATCGCGACCCGGTTGAACTCCGAAGCGGTCTCCTTCTGGTCGGGGATTCTCCGCGAACCGATTTCAAGGGAGGCGGCGTTCGAGCGACTCGCGGCGGGTTGCCGGGAGGTGATCGAAGTCGCCGCCGAACATCGGGTCCGGCTCGCCTTCGAACCCGAACCGGGAATGTTCATCGAGTCGTTTGATGACTACCGCCGGCTGCTGGAACTTGTGGATGCCCCGCACTTCGGCCTCACCATCGACATCGGCCACGTGCAATGCGTCGAAACGGGGTCGATCGCCGACCATCTCCGCGAGTGGCGGGACCGGCTTTTCAACGTGCACATCGAAGACATGTGCCGCGGCGTTCACGAGCATCTCCGCTTCGGCGAAGGGGAGATCGATTTCCCCCCCGTGCTCCGCGCCCTCGACGAGATCGGCTATACGGGCTGCGTGAACGTCGAACTCAGCCGGCACAGCCACATGGCTCCCGAAGTCGCAAAAGAGTCGATCGAGTTCCTGCAGCGAATCCGCGGGGAGTTGCTGAAATCCCCCTCTGGCTGATTTCCTGTGCGGCAGCCAGTGCTCAGCGGCCGATCAGCAGGAGCTCGCGGGAGCGGCGGTTCGTGGAGAGGGCGTATTGATAGGCACCGTACTCCACGCAGCGGACGTCCTGTTTGAACGCGCGGAGCAGATCGAGCAGCTCGCTTTCGGAAGGAATCCCGTCGCTCCGATAGGAGATCACGAGGATCGAATCGCGGTGCCGTTCGAGAAGCTCCGCGAACGCATCGCGGATCGTTCTGGCGTCGGACCAGACCGAACGAAGACCGGCCAGCGGGCGATGCTTCCGCGCCAGGTCGATGCGGTCTCCCCAGTTCGGATAGTCGAGCATTCCCTCCAGGAAGTGATAGAAGCCGAAGTAGTCGACTCCCTTCCCGCGGCCGCTCACATAAGGGGGATCGATATACACGAGATCGTAGCCGGCTTCGACGGCGAGTGCATCGCGGCACATCGCCCGGCACGTCGCCCCGGTCTCGAATACCGCTTCATTGGCCGCATGCGCGAAGTGCCGAAACTGCGTATCGAAAGGCGAGTCCCACGTCACCTTGTTGCCAAACCGGCGGACGACGCTCGCGGTGCGCATGTAGAGATTGCTGCGATGGAACAGGTTATACGGCCGCTTCCGCAGACACGCCTGCGCGACGGCGTACCAGGCGAGTGCCTGCCTGTACCGATCGGCCATCCGGGGGATGTTCTGCGCGACCACATCCAGCCAGACATTTTCCTCGTCAGTGAAGTAGATGCCGCGAAACGTCCGGGCGATGAAATCGTCGTACGCGACATCCGCATGCCGCCGCGTGAGGAAATCCAGATCCTCATCATCGAGCCGGACAGAAGAGTTCTCGACGAGTGCCGTCGCAATCTGCCAATTGATCTGGAGATAGTCGTTACAGGTGACGGAGATGCCGCGCGATTTCAGCAGATAGGCAACCGACGCGGTCCCCGAGAAGAGATCGAGGGCGGTGCGGAATTCGAGCGGGGCAAGCTGCTCGCCGATCCAGCCGAGCAGCTTGCGTTTGCTCCCCTGGTAACGCGTACTGGGAGGAAAGCGGTGCGAGCCGGCAAGCGCCGCCGCGTCCTTCCTGTTTGAAGGGCCGATCCGCTGCGTTTCCCCGGACGGGGTGCCTGCCGGTCGGGAACTCACCCCTGAATCCACCCGCCGCCAAGAACCCGGTCGTCATCATAGAGGACCACCGCCTGTCCCGGCGCGACTCCGTACTGTGGCTCGGCAAAGCTGACGCGAATCCGGTCGTCATCGAGCACTTCAACCTCCGCCGCCGCGGGCTCGTGCAGATAGCGGATCTTCGCCGTGCAGGCGAACCGCGTCGGCACATCGTCGATGAGCCAGTTCAGCCGCGTGGCTTCCAGCTCGTACCGCTCCAGATCCTCGCGCGTTCCGATCACCACGCGGCGGGTCTCCGCCTCGACGGCGACGACATACCGGGGCGCTCCGAAGGTGACTCCCAGCCCTTTTCGCTGGCCGATCGTGAAATGCTCGTAACCGTTGTGACGGCCGACAACATTCCCCGCGGTGTCGACCAGTTCGCCGGTCGTATCGACCTCGCCGCGATACCGGCGGATGAAGCCCGCATAGTCGTTGTCGGGCACGAAGCAGATCTCCTGGCTGTCGGCCTTGTCGGCGACGCGCAGGCCACTCTGCCGGGCGAACTCGCGGATTTCGCTCTTGGTATGACCGCCGACGGGAAACAGCACTTTCGGCAGCAGGTCGCGCGGCAAGCCGAACAGGACGTACGACTGATCCTTGCTGCGATCCAGTCCACGGAGCAGCGCCGGTCGCGACTCCCCTTCCCGCGTTGCCAGCTGCGCGTAATGCCCGGTTGCGATCCGCTCGGCACCGACCTGCCGCGCGAAGTCCCAGAGCTTCCCGAACTTCAGCCAGTTGTTGCACTGCACGCAGGGATTCGGCGTGCGGCCGGAAAGGTACTCGTCAACGAAGTAATCCTTGATCCGCCCGAAGGCATCCTGAAAGTTCAGGGCGTGAAACGGGATGTCGAGCGCATCGGCGACGCGGCGCGCATCGGCGGCATCGCTGGCGCTGCAGCACCCCTGCTTGTGTCCCTTGCTGTTGACGATCGGCAGCAGATTACCCGTGGTGGCGCACGCCGTCTCTTCGGTCGCTCCCGAGCGCATGAACAGGCCGACGACTTCGTATCCCTGTTCGCGCAACAGGACCGCCGACGCCGAGCTGTCGACGCCCCCGCTCATCGCGAGCACCACCCGCATCCCCATCCGCACGTTCCTCGCAGCAGCTGTCGCAGACACCAGAAACCGGAAACCGCGCGAGCGTCCTCGCAGGAGAGGCTGTCGCTCGCGATCAGAGAGTCTGAACCTTCATTCTAGTGTACGGGACACAGAAAGTGAGTGCGAGGTTGCCGGCTTCCCGCGATCTTCCCGCTTTCCGAGCGGTTTCTTGAAGAAGTCCTCACGACGCACGTCGCAATGCCTGCGTGGAGAGCCGCCGGCCGATTTCCCATACCGGGCCGGGAAACCGGTGGCAACTCGCCACGACCGCATCGAACGCGGCGATCACCCGGTTGATGTCGGCCTCGGTCACGACCAGTGTCGGCAGCAGTTTGATGACGTCCAGATGATGCCCGGCCACCTGGGCGAGAATCTGATGATCCGTGAACAGCGGAATCAGCATCGACTGGCAGAACAGGCTCGGATCGAGCGAGTGCAGCAGATTCCAGCCGAGCTTGAGCTTGATCGTCCGCGGCGGCCGGAAGTCAATGCCGACCATCAGCCCCTTGCCGCGAACCTCGCCGAACATCTCGTACTGCGAGAGAGTCTCGCGGAGGCCCTGCATCAACTGCTCGCCCCGCGCTGCCGCGTTCTCGACAATTTTCTCCGCTTCAAGCACATGCAGCGTGGCCAGTCCCGCGACCATCGCCAGGTCGTTCTGGCCGAATGTCGTGCTGTGGACGACGCAGCGGTCGAGTCCGGAGAAGACCTTCTCGTGAATCCAGCGGCGACTGAGCACCGCCCCGACCGGCACATAGCCCCCCGAAAGCGCCTTCGCCGTGATCAGAATGTCGGGTTCGACCTGCCAATGCTCGCAGGCGAACATCCGCCCCGTGCGGCCGAAACCGGTCTGCACTTCGTCGGCAATCAGGAGCGCGCCGTGCCGTCGACAGAGTTCCGCCGCCCGCGGAAGGTAATCGTCATCGGGCACGAAGACTCCCTTCCCCTGAATCGGCTCCACGATAAAGCCCGCGACATCTCCCGCCGCCAGGGCGGCTTCGAGAGCACCGAGATCGTTGAACGGAATCTGCGTCACTGGCCCGGGCAGAGGGCCGAAGCCCTGCTGAAACTCGCGGTTGCCGTTCAGCGCGAGTGCGCCGAGCGTCAGCCCATGAAACGCGCGCTCGCAGTGGAGGATCCGGGCGCGGCCGGTTGCCGCCCGCGCGTACTTGATCGCGGTCTCGACTCCTTCCGCCCCGCTGTTGGTGAAGAACACCATTTCGAGATCCCCCGGAGCGAGCCGGACGAGCTCCCGCGCAAGCAGACCGGAGAGGCGTGCGGTTCCCATCTTCACGAGGTTCGGCAGGTCGAGATCCATCGCCTGCCGGAGTGCGTCGCGAATCACCGGATGATTCCGCCCGCAGGCGAACGTCCCGTATCCCGAGAGGCAGTCGAGGTATTCGCGTCCCTCGCTGTCGTAGAGGTAGGCACCGACGCCGCGGGTGTAGCGGACGTCATACCCCAGCAGATGCAGCACGCGCATCAGCGCCGGATTAATATGAGCCTCGATCAACGAAGCCGGTTCTTCGCTGTGACACTCCAGCAGACGACGCACGTCAAACATGATGAATTCCGCACGCGAGGATAAGCGTTTCGGGGGATGCTCGAGCGCTCCCGCTCACCGAAACGGGGCGTAGCATATCCGAAAACCGGAAAACGGGGCAGATCAACTGCCGCCCCCGAGCTCCCGGGCAATGCCGGACGAGTGGCAAGAGACGTGAATCCGCAGTCCCGGGCGGCTGTTGTCAGATCGCCCGGGCCTCCCTATGATTCGCTCAAGCCATTCGCTTCCGATCGCTGCTGATCGAGGAATGGTGAAACTTTCAGAGCCGGAGAGGACAACCGACGGAATGGCGAAACGCGTGCTGGATGTGGGTCAGTGTGTTCCCGATCATACGGCGATCCGTCGCCTGCTGGAGTCGAATTTCGGCGCGACGGTCATCCAGGCTCACGACGCGGAGGAGACGCTCCAGGCGCTGCGCACGAGCCGTTTTGATCTCGTGCTGATCAACCGCAAGCTGGATCTCGATTACAGCGACGGCATCGAAATCCTGCGGCAGATCAAGGCCGATCCCGAACTGGCGGACGTCCCGGTGATGCTGGTCACGAACTATCCCGAGCATCAGCAGCTGGCCGTGCAGGCTGGTGGCGTGGAAGGCTTCGGCAAGGCTGAGCTGCATCGCCCGGAGACGATCGCCCGCCTGCGACCATACTTCGAAGCATAACGGCACGCCGCGCGAAGCGGCCCCGCCGGCCGCTGTCCGTCAAAGCGCGGGCGAATCCCCGCCGGTCCGGCGCGTGATCTCCGTCCCCGGGAGCAGCCCCTGGGCGTGCATCGCCTCGACCAGTGCCCTGGCGACCGGCCCCGCCGTCTTGCCTCCCGAACCGGCGTGCTCCAGCACCACGACAAACGCATACCGCGGCCGGTCGGCGGGAACATAACCCGCGAACCAGGCATGATCCTCGCGTCCGGCGACTTCCGCGGTCCCGGTCTTTCCCGCGATTGCCACGTGCTTCGAGCGGACAGTCTTGTAACCGGTCCCGCGGGGATGCGCCACGACCTGCCGCAATCCCTCCTGAATCCGCTCGAGCGTCGACGGCGAGAGGTCGGGAATCGGCTGCGGTTCCGGCCAGTAGAGAGCGCCGCTGTCGACCGCCGCGACCGAGTCCGAAGCGACAAAGGAAGGCCCCGCATCGCGGGCCAGTCGGGGCGTCACCAGCTCTCCCCCGTTTGCGATCGCCGCCATCATGCGGACGACCTGCAGCGGAGTGACCGTCAGCGCCGCCTGTCCGATCGCGTAGTGCAGCGTGTCCGCCGGGTACCACGGCTCGCGTTTCGCGGTGGAATTCGCTCCCCGACGGCTGGGCGGAACCGGAAGATTCCCCCCGCGCTCCCCGGGAAGATCGATCCCCGTCGGCCGGCCGAAGCCGAACCGCTGCCCCCAGTCATAAAGCGGCTCGGGTCCGAGCTGCCGCGCCCCCGAGAAGAAGTACACGTTGCATGACTCTGCGAGTGCAAGTGTCAGGTCGGTGGGGCCGTGACCGACGCCGAAATGAGTGAAGATGAAGCAGCGATTGCTGCGGGGCGAGTCGAGATACCCCTGACACATCATCCGCGCATCGGGATCGAAACGGCCCGTCTGCAGGAACGCTGCCGCGGAAAGCGGTTTGAACACCGAACCGGGAGGAAGCATCATCCGCGTGAGTCGCGGAAAGAACGGCTGCCGCTTGTCCGCCTGAAGCGCTTCGAACCGCTCGCGGTCGGACGCCACCAGCAGATTCAGGTCGAACCGCGGCGCACTCGCGCCGGCGATCAGCTCGCCGTTGCGAATGTCGAGCACGGCAATGCAGCCTCCCTGCGGGAGCGGAGCCTCGGTTTCTTCCTCGGACAATTTCCCCGCGAGCGCTTCATCCAGCAGGGCTTCAGCGGTTCGCTGCAGGTTCAGATCGAGCGTGAGGACCAGGTTTCGCCCGTCCCGGGGTTGCCGCACGACCTCGGTTCGCACGACTTCCCCGCGGCGATTTTTTTCGATCCGCCGCACCCCGCGAATCCCGCGCAGGTGCCGCTCGTAATAGCGTTCGAGCCCCGTGCGGCCGATCCAGTCCCCCTCCTGATAATCGAGCGGGTCTCCTTTGGGAAACTTTGCCTTTCGCTCGGCGAGTTCTTCTTCGCGAATGGGCGTGCGGCTGCCGATCAGGTGTGCCGCGACCTCTCCATGCGGATAGGTCCGCCGCGTCCTCAGCGACGTGCGCAACCCTGGAAACCACTCGGGATGCGCCTCGATTTCCGCTTCCATTTTCAACGTGATCTCGTCGAGCAGCGGATGATAGGCCAGCTCTTCCTGGATCACCAGCGGCTCCTGTGCTTCGCGCCGCGGCGGTGTCGTCAGGGCGCGAACCACCTGGTTCCACGCGGTTCCCCACCACGTCTCGGAGCTCACCTGCCCCCGGCGTCTCTCCTGCTGCGCCTGCTCGAAGCGTTCCTGGCGACGGGCCTCAACCGTCCGGTGCATCCGTTCCACCATCGCCTGAATTGCCGCGCGCCGCCGGTTGATCTCTTCAATCGGCACTCCGGTCAGCCCGGCCACCCGCGTCCAGAGACTCGAATGCAGGTCCGCGACCCGGCGCATCTCCGCTTCGACGCGTTTCCTGTCGCGGCGCTCGGCCGGAGTCAAACGCGAGCGGGCCTGTTGCTTCAGCCAGTTCTCGTTCGGTGGATCCTCAATCCAGCGGTAGTGGGCCGTGAGTCCAATCACCTCCACATCTTCCGCCAGGACCGATCCATCCGCCGCGAGAATCCGCCCATTGAGCGAGGGGATCGGTTCGAACTCTTCAGTCACCCGGTCGAAGTCTCGCGCGATCCGCTGCGGCAGGTAGAGCTGCACATGCACGAGCCGCCAGCCGACGCAGATCAGCACCAGCAGCATGCCGGCGAACAACACCGCCAGCCGCAGGCCCGGGTATCTCCCCGTATCGAGCGCAGCATCCCAGCCGCCGGGATCGGCTGGTTCGGAAGCGAAGCGATGGGAGGCCCGGTTGTGCATGCGAAGCGCACCTGCGAAAGACAAGACTCAGAAAGCAGGCGTTACTGCGTGAGCATCCGCCAGCGGTTCGAAACATACTCCTCGGACACGGCCCGCCGCCGACTCGAGAAGCAGGCCACACTCCCGCGGGCCGCGAGCAGGAGCGCAATCCCCAGCAGCACCGTGTACCCCGCATTCCCGGCCGCCAGCGTCAGACAACGGTTCCAGTCGCACGGAAGTCCCGCCAGGGCGGAACGTGCCGCGAGACTTCCGGTGAAGCCTCCCCACAGCACCACAAACAACACGAGGGGGGCCAGCAGCACCGTCTGGAAGATCCCTCCGCGACGCGCCTGCTGCAGCACCACCCCCATCAGGGTGAAAGCGACAATCTCCACTCCCACGCCTGTCGGCCCGAGACAGTCGGCGAGAAATCCCAGCCCCGCCGCACAGGCGGTCGAGGCGGCTTCATCGAATCGCGCCACTCCGATCACCAGCGCCATCGCCAGCAGGCTGGGGACGAACTCCCCGACCGCCAGCTCAGGCGCTGCCGAGGCCTGCAGGACGAGCGCGAGATAGCAGTAGACGAGAAGGACAACGGATCGCATGGGGTTGGATAGGCTTCAGGCTATAGACTTCAGGCTTTAGGAGGGAGGATGCGGCGGCGATTTCAATTGGCGAGGAGGCGGGTGGGGTTGAGATTGGTGCGGAGGACGTGGACCGTTTCGAGACGCTGGTTTTTCATCGCCGGTTCGACGCGGATTTCCCAGCGGGTGCCGCCCGGTCGCAAGCGGGCCTCGACGATCTTCCCGTAGAACATGGGAACCGGCAGCACGCCGTCCTCGGTCGCGGTGACGACCGCATCCCCCACTTCGACCGGCTGGGAGGCTTCGATCCCGTCGAGCAGACACAGTTCGCTGCCGTCTCCTTTGAGCAGTCCCGTCGGTCCTCTCCACCAGCCGGCATCGGTTTTTCGCAGGACCCGTGCGGCACCGCGAAAGTTCGCATCGGTGACCGATTCCAGCGTGCTGGTCCATCGCCCCGCCGCCGCGATCCGACCGACCACGACATCGCCGGCATAGACCGGCTGCCGTTCCGAAATCGCCGCATCGGTTCCCACATCGAGAATCAGCTGGTCGTCGCGTCCAAGGACGAGCAGGGACGTTTCCACCCCGTCCGCACTGCCGGCATCGAGCAGCTTGCGGTTTCTCCAGAGGCTCGCCGTCTCACTCCCGATGAGACGCGCTTCGATCAGGTGCGGAACGAGCAACGGCTCGCTGGAGGAGGGAACCAGTCGCGGCCCGGCTTTCGCCCGTGCCTGTTCGAGTTCCTCCCGCAGGCGGGCCTGATCTTCCTGCAACTGCCGCATCGCCCGTTCATTCTTCGCAAGCGCGGTCCGGAGCTGTTCGAGCTGTTCCTCGGCCGTCTGCCAGTCGTGAACGCGTTCCGAGACATGACGCACAAGCCCCATGAACGCCGTCGTCGTGAACTGCCCCGGATGCGCCGCGTCCCGCACAAGCCCGCGCAACGGCTCCGTCAGTTCGGGAGGCACAAACGTCAGCCCGGCACCCGCGGAGCAGATGAACAGAATCAGTGTCAGACGGGAAAACATCGACCAGCAACAGACTCCCTTCCAGCCAGTAACGAACTCCATTCCGGGCTCATGCAGCCACGTGACCGCGACACTTTCTCGCGTCTTGCGACTCGCGCCCCCTGCCGACGTTCCTCGCCGCTACAGATCGCGATCGCCGGAGTCGAGGCTCTCTCTCCATTCCGCAAGATGTTCGAGACAGATTGCGGTCCCCCGGGCCACCGTCGTCAGCGGGTCGTCGCTCACGCGCACGGGAACGCCCAGTTGTTCTCTCATGAACAGATCGAGTCCCCGCAAGAGCGCTCCCCCTCCTGTGAGCACGATGCCGTTGTCGACCAGGTCGGCAACCAGTTCCGGGTCGCAATGTTCGATGACGTTCTTGATGCAGTTGAGGATTGTGTTCACCGGTTCGCGGAGGGCTTCGCGGATCTCCTCGCTGGTGATGATCGCCTTGCGCGGGATGCCGCTGATCGTGTCGCGGCCGCGAACTTCGCTCGTCAGTTCCTGTTCAAGCGGATAGGCGCTCCCCAGCTCGATCTTGAGCTGTTCCGCCTGCTGCGTGCCGATCCGCAACGAGAAGTGCTGCTTGAGGTACTCGACGATCGCTTCGTCGAGTTCATCGCCGGCGACCCGAATCGAGCGGCTGGCGACGATGTCGGCGAGACTGAGGACCGCCACGTCGGTCGTCCCGCCGCCGATGTCGCAGACCATACTCGCCATCGGCTCGGCGATCGGCAGCCCCGCCCCGATGCCGGCAGCCTTCGATTCTTCGATCAGGTAGACCAGCCCCGCTCCGGCACGTTCGGCACTGTTGAAGACCGCCCGCTTCTCGACCGGCGTGATTCCTCCCGGAATGGCGATGATCACCCGCGGACGCAAACCGCGACTGTGCCGCGTCGCCTTCTGGATGAAGTACCGCAGCATCGACTCGCAGAGCTCGAAATCGGTGATGACGCCATCCTTGAGCGGGCGGACGGCGGAAATCGTGTCGGGCGTCTTGCCGAGCATCTGCTTGGCCAGCTTGCCGACGGCCGTACCGCGACCGAGCACCCGCCGCGTGCCCTTCTGCAGGGCTACGACGGAAGGCTCATTCACGACGATCCCTTCGCCGTTGACGGCAACAAGGGTATTCGCCGTGCCGAGGTCAATCGCCAGATCGGGGCAGATCCATCTGCGCAGCCGGTTCAGCATCCCTGCAACACGCCTGGGGCCAATGAGGTAAAGATGATCCGAGGCGGAATTGTGCCGAATTCAGGCGTACAGGGGAAGAGAAGTCCTAAACGACTGCCACGGCACAGGATAGCCCCGGCAGACGCCGCCGGGTAAAAATCGAAACCGGCAATTTCTGCGCATCGGGCGATCGCCGGGTGAAGGAGGGAGGCGCGCAAAAAACCCGGAGGCCTCCGCGTCGATGCACGGAAGTCTCCGGGTTGTGTATGAATACCGCCGACGGCAGTGCACCCGCCGGCCAAGCGCCTTCAGGAGGCGATCATCCAGTTGTAGCGGCCCAGTTCCATAACGAGGAAGATGCACCCGGTCAGGAGCGAGGCGACCGCCACGAACAGCAGGCCGACGTAAATGTCCGGATCGGGGCTGGGGCCGGTGCCCCTTCGCGGATTAGAGCTTCGTCGTGACATTGTCCCCTTCCTGAATAATGCCGTTCTTCGCGGCAGTGACCACCGTGCCGACCGCCTTGTCCGGTTCGGTGTAAACGATCTGGATCTTGCCCAGGTAGCGCGTGTCCGTACCAGTCCGGTACACGTGCAGTTCATGCCCCTTCGTGAGGCCGTCGTCGCTCCCCAGGGAGATTTCAACGAGTTCGATATTACCCGACTTGGCCTTCTGTGCCCGCATCACGACGCCCCGCAGGTTCGCGGGGGGCGGATTCGTCCGCTTCTCGTAGTCATCAATCTCGGTGGGAAGATTGTTGGCGACGAGGACCTCGGTCAGTTTCTTGTTCGTCCGCAGCAGCGCGATGTTCTCGGATTTCAGCCGTTCACGCTCGACCTTCAGCTCGAAGACCTCGTCTTCCAGCTGCGTCTTCGCGCGAAACTCGGCATCCTTGGCGGCGGCGAGGCTCTTGTTCAGCTCCTGCAGCGTGAGGGCTTCGGCCCGGCGGGCTTTCGCGTCCTCCTGGGCAATCGCCGCGAGTTCCCCCTTGCTCTTCTCGCTCTCGCTGAGGGCGTTGTACTTGACGGTCAGGGCGTCGAGATTGCCGACCACTTCGAGGTTCTTCACCCGCAGCTCGGCAGCCTCGGCCTCTTTCTGGGCGATCTCGACCCGCGCGTCATCCTGCACCTTCTGAATCTGCTGCTGCAGCGCCGCAATCTCCGCCGCCTGCCGCTCCACATTCTTCTGTTCCTGAGCATAGCGCTGCTGCCAGGTCTGATGCGTCGCGCTCACCGCGCCGGCGAAGGCCATGAAGCAGATGCTCAGCACCACCTGCACGACCACCAGGATCTTCCCCACAAAGGACATTGTCCTATTCCTCCTGCTGACTGTTCGTCAAGCCGCTCGGGCGGCACCGCGTTGACAGAAAATTGCCGCCGACAAGATGGCCCCCGGAAGAGTCGCCATCGGTTGAATGCGATCAGTTCGTTTCGGTTTCGTAAGTGGCCGTGGCGCCGTCCTGCTGCAGCAGGATCTGCCGTCGCTCGGCAAGCCGCAGGTTCTCCCGTGTCTGCACGAGGAGATCTCGGAGCAACTGGCGTTCAGCCTCGATTGCCGCCCGATGTACGCGGAGTTCTTCCAGTTGATTCTTGATGAGGATGTATTCTTCGCGGCGATGCGAGACGAGATCGTACGTCTCTTTCGCCTTCTTCGTCTGCTCATCCGCCTGCTTCGCAACCGCCGCGATCTGCTGCGTCAAATCCTGCAGTTGCGCTTCGAGCTCATCCTGGCGTCTGTGCATTCCCTCGATGTCCATGGCGATCAGCTCGGCGGCCTGCTTCGTCCGGTTCTGAAGCGCCGGAATCGATTCATTCAGCCGCTGGAGCTCCTGCTCCTGATCGTTGAGCTTCGCCCGCTGCGCCCGCACGACCGCTTCGGGGAGCGTCGTTGCCGTGCCGACATTGTCGGTCCGCAGGCCGCGATAGGAGATGTTGTAAGGGCTGTCCGGTCCCGAACGCTGGAACACGAACTCCTTCATCTCGTCGGCCTTGGCCTGGAAATTCGGCCCCGCCACAGAATTCACGAGGGTGAAGCCCAGAAAGGCCACGCTCGTGAAGAAAATAAACACTGTCAGGAGCTTACCAAGCTTAGTCATTCAACACGTCTCTCCGATGGGAAGCGGACACACCGTCCCCTTCGGTCAACGGCCCTCGACCGCGAAAACAGCGTCCGTCCATGAATCATCGGTTTGTGAGCGGCCTGGAACACAGGCAAGAGAAGAGTGAGTCGCGCATTCCGCTCGATCCGGGAGCTACTGCGCCACTTGTATCAATAAGATTATAAAGCCCCGAAAAATCGCATGTCAATCAGAATAGGGCGACTTGGGCAAAAGGAAACGCCTTTCCCTGCCGGGAATGCGCCGCATCCCGCCAATGTAATCCCTACGACCAGTTTCCCTGGTCTGTTGGACTCTCGTCCAGACTCCTCCGCCCCGGAAATCCGATGAACCATGCGGCTGAACTCACGAAGGGCCTCCCGAAGCCGCTCCGCGGGTTCCGCCGCCAGCGACTTTTTCGTTTCTGACGTTTCTGAGGCCCCTGGTGGGGGATCGTTGTTGCGAGGCAACCCCGTTCGATAGAATCCTGACGCTGGTTTCGAGTCTGCATCAACCACCCCGCAGCCTCGCGACGGGTCGGCGAAGATGCTCCCCCCGGGGAAACGCGTCTTCGCGAACCACCGGCTGGACGAGTTTCGGAACGGCAGGAGCATCGCAGCTGGCCACGGCGTGGAAGTGTGGAGTGCGGGCTCGGTCACTCCTGTGTTGTTCCCTGACAATCTCTGGAGTCACACCGTGGACATGAGCGAAGCTCCTTACCGCTTCGACGCAGCGAGCGATCACTACGTATTGACCCTTTACCCCCTCATCAACGAGGGGCAGTGGGGCAACGTCTCTCAGGTCGGGGCCGAACTGGTCGCCCGGCTCGAAGCACTCGACCGCCCCAACCTGATCGTCGATCTCTCCCCCTTGAGTTACATGGGAAGCGCCCAGGTCGCCCTGCTTGTGCGCCTCTGGAAGGCGCTCAAGAAAAACGGGGGACGCATGGCGCTGCAGTGCCCCCATGAGATGGTTCGCGAAGTGCTCGCCATCGCCGGCCTGAAGTCGATCTGGTACGTCGTGGACACCCGGCGGGAAGCAATCGACGCGCTCGACCTCTCTCCCCTGTCGCCGGGAGACTCTTCCGAAGAGTCCGAACACCCGGAATGGCTCGCCCCCGCCCTCGCCGGGACGGCCCTCGCGGCCTCGGGACTGGCCCTCGGGCTGCTGCTCGCCGCCGGCGGTATCGTGCCGCGGCGGGGGGCGTTCCTGCTCGAAATGACGGCGGCCACCGTCGCGCTCCTCACCGGGGGAGCCGTCGCTTTCCTGATCCGCGAACCGGTCTGGCGAAGATTCGGTACGGGCGTGGTCGTCACCAGCCTCTGCCTGGGGATGGTCGGCATGATGACGCTTTCGCGCCCCGCGCCGCGGATGAACCAGCGGCAACTCATCATCGTCGAAGAGCCGCCGGTCGAGTCCGAAGCCTCGTTGCCCTCCCCCACCGACTCCCCAGAAGCGGAGTTCGAAATCGCCAGCGACGTGGCCACCCCCGAGCCGGCCGAGGCGAGTCTGGTCAGCGCGGCTCTCGAAGAGGGAGGGCCGCTCCTCCCGCCGCAGCCGCAGCACGCCGACACGCCCCCCGCGGGTGAAGCCCCCCTGCTCGACTCCGCGACGACGAACGGCTCCAGGCCCGCGAAGTGACTGTCACTGTCTCCCACTCGCCCCCCCGCCCTGCACTGACGCGATGCCTGCCACGAATCCCCCAACCGCCAGCGTGCCTCCCGGAGACCCGTCCCCCATGGGAACTGAAAAGACCGCACACGTGCAACAGCGGGCCCTGCGGGACGAGCTGCAGGAACTGCTCGACGTGGTCGGACCCGGGCCGCTCGCCGATCTGCTGATCGAGCGGGCCTTCCACCTGAACGCCACCGACATTCACTTCGACCCGACTGCGACGGGGCTCCGCATCCGCCTGCGCGTCGATGGCCTGCTGCACGACGTCCTGCACGTGCCGCTCCAGCTGATGCCGCAGATGATCTCGCGGCTGAAGCTGATGGCGGGAATGGACATCACCGAACGGCGACTCGCCCAGGACGGACGGATCGCCAACGAGGCCCAGTCGCAGCACCGCGATATCCGCGTGGGAAGCGGGCCGACGATTTACGGCGAACGGCTCGTCCTGCGGCTCATGCCCGATCGGCTGATGTTCAGCCGGCTCGAAGAACTCGGGCTTGAAGACGACCAGATCGCCACGCTGAAGGGCTATCTGGAGGCTCCCTCCGGGATGATCCTCAGCGTCGGGCCGGTGGGGGCCGGCAAGAGCACCACGATGTACAGCTGCCTGGAGCTGCTCAACCATCCTTCCGAGAGCGTCATCACCATCGAAGATCCGGTTGAACGCCGCATTCCCGGCGTCAACCAGATCCAGGTCGAGCCGAAGATCAACTTCGGGTTCCCCGAAGCGCTGCGGGGCGTCCTGCGGCAGGATCCCGACACGATGATGATCGGCGAGATCCGCGACTCCGAGACGGCTCACATCGGCGTCCGCGCGGGACTCACCGGCATTACCGTGCTGAGCACGCTGCACGCGCACGACACCGGGGCAACGATCGACGTGTTCCGCGACTTCGGCATCCCGCCGATGTTCATTGCCGACAGCCTGCAGGTGGTCGTTTCGCAGCGGCTCGTGCGGATTGTCTGCCCGCACTGCACGACCTCGTATCATCCGACCGAGGCGGAGTGCGCGATGCTCCGCATCGATCCCGCTTCGGCGCAGGAAGTCACGCTGTCACGCGGACAGGGGTGCGACTTCTGCTTCGGGACGGGATATCAGGGACGGACCGGCATCTTCGAAGTGATGCGCGTCAACCGCGAACTGCGGCGGGCGATCCTCAGCGGCATGCCTCGCGTCGAGCTCGTCGAGCTGGCGCGGAGCCAGGGGATGAAAACGCTGGAAGACTCGGCGATCCGCAAAGTCCTCGCCGGCAAGACCACGCTCGCCGAAATCCACCGGGTGCTGCTCTCGTCGACGGTGTGAGGCAGCCGCGACGGAGACAAGTCCACGCGGCGGCATTCAGAGTTGATTGTGGGGCGGGACGCTGTCGCCCTGCGGTCGCGTGAACGGGATTGGAGGGGACTCCCGAAACCCCGGTGGGGATGGATGTCGCCTGTTTTCACGCATTGCGCTCTTGTTCCCAGCGACGCGGAATTGAATGGGACCTCCATTCGTTCAACGACCTCACGCAATCGTTGTTGCTCATCGGGGGGGATAGAACCTGTTGGTGATTGCCACATCACCTCCCCCGGGGCGTCCTTCGTCCAGCCCCGGCCACGCGCTCGCGCTTCGTCCAGCCACGGGCTCGCGGGATGCGGAATGCGGAAAATTCCTGCACCGCGCATGACTCAGCCTTTCCTGCGTACAGGAAAGGCTGAGTTCCGAGACAAAGGGGAGATCGGCTTCCCTGCCGATAGGCCCTCCCTGGTAAGTTCTGCCCATGTCGTCATCGGCTTCGAGGTGTCACCCCGCCGCGGCACAGCAGCCGGTGCGGGGACAACCTGTTGTCGAGATGTTGCTGTCGGCATGGCGGCGAATCGCCGCGATGAGTCGTCGTTCGTTTGCGGCGTTCCCGCAGGATCGCCTGTGAGGGGCATGCCCGGCGTCGAAGAAGGAAGCGGCTTCCGTGCCAATCAGCCGTCCATGGTGCGAGGATGCTGTAAGCGCGGAATGGGGGTACTGAGTGAGTCTTCGCTTCCCTCCTCGACAGCCGGGCATGTGTTCGCTGTTCGAAGTGAATGAGCCTGCATCGCCCTGTTCCGCGAACCGCCGGTTCCTCAAGCGAGGATCAACCGGAGAGTTCCTTGAACAGCGGGCTGAAGCGGGGCATCTCTTCCCGCAGGTAATCGAGCCATGCCCGCGGGTTCCAGATCTCCACACAGATGACGGCACCGACCAGCATCACCTCTCCCTCGGGGGCGACATCGAGAAATTCCCGGAATCCCTCGGGAATCACGAGTCGCGACCGGTTGGCCAACCGCACCGTGCGGTAGCGTGTCGACAGTAACCGGCCAAGCTGCTGGACGTCGTCCCATCGCTGATCCATGCGCCCGGCGTGAATCTTCTGCTTGATGAGCGCTACACCGTCATCGATGCGTCGCTGCCAGTCGGCGGCTTTCCAGAGACTCAGACAGCCGTGACGTTCTTTCGCGAGGATCGTGTTGCCTTCCTGATCGGTCACCGCCTCCGCCATCTCGGCGGGAAGGGTGATTCGATACCGGTCATCGATGGCCCGCTTCCATTCCCCGGTCAGAAATACGTCCGGTTCTTTGGGGGTCATCGCAACAAGGCTCGCGTCGGTCACGGAGCTCGCAGCGGCTGCGAGCACGTCCGGCCCTGCGGTCTACGTCCCGCAGCGGCGTCCGGAGTCGCCAACCATCCTACTGGGCCTGAAACCCACAATCAACAGTTTGTAAAAGATCAGTTTGGGCGTGTTTCCCACAATTCGTTGGCTCAGCCTACAGGGCGGGTTTCGAAATAGCAAACCATTTCCGTCAGAATTTCCGGAATTCCCGCGCCATTCGCTGCCACCGGAACAAATGTGCTCCTGTCCCGGTTTCACCAACCGCGCAGCTCACCGCAATCGGCCTTTTTCGGGGGAAATCGGCGCGTGCGGCCGCAGTGGGGAATCAGCCCATCCACCGGCCATTACGTATCGAAAAAGCCTCTTGCGTGTCGCTTCCGGTGGGGAATAAAATAAACTTCTCCTCTCTTCGATCTGCTTCCCTGCATTGACCATCCACCTGAATCCCGCTGAACGTCTTGGAGAACCGCCATGACTCGCACGGACTCCAGGGTGACCCCTCCGGAACAGGAGGCGGCACTCAACCTCGACACACTGCAGTTTGAAGAGCTGGGACAGACCCCGACGCTGGGATCTTCACAGGAGCCGATCGACTCTCCGCCGCCGGTCCGCGAGCCGCATTCGCGGCGCAGCGGGGCACTCGCGCAACGGGAAATGCACTGCAACGGCTTTCTCAGCCCTCCCGGCACCCTCAACCTCTGAAGCACCCCACTGGCCTTTCAGAGTCGCCGGGACACGCGCGCCGGCACTGCCCCCCGCCCGCTCTCGTTCGCTTCCTCAGCGTCAACGCGCGTGCCCCTGGTCGCCACCTGACGCCCTCGTGACGCGATCGGCGGCATCTCCGGCCGCCCTGAACGGACGGATCGTCTCCGCGGAAAGCGACAGCACCGGGACAGTGGACGCAGCGCAGCCGGCGTTTCAGCCCGCCGCCGCGGGGGGCGAACCGACCGAACGCCCTTCAATCTGCTCCGAGATGCTGTACGTATCCGACTCGCGGCCGGTATACGCGACAATCAGCTCCGCCAGAAAGCCGAGCGACAGCAACTGCGCTCCCAGGAGCATCAGCACCGCCGAATAGACGAGCATCGGCCGGCGGCCGATCGGCTCGAAGTTCACCACGACATCGGTGCTCAGCGCATCGAGGGCCGGCTGCACGAGGTTCGTCATGCCCCACACGGTCGCCAGGTAGGCCAGCCCCAGCATGCCGACCGCAAAGCACAGTAGCCCGGTCGCTCCCAGCAGGTGCTGCGGACGCTGATTGAATCCGGTGAGGAACTTGACCGTCAGCAGATCGAGAAAGCCGCGCACGAAGCGGCGAAGGCCATACTTCGAATGTCCGAACTCGCGGCGGCGGTGATGCACCTCGATCTCGGTGACCTTGAAGCCGCGTGCGTGCGCGAGCACCGGGATGAAGCGATGCAACTCGCCGTACAGCCGGATCTCGGAGGCGACCTCCGCCCGGAAGCACTTGAAGCCGCAGTTGTGATCGTGCAGCGAAAGACTCGTCAGCCGCCCTACCATCCAGTTGAAGACCCGGCTCGGATAGACCTTGTGCCAGGGATCGAGCCGGCGGACTTTCCAGCCATTCACCACGTCGTAGCCTTCGTCGAGTTTCTCGAGAAAGCGGGGAATCTCGGCGGGATCGTCCTGCAGGTCGGCGTCCATCATCAGGTAGAGGTCGCCCTGTGCGGCCCCCATTCCGGCGGAAAGCGCGGCGGCCTTGCCGAAATTGCGGCGGAAGCGCACGGCCCGCAGCCGCTCGTCCCGGTGGCACAGCTCGCGAATCGTTTCCCACGATCCGTCGGTCGAGCCGTCGTCGACGAAGATCAGCTCGAAAGGAATCCCCCGCGCTCCGCACGAGTCGCAGATCTCGGCGTGCAGCCGGTGCAGGCTTTCACGTTCGTTGTAGACGGGCACAATAATCGACAGCATCAGCTCGTAGAATCCTTTCTCAGGGGGCGGAACCCGTAGTATAGCGTGACGGCGGCGAGGATTTCACCCGCCAGCCACACAATCCGCAGCAACCCGGCGGCCAGGACCGCGTGCGAACCGATCGCCGGTTCGAGGGCTTCCATCAGCACTCCCTCGCGAACCCCGGCCCCTCCCGGCGCGAAGATCGCCACGAAGCCCAGCACGGTCGCCAGGGAGACCGCCCCCGTCCATCGCGGCCAGTCACTCCAGACAATCGCCTCCGATGAAACCGACTGGATCGTCAGCCCCAGGCTCAAACCGTGCAGCCACCAGCCCGCGATCAACGGCAGGAAGGCAAGCAGCATCGGACGCAGGACGATCGGTTCGGCAGTCAGATCCGCCCCGCGCCGTCGCATCAGCCGCGCCATCAACTCGTTCAGCACGCGCGACATCAGCGGCAGGCCCAGCAGACACGCGGCGATCGCCAGGCCCGGAAGCAGGCTGCGGATCGTCTCTCCCTGCGGAAGCTGCGCGAACCAGCGGCTCAGCGTCTCTTCGCGGACAAGCGCCGGAAGCAGCAGCACCGCCACCAGCGCGCCGGCCGCCATCGTCGCCAGCGTTTCGTAGATCGACGTCACGGCGGCGGCCCCCGCGCGGCAGCCCACCTGCTGCAGCATCCCCGCGCGGATCAGCACCACCCCCGCCTTACCGGGAACATACTTTCCCAGATGTCCGCAGAAGTAGGCCCGGGCCGCGGCACTCCACCCCACGCGCTCGCCGGCCCCCGCCATCAGCGAACGCCAGTACCAGACCGCCGGCAGCCAGCCCGCAATGTACGCCAGAATCGCCGGCAGAAACCACAGCGGCCGCAACTGCACTTCGCGGAAATCGATCTCCCGCCACAGCCGCCAGCCATGCCAGCCCACCGCGGCCAGCACGAGGAGAAACAGGCTCCACTTGACCAGCGGCCACCAGAAGCGGCGGGAAGATCCACGCGCGACAGAAGACGGGGCAGACGAATCGGAAATCGAATCACTCACAGCGCTGCCCACCATCCCTTGTCGGCTTTACTTTTTGTCGGCTTTCGTCGGGCGGATCTACTCGCAACGGTGCACCACATAGCCCGGCACATTCACGCGGAGCGAATACAGCGTCCTCCCCGCGGTGACATAGAGCGTCCGCAGATCGTCGCCGCCGAACGTGACGTTGGTCACCACGTCCTCCGGAATCGGCAGCCGCCCGCGAAGTTCGCCCTGAGGCGTGATGACATAGATCCCCGGCAGCACATCGGCTGTTTCGTGGGGACCGCGGGGCTGAGAGATACCGGCGGCGATATAGAGCGTTCCCTCCTGATCGACCGCCATGCCGTCTCCGCCCCGCCCGGGAGCAAAGTCGAAAATGCAGCGCTGGCCACCGGGAGTCCCGTCGGCGGACAGATCAAATGCCCAGATCTTCCGGTTGCCGCCGACGGTCGGACAACTGTCGACGACGTAGAGGGTCCGTTCGTCCGGGCTGAGCGCGATGCCGTTGGGCCGCTGGATGTCGGGTTGCGAGATGACCCGCGTCACCTCGCCGTCGGGGTCGATGCGGTAGACCGACTCGTGCTCCATCTGCATCGTCGAGCGGTCGCCGTAGCACGGATCGGTGAAAAACAGCTGCCCGTTGCGGCGGGCGGCGATGTCGTTCGGAGCGTTGTAGGGCACCCCGTCAAAGCGGTCGGTCAGGACTTCGACCGTGCCGGTCGCGAGGTCGGTCCGCGTAATCCGCCGGCGTCCCCCGGGGCCGAACTCGTTTCCCTCGCAGGCGAGCAGGCGTCCCTGCCGGTCGAAGAGGAGACCGTTGGCCCGCCCGCTGTCGGCCCGCCAGACGTTCTGCGTCCCCTGGCGGCTGTCGAAGCAGAGAATCCGGTTGTTGACGATGTCCGTGAAGAACACCCGGCCGCTGGCGTCCGCCGCCGGGCCTTCGGTAAACGCGACGAAGGTCGCCGGAGTGAAGCGCGCGGCCCCCTCGACGATCCCGTCCGGCAGTTCCGCTCGCAATCTGTCGGCCGACATGGCAATCCCGGGGAGCGACGTTCGCGAGCCACCCCAATCGCGTGAGTTTCAATGGGAAGTCAGAACGAGGCGCCGGCACCGTTCACACCGGGCGAAGCTCCCTGCGCGGGAGCGTTTCGCCGGAAATAATGCCGGCGGCCCTCTCAGTACAGGTCGTCCATCAGATCGTTCTCGGTGATGACCCGCAGCCCCTTGTCGGCGAGGGTCTTCAGCGCGAGATCGACGTCATCCACGTAGAGCGCGATGGCTCCACGCCCGCGGCCGTGATACAGCAGCGGATACGTATAATGGATATTCAGTTCCGCCTGCAGCAGGGCCATGCAGATTTTCAGGTACGGTTGCGGATCGTCGGGAAGCTCGACCCCGACCAGATCGCTCTCGGCGACCGTGAAGTTCGAGAGTTTGAACAGCTCCCGCCCGCGGTCCGAATCGTTGAGCATCACGCGCACGATCGCGCAATCGACCGAGTTCGCGATACTCAGCGCGACGACGCGGACTTCGTAGCGTTCGAGGTGCCGCAGCAGTTCGTGCAGCCCTCCCACGCGGTTCTCCATGAAGACGCAGAATTGCCGCAGACAGGGCCAGGCGCGGCCGCGCATCGTCGAGGCGTCAATACTGTCTTGATCGCCAAAGCCCATGGAACTCATTTCCAACCCCTCAGCTCGCTACGACTCACGAACACGGACCCTCTCCGCATGGTCCCCCTCGGGCAGAACAGACCTGTGTCGGCTTGCACGGTGCGAAGATGCCCGTGTCTGGCGCTGCTCGCAACAAGCCGGCCGGTCCGCCAGAGAGTTCTGCGACCGGGAACCAGGGCTTTGCAAATTCGCGTCGAACGACCTACAGGAAATCAAGTTGCGCTGCGCAGGAGGAAGTCCGCCTCGCTTGAATCCGCGGATTCGCTGTTCACAGCGTCAACCCTTTGTGCTATGTCAATTTACGCAGAAATCCCAAAACGGTCAATCGGAACTGTGCCGGCCCGCCGGGCGAGCGATTGATCCAACCGGGGAGGCCCCTGGGTACCGGCTGGGGGGCTTTCAGAACGGATTCGACCACTGCTGGAGTTTCGTGTGATTCAGACGTTTCTGTTCGACATGGGAAATGTGCTCGTCCACTTCTGTCATGACCGGATGTGTCGGCAGATGGGAGCGCTGTGCGGGCGGACGGGGGACGAGGTCCGCAGCCTCCTCTTCGGGAGTGAGCTGCAGCACCGCTTCGAGTGCGGCCACGTCAACGAGGACGAGTTTCACCGGGAATTCGAGCGGCTTGTCGAGCGCGAGGTCGAATTCGCCTCGCTGCTGCACGCCGGTTCGGACATCTTCACCGAAAACGAAGCCATTCTGCCGGTGCTGGCGAGTCTGAAGCGGCAGGGACACCGGCTTGTGCTGCTCTCGAACACGAGCGTCTCGCACTACGAGTTCGTCCGCCGCAATTTCCGCGTGCTCGAACCGTTCGACGACCTGGTCCTCTCGTTCGAGGTCGGGGCGATGAAGCCACAGCCGGCGATCTACGAGGCGGCACTGACGATGATCGAATGTCCCCCGGAACATTGTTTCTACACGGATGACATCCCGGCGTATGTCGAGGCGGGCCGCCGCTTCGGTTTGCAGGCCGAGGTCTTCACCGATGCCGCCACTCTTCGCAAGCAACTCGCCGCGCGAGGCATCGAGGTGTGAGGCCCTTCGGGCTTTAGGTTGAGCACGGATGCCGCAGCATCCCGGCGCGTGAGCAAAGACTCACCGGCGGGGACGGGTTCCGAACCAGTAGGTGCGGGCGATCGCGTCGATTTCTTCCCGCGTGGTCAGCTCGACCTGTTCGCGGGCCCCGGTCCAGCGGTTCGCCGCACTTTCGAGGATGATCCGGAACTGGTGGTCCTGCACGCCGCCGCGCTCGAGGACCGCCCGCGCCACTCCCAACTGAAAGCGCCCCTGGGGATACAGCGGCACCGCCAGTTCCGCCAGCGACCAGCGGTCCAGACGCATCCGCAGCCAGGGCCGGTCGCGGGGGTCGGCAATGATGAAGAACTGCCAGCGGGCGGGCAAACGGTTCCGCGCCCGCGGCGCCAGGATGAGGTGCACCCGCTCGGTGCGTGCCGAGTACAGCCCCCACGCCGGCCAGTGATCGAACAGCCCCCACGGCTCCAGCACCGGCAACACAATCGCCGCCACGAGCACGCCGATCGCCACACGCTCACGTCCCTTCCGCCAGCGACCGGCGGGCGGATTCCCGGCGGTGAGTGTCTCTCCTTCCGCAGTAACGTCCCCGGGCGGATTCGCGGAATTCCCGTCTGCGGCGGTCTCCGCTGATATTTTCCGGGGCGCGAACAGCAGCCAGTCCTGCGCGATGAAGAACACGTTCCAGATCAGCACTCCCCAACTGTGCCGCAGTCCCCAGGGGCCCAGCACCAGCAGCAGCCCGAGGTGCATGGCAATCGCCAGCGCGAGGAAGGTCCACCGCCACCGTCGCCGGGGAACGCAAAGCCCCAGCGCCACGACCAGTTCCCCCACCGGGAAAGCGAGCGCGGCCACGCAGCGCAACGTCTGCGACCAGTTCGCAACCGGCACCTGCACGAAGGCGAACAACTGCTCAACGAACACCTGTCCCAGCCCCGTGCAGAAGCTGTAGTCGAGCTTCGAGATCCCCGAGTGTGCGTAGATGCTGATCGTCAGCGCCTGCAGCCAGAAGAGCACCCCGGGCCGTGGCCGAACCAGCAGCACCAGCGCGATCAGCAGGAACTGGTAAGCCCACGGTTGGGCCCGATGCTGATCGAATACAATCGCCGCCGTGGTTGATATGAGGAACAGAACAAGCCCGGCGATCCGCCACCGCGATCTCGCTGATGAGCAGAGCACCAGCACAAGCGAAAGCAGAATTCCCGCGGCGAGTCCCCAGTCGACGGCCGGAGGAACGCGGGCCGCGATGTCAAACAGCGGCACCTGGGGAAACCGGGTCTGCGGAATCCAGAGCCGCCAGGTGACGAGAAACAGCAGCAGTCCGCTGGCGGCAAACAGCCGATGCAGTCGCTCGGTTCGCGTCTCGTCGATAGGATTGGACACTGCGGCAGGATGTCCCCGGGCAAGGTTCGGAAAGTGTGAGGCTGGGAGCAAATGATGCACCGCATTCTAACGCCGCCGCGCAGAATCGCGAGCGTCCAGACTGCTCCCGCCACGGGATCGAAGCCGAGGACCGCACACGGCAATGCTTTACGATTCGAGAGAGAGGGGCGTCCGCATGAGCGCCGGAGTTTAACTCCGCCGCTCTGAAACCTCCCCCGCTTCGGGCGGGTAAGGCTTGCGATGGTGCACCCCGATTCCCTACGTGAGAAGTGAGGACGCGATGCGAGATTGGCGCTGGCAAGTCGGAATGCTGGGTCTGCTGTTGGGACTCGTGGCGGGTTCGCAGGCGCTCCGCGGCGAGAGCCCCGCTTCCCAGAGTCCCCCCTCCCGGACATCCGGCGAGTCGAAGGCAACGACAACGCCCGATCAGCCGGAGGCCGCTGCTTCGGAAGAGACTCCCCGCGATCCGGTCCTCGGACGGAAGGTGGCCAACTTCGTCTTGCCCGACAGTCGCGGCAACATCGTCGGGCTGGCCGACTTCGCCGCCAAACCGGTCGTGCTCCTCTACTGGATGAACACCACCTGCCCGATCGCCAACCTGTATCTGCCCGACCTGATCGAGATGCAGAAACAGACCGACGAGACCGGCGTGCAGGTGCTCGGCATCCACTCCGATCCCGGCCTGACGCGCGACGAAATCGCTTCGCATCGCGAGAAGTTCGGCATCAACTTCCCCGTGCTCCACGATGAACAGCAGGCCGTCGCGAGCATGCTGGGGGCGGACCGGACTGCCGCCGTTTATCTGCTCGACAGCCAGCGGATTGTCCGCTATCACGGCCGCGTCGATGACCGCTACCAGTACACCTCGAAGCGGGATGAGCCGCGACGGCGCGACGTGGCCGAGGCGATCCAGGAACTCCGCAGCGGCAAACCGGTCTCGCAGCCGACGACCGAAGTGCAGGGCTGCCTGATTACGCCGCTCGAGCGGAAGACGCCGGCCGGTGAGCTCACCTTTGCAAAGCAGGTGGCTCCGATCCTGTACGAGAAGTGCAGCGAGTGTCATCACCCGGGCACCGCCGCTCCCTTTTCGCTGCTGACGTATGACGATGCGGTGAACCACGGGGCGATGATCCGCGAAGTGGTGCTCGAACGGCGGATGCCTCCCTGGCATGCCGACCCCCGGCACGGCGAGTTTGTCAACGACCGCCGACTGTCGCAGGACCAGCTGGAGACCTTGGTCGCGTGGATCGACGACGGCATGCCCGAGGGGAACGCCAGCGAAACTCCCCCTGCACCCGAGTACTACGACGGCTGGCGAATCGGCAAGCCGGACCTGGTGCTGGAGCTTCCAGAAGAAGTGAAGATCCCGGCGACCGGTGTCGTTCCGTACCTCTATTTCGTGACGCCGACGAATTTTAAAGAGGACATGTGGATTCAGGCGGCGGAAGTCCGGCCGGGCAACCGTCGGGCCGTGCATCACGTTGTCCTCTTTTATCGCGATGCGAAGGATCGGGGAGGACGGCCGCTGGAAAACTGGGTCATCGGTGCTGCCCCGGGCGATACGCCGCTCGAATTTCCCGAAGGGGTCGGGCGGCGGATTCCCGCTGGTGCGAGCCTGATCTGGCAAATGCACTACACCCCGACCGGCAAGGCGGAGACCGACCGCTCACAGGTCGCGTTCAAGTTCTACAAGAAGCCGCCGACGCGGAATGTCCTGGCGAAGGGAATCGCGAACTTCCGGTTTGAGATTCCGGCGGGCGCGCCGCGGCACGAGGTGAAGTCGAGCTACACCTTCCCCCGGGATGCGGAACTGCATGCGTTGTTTCCGCACATGCACCTCCGCGGCCACGACTTCGAGTTCCGGGCGGTCTTCCCCGACGGACAGAGCGAAATTCTGCTCTCCGTCCCGCAGTACGACTTCAACTGGCAAACCGGCTATCGGCTCGCCACACCGCGTGACCTCCCCAAGGGGACGCGGATCGAGTGCACCGCGCACTTCGACAACTCGGCTGCCAACCCCGCCAACCCGGACCCGACAAAAGCGGTCCGCTGGGGGGACCAGACCTGGGAAGAGATGATGATCGGCTACATCGATTACGTCTGGAAAGAGCCCGCTGCGCCGCAGGAAGGTCCGGACAAAACCGAATGACTGCCCCGGACGATGAGGCTCGACCCGTATCGTACGGTCCCGCAACAGCAGCGACGCGTTCCCGCTGCTGACTCCTTCACGTTTGCCATCTCAGGGAGTATCCCGTGATCGTTTCCCGATGCCTTCGCGGCGGCATGCTGGCTGTGTTGTCCCTTGCGACCTGGATCGGAATTCTTTCCGCTCCGGCTGCGGTTCGCGGCGATGTAGACGAGCCCCCCGCCGCGAACACCCCCTTTGCCGTCATCAGCGCGGCGAGCGTCGAGCGGCTGCTGTCCGATGTCGACACCCTGTTCGAGGCGGCGGATCGCCCGGAGCTCTCGGAGGTTCAGGCATCGTGGCTCGCGCGGATGCGGGACCTCAAGGGAATCGACCGGAATCGGCCGCTGGGAATGCTGGTGTATTTCCGCGGCATCTTTCCGCAGGTGGTCTCTTTCCTCCCGGTAGAAAATCTGGAGCACCTGTTGCAGACCCTGACCGGACCGCTCACCCCCAAGATGGTCGAGGAAGATCTCTACGAGCTGACCAGCGGCCGCCAGAAACTGCATCTGCGCGTCCAGGATGGCTACGCCTTCATCAGCCGACAGCCCGAACTGGTGGAAGGTCTTCTTCCCGATCCGGTCAAGCTCACCCGATCGCTCACCGGCCCCTATGACATCGCGGCCGAGGCGTACATCCAGAACCTTCCGGAACTCACCCGCACGATCGTTCTCGATTTCCTGCACGGGGCCGCTGAGGCGAACCTGCAGCAATTCGATAACGAGACCGAAGCCGACTTCCGCCTGCGTCGCGCGCTGGGGCGCTCGAACCTCCGGTTGCTCGACGGGCTGATTACTGACGGCGACGCGCTCACGCTGGGGTGGACGATCTCCAACCGTTCCCAGCAGGCCAGCCTGGAACTGACAGTCCGCGGCCGGCCGGGGAAGGAGATCGCGGACAGCCTCGGCGCGATTCGCGGCACCCCCAGCCGTTTCAGTTCCTGGAAACCGGCGAACTCCGCATTGCGGATCGACGCCGGGATGCGGCTTGCGGACGGCGGCGGACGCTCGCTCCGCGAGATTCTCCGGGCGATCCGCGCCTCCGCCGCCACCTGGCTCTCGCCGGCCGGTTCGACCGCCTCGGACCGATTGACGAACGGCACTTACGAAATCGTCGACATCCTTCTCGGGATGCTCGACGGCGGCGAGATCAACTCGTCGATGAACCTGATCGGCTCGGCGGGCGGCCCCTACACACTCGTCGGGGCGCTGCACGTTCCGCAGGGAGAACGCTTCGGAAGCGCACTGACAGACATCCTCACCGAACTTCAGCAGAATGCCGCCTTCAAAGTCAAACTTGCCGCCTCGGAGACGGGCGGCATCACCTTCCATCAACTGCAAATGGAAGCGCCCCCGGCGTGGGTCCGGCAGTTGTTCGGCGAGGAGTGTACCGTACATCTCGGCAGCGGGCCCTCGACCGTCTGGTTCGCGCTCGGCACCGATGAAGCGCTGCCCCAACTGCGAAAGGCGATGGCCGCGGTCGCTTCCCCCGACGAAGCGCCCGCGGAAGCGGTCCCTCTGCGCATCAGCGCCCGGGCCTCGCGCTGGTTGACGGTGGGAGGCAACTCGGGCATCCCCGCGGAGAGCGCTCTCGCCCCCCTGCTCGCGCCCGCCTTCTCCAGCGGTCAGGATCAACTCGAACTGGAACTGGTTCCCCAACCCGACGGCCTGCGGCTGCGCCTGAACATCGACCGCGGCTTCCTGCGCCTCGTCGGCCTCGCCCTCGCCCGGCAGATCGACAACAGCCTGTAAGCTGTCTTCAGGCGTCAATCGAAGAACCGGATGCGGGACACGAAGCGCGGTGCGCTGTTGTCTTGCGGCACGTTCGTGCCGCAAGACATTCGGATTCGAGTGACAGCTTCCTTGCCGGCCGAGACGCGGGTGAAAGTCAGCGCCCACAAACCCGATCAAGCCCCCCTTGGGGCTGGAGACAGAACATCCGTCGGCAAATCGGTCGCGTGGCCGGGGTTGGAGGGTACTCCCGAAACCCCGGTGGGGGTGGATGTCGCTTGTTCTCACGTATTGCGCTCTTGTCCCCAGCGACGCGGAATCGGAATGGGAGCACCATTCGTTCAGCGGATCTCCCTCAATCACTGCGGCCCCTGGAGGGATGGAGCTTGTTGGTGACAGCTATGTCTTCACCCCCGGGGCTTCCTTCGTCCAGCCCCGGCCACACGCCCGGGCAGCCCCGGCCACACACACGCCCGGACCGCAGGCCGAGCATCCGTCCGCAAATCGGTCGCGTGGCCGGGGTTGGAGGGTATTCCCGAAACCCCGGTGGGGGTGGATGTCGCTTGTTCTCACGTATTGCGCTCTTGTCCCCAGCGACGCGGAATCGAATGGGAGTTCCATTCGTTCAACGACTTCACGCAATGACCGTTGCTCTTTGGGGGATGGAACTTGTTGGTGATTGCCACATCACCTCCCCCGGGGCTTCCTTCGTCCAGCCCCGGCCACACGCCCGGGGCTGCCGGCCCGTCGCCCGGAGCAATCAAGGACTTGTCGAATTCGAGACAGGACTCAAGAAGCAATAGAAGGGACGGCGTCCTGCGAATTCGCCCTCCGCAGGTGCGTGGAAACGATTACCATTTCAATCCCATACGACGAAATCTGTGTGTCCGGCCCGAAGACTGGTCCTGGTCGAGCGCGGGTGATTACGCCGGCATCCGGCACGGTCCGCTGACGATCGATTTCGTGTCATTGCCGCGAAACGCTGAAGGGGGAACACCGGTACTGATTCGCATGCTCACCCGCCTTGCGGCGTGAGAGCATGGCACCCGGCGCCTGATGGTGTGGCGGAGGGCCACGCAGCAGCCGGTCCCCATTGAGGCCAGCAAGGGGCCGAAGATGATAACGACAACTGCCGCTGAGGCTGGTTCGGCATTGTGTTGGTTTTGTGGAGACACAAAGCAACGCGTGACGCTTGGCTACTCGTTCCCTGTTGTTGTAGACAGCGATTTTCGCCTTTGTGCTCCGCAGCCGGGAGAGTTTGAATCAGACTCGCTTGGCCAGGGAAGTGCAATCGCTACGATTTGCGACGAGTGTGTTGAGGCTTTCTGTTGCCGCTTGCATAGCGTGTCTTCCGAATACCTGGAAGCTCAAGGCGAGCTCAAGGACGTTAGTTCCGTGTTTGATGCAGATCTCGCTGGGGGGCTGGAGCGACCGGAAAATAGAGTGGTGAGGTACGGGTGCTGGTTCGATTCATTCCCAATCCTTAAGGAGTCACAGTACTTCACGGGATCGGCAATCGCCGAGTTGGTTGGCTGGGGGGTGCGTGTTATTGAGAGGTTCAACACAACGCGAGAGAATCTTGATTCATTCCTTTCCAGAGTGCCTGAGTACAATACCGCATTGAGCATTACTCCGGCAGAAGCATTTCATGCTACGCGGTTGTTGACTCTATCGAATGGCGAGTTGACAGGCGAGGATCGCATCAGGGTGGCTTGTGCTCCTGTGTGGGTTCTAGATGCAAGTGTGTTGAAGAGATCGTAGGTCGAGTTCAATAGTAGTACTGCAGGTTATGCTGTGCCTCGCAGGGTGGCCCGGACAACTGTGTTGTCCGGGTCGCGCAGCGACACGAGGGCGCGCCCTGCGTTCTGGCTGACAGGTTGCAGCTGTCCTCCACCCGACGCAGAAGGGCGGCCAGATCGATTCCGCTCCCGACTCCGAAACTCAGGAGCATGAGATGCGTCGCAATTATGCGTTCGATGTTTTCTTCGGGGAGAATTTGCACGAGAAGCTCACGTACATGCACCAAAAACCGGTAAAAGCCGGTCTGGTATTTCGGGGTGGCGATCGGCTGGGTGGATGTGGCGGAGTGAACTGCGGGAACTTCCTGGCGGAGCAACGCACAAGGCGCACCCTCTTGTTGCTTCGCAACACGGACGCCCGTGGCGTCCGTGCCACCCTGCCGGCCATGTCACCTCCCATCGGGGCTGCGCTTATGGCTCCTCGGGTTCCTCGGCCGCCAGTTTCTCGAAGATGACGATGTGCTGGCGCGGCAGGATGTCGATGGTCTCTTGCCACTTCAGCTCGAACTCGGGAAGGCTGATCTCCTTCTTGACCTGGTCTTCGCTCATCTTGTGTACGAGCTTGATCGGCACGCGCGGGTCTTCCAGGCGATATTCGACGAAAACGACGCGGCCGCCGGGCTTCATCGCTTTCGAGATCTCGAGCATCATCTCGTAGGGAAAGGCGAACTCGTGGTAGACATCCACCATGATCGCCAGGTCGAGCGTGCCCGGTTTCAGCCGCGGTGACTTCGGGGTTCCGCGGACGAGCTCGACGTTCGTGATGTTCAGCTCTTTGAGCTTGCCGCCAAGCCGGTCGAGCATTTCCTGCTGCACATCGACGGCGAGGACTGTTCCCTCGGGTCCGACTGCATCGGCCATGAGGAGCGTGATGACACCGCTTCCCGCACCGATATCCGCAACGACATCGCCGGGCTGAAGTTTCAGCGCCTTGACGAGTCTGGATGGGGATTCCTCGTCCTCGCGTTCCTTACGTTCGAGCCACAACACGCCGCCGAAGCCCATCACGCGTGCGATTTCGCGCCCCATGTAGAACTTGCCGATCCCGTTCGGATCGTGCTGACGGCGGTACTCGTAGCGCGGCCGCGTGCGTGTCGTTGTGGGGGAAGCTGTCTCCAAATTCCCCTCGTCGGCAAAAACGCTCGGTACGAGAGCCGCCAGGACCAGCAGCCCCAGCCAGCCGAGCGACAGAAACCATCCACAGGCCGGCCGGCGAATTCGCGAGTCCCAAGGCATAGAATCGCTCCGGGGAGAGGGCGCTCGCCGGGAAGCGGCCAACGCCGGGAGTCAGAGGGGCAGAGTCGATGGATGCCGCACCAGACCGGCATCGCACGTTCGCCCCCCGATTCTACAGCGACGGCAGCAGGATCGCTATTCGCAGCTTCGTCGAGACTTTCTCTGCGGGCGCGAGGAGCAATCGGAGTCAGGCGTCGACCGGGCGCCCGTGCCGCTGCATGATCTCCCGCCACTGCTCGGGAGAGAGTTCGGTCGCTTCGCTGACGAGGAGAATCGGGATGTCGTCCCGGATTTCGTAACGCAGCCGCGATGCCGGATCGACCGAGACCAGCGCATCCCCCTCGCGCACGAGCGGCGACTTCGTCTTCGGGCAACGCAGCGATTCCAGCGGCAATTCCGTGGACATGGACAATCCAAACCTGCAAATCCAGACGAAAGCAAACAGATAACAAAGCAGGTGCACCCTCGATCACCAAGGATGCACCTGCTTCTTACAGTCTCCAGCCTGCAGCCTATTTCCTAGAACCCGCGGGCGCGACGGATGTGGTCGAACGTGCGGAGCTCGTAATCGATCTCGACGTAGTCGAGTAGCGAGCAGAGGCTGCGGCAGGCGACGCCCAGTCCATCGGGACCGCTGAAGCCGCCGAACTGTCCGCCCCCCTTCAGGTGCGGTTCGAGTTCGAGGAACACGCCGGGCACGCCGAGTTTCTTCATCTTCTTGTCGATCTTCGGCAAGTGCTCGCGGAAGTCGCGGAGAATCGCCTCGTGTCCCGAGTCGCCGCGATTGGCGGGGACGAAGTTCTTCAGCCGCTCTTCATCGACGACGCCGGTCCATTCGAGGGTGGGGTCGATCGCGTAGTCCTTGATGTGCATCCAGCCGATATACGATCGCATCGCCTTGTACTCGGCAAAGCATTCGACGGGGCTCATGTTCTGCGAGCTGAGATTGCCGCCGTCGAAGATGCAGACCATGTTCGGGCTGTTCACCTTTTTCGCGAGTTCGGCAAGCAGGCGGCCGTTCTGGCCGATGAGGTTGGCTTCGACTTCGAGTCCGAAGATGACCCCCGCCTCGGCACATTTCTCGACGATCTGCGCGAGTTGCTCGACCGCCTGGGGAACGTGCTCGCGCGGATCAGAGCCGCGCGGATGATAGAACGAGAAACCGCGGATCAGCTTGGTTTCGAGGAACACGGCCCGATCGATCGCGGTCGCGACATCGCTTTGCAGGTACTTCGCAAAGGGGACGTAGCGGTTGTGCGTGCCGTCCTCGATGTCGTGGAGTTTGACCTTCCCGATCGGCGAACCGATGCTGGCGACATTCACGCCGTAATCGGCATGCAGTTTTTTCAGCGTTTTCAGCTCGGCCTTGGTGAGGGTCATGATGTGTTTGACTTCGCCCGACACATCGATGAACCGCGGGCTGTAGTATTCGAGCCCCAGGGCTGCCAGAGCGGTCATTTGTTCGACCGCCGATTTCTGGCCGCCTACTTCGTCGGCAAAGGCGCTGATGATCACGCTGGGATTGTTCGGCATGGCTCCCGTCCAGGTTCGAGTAGTGACTTTCGGGAGTCGTCGCCGAATTGAACCGCGGCAGCACGCCCCCCTGACAGGCTGCCATTCTTGAAGGCTTGGAGCGATGTTTCAAGCGTTTCGGCGAGATTGGGAGTGATTGCGGCGCGCAAAGGCCGCAGATTCTCCCAATCTTCGCGGAAACGGCCGCAAGAGGTGCGATTCAGGCGAGAAAGTCAGGGGCCGACACTCACGACCTGGCCGATCGAGATGCCGAGCGAGCGGATCTTGTTTCGCAGGCTGCCGCGCGTGATGCCGAGAATCTGCGCGGCCTTCGACTGGTTGCCTTCGGTCGTCTGCAGGACCCGGGTCAGCAGGTACCGCTCCATCATCTCGGTCGCCTCGGCATAGAGGTTCGTCGAATCGTGATCGAGGCGGCGTTCGACAAACTCCTGGAAATCGGCCGGAGGCATCTTCCCGTTGGGATGCTCGCCGTGAACCGGCTCGCTTTCGCTGCGGGCGCGGCCGCGGACATGCCCGCGGACTTCCTCCGGCAGAAACTCGGGGACGATCACCGGCCCGGTCGCATTCAGGAGCGCCTGGCGGACAACACTCTGCAGTTCGCGAATGTTCCCCGGCCACGAGTACTGCATCAGCACTTCGACCGCTTCGGGCGCGAACCCTTCCACATCCCGCTTGCCCATTTCGCGGCTGAAGCGGGCGATGAAATGTTCGAGCAGCAGCAGAATATCGCCATCCCGTTCGCGGAGCGGCGGCAGATCGATCGTGAAACCGTTCAGGCGGTAGTAGAGGTCGGACCGGAAGTTGCCTTCCTCCACCATCTTTTCGAGATCGCGGTTCGTGGCGGCGATGATCCGCACGTCGGTCTCGATCGTGGTGTTCCCTCCCACGCGCTCGAACCGCTGCTCCTGCAGCATCCGCAGGACCTTGCTCTGCACGAGCGGCGACATATCCCCGACTTCATCGAGGAACAGCGTCCCGCCGGAGGCCTGTTCGAACTTGCCGATGCGACGGCTGTCGGCACCGGTGAACGAACCTTTCTCGTGCCCGAACAGCTCGCTTTCGAGCAGCGAATCGGGAATCGCCGCACAGTTCACGGCGAGGAACGGGCCGTCCTTTCGCTGGCTGTGCTGGTAGATCGCCCGCGCGACCAGTTCCTTGCCGGTCCCGCTTTCGCCGCGGATCAACACCGTCACATTCTGCGAGGCGACCCGCCCGACGGCCTTGTAAACCTCGAGAACACGCGGGCTGCGTCCCACCAGCAAGTCTCCCCCTTCGACCTGGGGAGTATCGATGGGCAACCCGACCGGCACGCGCATCATCCGCCGCGTCCGCAACGCCTGGCGGACCAGCTCCTGAACCTTGGCAATCGAGAGGGGCTTGAGCAGATAGTCGTATGCCCCCAGCTTCATGGCCTCGATCGCGGTGTCGCTCGTTCCACCGGCGGTGATGAAGATCACCGGCAACTTCGGGTCGATGCGGTGGATCTGCTCGAACGAGTCCAGCCCGGACGTTCCCGGCAACATGATGTCCAGAAGCACCACGTCCGGCGGTGACTTCTCAATCGCGGTCATTCCTTCCGCGGCGGTTCCAGCGGTCACCACTTGGACATCCGAATCCTTGAATGCCTGGCTGATCAAATGGAGAACACTGCGATCGTCATCGATCACAAGCACGACTGGCATCGAGGGGATACTCCTGCACACTTGCGGGCACCAGTCCATCGACCTACATCGGACGAGACTCTGGCCACACCTTGCAGAAGCAATGGTGGTCAAAAAGCGACCAGCGGACAATACAGGGATTCCTGAAACTCCATTCAGTAGAAATCGTGGTCCGCCGGAACCCCCGTCCCCCAAGCCATTTAAGTCATCCCATTCCCCGCAGCTCGCCGCCTGCCATGCTCCCGACACGTTCCGACGGCGCGGGGAAGTGGTCCAAAAGATGGAAAAACGGGTGAAATCAGACAAACCTGCTGTTGAGGTTTCGCCGCTTCTATCGCTCTCCCGGGAAAGCAGAAAGTTGACTCGACACTTCCCCCGGTAAGACCAAGCCTCGCTCCAGGCGTCGGTTGCGAGACTCATCCTGAAGCGGATTCGGCCTGTTCACGCCGCCGCCAGCTAGAGCGACTTGATCGCCTCGGCGACCACGAAGTCGCGCCGCGCATCACGCTGGATGCGGCAGGCCGCCATCGTCGGATCGTGATCGAAAAGCGCCAGCCAGCCCCCGTCGGCGATCCGTCCGAGCAGATCCCGCTTCTGCCGGCGGAGCAGCAGCAACTCCAGGTCGTACCCCATGCACCAGAGTTGCGGCAGATGCCAGGCGGTCGGACACAGATCCCCGAGAAACACCGCGGTCTGCCCCGCGCTTTCGATCAGCACCACCTGATGCCCGGGCGTGTGCCCCCCGGTCAGTTCCACATGAATTCCCGGCGCGACCTCGGCATCGCCGTCGATCAGCCGCAACTGTCCCCGCTCGTGAAGCGGCAGCAGATTATCGAGCGGATAGCTGCCCCGCAGTTCGGGAAAGTTCGCCGTGGCGATTTGCCACTCCCACCGCTGGACCACATACTCGGCATTGGGAAAAGTCGGACGGAGCGTCCCGTCGGCGTCGCGCGTGGTCGCGCCCCCCGCATGATCGAAGTGCAGGTGCGTGAGGATCACCACATCGACCGCGGCAGGATCGACGCCGCATTCGGAGAGACTCGTAACGAGCGGTTCCCCCCCTTCGGCCTGATAGATCTCGCGTTCGCGCGGCGAGAGTTTCCCGCCGTAGCCGGTTTCGATCAGCACCGTCTGCGCGGGCGTGCGGATGAGCACGCAGCGGGTGGCGAGCTGGATCCGGTTCTCAGGATCGGGAGTGACGACCCGGCTCCAGAGGGGCTTCGGAACGACGCCAAACATGGCGCCGCCATCGAGGCGAAACCAGCCGCCGGAGATCGTCGTCAATTCGAGGTCGCCGAATTGCATGGGCTCTTTCTGCTTTACTGGTCGAACCTGCTGGCCGATCCCGCGGGCCGCCCGCAGGGGCGAGCCTCTTCAAAATGCGCACGACGGCGGGGGAGGTGCGAACGGTCCGCCTTGCGGCGCCCGTTCTTGCCTCGGGTTCCGCAGCCCCCGCCGCGCACCGTCACTGCCCGAAGTCTCTCTTGAAAGGGCACCAGCCGTCAAGCATGGTTCGCACGGAGGAGGGGACAAAATGCCCCCGAAGCTGCCGCCTGTAACGAATGCGCGTCTGCCTGCCGCGGCACCCCGGGAGGTTGAGGGATTCACCTCCCCGGCTCGCGGAGGGCTCCGCGGGCTCCCCTTTGAACGCTCGGCGCACCGTCCCCTGCCGTGGGGCCGGAATCAGCCGCCCAGCTGGACAAACGCGCGGGGCAGATAGTTGGGCAGATCGGAAGCAATCAGTCCCGCCGACGAGAGGTCGGCCGCCGCGAGATCCCCGGCCAGTCCGTGCAGATGGGCCCCGAGCGATGCTGCTTCAAAGGGAGACACCCCCTGCCCCAGCAGAGCCGCAATCAGGCCCGTGAGCACATCACCGCTCCCGCCGGTCGCCATGCCGCTGTTGCCGGTGCGATTCACGGCGACGCGGCGCCCATCGGTGATGATCGAGCCGGCCCCCTTCAGGAGCAGAATCACTCCCTTTTCCTCCGCGAACTGCATCGCCAGCGGTTCGCGGTTCTCCTGGACAGCCTTCGTCTCCTGACGGATCAGCCGCCCGAATTCTCCGGGGTGCGGTGTCAGAATGCGGGGACCACCGGCCCGCTCGAAAATCCCGGGCGATTCGGCCAGCGTGTTGAGTGCATCGGCATCCAGCACCATCGGAGCTTCGACTTCCTGGTAGAGCCAGCGGACGAGACTCGTGATGTCCGCCGACATGCCCCAGCCCGAACCGATTGCGAGCACATCGTACTTCGCAACGATCGGTTCGAGTTCGCCGCGAGCCGCCGCCGCAATGCGGCCCCGGTCATCCTCCGGCAGTCCGAGAGTCAGATACGAAGGCTCGATGCTCGCGACGATTGACTGAATCCCGTGGGGAACGGCCACCGTCACCAGCCCGGCGCCGCCGCGGAGCGCTCCCAGCCCGGCGAGCGCTGCGGCACCACTCATGCCGCGGCTTCCCGCGATGATGAGCACATGCCCGAAGACTCCCTTGTGCCCCTCGACGGGACGCGCGGGAAGCTTCGGCAACCAGGGAATATGTTCAACAGACATCCCGTCTTCCTGCATCCGGTCTTCCGATCTGAATAGGGTTCCAAGCGGCCCGAAGAGTCACCTGCAACGTCTGTACCGGCAGTGCTTCAGGAGGAAGTCGAGCGGGAAACAGCATCGGTAGCCGACGCTTCCCGGCTGGACTTCGCCACGGCACGGCGGGCAGTGGCGACGCGGCGTGCGATCAGGCCCGCCACATAGCCCCCCTTGAAGCCGCTGTCGATGTTCACCACTGTCACGTTGGACGCGCAGCTGTTCAGCATCCCCAGCAACGCGGCGACTCCGCCGAAACTCGCGCCGTAACCGACGCTGGTCGGCACCGCGACAATCGGGCAATCGACGTAGCCGCCGACCACCGAAGGGAGCGCGCCTTCCATTCCCGCGACGACAATCACGGCATCGGCATCCCGCAGGCGGTGAAGCTGCTGCCGCAATCGTTGGGGGCCGGCAACGCCGACATCCACGATCAAGTCGGTCTCGCATCCCATCCAGTGGAGTGTCTCGCAGGCTTCCTCGGCGACCGGGCGATCGCTCGTCCCGGCGGTGACGACGACCACGCGTCCGCCCGGTTCAGCAACGTTCTCGCATTCGGGCGGGAGGACACACATCGTCCGCGCCACCGGGTTGTGCCGAGCGTGCGGGAACTCTTTGAGGAGAGCCGCGGCCTGCTCTTCAGAAACGAGAGTCGCAAATGCCTTCTGACCGTGGGCCAGCAGGCGATGGAAGATTTCCACCATCGCGGGGATCGTCTTGCCGCGGCTGTAAACGACTTCCGGAAACCCGCAGCGCCGCTGCCGGTCGATGTCGACACTGGCGTCGGCGGTTTCCGCCATCCCGGAAGTCGAGAGCTGTTCGATTTGCCGCGCCGCGTCGGCGACGGAAGTCTCTCCGCGACTCAGGCGTTCGAGGAGTTGCAGCAGGGGAGAATCGGTCACCCGTTGATCCTGTCGTCAGAAACCAGCGCCGCGTGTCCCGTACCCGCGGTCTCCGTCATTCTAGGTCCCCCTGTCGCGGATCACCACATCAGGCATCCGGCGCGGACACATCCCCGGATCGTCGCGTCGTTCCGCGTTCTCCGGGTGGTCTCCGAACATCGAACAGCAGCCGTGCTGCCCCTGCGAGGCGGCAATGCCTCCACCTCGCGCTGCTGCTCCACCTCGCGCGGCTGGTAGTGCCGACAGTCAAATCGCGGGAGTGAATCCTTTACGTGTCCGTCCACGACTCCAGAGTCACTTCCCGAATGCCGATCTGATCCGGATGAGAAACAACTCCGATCGAAGAGATTGGGCGAAATCGGCCGGATTGATTCAGAAAGCCGGTTCTACCGCAGCGCCGATTCCCCGGCTATAGTGAGCAGGGCCGGTGGAGCCCCATTGTCTCCAACACCGGAAAGAGCGCCGGGAAGAAATCCCGGAAAGAAATGAAAGCCGAGATCGCGATCGGCAGCGACCAGTTACGAGCCCGCAATTCGAGGGAAAGATGGCCGGACAGAAACACGGAGCACGGCGGCAGAAACTGCTGCAGAAGTTGCGGGACTCGGGCGTCGATGCGCTGCTGATCACCAATTTCACCAACGTGAGCTACCTGACGGGCTTCAGCGGGGATGACAGCTACCTTCTGATCGGCAAGAAGCTGACGCTCCTGATCAGCGACAGCCGTTACGAAACGCAGCTCAGCGAAGAGTGCCCGGATCTCGAGGTTTTCATCCGCCGGCCGACGATGTCGATGAACCAGGCGGTGGTGCGGGCGATCAAGCAGGCGAAGCTGGGGAAGATCGGTTTTGAGAGCTCCGCGATGACCTTCGACGAGTGGGAAACGCTGCGGGACGGGGTTCCCGAAGCGGAGCTGCTCCCGCTCGCGGGACTCGTCGAAGAGTTGCGGATGATCAAGGATGCCGACGAAATCGCCGAGATCCGCCTGGCGATCCGGCAGGCCGAGCGGGGCTTCGCGACGTTGCGTGCGACGCTCCGGCGGGAGCAGACGGAACTGGAAGTCGCGCACGATCTCGAACATGCGATGCGGCGGTTCGGTGCCCAGGGGGCGAGCTTTCCGCCGATCGTCGCGGTCGGCCCGCGGGCCGCGTTGCCGCATGCCCGGCCGACCGAAGCGAGGATCGCCGATGCCGACTTCGTCCTGGTGGACTGGGGAGCGAACAGCTCGCAACGGTACAAAAGTGACCTGACGCGGGTTCTGGTCACGGGGAAACCATCGGCGAAGCTGCGAAAGGTCTACGAGATTGTCCTGACGGCCCAGCTTGCCGGAATCGCCGCGATTCGCCCGGGCGTTCGCTGCTGCGATGTCGACAAGGCGGCCCGCGACGTGATCGCTCAGGCGGGGCATGCGAAGGCTTTCGGGCATTCGCTGGGGCACGGCATCGGCCTGGACATCCACGAAGGGCCGCGGCTGAGCGGCTCCTCACAGATGGAGCTGAAGCCCGGGATGGTGGTCACCGTCGAACCAGGCATCTACCTGCCCGGCTGGGGCGGGGTGCGGATCGAGGATGACGTCCTGGTGACACGGGACGGGTGTGAAGTGCTCACCAGCGTCCCCAAGGATTTCGATTCCGCCATCATCGATTGAGCCGGCAAAGTCGATATAGAGGTCGATAACGAGGCAGTCCCGGAGGCGATGGGGCTGCCGCCCGACGCGTCCCCAGCACTCGCGAGGCGAATCGCGGGTGTCCGGAGGCTCTCCGCCCGGACTGACTTGCATGCAGCAACACATTTCCGTAAAACACTCTTCGTGTCCGGCTCCGCAAGCCGATCGGCAGACGGTCTCGATCCGGAACGGCAGGCTCGCGCGCGGCGAGGGGTGCGCTGAGAGCTGCCACGCCCTGTCTCACGCGGCGCGCGATCTTCCGCACCCACGACTGTAAGCTGGAAAGCAGTTTCGTATGTCCGACGAAAAGACTCCGCTGTCCGAACCCTTCAGCCTGGAATGGGTCGAGAGCGTGATCAAGTTGATGGAGGTCCACGACCTGACCGAGGTCAACCTGCAGAAAGGGGACCAGCGCTGCCGACTGCGGCGCGGCCCGCAGGGGGTCGTTCCCATGCTCTCGCCCGGCGCGTTCGCCGCACCGGTGGCCAGCCCGGCGCCGGCCGCGGCCGCTCCGACGGCACCTGCCGGGGAAAGTGCGCCGGTCTCGGACGGCACCGTCGCCATCAAGAGCCCGACGGTCGGTACCTTCTATGCGGCGGCCAGCCCCGACGATGAGCCGTTTGTGAAGGTCGGCGCGACGGTCAAGCCGGACACGGTCGTGTGTCTGGTGGAGGCCATGAAAGTTTACAACCAGATTACGGCCGACGTCAGCGGCACGATCACCGAGGTCTGCGTGGCCAATGGTGATCCGGTGGAGTTTGGCCAGGTCTTGTTCCGCGTCCGTCCGGGCTGAGACGCGCGGCGTCCCGCCTCGGAGGTCTCTGCCTCGCAAAGCGCGGAATGTCCGAATCCCGCGGACCTGCAGCCCCCCTGCCCTCTCCCCGCAGTGAGGGCCCCGCTCTTTTCTGAGAAGATCGTTTATGTTTCAGCGTGTGCTGGTGGCCAATCGAGGCGAAATCGCACTTCGGGTGATTCGCGCCTGTAAGGAGCTTGGCATCGAGACGGTCGCCGTCTTCAGTGAAGCCGACCGCGGTGCCCACTACCTCTCGCTGGCCGACGAGGCCTACTGCATCGGTCGGGCACCGGCCACCGAAAGCTATCTGATGATCAACCGGATCATCAGTGCCGCCGAGATCGGGAACGTCCAGGCGATCCACCCGGGCTATGGCTTCCTCAGCGAGAACTCCCACTTTGCCGAGGTCTGCCGAAGCTGCAAGATCGAGTTCATCGGCCCCTCGCACGAGGCCATGGCCAAACTCGGCGACAAGGTCAGCGCGCGGCAGATCGCCAAGGAAGCGAAGGTGCACACCGTTCCGGGGAGCGAAGGGCTGTTGACCAGCGAGGCCGAGGCGCTCAAGGTCGCCGCCGAGATCGGTTACCCCGTGCTCATCAAGGCGACCGCCGGGGGTGGTGGCAAGGGCATGCGGGTGGCGATGAACGAAATCGCCCTGAAGGCGGGACTCAAGGCCGCCGCCGCCGAGGCCGAAAGCGCCTTCAAGAACGCCGGCGTCTACCTCGAGAAGTACATCGAACACCCGCGGCACGTCGAGGTGCAGATCCTCGCCGACAACCATGGGAATGTGGTTCACCTCTGGGAGCGCGATTGCAGTCTGCAGCGGCGGCACCAGAAGCTGGTTGAAGAAAGCCCCGCCCCCAACCTCCCGCTTTCGGTCCGCGAGGACATCTGCAAGGCGGCGGTGCGGCTGGTGAAGGCGGCTGGCTATACCAACGCGGGAACTGTCGAGTTCCTCGTCGACAAGGACAACCAGTTCTACTTCATCGAAGTCAACGCCCGCATCCAGGTCGAGCATCCGGTCTCGGAGCTGGTCACCGGCATCGACCTCGTCCAGCAGCAGATCAAGATCGCCTCCGGCGAGGAACTGCCGTGGAAACAGCGGAACATTCCCTGCAACGGCGCGGCGATCGAATTGCGGATCAACGCCGAGGACCCGCAGAACAACTTCCGCGGCTCGCCGGGGAAGATCACCAAGCTGCGGGTTCCCGGGGGGCCGGGCATCCGGTTTGATTCGCACGTGCATGAAGGCTACACAATCGGGCCGTATTATGATTCACTGATAGGCAAGCTGATCGTGCATCGGCCGACCCGGGCCGAAGCCATTGCCACCATGCGCCGCGCGCTGTCGGAGTTTGTGATTGAAGGAGTGGCGACCACCATCCCGCTCGCCCGCGAGATCTTCAATCATTCGTCGTTCATCGAGGGACATGTCGACACGACGTTTGTCGAACGCACCTGGTCGTTTACCGGTGGACACAAATAGGTCTGGCCAGGAGAACGCGAACCGCTGAGAATCCGGTTTCCCCTGCGGGAGGAAAATCGGCGGGATTCCATTCGGCGGCAGTCAGTTGCGCCTCTCCTGCGACGACCGAGCCAAATTGCAATCATTCCGTCACGCGTCCGCTGTCGGGTCGTCGGACGGATGCCCCCTTCAACGGATAGATAGAGAGACTCATGAAAACTGCGATCCTGACCGGTGGCGGTGACTGCCCCGGGTTGAATGCCGTGATTCGGGCCGTGGTGCGGACCATCCATAATGCGGGGGGCGAATGCGTCGGCCTGCTCGAAGGCTGGCGGGGGGCGATCGAAGGCAACGCCATCCCGCTGCATCCGCGGGAAACGGACGAAATCATCGCCCGCGGGGGCACCATCCTCGGTTCCTCGCGCACGAACCCCTACAAGAACCCCGAGAACGTCAAGAAGCTGCTCGCCTCATTCGAGCGGCTGGGAATCGACGCCCTCGTCGCCATCGGCGGCGATGACACGCTCGGCGTGGCCCGCCGCCTCTACGAGGAAGAAAAGGTTCCCTGCGTCGGCTGCCCGAAGACGATCGACAACGATCTGAGCTGCACCGACTTCACGTTCGGGTTCGATACCTCCATCAACATCGTCATGGAAGCGGTCGACCGCCTGCGGACGACCGCCGAGTCGCACCGCCGCGTGATGGTGATCGAGACGATGGGACGGCATGCCGGCTGGATCGCCTGCTTCTCGGGCATCGCCACCGCGGCCGACTACATCCTCGTCCCCGAAGTTCCGATCGACATCGACGCGATGTGCGACCTGCTGAAGAAGCGGCGCGAAGCGGGCAAGCCGTACGGCCTCGTCATCGTCAGCGAAGGGGCACAGATGCCTCAGGAAGGTGTCGTGACCCAGGATGCTGAAATCGACGAATTCGGCCATGTGAAGCTGGGCGGTGTCGGCGATTTGATTGCCGATCTGATCGAACGCCGCACCGGCATCGAGACTCGCGTCGTCACGCTCGGCCACCTGCAGCGGGGCGGCCCCCCAAGTGCCTACGATCGCGTGCTCGGAACGCGACTGGGCATCCACGCCGGACGCCTCGTCCTGAACAAGAAGTTCGGCCACATGGTCGCCCTCCGCGGACTGAAGATTGTCGATGCCCCGCTCGCGGAGGCCGTCGGCACCCTGCGGACGCTCGACCTCGAATTCATGCAGGAAGCCGCCGAGTTCTTCAAGTCGGTCTAGCTCACCCTGCATTCTGGAGCCGATAGGCGCATCCAGAATCTGACCGGTTCAATCCCGCTCCCAGGTACACGTTTGTGCCTGGGAGCGTTTTTGTTGGCGACGAGCAGAAGCGCTGCGTGATCGCGGCTGGGGCCAAGGTCAGGTTGTCGCCATGTCGCGTGAACTGTGGATTTGACTCTCCCGACAACCTGCCCCCAGTCGGGCGCCGCAGGACTGAGGGCAGGTTGCCGATCACCTCCATCGCGGATTCAATGCGTTTCTCCGGCAATCTGCCCCGCAGCCACCCTCATCTGGTGACGGCAGGCCCACTGACCACAATTTCACGGATGCACCCGGCCGTCGCTCAACTGTCGCCGCTCAGTCGCCAACCCGATCGTGGTGGCGTAAAATGGAAATCTGTCGGCTGCGTAACCGGTCTGGTGCTGTTTCTCCGCTTTGCGGGTACAGGGGCTGCGTTCCGCGAGCATCGCCCGTGGTGCCGCAGCTTCGACGGATCTTTGATTTTCGTTTTTCGCATTGTTCCGTTTTTCGCATTGTTCATTGGATGACCTCGAGCGGGCCGGCGACGATGACGGGAGAGGCCCCATCACGAGAGAGGAAGCTGTGAAAGAATCGCCCGACGCGGACACCATCCCTGCACTTCCCTCCGGGACTGCTGCTCACTCCGGCCGGCTCGAACTCGAGCCGCTCGATCCGCAGATCACGAGCATTCAGCCCGGCGGCGGTGTCTGCATGCGGATTGAACTCGCCTGGGGAGTTCTCCGCCGTGCCTGGCTGAAGACGTTTCGGCGAGGCTATGTCGCGCGGATGCGCGAACTGCGGCAAGGTGACGAGAACAAGTGCCCGCACGAAGTCCTCGACCCGCGCGACATCAAGTTTTACCGCAACCAGGGGGGCTACTACTGGGCGAAGGAGCACGATCCCTTCGCGGGCCGGGACAACTGGCCGTTCGCCCGGGCGGGCCTCGCGGAACTGATGCTGCTTCCCGGACTCGCGTTCCTGATCGCCGCGGCCCTCTGGTGGGTCCACTGGTCGCTGACTGCGATCGTGACGGTCATCGGTCTGTGTCTGGTCTGGTTCTTTCGCAACCCGCGGCGTGTGGTTCCAACGGAACCGGGACTGGTCGTCTCCCCCGCTGACGGGGTTGTGACCACGATCGAGGTGTTGGAGCACGACGAGTTTCTCGGCGGGCCGGGAGTCCTGATCGGGATCTTCCTCTCCGTCTTCAACGTGCATATCAACCGGGTTCCGGTCGATTCGCGGGTGATCGGCGTCCGCTATCGCCGCGGCAAGATGCTGAACGCACTCCGTCCCGAATCGGCCCGCGAAAATGAACAGATTGCCGTACGACTGGAAGAGGATTATCCCCCCTACCGGCGGATGATCGTCCGGCAGATCACCGGCGCGCTGGCGCGGCGGATTGTCTGCTGGGTGAAACCGGGCGACCGCCTCGCACGGGGAGAACAATTCGGTATGATCAAACTCGGTTCGCGAACCGAGCTCGTGCTGCCGCGCGATCCCGACCTGGTCATCGATGTTACGCTTGGCCAGGCGGTGAAGGCGGGAAGCACCGTACTCGCCCGGTACACATCCTCCACGGAGGAAACCGGCGCGAAGTAGGCAGCGGAGTCGTTACAGACGCTGAAGACGAATCCGCTCGGGAAACGGCAGGTCGTGAGTTCGCGAAGGACGTTCTCTCGCGAAAAGTGTTCACCTGAGTTCAGCAGGACGGTGAGGAGAGTTTGCGAAACGGCGTCGAGTCAATCATCAGAATGACTTTTCGCCTGCGCGAACAGGGCCGGGCGGACGGATGCTCCCTTTCTCGCAGAGGGTGACACCGGCCCGAAAACGTTCCTGTTCGTTCGCTCCCCACAGGTGGGGAATCGGCTGGGGAGTTCGCATTCCGACGGAAAGGATGGGGGAACCGAATGCTTCGCAAACCACACATCACCCGGGCGGCACGCCCTGCCCGCCGCAGCCTGATGAGGTCTTCGGGGCTGCACGGTCCCCGGATGTTCGCCGTCCTCCCCACGCTGCTGACGTTGGGGAATGCCGTCTGCGGATTCGGCGCGATCACCTTCGCGGCGAAAGTCGGACCGGAAGTCACCGAGGGAACGAATGCCGTCTTTATCGCGGCGTTGCTGATCTATGCCGCGATGATCTTCGACGCACTCGACGGCAGCGCAGCCCGCTGGGCGCGTCAGGCCTCCAACTTTGGAGCCCAGCTCGACAGCCTCTGCGATGCGATCAGCTTCGGCGTCGCCCCTGCGTTCGTGATGCTGAAGTTCTCACCGTATTATCACCCGCGCCTGCTCTGGGTGATCGGCGTGCTGTATATGCTCTGTGCGGTGTTGCGGCTCGCGCGGTTCAATGTGGAAACGGATGAAGACGATTCGCACAGTTACTTCAGCGGGCTTCCCTCCCCGGCGGCGGCCGGTACGGTGGCTTCGTTCCCGATTGCCGTGCACGGCCTTGCCCGCTGGCCCGTCAATGAAACGCTGATCGCCGCGGCGCACTGGATGCTGCCCATCGTGACGCTCGCCGTCGCGATCCTGATGGTCTCGCGGATCCGTTATCCGCACCTGTTCAACCAGTGGTTCCGCGGTCGCAAGGACTCGCGGCACCTGCTCCAGTTGATTTTTGCGATCGTGGTCGTGTTCGCCGTCCGGGAACTGGCGATTCCGCTGATCTTCTGTGCGTTTGCTCTCTACTCACCGCTGCGGGCTCTCTGGGCGAAAGCACTGAACCGCGGCTCCGCGGAAGCACCCCGGGAAGCGGCTGCGCAGGGTGAGACTGCAGCGGGACCGGACGCGCCCGCGGCTGACGATCTCTCACACACCGACGATCTGCTGGCGGAGGAAGAGACCGCCAGCCGGTCACGGGACGAGAACCGCCCCGCCACCGGCGACTGACTCCGGCCGCTGAAAATGAGACTGGCGGTGTGACCGGGACGGGGCGAAGGAAGCCCCGGGGGAGGTGAAGACATCGCTCTCACCAACCCGTTGCAGCCGCCCGGGAAGTCACCTCCACCGATAATCCGGGCAGGCGCCTTTCCATCCGGACAATCCGTGGTGGCCACACAGGCGCCGGTCGTTGCACAGCCATCCTTGAACGATGGAAACCGGCCAATTGCCTGGTATCCGCTTACGACGCGATCTCGAAGATCGCTTCGATCTCGACAGCGGCGCCGGTCGGCAAGGCGGCGAATCCCAGGGCGCTCCGCGCGTGGTAGCCGTCCCCTTCCTTACCGAAGATCTGGTGCAGCAGATCGGAAGCCCCGTTGATCACGAGGTGCTGGTCGGTGAATTCGAGTGTCGAGTTCACGCAGCCCAGCAGCTTGATCACCTTCAATCCGTCGAGCGTCCCGTGCTGCGCGTGAACAGAGCGGAGAATCTTCACCGCACAGTCTTTGGCGGCCTCGTAGCCCTGCTCGACGGTGAGGTCGGCTCCCAGCTTCCCCTTCAGGTCGCTGACATGTCCCGAAGTGATCAGCAGATTCCCGGTCCGCGCACACAGGTTGAGGTACCCGGGGGTCTGTTCGGGGAAGGTCAGTCCCAATTCCAACGCTTTTTGTTCCGCACCCATCGTCGACATCTCCACCGCTCCGTACCCGATCGCCTCGCCGTACCGCCACACGGTCGGCTCCTGAAGGCCAGGATCGTTGCGGACAAGATGTCACAATCGACGGAAAACTGCAAACGGGGAAAGGCGGAGTACGCTGGAGGCTGGAGACCGGAGACTGTAGGCTGATAGGAAATATTCCCGCAGGGAACTCCGTCCGCGCAAGCCGACAACGAGTGCGCCGGCCGTCCTCCCTCAAGCCTGAAGTCTATCGCCTGAAGCCTATTCCCGGAGCCCGCATGATGACCGAACTCTCGCGCCGCCGCTTTCTGGAAACCGCCGGCAACACGCTCGCCGGAGCCACGACTCTCGCCGCCGCGATGCATGTCGCCCCCGTCGGTGCTGCCGAATCGGCCAAGCCCCGCAAGCCGGTGAAGCTGGCCGTGATGGGTGTGCACGGTCGCGGTCGCGGCCTGCTTTCGGGATTCTGTGCGTTTCCGGAAGTCGAGATCGCCTACATCTGCGATCCAGATTCCGAAGTGATTCCCGCCGCGGTGAAGATCGTGGAAGGCCGCGAGAAGAAGACGCCGAAGGTCGTCGCCGATTTCCGCGAAGCACTCGACGATGCGGAAGTCGATGCGCTGGTCTGTGCCGCCCCGGATCACTGGCATGCCCTGGCCACGATCCTGGCCTGTCAGGCCGGTAAGGATGTGTACGTCGAGAAGCCGGTCTCGCACAACATCCGCGAAGGCCAGGCGATGGTCGAAGCGGCACGGAAGTACAACCGCGTTGTTCAGTCGGGCACCCAGCGCCGCAGCGGTGCCGACATCCAGGCCGCCATCGAAGAGGTTCGCAGCGGGCGGCTGGGAGATGTTCACATGGCCCGCTGCTGGATCACCAGCACGCGTCCGAACATCGGCCACGTCGATCCGAGCGAGCCGCCGCCGCATCTCAACTTCAATCTCTGGGCCGGTCCCGGTCCTGCCGACGCTTACAAGACGAACCTCGTCCACTACCACTGGCACTGGCGCTGGGACTTCGGCACGGGCGAATGCGGCAACAACGGCATCCACGCCCTCGACCTCGCCCGCTGGGGAATGGGAATTGATGCACCGAAGCTGGTCACCTGCGGCGGCGACAAGTACTCCTTCGACGACGACCAGGAGACCCCTGACACGCAGATTGCCGTCTTCGACTTCGACGGCGGCTGCATCCAGTGGGAGCACCGGACCTGGTCGAAGCGGGGCATCGACGGGATGAACTTCGGAATCGAGTTCTACGGCAAAGACGCCACGCTCGTCAGCCCGGGCCGGGGCTGGAAGGTCTACCGCGGCGACAAGGTGGTGAAGGAACACGCTCCCGCCGACTGCGAAAGCGCCCACCTGCGGAACTTCCTCGAGTGCATTGTCAGCCGGGAGAAGCCGGCAGCCGACATCGAGATCGGCCATCACAGCGCCCAGATGTGTCACCTGGCGAACATCGCCTGGCGGACCCGCTCGACGGTGCGGTTCGACCCGCAACAGGGAGAGATCGTCGGCAACCCCGCCGCTCAGGCCCTGATGGGCCGCGAGTACCGCAAGGGCTTCGAGCTGCCGAGCACGATCTAGTCGCGCGAGGCAACGGTCGCGGGCGAGCCTGTGTGACCACCTGGCTTCGTCAGCGCCATGTGGCGTCGGTGTGTCACCCCGAAAACGCTTAGCCGCGTCCCACCGGGACGCGCGTCGCGGGGTGGGCACCGCATGCACGTGTTCCCTTCGGACGCGGCGAATTATGCGGCGAATTATATAGTGCCGTGAGGGCATTGGCCCCTCATTCAACCGAACGCCATATGGCGACGCGGCGTTCCGGGGTGGGGCACTGAACGCGCGCGTCCCGCTGGGACGCGGCGAAACGAATTGCCCCCAAAGCGATGTCCCAGGAGCGGTCCCAAAGAAACAGAAAGACGGCCCCCGGCACTTTGCCGGGGGCCGCTTTCGGTCGAACTCAGCCGGACATTTCCGATTGTGTTCCCGTCGACTCATCGCGGGACGAGGCGACGTTTAGTTCCGCATACCGAACAGGTTGGCGAGGCTGTTGCGAACCGGCGCCTTGCGGGTCTGCTGGTCACGCAGCCGCGAGGGGAAGTACGCTTCGGGTTCCGCAGCCGGAGGAGCCGGAGCGGGAGCCGCTTCTTCGTACATCGGAGCCGCCGCCGGAGGAGCAACCGCGGCCGGAGCCGCGACGCCGCACGCCGGAGCCGCAACACCACAGGCCGGAGCCGCGACGCCGCAACCGGTGTTGCAGGCGAGGAAGGTGTTGCAGTTCGCCACTTCGTATCCGCAGGCCACGAGAGCCCGCTCGGCACCACGACGGACCTTGCGGTCGCAGTCACCCAGAGCACAGATCAGAGCCGAGGTGACCTTCTCGTTGCAGCAGCAGGGGTGCTTCTTCACCTGGCCGTGAATTTCGCAGGCCGCCTGAGCACGGACGCGTTCGTCCGCATCGTTCAGCCCGTAGATGAAGGCGCACATGATCTCGGGGTTGCAGACACAGTTGAAGTTGCCGAGCCGGCGGAGCGCCCGACGGCGATCCTTGGCGTAGCAGGCGGTCTGCGAGACATAGATCCAGTGAGCGACTTCGCAGGGATCAGCATTGCAGCAGGTCGTCGGGCAGCAGCCGGTCTTGCAACCGACGTTGCAGGTCGGGCCGCAAGCGTGAGCCGCGGGAACCGGACCGCAGGGACGAGCCACCGGAGCGGGAACCGGACCGCAGGGGCGAGCCGGAGCGGGAGCCGGAGCCGCACAGGCCGGAGCCGGTGCCGCACATCCCGGAACCGCAGCGGGAGCCGGAGCTGCACAGGCGGGAGCCGCCGGAGCACAAGCCGGGGCGGGAGCGGGAGCTGCACAGGCCGGAGCCGGTGCCGCACACGCGGGAGCCGCCGGAGCGGGGGCCGGAGCCGCACAGGCCGGAGCCGGTGCCGCACAAGCCGGAGCGGGAGCCGCACAGGCCGGAGCCGCCGGGGCACAGCCCTGGTTGCAGCCGGTCGGGCAGCCTGCATTGCAGCAGTGCTTCTTACCGAAGAGGCGACGCGGTCCGCAGCTCACGCGAGGAGGAGCGCACGTGTCGCAGGACGCCGGCTTGCAGCACTGACGCTGATACGTGTGGACCGACGGGGTGGTCGGGCGGCACACCACAGGCTTGTAGAAGATCTTCGGCTGGCAGCAGGGTTGCGCCAGCGGAGCGCAGCCGCAGCTCTTCTGTGCACCGCAGCAGCCCACTTGTTGAATCACGCTGGCCTCGGCCATCGTCGCCACGCTGAGCGTAGCAAAAACGGCACTACAGAATCTCATCCATTTCATAAAGCAGCGTCTCCTTCCCTTGGAATTGAACTCGTGGGCCGTCGTGACCGCAGTTTCGTCGTCTGGAAGTTGTCCGAAGGCGGTGTGAGTGGTGTGAGTTCGACAGAACCGCCTGCGATAATCGGTCGCGTTCACTCTCCGAATTTGCTCTCGACGAGCTGCCGCAGTCCGAGGACCAAACGTCCGCACTCGTTCCCCAATGAGTCGTTCATCCGCATCGGTGCCGTCGAGGTGTTCCTCACCCCGATGTGTTCCCTCGGCACAATCCGATGGTTCCGCTTGCACCGGGCGGCCGGCACAATTGGAACTGGTGGAGACTATCGGCGAGCCGCAAAGCTTGCCTTGAACTTCTCAAGGTAGTATTCCAGTAGAGGGTTACGTCAATTTTCCACGCGAGTTTGGCGGCCGTACCGCTTAGGCAAAACAGACCCGACCCTGCGGGCCGAACAACCACTACAACCGCTTCATCTCCTCAAAGAAGGGCAAGCTGAGCAATCCAGAGAGAGGCCAAAGGATCTGCCTGACATAACGAATACAACTCCTGACCGCCCCCAAGAGATCCACCTGTGCGGTTGGAAACGGTCCCAACGAGCACCAATTCCGGATCTGGTGACTCTCTGTATTGCAACCACAGATCAGTAAGTAGACATTCCACTTCCTGTAATGGGCTGATCCTCGACTGCGGGTAGGTCCACCTAATGCGAAACTGAGCAGGTTTCGGGGACTCTAAGCCGGGTCCACAAAGTCGTTTTCGCGCGATGAACTCCTCTTGCGGGAAATCCCCGCATTTGGGAGATTACGCCCCGTTTTGAACAAGGGGGCCCCCTCCATTGAGCCTGCACCGTCGGGGGCCAGGGAATCCAATCCAGGGAAGGGAGTTCATGATCCAGACCACCCGTCGTATGCGGCTGACGGCGCTCGGCGCCAGCCTGGCGATGCTGCTCGCCTGTGAGTCCGCCCTCTTTGCACAAGCCGACTTTCGGAACACCGGACCGCGGAATTCGCGGGGCGGACGTGTCAACCTGAGCGAAGCGACCGCGCTGCTGGAAAGTGCCGTCCGCGCGCTCTATCAGGAAATCGAGCCGGGACGTGAGACCTCCCCCAACGAGCTGATCGCCTACGCCGACCTGCGGGCGCTCCGCCTCTACACCGGCGCCCTCGAAGTTGCCGGCTGGGATCTTGAGCAGGCGACCGCCGAGTACCACGCGGCGACCAACGGCCGTTACCGCGGTGGCCGCGGCCGGCCGGGCGACGAACGGGCCGAAGCCGCCCGCGAGCGCTACCTCGCCTTCCGCGAAACGGTGCGGACGCTGCTGTTCCGCGTTCGCTCCACCGCGGTCGGCGTCGAACATCAGGTGAGCTTCTGCGACTACCGCATCGCGCGGAAGTGGCAGACCGAAGTCGTCCCCGCCCTGATGGAAACCATCGCCGCCACCGAACCGCTGTTCTACGAGCAGGACACCTACGTCAGCTATCACATCCCCGGACAGGATCCCCCGCGCGTTGTGCAGACGAGCAGCACGGGAATCCCGAACAACGCCGTCGAAGTCGATCGCAACCGCACCTATCAGCCGTATGACGGCCGCGGCCGCGGCCAGGGCCGGTATCTCGAAATCCGCGCCTACGGCGGTGCGATCCGCGTCAAGAAGATCCGCTACAAGACACACGAGCACGCCTTCGGCGTGATCGGCACGACCGTCCTTCGCGAACTGGACGTCGACCAGGTCGCCACCCCCTCCGATCCGCTCTACATCCCCTGCAACCGCGAGCGGTTCGTCGAGCTCAGCGAGCTGGAAGTTGAATGGGAAAGCGCCGATGGTCGCCGCCGCGCCTACGGCACGATCGACGTTGTCGCCGAACGCCCCCGCGAGAATGACCGTCCCCGCTCCCGCGTGGACGACCGCGACCGCGACCGTGATGACGATCGCACCCGCGGCCGGAACTGACATTCCCGCCGCCCGAGGCCGCAACCTCCGGCGATCTTTCGGCTCCCCTGATGGCCCCCGAGCCCCTCTTCACCTGAAGAGGGGCTTTTTTTGTTGCGCGTTCGCAGGAATCGGACGGACAGTCGCTTCTCACAAGAAGGCGTGAATGCGAGCGACACGAAAGTGACTCCCGCAGAGTCCGCTGATCCTGAAAGGACAGTTCCTGCTGATTCGCGTCGCCCGTGTCAACAGGTGAATTCCTCCAGTGAGCGTATCGCGAGCGTTCACGGCGAGTGGAGCGCCCCTCTATACTGAATACTGACAGCAGGGAGCGGAACGGGTGGCGTGCTCCCGCTGCAGAGGAGGGAAGCGCGCGATGCCGGTACAGGTTCTGAGGACGGCACGAGAAGGATTGACCGAGCCGGGCAGACGCGGGCGGTTCGTCCTTGCGGGGACGATGGCGCTCGCCCTCTCCACATCAGCGGCCGGCCCAGCTTCTGCCTTTCCGGATCGGGAATCCCCCGTCGGCTCCCGCGACGAAGCGGCGCAGCCGTCACCGGAGACAACAGCCTCACCCGCGAACCTCGATTCGCAGGCCGGCCGCGACCATTGGGCGTTTCAGCCGTTGCGGCGGCCCGAAGTGCCGGCGGTGCGGAACGCCAACTGGATTCGCACCCCAATCGATGCGTTTATTCTCGCGCGGCTCGAAGCCGCCGGGCTTGAGCCCGCGGCACCCGCCTCGCGACTTGATCTGATCCGCAGGGCGACCTACGACCTCACCGGTTTGCCTCCCACGCGAGCCGAGGTCGAAGCCTTCCTGGCGGATGAGTCCCCCACCGCGTATGAGCAGCTCATCGACCGGCTGCTGGCATCGCCGCATTACGGCGAACGCTGGGGACGGCACTGGCTCGATCTCGCCCGCTATGCCGACTCGAACGGGTTCGAATTCGACGAGGACCGGCCACACGCGTTCCGCTATCGCGATTACGTGATCCGCAGCTTCAATGCGGACAAGCCGTACGATCGCATGATCCTCGAACAACTCGCCGGGGACGAACTCGCACCCCAAAATCCCGAGGCCCTGATCGCCACCGGCTTCTGCCGCAACGGCCCCGTCGTCGCCAGCCAGCAGAATGAGAAACTGCGACTCGATGAACTCGACGACATTGTCTCGACCACCAGTTCGGTCTTTCTCGGCCTGACGATCGGCTGCGCCCGCTGTCACGACCATAAGTCCGATCCGATTCCGCAGGAGGACTATTATCGGCTGCTGGCGATCTTCAACAGCCGGGAGAAGCGGGACATCCCCGTTCCCACTCCCCGTGAAATGGCGAACTACATCCGAGCCACCGCGAGAATCGATCTGGACATCGAAAGGCTCCGCCAGCAGTTAATCGAACTCACCGATGCGGCCCCATCCGACGGCGATTCCGCGAAAGCGGAGATTGAAGAGCAACTACGTCAGCTCGAAGCGAGCCGGCCGCAATTGCCGCGGGCAATGGCCATCCAGGATGCCGGGCCGCATCCTCGCAAGACCTTTCTCCTGCACAACGGTGACCACCGCACGCCGGGACCGGAAGTTTCGCCCGGCATTCCCGCGGTGCTCGCCACGGAGCCTGTTTCCTTTCCCGAACCAACGCCCGACAGCCGGTCGACGGGCCGCCGCAGCGTGCTCGCCCGCTGGATTGCCAGCCCCGCCAATCCGCTGACTGCACGCGTGATCGTCAATCGGGTCTGGCAGTCTCACTTCGGCCGCGGCATCGTCGCCACCCCAAGCGACTTCGGCCGCGACGGCTCGCCCCCGACGCATCCGGCTCTCCTCGACTGGCTTGCCGCGGAGTTCATCACCGACGGCTGGCAATTCAAACGGCTGCACCGGCGGATCATGACCTCGGCGGTTTATCGGCAGGGGACACAGTTCTCTCCCCCTGCCGCCGCGAACGATCCGGCAAACGCCCTGCTTTGGCGGTTCTCGCCGCGACGCCTGAGTGCTGAAGAGATTCGCGATTCGATCCTCGCCGCGAGCGGCAACCTGAATCGGAGCATGTACGGCCCCGGAATCCGCCCGCGGATCGATCCCGGAGTGATCGCGACCGGCTCGACCCGCAAGTGGCCGACCGTCGAGAAGGAAGGGCCTGAGCACTGGAGACGGAGCATCTATATCTTCATTAAGCGGTCGGTGCCGATGCCGCTGCTGGAAGTCTTCGATGCCCCGGGCAGCAGCCAGTCGTGCGAACGGCGACTGACGACCACCGTCCCGACGCAGGCGCTGCAACTGATGAACAGTCCGTTCACGAACGAGCAGGCCGATCTGATGGCGGCCCGTATTCTGACCACAGCCGGTGATGCGGCGGACGAACAGGCCGAGACGGTCTACTGGTGCACCCTGTCGCGGCCGCCGCGCGCTTCTGAACGTGCGACCGCCATCAAGTTCCTCCAGCAACAGCGGGACTGGCATGCGTCCGCGGGGCACGAAAACCCGCACCGTGCCGCTCTCGCCGATCTGTGTCACGTGATGTTCAACCTCAACGAATTCGTGTACGTGAACTGATGCACTGCGTAGTTTGTCCTCGAAGAGTCTCGCGCACCTGTCCCCTGCATCAGGATGATGTGCGGCCCCTGCTGCCGTCGCGTCTGTTTCGCAAGGCGAGAGGAATGTGATGTCCGCGTCTCCAAATGATCCCGGCTGCAACCGGAGGAATTTCTCGACGGTCTGGAATCGTCGGCAGTTCCTGCAGACGACCGGCGGAGGCTTCGCCAGCCTGGCGCTGCTGGATCTCCTCGCGCGCGACGGCCGCCTTGCCGCCGCTCCGGCGGACGCAGTTGCCCGCACGCAGTCTTCGACGGGGCCGCGTGCCCCGCATTTCGCCCCCCGCGCGAAATCAATCATCTTTCTCTTCTGCTACGGGGGGCCGAGCCATGTCGACCTGTTCGATCCCAAGCCCGCGCTCGACAGGTGGCACGGCAAACCGATTCCGGTCTTCCAGCGCGAGGATGCCTTCTTCGGCGACACGCAGCCGACGGCGTTTCGCAGCCCGTATAAATTCCGAAAGCACGGCGAGGCGGGCATCGACATTTCCGAGAAGTTCCCCGCACTCGCCCGGTGTGCCGACGACCTGTGCGTGATCCGCTCGATGCACTGCGAATCGAACAATCATGCCCCCGCGCTGTTTCAGATGAACACCGGCTTCGTGCTCCCCGGACACCCCAGCATGGGGTCGTGGGTCACGTATGGACTCGGCTCCGAATCGGAAGACCTTCCCGGATTCGTCGTGCTCTGGGACCATCGCGGAGGACCGATCGGCGGGGCGCAGAACTGGTCCGCCGGTTTTCTCCCGGCGGCTTATCAGGCGACGCCGCTGCGCAGCCACGGCGACCCGATCGTCGACTTGAAGCCGCCGGCCAATATCGGCCCCGAACAGCAGCGGGCGCGGTTGCAGCTCCTCACAAGGCTCAACGAAGAGCATCTAGCCGCCCACCCGGAAGAATCGGAACTCGCGGCACGAATCGCGAGCTACGAGCTCGCGTTCCGCATGCAGATGGCGGCTCCCGAAGCGGTCGACATCTCGCAGGAATCGGACACGACAAAGGCACTCTACGGACTGCACGAGCCGATCAGCTCCTACTTTGGAACACAGTGCCTGATCGCGCGGCGACTCGTCGAACGGGGCGTGCGATTCATCCAGCTGTATTCGGGAGGCGGCCATCAGCAGGAAAGCTGGGACGCCCATTTCGGGCTGAAGGCGAATCATGACCTGCACTGTGCCGAGACCGATCAGCCGATCGCCGGCCTGCTCACCGATCTCAAACAGCGCGGGCTGCTGGATTCGACGCTGGTCCTCTGGGGAGGCGAATTTGGAAGAATGCCGACAAATCAGGGGAGCATCGGCCGGGACCACAACGCCCGCGGTTTCACGATGTGGATGGCGGGGGGCGGCGTCCGTGGGGGGACGATCTACGGAGCCACCGACGAATTTGGATATGCCGCCGTCGAGAACCCCGTCTCTGTTCCCGACCTGCACGCCACCTGCCTGCATCTCCTCGGGCTCGATCACCAGCGGCTGACCTTCCGGCACGGAGGACGCGAAATGCGACTGACCGATGTCAGCGGAAGCGTCGTGCGGCCGCTCCTGCGCGAGTAACATCACTCCTGTCACTCAGGATGTTCCGGGGGGCGGCCTTGCCGAGGAATTACAGGGACCAGGCAAAATAGAAAAACTATTGCACGAGCCCGTTCAGCGGTTTAGCATGGGTTCGGACGTGGTGTGCGTACGCGCGGCCATTTCCCACGGCCACCACGATTCAGTGATCATCCTGCCCCGCGGCCGGTCTCGGACAACGCGGACGACCAGGACCGTTCCTCCATTGATGCACCCGTTCCGAGGATTCCGGGAGTTCCCAGATGAAACGCGTTCTTCTCCCTATCGCGGTGTTCTTCCTGTTCGTCCTTCCGTGCCAGGCGCAACCCCGTCCGGGGCTGGGGAATACTGAACTGATTCTGTCCCACCTGCGGGTCGGCCAGGTCGGCACCATGCCTGCCACCGGTCCCCGGTTCGTGTATGAAGTCTACGAGATCCTCGGCCCGACCGAGATGATTGTGTTTCCGGCCACCTACCGGACGGCGGTCACAGGCCGGCAGCAGGGAAGCGGACAAAACCAGAATCCGCAGGCGACCGACCGGCCCCTGTACGGCAAGCCGATCTACGTCCGGACTTTGCTTCCGATTACCTTACTGCCCGGGGATCTGGCGCAGTTCACCGGGAGGTGGCGGGTCGTCCAGACAACGCGCTACCCGCTTCCCAATCGGCCGGGCAGGAGCACGATCGTCTTCGTGATCGAACCAGCTCTGTAACGAACGCCCGAGGTTTGACATTCTTTCGCGAGGCGTTCCCCAATCAACGCTTCGCGAACGTGTGCGTTCGCAAATTCGTTTTCTCGACGTGTGGACTGGCCCCCGCCAGTGCGATGGACCGCGATAGCCATCACCACGAGGCGGACGGTGCCGAATCCTCCCGGCGACCGCCGCCTCGTGCTGTCTTTCCGGCGCGGAATCTGTATCGCTGACTGTTCCCGCCCCTCCGAATCGCAGAGATCCCCTCGATGCCGAATTCTCTTTCGCGCCGGGCGTTTTGCGGCTCACTGGTTCCCGCCGTCGGTCTCGGGTGGTCGGCCATGCGGGAAGTCTCCGCAGCGGATGAAACCGCCCAGCCGGCGGCCCGCCCCTTCCGCTACTGTTTCAATACGAGCACGATCCGCGGGCAGAAGCTGGGAATCGTTCGCGAAGTCGAGATTGCGGCGGAAGCCGGCTACGACGGCATCGAACCCTGGATGCGCGACATCGATGCGTACGTTCAAGCCGGCGGCTCGCTCGCCGATCTCCGCAAGCGGATTGCCGACTCCGGCCTGAAGGTCGAAAGCGCGATCGGTTTCGCTCAGTGGATCGTCGATGACGAGAACGCGCGGCGACAGGGCCTCGAACAGGCGCGGCGGGACATGGATACCCTCGCGCAGATCGGCGGAACACGCATTGCCGCCCCACCGGCGGGAGCGCAGAACGTCGTCGGCCCCGACCTCGACACGGCCGCCGCGCGTTACCGGGCGCTGCTCGAACTCGGGGACCAGATGGGAGTCATTCCGCAGGTCGAAGTCTGGGGGTTCTCGAAGACGCTCAGCCGGCTGGGTGAGAGCATGTACGTTGCGATCGAAAGCGGGCATCCCAAGGCGTGCCTGCTCGCGGACGTGTATCACCTCTACAAGGGAGGTTCGGGCTTCAGCGGATTGAGGCTTCTCGCCGGCAGCGGAATGCACGTCTTCCACATGAACGACTACCCGGCAACTCCCGCGCGGGACAAGATCAGCGATGCCGACCGCGTCTATCCGGGCGACGGCGTCGCGCCGTTGAAGAGCATCCTTCGCGACCTGCGACAGACCGGTTTTCAGGGGGCGTTGTCGCTGGAGCTCTTCAACCGCAGCTACTGGGAGCAGGACGCGCTCCTCGTGGCCCGCACCGGCCTCGCGAAGATGCGCGAAGCAGTCGCAGCGAGCCTCGAGTAACCGCGGCCCGGTGAGCGGGTCTTATGGCCAGGGCTGGACGAAGGAAGCCCCGGGGAAGAAGGCTTCGATCATCACCAGGCCGTCCCATCCCCTCGCAGCCACAGTGATGGAGGGAATCCAGCCACCTCCACCCCACCGGGGTTTCGGGAGCCCCCTCCCCCCCCGGGCACGCGACGCGATGGGACGCATATTTCTGCGTCGGTCAGAGGCGAAAGCCAGTCTCACGGGCGGCGGACGTAGCCGCTCAGGGTGACCTTGAGGCGGCCGTTGTTCTTGCTGTCGGGGGGCGTGTTGACGCGGACGAGCAGGATACCGTCGGTCTTCGGGGTGAAGTCGGTTCCCTCGCCGATCAGAAACGGCCTCCCGGGATTCTTCTTGGCATCCACGACCATTCCGATCAGGGCGCCGCAGGGGAGCCCGGCGGCCATGTCGCGAATCGGATCCTTGGTCGGATAGCCGGCCGGGCCGACGGTCGATGTCACCTGCCAGCGATAACTTCCCTCGGACTTGATGCGGATCGGGCGGCCCTCGAAAAGGAGCGCGACCGGCTCCCACTGGGGGTTCGCGGCATTCACGTCGACTTCGAACTCGTTCGAACTGATGATCGTGTCCTCGATGATCTTCAGCTTCTGCTGAATCTCCTGCCGCTCCGGCTCGAGCGCAAGAATCGACTGCAGCAGCGACTTCGCCTTTTCGAGCGAGCCCGCCTCGAAGTATTCGCTGGCGAGATCCTCGGCCTGTTTCGTGAAATCATTCTGCAGCCGCTGCGCCTTGACGTCGAGAAGCTGCGTGTTGGCGGTCCTCTTGGGGGCGGCTTTCTTCTGCTGCTGCCCCAGGACTTCCGGAAGCACCAACAACGCCACGGCGAGCGCCATCACTCCGCCGCCCCACCGGACTGCCTCCGCCAAAGAAAACCGACGCATTGTTCTGTCTCCCCTCATCATTTAAACCTGCCGAAGCGGCAGACGATATGGTCCGTGTCACTCGTGTCAGTGTACTCGCTTTGCCCTTCGTGTAACACAAATTCCGCCCCGAGCGGCACGAATCGAACAGAGTGGCCGCTTTGCGGCGTCAGACCGGGGGCCGGTTGTCGGGTGAGCCAAATCCACAGTTCAGACGACATGGCGCCAACCTGACTTCAGCCACGCTCCCCGCGCTCTCCCAATGAGCGCCCCCGGCAGAGGAAGCACCGGTTCCCGGTGACAGTCAGCGAGTGAAGTGCTAGGCTGACGGAATGAAGTCCCTTCGTGTGCCGCTTCTCCAGGCCGCACGCGGCAACCCGTTCCTGCACCACTGGAGCAACAGCCATGTCCCACGACCATCGCAGCGACTGGTCGCGGCGGATCGACCAGATCATTCGCTCGAAGCACTATACGTGGATCGGCGAGCAGCTCGGCGGCGAACCGCTCGAGCAGGCGCTCGTCGACATGACAACCGACATCCGCCACATGTGCAAACGGCAGAACATCTCCTGGGAAGAGATCCTCGAACGCAGCCGCATCCAGTTCGAACGCGAAGAAGCCGAGGCGGCAGGCGGATCGCAATAGAACGGCTGCTCGCGCTGCTGTTCTGAGTTTCGATCTGCACAGCCGACTGCCCTCCGCTCGAAACCTCCCCGGAGCACCCATCCCGGGGTTGGATGCCCGACTTCAACAGGAAAACCATGTTCGATCTTGCCACGATTCAGGCGGCACTTCGCGAATTCTCGCTCGACGGCTGGCTGCTGTATGATTTTCGCGGGAGCAATGTGCTGGCGCTGCGGGTGCTGGATCTTGAAAGCCGCCCCCGGCTCTCGCGGCGGTTTCTCTATTACATCCCGCGCGAAGGCGCGCCGCGAAAGCTGGTGCACCGGATTGAACCGGGTGCGCTCGATCATCTTCCCGGGGAGAAAACCGTCTACGTCCGCTGGCAGGACTTCGAAGCGGGGGTCTCCCGTCTCATCGCCGGAAGTCAGCGGATCGCGATGGAGTACTCGCCGCGCAATGCGAATCCCTACATCTCCCGCGTCGATGCCGGCACGATTGAGCTGGTCCGCGGCACGGGTGCCGAGATCCTCTCCTCCGGCGACCTGATCCAGCTATTCGAAGCGACCTGGGACGATGAGCAGTGGGCGATGCACCGCGAAGCGGAACGGCACACCACCTCTGCCTTCACGCGGGCGTGGGACTTCATTGCCCGCGAGGTCCGCGCCGCTGGCGAGACGACCGAGAAGCGCGTGATGCAGGAGATCATGAGGCACTTCTCGGAGAACGGGCTGACGACCTATCATCCGCCGATCGTCGCCGTCGGCCCGCACAGCGGCGACCCGCATTATGAAACGGGCGATGCCCCGATCCGCGCGGGAGACTTCGTGCTGATCGATCTCTGGGCGAAGCTCGACCGACCGCGGAGCGTCTACAGCGATCTCACGCGCGTCGGGTTTGTCGGGACAGAGGTACCCGATCGCTACGAACAGATCTTCCAGATCGTGGCGCAGGCGCGCGACGCGGCGATTGCACGCGTGCGTGAGGCGTTTGCCGGCAGGTCCGGGACCTCATCGACGCCGCAGACGCCCCTGTACGGCTGGCAAGTCGATGAGGCCGCGCGCGAGGTGATCACCGCCGCGGGCTATGGTGATGCGTTCGTGCATCGCACCGGGCACAGCATCGGGCAGGAGACACACGGCAACGGGGCCAACATGGACAACCTCGAAGCGCATGATGAACGGCAGGTCATGCGCCGCACCTGCTTCTCGATCGAACCGGGAATCTATCTCCCCGAGTTCGGCATTCGCAGCGAAGTGAATGTCTTCATCGATGCCGCGGGCGAAGTGCATGTTACGGGCGGCCCGGTCCAGACGCGCGTCCTGCCGATCCTCGCTGAATTCTGACGTACTGTGCATTGATTCCCCGCTTCCCTGCTCTTCCTTGCCTGTCTTGCGAAACCAATGCGGATTGTGATCCTCGGAGCCAACGGACAATTAGGAACGGCCCTGCGCGAAATCCTGACTGATGCCGTCGCGCTGTCGCATGCGGAGCTCGACATCACCGATGAAATCGGCGTGCGACAGCGGCTCGGCGAACTCACCCCCCAGGTGGTCATCAACACGGCGGCTTATAACTGGGTCGACCGGGCCGAGGAGGAGCCCGAACCCTGCTTCGCGGTGAATGCCTTCGGGCCAAGGACTCTGGCCCGGGCATGTGCGGAACGGGGAATCACCCTGGTTCACTTCAGCACCGATTACGTCTTCGGCCGCGACACGTCACGCACCACCCCCTACCAGGAAAACGACATTGCCGGGCCGCTCGGAGTGTACGGCACCAGCAAGCTCGCCGGAGAGAAGTTCGTCCAGGCAATCTGTCCACAGCATTATGTCCTCCGCACGTGCGGGCTTTATGGGTGGTCCACTGCGAGCGGTAAACAGAACTTCGTCGAGAAGATGCTCGCGCTCGGCGAGCAACGAGGCGAAGTCTCGGTCGTCAACGACCAGACCTGCACGCCGACCTTCACGTGCGATCTCGCCCGGGCCGTCGCCGATCTTCTTCCGACCGGGCAATACGGTCTGTATCATGTGACGAACACGGGCGCGGCGACGTGGTATGAGTTCGCCTGCGAGATCTTTCGGCTGGCGGGCCGTCCTGTTCACGTCCGGCCGGTGGGTTCTCACGAATTCGCGACTGCCGCCCAGCGACCGGGCTACAGCGTTCTTGATACCGGCAAGATTACGGCCACTCTGGGACGACCACTTCCCGAGTGGCGGGATGCCCTCGCCCGATATCTGCAAAACCGGCAACTGCCCGGCCACCGTTGCTCAGCGACTTGAGAACCGCCGCGCAACGCATCTAATTACTGTTAATTACTGATCATTGTGTGATTGCCGCACGACTGCGTGCGAACTGGAACTGACAATGCGGGAGGACGACTGAGGCCGCGTTCCCCTGCCCTGCCCCCGGTCAACGAACCGAACGATATTCAATGATTCCCCCGGAACTTCAACAGACGCTCTCGCAGATCCTCGCGACCGGGCAGATCGGCACGCCGGTGGCGCTCCGGCTGTCGCTGCAGCTTCCCCAGCCGCACGCGGATCTTACCAGCTATGGGGCGGCCTGTCTCGAATGGGCGGCGGAGGTCTTCGCGAACGAACCGGCGCGAATCGCGACACAGCAGCATGCACGCGGCCAGCAGCAGAATCTGCTGGTCTCGTTCCGCGGAGGGCAGACCGTCTCCGTCAGCGTGGGACGGGGGGCGATCGACCGTGAGCGGCTCGACTGTCTGCTGATCGGCAATCACGGGATGGCGCGGCTCGAAGGAGGGGACTGTCTCGCGGAGTATGCCCCCGCTGCCGCGACCGCCCCCTCACGCTGGATCGAGTGGATCACCGCCAGCCTCGAGTCCTCCACCCCCGTCGATTGCACGGGTTAGGCTGTCGGAGTGCTGCGGCGGAACAACACCGCCCCCGGAGCGGCAGGGGCAAGCCGCAGTTCGCCGATGCGACGGCCCGCCGGGTTGCCGTGGAAAATCCGCAACTTTCGCGTTGCGCCCGGTCGGCAAATGCGGCTATGACTCCAGAGGTCCATGAGTGGGTGTCTGCGCGGCCCTGGGGGCAACGCATCAAACAACCCGCACCTGTCGGGAGGGGGAAATGCCGAAAAAAGAGTGTGCGGTTTGAACGGGAGAGTTAGAATCGCGTTATTAAGGGGAAGAAGGTCTGTAGATTGCCACGGTTTTGTTCGGGGCACGGACCGATCGGGCATGTCCGGAAATGCGGCCTCTCGCCGGGAAGACAGGAGTGCGTGAGATGCAACTCTGGGATCGGTGGATCGACCGTTATCTCGCCCGCGTCCGCTGGGGGGAATACCTGCAGCGGGCCGCCGAGTGGTTCGCGGCATTTCTCTTCTGCTTCGGCGGAGCGGTGCTGATCGTCCGGCTGTGGATTCCCGCGTGGTGGCCGCACGTCCTCTGGCTCGGGCTGGGCGCGATCCCCGCGGGGATCGGAGCCTGGTACATGGCCCGACGGAATCAACTGAGCCGCACGGAATCGATTGCCCAGCTTGACCGGTCGTTACAGACCGGCGGGTTGTTGATGACGCTTACCGAGCGGCCCGATCCCCAGTGGGCGGCGCAGCTTCCGCAGCTCGAACTGATCTGGCGCGAAGCGCTCCCCAAACTCCGGCCCCGCCGTTTCGCATCGTACCTGATGCTCCCGCTGCTCTTCGCGTTGGGGACGTTCTTCGTTCCGCTGCGCGAGGCGAATACAGCCCCCGTGCTGCGGAACACCGTCGGCCGCGAAGCGACCCAGCAGTTGGAAGAACTGCTCGAATCGCTCGATGAAGCGAAGATCCTCGAAGAAGAGGAACAGAAACAGCTTCAGGAAGAAATCGCCCGCCTCGTCGAAGAGACGGAGCAATCGCCGCTGACTCACGAGAAGTGGGAAGCGATCGACGCCCTCCGTGAGCGGATGCGGATTCGCGTGGACGAGGCGGCGGCAACCGCCGCGAAGTTTGCCGAATCCGCCGCGATGCTGGCGAAGGCTGCGAGTCTCGATGCGTCCGAACTGACCAGCGAACAGATGCTGCTGCTCGAAAAGGATGTCGCCGAGGCCCTGTCGAAGCTCATGGACAAGGGCGCCTTTTCAGGGGCATCGCAGGAACTGCAGGACCAGTTGCAGCGTCTCACGAAGAACGGCAAGCTGCAATTGCCGGGCGATGCGGCCGCGCGGGAACAACTGCTGAATGAACTCCGCGAACACCTCGAACGGGAACAGCGCGAACTCGCCGAGCTGCGCAGCAAGTGCAAAGCCTGCGAAGGGGGGGAGTGCGCCGGCGGCGAATGTGAAGGAGGCTTCTGCAAAGGGACCGGCCCTGCTCGTGATGGAAATGGACCGGGACGGGGAGGAGTTAATCGCGGCCGCGGGGATGCGCCCCTCACCTGGGGCGAGGAATCCGACAAGGAGGGAACGAAGTTTAAGGAAGTCATCCTGCCGCCCGGATTTCTGGATCAGCCGAAGGACGAGATCGTCGGCATCCAGCGCACGGCTCCGACGGATGAACCGGCCGCCGCCGCTCCGCGCTCGGCCAGTCGTCAGATCGATCCCTCAACCGGCCGCGAGACCTGGGACCGGCGTGTCAGCCCCCGGCATCGCAACGTCGTCCGCAAGTTCTTTTCGGAATAGTGACCCACATGAAGTTTTGAACGGCACGGGCAACTTCCGGGCGCGGTGGAATGACGCGCCCGGCAGGCAGGGGGGAAGTCTGCCCTTGCCACGGGTGCGAATCCCCTGCCCGGCCTCGATCACAAGCCCTCTGAGACGAAACATCCGGGAGAGACCTTTGACGGAACGCGAACTTGCGGAAGCCCTTCCCCAATCCAGGACTGAAGTCCCGCACAACGATCCCGCCGCCCGCAGCGAGGGGCTGATTACCCCTGCCGAGGTCGAAGAGGCGCGGAACCACCTCCAGCGACTGCTCGACGAACTTGGCCGGGCCCTGCTCGGCCAGCAGGAGCTGCTCGAACTGGTGGTCATCGCGCTGCTGGCCCGCGGACACATCCTGCTCGAAGGTCTGCCGGGGCTCGGGAAAACAGAGCTGATCAAATCACTCTCGCGGCTGATGAACCTCAAGTTTCGCCGCGTGCAGTTCACTCCCGACCTGCTGCCGGGAGACATCGTCGGTTCACCGATTCTCGAAGATGAGCAGGGGCGGCGACGGCTGGTGTTCCATCCGGGACCGATCTTCGCCAATCTCGTCCTCGCCGACGAAATCAACCGGGCCAGCCCGAAGACACAGTCGGCCCTGCTTGAAGCGATGCAGGAGCGGCGGGTGACGGTGCTCGGCGAGACGCATCCACTCCCCTTCCCGTTCTTCGTGCTGGCGACGCAGAACCCGATCGAACTGGAAGGAACGTACCCGCTTCCCGAAGCGCAGATCGACCGCTTCACGTTCAAGATCAACGTACACGGCGTTTCCAGCGACGTGCTGCAGCAGATCATCTCGACCCGCCGCAACGGCCAGCCGCCGGAGCTCCAGGAGGTGATCACCGAAACTGAGCTGACGCGGCTGTTCGAATTCACCGACCGCGTGCATCTGCCGCAGGCGGTGTCGAACTACATCGCCCGGCTGGTGACGGCGACGCATCCGGACGATCCCAATGCTCCGGAGGAAGTCCGCCGGTATGTGAAGTTCGGCGCTTCGCCGCGTGCGGCGATTGCCCTGGCGGGCACATCGCGGGGAGCCGCGCTGCTGGCCGGCAAGCCGAATGTCGGCTTTGACGAAGTCCGCCGGGTCGCTCCCTGCGTGCTGGGACACCGGCTGATTCTGGACTATGCCGCCCGGATGGATGGCTGGGACTCTCAGCGGATGGTGCAGCGGCTGCTGGAAGTCGTTCCGGAAGTTGCCCGTGGCCTGCCTGAGGATCTGAAGACATGAGAGAGTTCGCCGCTTCGTACTCCCCGCGGGCAGACGCAATCCGCAATCACTTCGCCCGCGCTTTCGCAGCGGGCCGCGGTGCCCGGCCCGGCATCGTCGCTGTGCTGTGCTTTCTTTTGCTGGCCGCTCTGCTGCCGCAAACCGCGAGCGCGGCCGGGCAGGAGTTTCTCCAGCTTCGCGAAGACGACTTCTTCGTGAACATCGATTCGCGCTGGGCAGGGACCGCGTACGGCGGTTATTACCCGGTGCGGATCCGCGTGCTGAACAAGGGGCCGACGCGCGACCTGCTCTTCCGTTACTCCGGCCAGAACGCGGTCCCGACCGTCGAACGACACCTGACGATCGAACAGAACGCGACCGTGCAGTTCACGCTGTCGATCCCCATGGTGAGTACCGGAAGCGCCGGAGTGTTGCAGGCGTATCACGCAAATCGGGAGCTGGTGAACATGCGGAAGCGTCTGGGATTGCCGGACGCAGCCCCCACCGAACCGCCCCGCCCCGCGATTCTGGTGATCTCGGACACGCTCGTCGATCGCAGCACCCTCGAAGCCACGATCACCGCGCAGATTACCTCAGGTGCGAGTCCGTCCCCGGGCTATGGGGGATACGGCCCCAGTTATCGCTCCGAGGACAACGTCCAGCTTCCGCCGAACATGCTGCCGGATTCGTGGATCGACTATACGGGGATCGACGTGATCGCCCTGCCGCTCGCGACGCTCGAGAAGCTCCCGAGCGCCGTCCGCGAAGCGATCCGGATCTGGGCCGAGTGTGGCGGCAACCTCGTCGTGTATGAGGTCGGCACTCGCGCTGCGGAATCGGCCGAACTGGCCCGGCACCTCGCTCTCACCCCGGCAGGAAATTCCGAGTGGAGCAGGAACTTCGACGGGAACTTTGAATCCCGCCCGTTGCGGCTGGGAACACTGTACGCCTTTCAGGACAACCCGTTCCCCGGTTCCTCCCTCAGCTGGACGGCGTGGTTCAAGTCCATTCCCGATGATCAGCAAATTTTCCATACCCGCGCGGGCGTCTCCTCGCGGCATGCCTCGGGGGACTTTCTCAGCTTCCTGATTCCCGGCGTCGGCGGCGTTCCCGTGTATTCGTTTCTCGCGCTGATCACGATCTTCACCGTGGTCATCGGGCCGCTGAACTACTTCGTGCTCTGGAAGCGAAAGCGGCTCTATCTGCTGGTGGTCACGATTCCGGTCATCGCCCTCTTCACCAGCGGAACGCTGTTCGCGTATGCAATGGTTGCCGATGGCTTTGGCATCAAGTCGCGGATCGTCAGTTACACGCATGTCGATCAGGCCAGCCGTACCGCCGTCAGCCTCAACCGGGTCGCCCTGTATGCCGGGATGGCCCCTTCGTCGGGGCTGGAGTTCTCGGCGAACACGGCCTTCCTGCCGGTCTGGCGGGACAGCGACACAACGCAGGGAGCACGGGTCGACTGGACGAACAACACGCAGCACCTGACTTCGGGCTGGATCCGGTCGCGGACGCTGACACAGTTCGTGACGATCGCCCACCGCATCGAACGCGGCCGCCTCGAAGTCGAATCGGCGGGGGACACGCTGCACGCCTCGAACGGGTTCGAGTGGCCCCTGACGGTCCTGTTCGTCACCGATGCGAATGGAAAGCTCTACGAATGCGGAGCCCTTCCCCCGGGTGCGAAAGGGACGCTCACTCCCCGTTCTGCCGATTCGCTCGCCAGGACATTCGAGACAGCTCTCGCCACCCAGCCCTTCGCGCCCCCCGTGGGAGTTGACATCAACCATAACTATGGAAGGCATGGATACTACGGGTATGGCATGAATCCTGTCCTTTCCCCATTCTCGAAAAGTCTGCTGCAAAAGAACCTGTCGCGGTGGGGTGGGTCCACTTCGAATCCGCTGCCGCCCCGGAGTTACGTCGCGATCGTCGAAACCAATCCGGGCACCGAGATCGGCGTGAAGCGGGCTTCGGTCCTCTCACAGTTGCACGTACTCCACGGAACGTATTGACGCACAGTCCCCTTCGCCGCCGGCACTCACGAATCCGATTGCAAAACGGCTGCGAAGAAGCTTTGAAACCGGATGTGAAGGGGGCGGCGGATCGCGACTCCTTCGCATCAATTGTGACCAGTGATTTCCGGATCGAGTGACCCCATGCACCAAGCCAGTTCGACTGCCGTTCTTCCCGATCCCGCTCCCGCGGAAGACCGCACGCCCACGCTCGAATGCCGGAACCTGCACCGCTTCTTCGGCAAGCTGAAAGCCGTCAACAACGTCTCCTTCAAGGCCTACAAGGGGGAAGTGCTCGGGTTCATCGGGCCCAACGGTGCCGGCAAGACGACCACGATGCGGATCCTCGCCACGCTCGATACGCCCACCGCGGGGGACGCTTTCGTCAACGGTTATTCCGTGGTGGATGATCCCGACCAGGTCCGGCGGATTCTCGGGTTCATGCCTGACAGCTTCGGAAAGTACCAGAACGTCAACGTGGTCGAGTACCTCGATTTCTTCGCCCGCGCGTACGGATTGAAGGGCGCGAAGCGGCGCGATGCGATCGAACGGGTGCTCGTCTTCACCGAGCTCCGCAAGCTCGCCGACAAGCCGATCGACACGCTTTCGAAGGGAATGTCGCAGCGGCTGGGACTGGGGCGGGTTCTCATTCACGATCCGGAAGTGTTGATTCTCGATGAACCGGCGGCCGGCCTCGATCCGCGGGCCCGCGTCGAGCTCCGCGAGCTGATCCACCTGCTGGCGACCGATCTGCAGAAGACCGTGCTGATCAGTTCGCACATCCTGACGGAACTTTCGGAGATCTGTCACTCCGCGGCGATCATCGAAGCGGGCAAGATTCTCGCGTCCGGCTCGATTGATGAGCTGCGGGACGCGCAGCGCCGCCGTCAGGGGCGCAGCGCGGCAACGCTGACCGTCCGGGTTCTGGAGGGAAGCGAAGACCTCGAACGCTGGCTGCTCGAACAGCCTTATGTGAGCAACGTGCGCATCGCCGCCAACGCGGCAGCCTTCGAGTACGCGGGTGACGATGCAGCCCGGGCGCAACTGCTCCGCAAGTTGATTGAAGAGGGCATGTCGGTCTGCGAGTTCCAGGGAAAGACCGAAAGCCTCGAAGACGCCTTCATGGCGATTACCGAAGGAATCACACAGTAACCAAACAACGAACGAACCAGCGGCAGCATATTCTTCAGTCCCGGCCTGCTCCCGAAGACTCCCGCGATTCAGGGAGTCAGCGGGCCAATTGTTTCCGTAGCCATCTCCCTCGTCCCGATTCACCGGCCTTGAACCGTGTCCGCCAGCAGCCTTGCCGATCTCCGAGAGAACACCCTGCGTCTGCGGCACACGCTGTTTGTCGCCCGCGACTGGGAGCATTGGCTCGAGCGCGTCGGCGAACGGCTGAATCCAGTACTGGTGAAAGAAACGCGGCAGGTGCTCAAGAGCCGTCACTTTCTTATCACCTTTCAGCTGGCGCTGTTGGTGGCGTGCCTGGTTTCCGTCTTCAGCGTCGCCGCGGCGGCCCCCGGGTTTCAGTATCGGGAGAGTGGCCCCGAATTCTTCGTGCTCTATCTGGGCACACTTGCCTGGGCGTTGTTCTTTGTCATCCCGGTGGCGGCATTTCACAGCTTTGGTCTGGAGTTCGACCGCAACACCATCGATATCCTGACGCTCACCCCCCTGTCGCCGCAGACCATTGTGAGCGGCAAACTGCAAAGCGCCTGCGTGCACATGCTGGCGTATGCCTCGGCTCTCGCTCCGTTCCTGTCGTTCACCTATCTGCTCGGCGGGATCGGGCTCGTGCCGATCTTCCTGAGCCTGACGGGAGCCTTTGCGACTTCGGTCTGGCTGTGCGCCTTCGCCTGCATGCTCGGCGTGCTGACGCGGCATCCCGTCTGGCGGACATTCGCGATGCTGGTGCTCCTGGCACTCTCCGGCATTGCGTTCGGCGGTCTTCTGCTCGTGTCCAGCGAATGGGAATTCGGCGTGTGGAGCTGGTGGTGGGTCGTCGGATTCTTCCTGCTCGGATGGTGCTACTGTTATTCTCTGGGGCTTGCGACATTGCTGACGATCGGCGTCCTCAACGGTCGCACGCGCGAGGGGGGACTCGAACGCGATCCGCTTCCCGAAGACTGGCAGACTTCCGCCGAACCTGCCGCAGCTAACGTTCCACCTCGGTCCGCTGAGGGAATCCTGGAGAGGTCAGAATGACTCGCGTCAAACGCGCCGCTCAATGGCTGGATGTAACCAGCGAAGTGATCAGCGACCGGCTGAATCCGATCCTGGTGAAGGAGACCCGGCAGGCTTTGAAGAGCCGGCAGTTCGTGGCGACCTTCCTGCTGATGCTGACCGCCTCGTGGCTGATCTCCATTTTCGGGGCCATGCTCGCGCACGCACAGATCCAGTACGGGGAATCCGGCGAAGGCTTCTTCATCGCGTACTACGCGGTGCTCGCGGTCGCGATCCTGGTCATCGTTCCCTTTGGTGCCTTCCGCAGCCTGCTCAACGAACGGGATCTCGATACATCCGAACTGCTGCAGATCACCACACTCTCGCCCCGCCGCATCATCTGGGGCAAGCTGATGAGCGCGGTGGTGCAACTGATGATCTACTACTCGGCGATCGCCCCGTTTATCGCGTTCACCGCGCTGCTTCGCGGCTTCGACCTGGCGACGGCGGCAGTGGTCCTCGTCCTCTCGTTCCTGTACTCGATTTTCGCGTCGATGGTCGCCCTGATGCTCAGCACGCTGGTACGGCAGCGGCATACGCAGTCGCTGCTGTCGCTCATTCTGCTGGCGGGGCTGGCCATGTCCTTCTTCAGCGCGCTGAGCATGGTGGGCTCGGCGATTGCCTTCGAGTTGCCAATCAACAGCCGCGACTTCTGGATTCCGATGGGGCTGATGAGCATCTACGGCATCCTGGGGTTCGTGTTGTGCCTGCAGATCGCGACCGCCCAGCTGACGTTCGAATCGGACAATCGCAGCACGGGAATCCGCCTGACCTGTACGGCAGTCTTCGGCTATACCTGGCTCTGGGTCGGAGCCGCGATCCTGTCGGCTCTGTTCTTGCCTGGCAGCTGGTTTGGAATGTCCGGCAGTCGATCGGGGCTGGGGGGAGTCGTGGCGACCACGACCGCCTTCACGGCGTTTGGACTGATGGCGGTCGGACTCTTCGCCGTCACTGAAGACGAACACCTCTCACGCCGGGTTCGCCGCGAGCTTCCCGTCCGTTCCTTCTGGCGGCTGTTCCGCATCCCGTTTCTGCCGGGAGGCGGACGGGGCCTGATTTACCTGATGGGTCATACGGCGGTGCTCTGGGCCTTCGCCGTGGGACTGCTCTTGATACTGGGAGCCGATCGGACTCACTTCGCGTTCGTGACGAGTGTCTG